>Ga0335070_10011117_pt1 | contig 10526 bp, 8 predicted proteins | sample Lox_Sample_13_FD_206722 | JGI IMG/M metagenome (GOLD analysis project Ga0335070, IMG submission 206722) | Soil microbial communities from Loxahatchee National Wildlife Refuge, Florida, United States - Lox_Sample_1.3 | ecosystem: Environmental > Terrestrial > Soil > Wetlands | place: USA: Florida...
TCCCTCCGCGCCTCGCTCCCTCCCGTGCTCTCAGGGAGCAAGGCCGGTGGGAGGCGCCCTCTTTTTGGGGAAGGATTCCTCTTACAAGGGTGTTTCATCAATGAGGCGGCGACCTCGTCCCACCCGCCTGTGACCTGCGCTAGTACGCCCCGCTTCAGCCCCCTCCCGTCAGGTCAACTTGCCCGTTCTCTCCGCTCCTGCCCGCCGGCTCAGCCCCCCGGAAGCATTTGCGGGCAGGGGACCGGAGGGAAAATGACGCAGGACCCCGCTTGGCACAGTTCTTGTTAGCTACATCGGGCGTATCGGGTGCGGATGGCTGGAGCCCCTCCACCCTCCCGGCTCAACGTGAGTCGGCAGACCCCGCATAAAGCAGGCCTAGGGGACTCAGGGTCGCCCTGGCGGTAGAGGACTCCAAAACTCGCCCGCGAGGTACAGGAAAGATGACTTCAGAGGTATGCCTGAGGTCACTTTGACGACGGGGCGGGGAGCGACTCCAGCCCAGTGACGAGGAGAACCCGGCCATGTCCTACCAAAGGTTCACGATCTCGAGGGCCATTGCCCTGAGCCTCTCGGTGGCACTCCTGACTGCAGCGCCGCTTCTTTGCATTCATCCCATTTCAGCCCAGATCAAGAAGGCTCAGCGCGTGGCCATGAAGCAACGCCGGGAGGGAGGAGTGGTTCCGGGTAGTCGCGCCTTATCTTCCCGCCTTGTTACGAATCCGCGCCCCGTGTCGGCACAGGGGCCGTTGGCCCACACTCCCCAGCGGGAAAACAAGGACGAGGTAAGGGGCGAAGAGAATCGTTTCAAGACTCCTAGCCTTGTCGAGGTCACCAGGGCCGCGGGTCTGCCCGTGTCGGAGCCCGGGTGGAATGAGACGGAGGTACCGGGCATGAGAGTCACACCGGTCTCTCCGGAAACGGCGCAATGATCTCGTTCTCGAGAGGGTCACCTATGAGACGGTTGCGAAAAGACCAGGGCTTCAGCCTCATTGAACTCATTGTCATTGTGGCGCTCCTGGCAAGCCTAGCAAGTTTTTCCACGCTCCTCATCCAAAGCTTCTCGACCTCGTACTATCTGAGGCAGGCAATGAGTCACATTGTCTCTCAGGTGCAACTGGCCCGGATTCACGCCATAAAGAGCCGCACGAATACGGTTGTGGTTTTCAAGCCCGCCTCCTTCAGCCCGGGAGGCCGAGCAGGAACCTTCAGCATCTTTGAGGACACCAATAAGAACTGGAAGCAGGATGCGGGTGAGAAGACCATCATGGCCGAGAGTCCGATGCCGCCCCAGATCAGCCTTACGTCTGCGGTTTTCGCCTCTAACGGCTGTGGGCTCGCGGACCTCGATACCACCTGCTTCGGTTTTGATTCCCAAGGGGTAGCCGCTCGGAACGGCGCTGCCTATGTGACCGGCAGCATCCAGCTGCGAGATCGCAAGAATGAGACCCGGACCATCAGTTTCCAGGTCTCGGGCAAGAGCAAGGTAACCATGCCATGAAGGGGAAAGCCATGAGCCCATCACGAAACCCCGCACCAGGGATGAGGAGAAAGGGCTACCGGGGCCGGATGCCGTCTCCCCAGGGAGGCTTCAGCCTCCTCGAGGTGCTGGTGGCGGTAATTCTCCTTGCCGTTGCATTCCTGGCCTTGGCGCGCATGCAGACCCACGCCGCCCATAGCAATGTCTTCGGCAACCAGCTGACGGAAGCTACCATCCTTGCTCAGGACAGAATCGAGGCTCTTCGGCAGCTCAACGAGCAGTATCTGGCGGTCATTGCCAAGCCGCAGGCAACGTGGACCAGCGCTGATCAGGACGTCGTGAACGCCTACCAGAGTCAACTGACCGACAGCCAAGCCAACTGGGACGCTACGGCGAAGGCGTTCGATTGGGCGAAGCCTCCAGATCATGTGGACCCCAACAATCCCATCGGTGTAACCGGTGCTAAGGTTGCATCCGGCGGCTATACCAGAAGCTGGTACGTGGCTGACAACACGCCGGTAGCGAAGGCCAAGACCGTACATGTCTTGGTAACGTGGGCCGGGAATCGGCAGGTGGTTCTCACTACTGTAATATCGCAGTGATCGAGGTGACTATGAGACGGGCGGTACTGGCGAAACGACACTCACAAGATCCGTGGCGGTTTTCCTGGGATCACTGTCGCCACGTTCTTAAGAACGGTGGCTTCACCCTGGTAGAGATGCTGGTGGTCATGGCAATTTTCGGGTTGGTGATGGCGGGACTCTACACCATCTTCGTGAGCTCCAACCGGCTCTATCTGGCCCAGGAGGAGATCGTCGGCGCCCAACAGGAAGCACGCACTGCACTCGAGATCATCGGTCGCCAGGTCCGCATGGCCGGCTATATCGCGGAGCAAAACCGGATCGGCGGCATCGACGTAATCAGCGCCGCAGCCTGGGGCGGGGACTACCGCTTCGGCATCGAAGAGGCTGCCGTAGATGCCGGTGCGAAGATCACCGCCCTGGCCTTCAAGGCCGACCTGGACGGGGACGGGAAAACGGACGCGGTCCGTTACGTCTACTACCACGGTGACCATGCCACCGTCAGTCGCAGGAACACCATCACCTGTCAGATCAAGACCTGGAGCGGCGGGGCCTGGACTAATGACACCGGTGAGCAACTCTTCCTGGAGAACATCCAGAACCTCGTCCTCACGTACCAACTGGCGGACGGCAGCACCACGGAGACTCCGGCCAAGCCAGAGGACATCCGCGGCGTGAACATCAATCTTACGGCGCGGACCGGCAAGGCGGTCGAGCCTTACCAGGGTGGCAAAGGATATCGCACCCGTCAGCTCATCTCCACTATCCAGATCCGCAACCTGGGTCTGTCTTGAGAAGGGAGGGAGGGTCAGGTGAACACGCGAAGGATTCTGGTACGTCGGCTTCTCGGACGCCTCCTCAATCCACTCAGAAAGGATGAACGAGGGGTCGTCCTGGTATTCGCCCTGGTACTCATGCTCGTCCTCACCATCATGGGTGCCTCCATGAGCATGACCTCCCAGGTTGACCTTACCGTGAGCGGCAATACCAAGATGATTCGGGAGGCGTTCTATATCGCCGAAGGCGGCATCGAATTGAGTCCGAAGGTGCTGGCCAGGATCGTCGCGGAGCGGAGTCTGCCCGACACCACCACTGAGACCCCGCTGCTCGCCTACGACACGGTAAATCTCCTGGCCAAGATTATGGGCTACATCCAGACAGATGACCCGACCAACAACCCGCCCGACCTTGTCATGAGCCACGGTCTCGGAGGAAGCGTTTCCGTGGACTTCAGGCGGATACGGACCTTGTACCTCTCCGGTGGCGGCATTGAGTTTGCCGCCGGCTCAGAAGGTGTTGGAGTCGGGGGTGCCGCCAGCGCCGCCGTCCTCTATGACTTCGACAGCACCGGGACGGCCGGGAAGTCCCCTGCCCTCACCAATTCGGAAGTGCTCGCCAGGTACCGCAAGGTGGCGGGAGTAGCGGGAGGGAAATGACGATGAGACGCCTGAGGAGATACGCAAGCAGCCTCTTGCTCTTGGTCCTGGTTCTCTTCACCGCGACGGGCGCCCGGGGGGCAAACAGCATGGCCCCCTATGTGTCGACGCCCCTTTTCATGAGTAACGCGGTGCCGCCCAATGTCCTCATTATGTTCGATAACTCGGGGAGCATGAACCAGATGTGCTACTGGGAGGAGGCCACCTCCCACGGCGAGGGTGACCCATACTGGCAGTACGACATCGTGCCGTCCACTCCCTACGATCCCTCCAGGAACTACTACGGCTACTTTGTTGCCGGCACTCCCGGCCACCGGGTGATGTACACCTACTCGACCACGAACAGCCGGTTCGAGCGAAGCACGACCGGCCAGTGGGAAGGGAATTTCCTGAATTGGCTCTGCATGCGCCGTGTGGACGTGGCCCGGAAGGTCCTGGTCGGCGGTCGGGCCACCTCCCGGACCGGTAGCGGAAATACGACCCTCATCGGTGAGGATCCGGCCCAGTCCAACCGCTACTACAAATGCAAGCTCGACTTCATGCTCCTCATGGCCTACACCCAATTCGACGACTTCCAGGACCGCTATGTGGGGGTCAAGGACGGCTACCTCTATGTGAGCAAGGATCTCGACCAGGACCCCTTCGAAACCTTCGACTACAAGTACAAGGTCGCGGTCAAACGCGATTCCACCTTTGCTGACGAGGCCAGCGACTTTGTCGACGGCAACATCGCCGGGGTCATGCAGAAGGTAGGTGATAAGGCCCACTGGGGCCTCGAGTTCTTCCGCTACGGCACCGGGAACGGCCAGAACGGCGGCTACATCAAGAACCGCGTCGGCACCCCCAGCCTCACCAACCTCTACGCCAACATTGAAAGTGAGGCCATGCAGAACTGGACTCCCTTGGCGGAGAGCTACTACGTGGCCATGCAGTACTTCAAGCAAACACCTATCGACCCGGCATTCTCGGTCTATTACAACGCCGGCTACTCCATCAATAGCACCTGGGATCCATACAACCAGGACGGCGCCTCCGCCCACTGCGCGAGGAGCTTTGTGCTCCTCTTCACCGACGGCGCCTCCACCAAGGACGGCGTTATTCCGAACATGTACAAAGACTATGACTGCGACGGCAACAATCCCAACACTCAGGTCCCGGGCTACGAGGATGACGGGACCGACGACCTCGACGACATCGCCCTCTGGGCGAAGGTCAACGACCTGAGGCCCGACCTCGACGGCGACCAGAACCTGGAGCTCTTCGTGGTCTATGCCTTCGGAGACGAACCGGCCGCCCGGCGCCTTCTCAAGGATGCCGCGAGAAACGGCGGCTTCCAGGACAAGAACGGTAACAACCGGCCCGACCCCGTGAACGGCACTTGCGTTGCGAATGTCGACTATGCCCACCCGGCTGCCGACGAGACCTGGTCCGAGTGGTGGGCCGACAGGCGCATCGACTCGTACGGTCAGGCCATGCCGGACACCTACTTTGAGGCGAGCAGCGGCTGGCAGCTCGAGCAGGAGCTCATCAACGCCATCACCAAGATCCTCGAGCGAGCCAATGCCGGCACTGCGGTCTCGGTGCTCGCCACCTCGGGCGAGGGTGAGGGCGCCCTGTACCAGGCCTACTTCAAGCCGAAGTACACCACCGCCACGGAACAGGTCTACTGGACCGGGTATCTGCAGGGGCTCTGGCTGGATGCCATGGGGAATCTCCGGGAGGACTGGAGCACCACGGGCACGGCGGTGCCCGATGGTATCCTGAACCTCAGCACCGACCCCATCGTGACCTTCTTCTTCGACGAGCCCAACGGCGAGACCAAGTTTACCCGGCGGACGGTATCATCCTCTGACCAGTACGGCGTCTTGTCGACCCCCACCACCCACGTGTTGTCGGAGCTCTCGCCCCTGTGGGAGGCGGGAGGCAAGCTGGCTACCCGAAGCGCCGCAAGTCGAACGATCTACACCTTCGTGGATCTCAATGGCGACGGCGCGGTGGGGAGTGGCGAGTTCATCAGCTTCGATACGACGGCCAGCAGCAAAGCGAAGCTGAGCGCTTACCTGGACCTGGCCGACGACCCTGCCACCCCCGTCGTGGACTTTGCCTACCTGGGAGCCGCCAGCGAAGCGGACCGGGTGCAGAACCTTATCAATTACATCCGCGGCAGCGATTCCGGCTTCACCGGGACCACAAAGGTGAGGAGCCGTACCGTCGGGGGCAGGGTCTGGAAGCTCGGCGACATCATCTACTCGACTCCCACTCCCGTAGGAAGGCCGGTCGAGAACTACGATCTCATCTACGGGGATGCGACCTACGCCGACTTCTACAAGCGCCACAAGAACCGCGAGACCGTGGTCTACGTCGGCGCCAATGACGCCATGCTCCATGCGTTCCTCGCCGGAACCTTCCACGAGGGCGCCATCAACACCGGCGACGGCGCCAATTTCACCGTGGACGCGACCAAGTACGGGACCCTGGGGCCCGGTGACGAGATCTGGTCGTACATCCCTCAGGGTCTCCTCCCTCACCTCAAGTGGCTGGCCGATACCAGCTACATCAACGCCAACCACGTCTACTACGTGGATCTCAAGCCGAGGATCCTTGATGCCCGGATTTATGAAGGCGCCGCCAACGGCGCCCATCCACTTAACGCCCTATGGAGCAGCATGACCAGCGGCCAGCTTGCCGACAGGCCGAATGGTTGGTGTACGCTCCTCGTGGGCGGGATGCGTCTCGGCGGCGGGAGCATCACTGTCACCGGCAACTTCGATAACGACGCCACCACACCCAACACGACCCGAACCTTTGTGAGCACCTACTTCGTGCTGGATGTGACCGACCCCAAGAATCCCATACTTCTTTGGGAGCGGAGCTACCCCTCCCTCGGCTTCACGACCTCGTTCCCGGCCGTGGTCAAAGTGGATGAACGAAGTATCAACACCTCCACCACCCCGGAGAGCGTCAACACCCAGAGTCGCCATTGGTACCTCCTCTTTGGTTCCGGCCCGACGCCGAATCACTATGACGGGACCAGCACCCAGAGTGGGCAGCTCTTCCTGGTCGATCTCGCCACCGGCCGACTCGATCTTACTTCCAACCCGGGCCGGCTGTTCACGAAGCTCACCAACGCCGACGGCTCGGACAGCGGCACCTCGCTTCCGGCCAACGGCTTCATGGGGTCGCCGATCGCCGTCGATGTGGGGCTGGACTACTCGGTGGATGTCGCCTACATCGGCGAGACCCACGCGAGTGGGAGCACCTATGACGGCGGCATGTATCGGCTCAAGGTTCCCGTGACCGAAGGCACAGCGAACAGTATCCCGGTCCTCATCTACGATGTGAACCCGAGTCACTGGACCCTGACCCACATGTTCGATGCGAACTATGCCGTCACGGAGGCGCCGGTCGCAGCCATCGGTACGGTTGACTCCCGCTACAGCCTGTGGCTCTACTTCGGCACCGGGCGGTATCTCTCAAACTCCGATAGATCCGACACCGCCCAGAACTACCTCTACGGGGTGAAGGACCCGTACTTCAACGGTTCTCTCACCTCAGCCCAGCGTATGTCGGTGCTGAGTCTCGAGCCTCTCTCCATCACCTCCACTGTCGGCAGCGGCAACGCCTTTTTCGACGTCACGGGAGTTGCGGTGTACACGGACGGCAGCACTTCGGTGGGCACCGATTTCCTCACCCTGAAGACGCAGCAGCAATACGGTGACGACTTCACCTGCGGCTGGTATCGGAGGTTGGACCTCACCGGCGAGCGCATCATCAACAAGCCGTCGGTACTGGGCGGGATCCTCCTGGCGCCATCCTTCGTCCCCAATCCCGACATCTGCGGCTTCGGAGGTGATAGCTACCTCTACGCCCTCTACTTCGAAACCGGCACCGCCTATTACAAGAGCGTCATCGGCACGGTGGATGTGATGGTCGGGGGCACGGCGAAGGAGAAGGTGCTCGACAAGAAGAGCCTGGGTGTTGGTCTTTCTTCGAGCCTCGGTATCCATATAGGCCGTGAACGTGGTGCCCGCGGCTTCGTCCAGCAGAGCACCGGTACCATTACCCAGATTGACCTGTCACCCGCCTTCGACGTGAAGAGCGGCTTCACGAACTGGCGAGAGGTTCGCTAGGGAGAAATCCATGAGAGCCAATAGGATCTGCGGAGTACTCTTCCTGAGCCTGCTCCTCGGAATGGCCCCGATCGAGTCCAGCTGGGCCGAACAGGCGCGGGCCTCCAGGGGGGCCGACATGGCGGTCACGGCAACCCTGAGGGTCATGGGCAAAGGATCTGACAGTATCGTGGTGGGCGAAGAACACCTCTACGTGGTAGCGGAGGTTACCAGGATTACCAACCAGAACGGCGCGCTGATCAATCTCGCCAGTCTGCGCACCCCCTGTCAGGCCGAGATCACCTACACGAGGTGGATGAAGGGAGTCAAGAAAGGACCGGTAGCCTTGCACATCCATGTGGTGAAGGAGTACCCGGGCGCCAGCGCTCTCAGTCCTCGCGAATAGTACGTTCTGCTACCGCGGAGGGCCATGGGTAGTTCACGAGCTGGCGATCGCTCTTCATCTGTCCCCTGCGACCGACGAAACCCTCCTGCGGCGCCCTCAACCGTGAGTGAACCGGGGGTTCCCCGGAGAAGGATAGGTGTCTCCTCCCTCGGGGGGGATGACCGAAAAGGAGAGTAAGGAGGGAGAGCCATGAACACCAAACTGCGCATCGGGCTAGTCCTGTCAGCCCTCGTCGTGGTGATTTGGACTGTGGTGGTGGCGCCTTCTGTCGATGCCGCCCCAAAGAAAACGGTCAAGCTCAAAGCTACGAACCCCGTCGTTGGGGATCGTGCGGGGTGGTCCGTGGCAATCGGCGACGGGACGATGGTCGCCGGCGCCCCCATGGGGACTGCCCCTTCGGGTACCCCTAATACCGGCGTGGCTTACATTTTCCAACAGGACCCCGTCACGGGGGACTGGGACTCCGGATACCCGGTGAGTAATGGCACCCCTGGTGAACTCTTCGGGTACTCCGCCGCCGTAGGCGATCACCTCGTTGCAGTCGGGGCACCCTACGCCAGCTCGACCGGCGTCGTGTACCTCTTCGGCTATCGCTACGACGAGGCGACTCAAGCCGGCACCTGGGTTCAACTGGAAAGGCTCGCTGCCCGTGATGCGGTTGTGAGAGACCGCTTCGGCTGGTCGGTGGCCATGAGCGACAACTTGTTGGTAGTCGGAGCCCCCAACGGCGATGTTAGCAGATCTCTACCGGATACCGGCGCGGTCTACGTCTTCCGGGGCTCCTACGACCAGACCACCCAGAGCTGGAGTTGGAAGGAGGAGGCCAAGCTCACCGCTATCGATGCCCAGCGGTATGACCTGTTCGGCACGTCGGTCGCTGTGAGCGGTGAGACGATTGTGGTCGGGGCCCCCGGCGCCAATGCCGCCTACGTCTTCAGCTTCGACGGCTCCTCCTGGCTTCAGGAGGGATCGCGGATGACGGGCAGAGAAACTGAGGCAGGCGACCTATTCGGCGCTGCGGTCTCCCTCGATGGCGAGACGCTGGCCGTCGGCGCCCCGGGGGTGGGTTGTGACCCTGTTAATGATCCGCAATGTGTCGCTGGAGCCGTCTATCTTTTCGTTAAGGAGGGTGGGGTCTGGACCGAAAAGACAAAACTGGGCGGTGCTCCCCTCCAAGGCGGAGACCAGTTTGGGTTCGCGCTATCCCTGAGCAGCCCCCTGCTCGTTGTCGGCGCTCGCTCCGGCCAGATCGATAGCGGCCTGACGCCGGGCTACGCCTATGTCCTGAGATACGACGGGAAGGAGAAACAGTGGAAACCAGCGCCGAGACCCAAGTTGATCGACGACAATGCGACTGAGAATGAGGACTTCGGCTTCGCCGTGGCGCTCAAGGGCAACAGGGTCGTTGTCGGTGCGCCGGACCCCGCGCAGACAGGCTCAGTATCGGTGTTCACCATCAACCGGCCTCCCGTCGTCGCCAGCGCCACCACAAATGCTCCTGAGGTTCACGAAGGGGATACCGTCACCCTGACCGGGTCCGCCAGCGATCCCGACGGGGACGATCTGACCTATACGTGGGTATGGGAGCAGACCCCGGGCCTGGAGGTGAGTATTGTCCAACCAGACTCGGCTAAGCCTGAAGCTACCTTCGTGGCGCCACCGGTGCCAGCCGGCGCCGACCAACTGGAGCTGACCTTCGAGCTGACGGCAGTGGACGATAGCAAGGAGGCCAGTGATCCGGTTACGGTCTCCGTCCTCGTGAAAAAGCAAGAGACGCAATGCCAGGTCACCTCGCATCTCGGCGAAAAACGCTCCTGGATGCCCGATCGGGATACCTTCACCTTCCAGGGAAATAAGGGGGACACGATTACCCTAACCCTCCAACCTGCGCAAGACCGCACCGCCAACAGCGGACGAGCCGTCCTCATCATCCAGGATCGGATCCGTGGCACCTGGTTCTTGCGGGCGGACCGCGGCACACTGCCGAAGGAGATCCACGCCATCCTGCCGGCCACAGGCGAGTATCTGGTAACGGTGATGGATGATCCCTTCTGCCGGAAAGGCGCGAGGTTTCGGGGTGACTACGTGCTCAGCCTGGGGGGAGCCTCCGGCTGCCTTGAGCCGATCCAACGCAGCCTGACCGTGAAGAAGAAGGTGGAGCACCCGGCGAATTCCTGCCACGAGAAGGAGTGGCTCACCGACGGCTTCTGGTTCTGATCGCCGGCCGCCGTTGCTTCCAATGATAGTGTAAAAAAAAGGCGGAGTCCGCACGGACTCCGCCTTTTTCCCTGTCCTTCATCCGCCCTTAGACAGGACCCTCAGACTCCGAGGTTTGCTTTGCTTTGAATACCAGATCAAGTACTTCCAAGATCTCGGGGCGTGTTGCCATGACCGCCTTAACCCGAAGGCCGAGCTTTTTGCTCAGTTCGTGGATTGCCTCGAGGTTATAGGGGTATACCATTGCCACGGTCAGCACCCCTTCGAACCGGTCGACGGCAACCAGCTCCACCCGACGAC
>Ga0335070_10011118_pt1 | contig 10526 bp, 8 predicted proteins | sample Lox_Sample_13_FD_206722 | JGI IMG/M metagenome (GOLD analysis project Ga0335070, IMG submission 206722) | Soil microbial communities from Loxahatchee National Wildlife Refuge, Florida, United States - Lox_Sample_1.3 | ecosystem: Environmental > Terrestrial > Soil > Wetlands | place: USA: Florida...
GCCGTGAAGTCGGGCGACGCCCGGGCCAGCATTTCGGTCAGCGTGGTCGCACCGTCGGTGCGGTCATCGATCGACAGCACGCAGGACAAATCCGACGTCTCGTCGCGGATGGTGTTGAGCTTGGCGACGCCCTGCGCGTTGGTGATCAGCGCCTTGGCGCCGGAGTTCTGCAGGCGATAGGAAAGCGCATCCGGCCCGAACAGCACGGCAACCGGCAACGCCACGGCGCCGAGCTTGTAGATGGCGAAATGCGCAACCGCCACCTCCGGCCTCTGCGGCAGCATGATGGCGACGCGGTCGCCGCGGCCGATATTGTGCGCGCGCAGCACATTGGCGAGGCGGCTGGACATCTCGCGCAAGCGCCCGAAGCTGACCGGCTCCTCGCGGCCGTCGGGATGCACATGCAGGATGGCGAGCCGGCCGGGCTCGGCGGCGGCCCAGCGGTCGCAGCAATCGACGGCGATATTGTAGCGCGCGGGGATATTCCAGCGGAAAAGGCGGTAAAGGGCGGGATAATCGCGCACGTCAGGAAGCATCGGCATGCGCCGGAGGCTAGTCAGCCGATGACGGCGGGTCCAGAGCGGGTTTGCTGAACGAGATACCGATCGTCAGCCGTTGCGATCGTCCGGCTCCGCCAGGATCAGCGTCCAATAGACCTTGTATTTCGAGGCCGGCGTATAGACGGCGGCAATGCCCATGCGGGTTGCATCGCGGAGCAGCATATTGGCGCGGTGCGGCGCGGAATCGCGCCAGCCAGAGAAAGCCTCCGCCAGCGTGTGATAGCCGGCGCCGATATTCTCCGCCGCGATCCTGGCGTCGTAGCCCGAGGCCTTCAGCCGTGCCGCGAACGGCTTGCCGACACTGTGTTCGAGTTTGTCGCGCTTGGCCATCAATGCCGCCTGCGCTTCGGCCATTCGCATCAGGGCCGGATCGAGCGTTACCGCGGGCAGGCCGTTGTTGGTTCGATATCCTGAAATTACCGACGCGGCAGCACCGGCATCGAGCGTGTTCCCGGGGATGGCGAGATCGCGGTACATGCTCGGCTGCTCCGTCGGCACATAGGTGCCGGCGCACGCAGCGAGCGCAGCGGCAGCCGCGACCGCAGCGAGAAAACGAATCAATTTCATCGGCAACCGATTCTCCTTGCGCGGAGCGCGTCTACTGGCGCAAGCGCGGACGGTCAATTAGCATCCTGGCAAAATAACGATCCTGGGGAGGACGATGATGAGCCAGCCTGTCGCGCGTACGCCCGGCGCCACCCGCGCCGGCCCCGGCGACTATGTTTTCGATCTCGGCACGGTGGCGAAGATCATGGGCGGCCCGGCCTATTCGACCGCGCACGGTCCTTGCGTCGAGGGCGACCGCATGATCGTCGGCCTCATGCGCATGAAAGCGGGAACCGGCGCCGAGGCGCACTCGCATCCGAACGAACAGTGGATCTACATCCTCGAAGGCACCTTCCACGCCGATATCGGCGGCAAGGAGTTCGACGTGAAGCCGGGCTCGGTGGTCTATATCCCGGCCAACACCGTTCACGCCGGCAAGGCGACCGCCGACGGCGACGTCGTCTTCTTCACCGTCAAGGATGCCTCGCACAGCCTGCACGGCACCAAAGCCGCCTGACCAACAAAGCGGCCGTGCCGCATAACGTTCCACGGGAAGATTCATATGAAACGTCTGGGATTCGTTCTGCTCGCGCTCGCCGCGCTGGCGCTCGGCCTGCCGGGCGCGAGCGCGCAGGAGAAATATCCGAGCCGCACCGTCAGGGTGGTGGTGCCCTACGCGCCGGGCGGCGCCACCGACATCGTCGCCCGCATTCTCTGCGATGAACTGCAGAAAATCACCGGCCAGCCCTTCGTCGTGCTCAACAAGCCCGGCGCCTTCGGCATGGTGGCGATCGAGGAAATGGCGAAGGCGGCGCCCGACGGTTACACGCTGATGGTCGGCAATGTCTCGACCAACGCCATCACCCCGATCATCTACGCCAGGAAGATGCCGGTCGATTACGAAAAAAGCGTCGCGGCGGTGACCAATCTGATCGACGTGCCGGCCTTCCTGCTGGTGACGACGGCCAACGACTTCCCGCCGAAGACGGTGAAGGAGTTCATCGACTACGCCAAAAAGAATCCCGGCAAGGTGCGCTACGGCACGGTCGGCATCGGCTCCTATCCGCACTACGATATGGCCTATTTCGCCAAGAAAGCGGGCGACCTCGATCTCGTCGGCCTGCCCAACAAGAACGGCGCCTCCGGCGTCATCCAGGACATGCTGCGCGGCGACGTGCAGGCGGCGTTTCTCAACGTCGCCTCGACCGCGGGACAGGTGAAAGCCGGCAAGTTCCGCGCCCTCGCCTTGGTCAACCACACGCGGCTTGTCGATTATCCCAACGTGCCGACCATGAAGGAGGTCGGCTTCCCCGACGTCGGCACCGTCGCCTGGAACGGGCTGTTCGCGCCGGCGGCAACGCCGAAGCCGGTCATGGAGGCGCTGTTCAGCGACACGATCGAGGCGCTGAACTCGGCCGAGGTGAAGGAAAAGCTCGGCAAACAGCACTTCAACATCGTGCCCAACAAATCGGTGGCCGACGCCAAGACATGGCTCGCCGGCGAGATCAAGCACTGGAAGACGATCACCGAGACGGTGAAGATCGAGGTGCAGTAGGCGGAGCTATTTCGCCGCCTTGCAGCGCCTGCCAGATGCGTTGCGGCGTCGCCGGCATGTCGAGCTGCGCGCCCTTGGGCAGCGCGTTGAGGATGGCGTTGATCGCGGCCGGCGTCGCCGCGGTGGTGCCGGCCTCGCCGGTGCCCTTGGTGCCGAGCGGATTGGTGCGGCAGGCAACGGGATAGTGCTCGACCGTCATCGCCGGCACGAGGTCCGCGCGCGGCATGGCGTAGTCCATGAACGAGCCGGAAACGAGCTGGCCGCTTGAATCGTAGATCGCGTCCTCGGTCAGCGCCTGGCCGAGACCCTGCACCACGCCGCCGTGGTTCTGGCCCTCGACGATGGTGTCGTCGAGCACGTTGCCGCAATCGCCGACCGCCACATAGGAGACGAGCGCGACCGCGCCGGTTGCCGGATCGATCTCAACCTCGGCGACGTGGCAACCGTTGGGGAAGGCCGGCGGCGTCGATGACTTGCCCAGCGTGTCGAGGCTTTCGGCGATGACGCCCTGCCGCGCCAGCTCGGTGGCGCGCGCCGCCGTTTCGAACAGCGAAACTTCGCGCTGCGAGCCGCGCACCATAAACTTGCCGTCGCGATAATCGATATCTCCTTCGCCCGCCTGCAACAGCATGGCGGCGACCTTTCTGCCCTTCTCGATCACCGCATCGGCGGTGACGGCGATGGCGGCACCGGTGCGCATGGCCGAGCGCGAGGCAAGCGCGCCGAAGCCCGGCGCGTCGCGAAACGAATCGCCTGCGGTCAGCGTCACCGTCGACGGCGGAATGCCGAGGCGCTTTGCCGTCACCGCGGCAAACACCGTCGGATGCCCCTGCCCGCTGCCGCCGGCGCCGATGCTGACAATCGCGCGCGCGCCGCCGGGAAAGGAAATGCGCGCGGATTCCTCCGGATAGGCGCCGGCGATCTCCAGATAGGCGCCGATGCCGATGCCGCGCAGCTTGCCGGCCTTCTTCGCCGCCCGCTGGCGCGCGGCAAAGCCGTCATAATCGGCGAGCTTGAGCGCGCGCTCATACACCGCGGGAAAATTGCCGCTGTCGTAAACGCTGCCGAAGGCGGTGGTGTAGGGAATTTTCTGCGGCGTGATCAGATTGCGCCGGCGCAATTCCGCGACATCGATGCCGGTCTTTTCCGCGGCGGCATCGATCAACCGCTCCAGAAGATAGCTCGCTTCCGGACGGCCGGCGCCGCGATACGGGCCGGTGGGCACCGTGTTGGTGAAGGCGCACTTGGTGTTCAGCTGCATGAGCGGAATGTCGTAGATCGTCGGCAGGCAGCCGGCGATGTGCAGCGTGAAGACGAAATGGGCGACACCGGTGACATAGGCGCCGAGATTGCCGATGCAGTCGACGCGCAGCGCAAGAAAACGGCCGCGCTTGTTAAGCGCCAGCTCCGCCGTGTAGAAGGAATCGCGGCCGTGATTGTCGGTGACGAAGGCTTCCGAGCGCGTCGACACCCAATGCAGCGGCTTCTTCAGCGCGCGCGCCGCATGCAGCATCGCCACATATTCGGAATAGCAGGAGCCTTTCATGCCGAAGGCGCCGCCGAGGTCGTCGGTCAAGACGCGCAGCTCTTCCGGCTTTAGCCCCATGACGCCGCAGACCTGACCGCGCATGTTGGAGACGCTTTGCGTGGGGCAGCGCAGGGTGAAGAGATTCTTGTCGGCGTCGTAGCTTGCGCTTGCCGTGCGCGGCTCGATCGAATTGACGACCAGGCGCTGATTGTTGAGCTCGAGGCGCACGACATGGGCGGCCTCGGCAAAGGCGCGGTCGAGCGCCGCCTGTTTCTTGCCGTCGGGATCGGGCGGCGCCGTCCAGTCGAAGCCGATATTGCCCGGCGCTTCGGGCCACAGTTGCGGCGCGCCGGCTTTCAGCGCCTCGCGCGCGTCGGTTACCGGCGTCAGCGGCTGGTAGTCGACGGCGACGAATTCGGCGGCGTCCTGCGCCTCGGCGGCGCTCGTGGCGACCACCATGGCGACCGGCTCGCCGACATGCATCACACGCTTCTCGGCCAGCACCGGCCGGTGCGGCGATACGGGCGGCTTGCCGCCGCGCCCGGGGATCGGATGGCCGTGCGATATGGAATGGTAATGCGAGCCCGCGAGGTCGGCGGCGGTGAACACGGCGACGACGCCGGGCGCCGCCTTGGCGGTGGCCGTATCGATAGCCCCGAGCCTGGCGAAGGCGTGCGGGGAGCGCACGAATTGGGCATAGAGCGTGCCTTCGGGACTGATGTCGTCGCCGAAGCGGCCCTGGCCGCGCAGCAGCGCCTCGTCCTCGACGCGCCCGCTGAAATGCGATGCGCCACCCTTGCGCGCCGCAGGCGATTGATCCATGGGGCCCCCGTTAATCTCTGCTTAACCACCAAACACCGGCAATTAACTGCATAAAAACGGGTAAGGGAATAGCGTGGCGGCCAATCATGGCCGATACCGATTCAGAGTCCTCAGGCTCGCGTGAGTGGCGGCCGATCGCCTTGGTCGGGCTTGCCGGCTTCGTCTTCGCCTTCATGCTGCTTCGCCTCTTTTTCCCGATCGGGGTCTGGCTCGGCTATTCCGGGATCGAAGCGCCGCTCATTTGCGCCATCGCCGCGGCTGCGCTTTCCGTCACGCTTGCCGGATTGGCCATGACCAGGCTTCTTCATGTGCAGAACCGGCGCCTGCGCGCGGCGCTCGACAACATGTCGGATGGCCTGTGCATGTTCGACGACAAGGAATATCTCGTCGTCTGCAACCGCCGCTACCGGGAACTGTACGATCTGCCGCCTGAGGTGGCGAAGCCCGGCCGCACGCTGACAAACCTGCTCGACTATCGCATCGCTCATGGCAGCTTCACTCGCGATCGGGAGCAGTACCGGCAGGAGATCACGGCCGCGATGCGCGAAGGCCGTACCACGCATGCGGAGGTTACCTCCGAAGCCGGGCGCACAATTTCGATCGACAACCGCCCGCTGCCTGGCGGCGGCTGGGTTGCAACCCATGACGACATCACCGAGCGGCGCCAGGCCGAACGCGAGCGCGCCTCGATGCAGGAGCAGCAACAGCGCCGCGCGCTCGTCGAACAGGCAATCAGCGCCTTCCGCCCACGTGTTGAGGAGCATCTGCGCAGCGTCGGCGACGGCGCGCAAGCGATGCGGGCGACCGCGGCCACACTGTTTGCGAGCTCGGGGCAAACCTCACAGAGCGCCGAAGGCGCGGTCGGGGCCTCCAACGAAGCCAGCACCAATGTCGAGACCGCCGCGGTCGCCGCCGACGAACTGGCCGGCTCGATCGCCGAGATCGGCCGCCAGCTCAGCCTCACCACCGAGGTTGTGGGCAAGGCGGTGAATGAAGCAAAATCCACCAACGAGCAGATCGCCCGGCTGGCGCAAGCCGCGCAAAAGATCGGCGACGTGATCAAGCTCATCCGCGCCATTGCCGGGCAGACCAATCTGCTTGCGCTCAACGCCACCATCGAGGCAGCGCGCGCCGGCGAAGCCGGCAAGGGTTTCGCCGTTGTCGCCTCGGAGGTGAAGTCGCTGGCCGTGCAGACCGCCAAGGCGACGGAAGACATTTCCAAGCTGATCGCCGCAGTGCAGGGTTCGACCGGCAGCGCGGTGTCGGCCATTCAGCGCATCGCTGCGCGCATGCAGGAGATCGATTCCTGCGCCGGCGCCGTCTCCGCCGGCATCGACCAGCAGAACGCGGCGACCGCCGAGATTTCGCAGAACGTCGCCAGCGCCGCGGGCGGCGCCAAGCTGGTGGTGGCCGTGCTCGCGGAAGTCGCGGGCGCCGCCACCGAGACGCGGCAGTCGGCGGAGCAAATGCTCACCGCAGCGCAAGCGGTGGAAAGCGCGGCCGCCGAGCTGCGGCAAGAGGTCGAAGGCTTCCTCGCCCGCGTCGCCGCCTGAAAAAGCGGCTTTTCGCCCCTTCAAATCGAGGCTTTTCCCGCACGGAAGAATTGCTGCATTGGCCCGCCGCCTCGGCTAATTTTGCCGGCCAACAGGTGGAGACATCGAATGCGCTTGGGCTATTTCACCATGCCGGTGCACCCGCTGGGCCGGGACTGGTCGCAAACGCTGCGCGAGGACCGCGAGGCGATCGTCCTTGCCGACAAGCTCGGCTTTTACGACGCCTTCATGGGCGAGCACCTGACCGACGCCTGCGAGAACGTCACCAACAGCATGCTGTTCATGGCGACGCTGATCCACGACACCAAGCAGATCAAGCTCGCCACCGGCACCACCAATCTGGCGCAAATGCATCCGGTGCTGATCGCGGTCAACGCCGCGATGTTCGATCATCTGGCGCGGGGCCGCTTCGTCATGGGCGTGTCCCCGGGCGCGCTCACCTCCGACTGCGAGGCGATCGGCATTCTCGAAGAAGACCGCAACAAGATTTTCGCCGAGGCGATCGATGTGATCCTGGCAATCTGGGCGAGCGATCCGCCCTACGACATCGATTTCCCCAACAACCGCTTCAAGGTGAGCTTTGCCCGCACCGCCGCGCTCGAGCTCGGCGTCGGCGTCCTTGCCAAACCCTTCCAGAAACCGCGGCCGGAGATCGTCGGCACCGTGGTGGCGCCGTTTTCGCCGGGCGTGGTGCTGATGGGGAAACGCGACTTCCATCCGCTGTCGGCGAACTTCCTGCTGGCGCAGCACCTAAAATCGCACTGGACCAATTACGCCAAGGGCAAGGCCGAGGCCGGGCAGAAGGCCAACGTTGCCGACTGGCGTGTGGCACGCACGATTTTTGTCGCCGACGACGACAAGGTTGCGGCGCGCTACGGCTGCGATGACGCCAAGAGCCCCTATCGCCACTACTTCGGCAACATGCGCGCCAAGATGATGCGCGGCAACCGGCTCTACGTGTTCAAGAAATACAAGGAACAGCCGGACGGAGAAATCACGCACGACTATGTCATGCAGAACTGCGTCACCTACGGCTCGGTCAACAAGGTGGTCGACGCCATTCTGGCGATGCGCGAGGAGACCGGCGATTTCGGCGAACTGGTCTATGCCGGCATGGACTGGGTCGATCCGGTCCTTGCCAAACGCTCGATGCAACTGATGGCCGAAGAGGTGATGCCGCGCGTCAACGCGGCGATCGGCAAAGAGGCAAAGACGGCGGCGGAATAACTTAGCGCGCCCGCGGCAACGGCCGGCCGGTCACCACGGCATTGCTGGCGGCGGCGCTCGCCGAGGGATCCGGCTCGACCATCACACTCGCACTGGTCGCCGACGCGCCCGGCGCTCCGTTGGACGCCGTCTGCGGCGGATTGCCCGGCAGCACCACCACGCGGGTGCCGACCTGCACGCGACTGTAAAGGTCCTCAATATCTTCGTTGAGCAGGCGGATGCAGCCCGACGACACATATTGTCCGATGGTCGAGGGCTGATTGGTGCCGTGGATGCGATAGAGCGTGTTGCCGAGATAGAGCGCGCGCGCGCCGAGCGGATTACCCGGCCCACCCGCCATCACGCGAGGCAGATAGGGCTGGCGGTCGATCATCTCCGGCGGCGGGAACCAATCCGGCCATTCCTTCATCTTGGAGATGCGCTCGGTGCCGTTCCAGGTGAAGCCTTCACGGCCAACACCGATGCCGTAGCGCAGCGCCTCGCCGCCGCCGAGCACCAGATAGAGGTAGGTATGCGCGGTATCGACGATGAGGGTGCCGGCCGGCTCCTTGGTGGCGTAGTCGACCAGCTGCCGCTTCAGATTAGCGGGGAGCTCTTTGGGCTGGCCGGTTTCGGGCTGATCCTCTGGCGGCAGCGCCGCGGTGCCGGCAGGTGCCGGCGGCGTCGCGCCCTGCGGCGCGGGCGCTGCCGCGCTGCCGATCGGTTGGGGCGGGCGAATGGCGTTGGCGTCGTCAGAGGTTGCACGCTGTTGCACCGCCCGCTGCCGCTCAATCGGCGGAGCGAAACCAGGCGGCGGCAAGGCCGGCTCGTTGGCGGAACGGCTGCCGGGTAGCCCCGGCGCAGTGTCGGTCGGCGCCGCCGATTGCGGCGTGGGGACGTAGTCGCCGTTTTCGTCGAGGTTGGTGCCACCCCGCTGTATCGCGATGTTGACGTCCTGCGCCACGGGATAGGGCTGCGGCGAATAATATTGCGCTTGCGCGGGCACGATCGTCAGGCTCGCCGCCAGCGGCAGCATCAACGCGACCAGGAAACCGGAAAAACGTCGAATCATCATCCACCTAGGGCCCGCCCATGGCCAGGCACGCTTGAAATGCCTTGGGATCAAGGCACATTCAAGACCACAATGCGATTATCTCGTTAACGTGATGTTTCTGATACGACTAGCTTTTCCGGGCTTCCTCCGCCAGCACCTGCTTGGCCACGCGGTGGCAATCCACTGCGGCGGGGAAGCCGCAATAGACCGCGATCTGCCGCAAGATGGCGGCTAGTTCCTTGTGCGTGAGCCCGTTGCGTAGCGCACCGCGGAAATGCGCCTCGAACTCATGCATGCGCCCGAGCGCGGCGATCATGCCGAGATTGAGCAGGCTGCGGTCGCGTGGGCGGAGCGCCTCGTCGGTCCACACCGCGCCCCAGGCATATTCGGTGAGCTGCTCCTGAAATTGCCGGTTGAAGTCGTCGGTATTGGCGATGGCGCGATCCACATATTCGTCGCCCAGCACCTTGCGGCGCATCGCCATGCCGCGCTCGTATAAAGCCTTGTCCATGTTTTCGCTCCCGGTTTGCTGTCGCTACCGCGGCATGTTGACAGAGTTCTGCCGATTTCGTCCATTCTCTGTGCATGAAGGTAGCTATCGTCGGCGGCGGAATCTGCGGGCTTTCGCTGGCGCTCAATCTCAAGCGGCGCGGCATCGAGTCCCGCGTCTATGAGCGCGCCGCCGAGATCAAGCCGCTCGGCGTCGGCATTACTTTGTTGCCCCATGCGATGCGCGAATTCACCGCACTCGGCATCGGCGACCAACTGCTCGCGGCCGGCATCGAAAATCACGAGAGCTGCTTTTTCAACCGCTTCGGCCAGCTGATCTACAAGGAGCCCCGCGGCAAATTCGCCGGTTATCAATATCCAGAAGTCGGCATTCACCGCGGCCGCCTGCACATGATCCTCTACGAGGCGGTACGCGCGCAGCTCGGGCCGGATGCGGTCGCCACCGATCATGAATGCACCGGCATCGAGCAGGACGACAAAAGCGCCACCGCGCATTTCAGCGGCCGCGACAGCGTGGGCGCCGATATCGTGGTCGCCTGCGACGGCATCAATTCTGTGCTGCGCAAGCAATTCTATCCCGACGACGAGATCGTCTTCACCGGCATCAATACCTGGCGCGGGGTGACGCGGCGCCAGCCGATCCTCGGCGGCCGCACTTACATGCGCATCGGCTCGATCCTCACCGGCAAGATGGTCGTCTATCCGATCATCGATAATGTCGATGGCGCTGGAAACCAGCTCATCAACTGGATGGCGGAAATCAAGCGCGCGGATACCGAAACGCAGAACGACTGGAACAAGCCGGGCGATCTTTCCGATTTTTTGCCGCTCTACGAAAACTGGCGCTTCGATTGGCTCGACGTCGCCGAAATGATCCGAACCGCCGACCAGATCCTCGAATATCCGATGGTCGACAAGGACCCGATCGCGCACTGGAGCTTCGACCGGGTGACGCTCGCCGGCGACGCCGCGCATCCGATGTATGCGCGCGGCTCGAATGGCGCGGCGCAAAGTGCGGTCGACGCCCGCGTGCTCGCCGATTGCCTGCACGGCCACGCCGATCCGCGCGAGGCGCTGAAAGCCTATGAGGATGCACGGGCGGAGCCTGCGGCGCGCGTGGTGCGCACCAACCGCGAGCACCCGCCCGATTTCATCAACATCAAGGTCGAGGAACTGGTTGGCGACAAGCCGT
>Ga0335070_10011119_pt1 | contig 10525 bp, 6 predicted proteins | sample Lox_Sample_13_FD_206722 | JGI IMG/M metagenome (GOLD analysis project Ga0335070, IMG submission 206722) | Soil microbial communities from Loxahatchee National Wildlife Refuge, Florida, United States - Lox_Sample_1.3 | ecosystem: Environmental > Terrestrial > Soil > Wetlands | place: USA: Florida...
TCAAGTGCTCTACTATTTGAAGCTGACTTCGAAAGAGTTGAGGCAGAGGATTCAGTGGGCCTATGCAAGAGAATGGCTGAAGTCTTCAGTCGTAAACATCTACAATGCCGCTGGAAATCAACTGGCAGCATCAACGATTATCCTGCTGTTCGTCTATGGCGGTCAGGCGGCAAGAGGGAACTATCAAGCAGCGATGACGTACGCAAACATTGTGGGCTACTCCCTCTTTCTCTCGTACGCACTGTATCCCAGACTTCTAACCAAAAACAACTTCGAGGATGTGACGTCGACACTGAAAACGGTCTTGATGTTCGCAATTCCGATGACAACCATCGTGTTTTCTTTGTCAGAATCGCTCTTGACGATTCTGAATGTCCACTTCAATGAAGCGACGCCCGTTCTCATGATATTGTCCATAGACGCTTTTGTCCTTGTGATTTCACAGTTCTACTCTTCAGTTATATTTGGCGCTGAAAAACTCGACGAAGAAGCGAAGATACCTTTCAGAGAACTCGTGAAAAGCAAGATCTTCAAAGTGTTCACTCTACCTTACTTGCAAGCCATCATAGCGATACCCGCCTGTTTCTACGTTCTGACTCAGTACGCGAGTGGGCTTTCGGTTATCGCGGCAGTCTTCGTGACAGCGATCAACCTTGCGGCCCACGTTGCAACACTCGCAGTTCAATACGGCATGATGCGCAATTCGGTGCGAATCAATGTTCCTTGGAAAAGCATCGGAAAATACCTTATTGCCTCGGCCGTTGCAGCAGTCTTCTTCCACATGCTTCCGGACACTACCACGATACTGTTGACTCTGTGCGTGGTCCTAACCGGAAGCGCCATTTACGCTTCAATTCTGTTGGCAATCGACAAAGATGCGAGAAACTTGATGGTGGCAATCTGGCAGGAAATCAAGACTATCCTGAACGTGCGCGCGACCTGAGTTTTTTTCTATGCTTTTCCGTAGACTGGAATCGCTGCGCCGCTTGTGACGTTGGAATCCTCTGAAACTAGGAAGAGAACGACTCTGTCAATGTCTTCTGGCTTGACCCACTTAGTGAAGTCAGCATCAGGCACGTTGCGCCTGTTGCCCAAAGTGTCGATCGTGCTTGGCGAAATAGACACAGAAGACAACAATTGCACATCCAACACTCCAGTTCATGTCGGCATTCCAGGGGACATCTCCAGCTCAACGCCTGGAGCCTATGACGGCGTGACAATCATGAAAGACATCGCCTATATGGTTGCGGTGTTCAACACAAGACCCGATTCGTTCAACTGGAATCCGAACGCTGACGTCAACAACGACGGAGTCTGCAACATGCGCGACATCGCCATAGCCGTTGCCTACTTCAACCAACACGAATAACCTCCCTCCTTTTTCTCTGCGTCCGACGGTCGGCAAAATCATGTGATGAAACCCGTAATCCTGATTCTTATACTTTGGGCGCTCACGGAACTTTGTTTCACAAGTTATATTAGTTGAGCTATCTCAAGTGACTTTGGAGGAGATAGGAAGAGTATGAGAGACTTTCTATTGTTCTCGTTGCTTTTTCTTTCGCTGTTTGCTCTGACGTTTTCCACTTACACGCCTTTGGTGCACGCAGCTGGGCAACCACCCATCATAACCAACACGTTCTGGGAGGGCTCGTACGGCTGGGGACCGGTTGACGCTGACCCTGGTATAGCCTACGACACCGCAAGTGGCGAGCTCATATCCAACACCTACCAGACCCTCATTTCGTTCAATGGAGAACAATATTGGAACTTCATACCACAACTGGCGACGAACGTTCCAACACTGCTTAACGTAGCCATGACAATCACGAACACTTCAGCGGTTGCTGTCGGTGGGGACCCGACCGGTACAACGTGGACGAATGGAGTCACAGCCTTCACCGTGGTGTACTGGACAGATGAACTGCAAGATGGCTTCCACCAGGGTGACGTCATCACCCTCAGTCCTGGATATAACACTTGGACCGTTGACTCTCTTGGCGGCGCATTGACGGTCACGCTCGGCCTGTGGCATGGACAGTACGTCTTCAACATTCGCACGAACCCAGACATCTACTTCTACGACAATAACGGCAACCACGTCGGCAGGTTCAGCGTCGGAGACGTAGCATATTCCTTGCAGAGGTATTTGGTAATGGACGTGCCGGGTCAACCGATATGGATGTACGACAAACCGCTCTTCGACTTGCCGGACCATACTGGGTTTACCAACGATACTGCGATGGTTCTGGCCAACATGATCAACGCTGCAATAGTGCCTGACATTATCGCCAACACGTTGACCATTAACGTTGGTTGTCACTTCCCCGACAGCGCCTTCAAACAAATATTATGCGGTACTTGGGGCTGCATCGGAAGCATGAACAACACGATAGCTATCGGCGGTTGGAACGGAAACCTGTTCGACACGACCAAGTACGGCGGTCCGTTTCCAGACTGGTGGGTCGACTGGGCAGGACAGGGCGGCGGAATCAACTGCGCCGTGAGTGATCCGTCGGACCGATTGCTTCCGTCAGTGTACGTCGGCACAGGGCCGTATCACATCACCACGATTGACTCGGTAAACCTCAAAGTGATCTTGCAGAGGAACCCCGACTTCTGGATGGGCTGGCCAGCACATTACTGCGGTTTTGTCAGTAACAGTTCTCTCGACACGGTCGAGATAGACTACATCTCGGACTGGAATACAAGGAAGGCTTGCTTCTTGGCCGGTACAATAGACACTTGTGCTGTTCCAAGAGCCTACATGTTCGGGCTACTTAACACCGTCACGAGACAACCAAGCACCCCAGTGATAAAGACGATCACTCATATAGCTCCGACGCTCTCATGTGACATGAATTGTTTCCAGTTCTCGATCAGCAGCGCAAGCACATACATCGGAACGGGAAGCCTTCCAGGCGGCATCCCTCTAGATTTCTTCAACAACACTCACTGCAGAAGGGCGTTCGCGTATTCGTTCAACTGGTCAACCTACGTCCAACAAGCGTTCTATGGTGAAGCGAGCTATCGAAAGAACTGGATGGTCCCTGGTCTAGTTCCAGACTATTACAACGCGAGCGTTCCGGGCTATTATGAGAGCCTGAGTAGCGCTGAAGCCGAGTTGAAGGCAGCATTCGTGGGCAGCCAGAATGTGTGGAACACAGGTTTCACCCTGACTATAGCGTTCAACACAGGAAACGATGAGAGAAAGATCGCTTGTCAAATGATTTCCAATTTCTTCACGACCTTAAGCACCTACGATAGCAGAACCGGGTCGCCTTTCGTGGTCAATGTCCAAGAAGTCACATGGCCCCAAACAATACAAGGAATGACGGACAGAACGCTACCGATGTTCGACATTGGATGGCTCGCAGACTTCGCCGACGCCGACGACTTTGCACGTTCCTACATGCACAGCTTCGGTCATTTTGCCTACTATCAAAGCTACTCGGCCTCGAACGGGTGGGGTACTGCGAAGGACGTTCTGGTGGACGAAGCGGTATTGGAACCAGACGGACCGGCAAGGCAGAGTCTGTATTGCCAGTTGCAGCAGATATTCTACATCGACTGTCCAGGCTTCCCAGTGGCCGAACCGAGAGGAAGGTTCTGGTGTCAGTACTGGGTTAAAGGATGGTTCTACAACGCAATGTACCCAGGCGCCTTTTACTACACTATGTGGAAACAGGACAATCCTTGGTGGGACATCACCGGTTCCACAACGGGGCTCTCAGATGGCATCGTTCAGATGAGGGACATGGCCTACCTTATCGTACGTTTCAACGCCAAGGCACCGGTTCCAGGCCAACCGATAGATCCCAAGTGGTTCGGTGTGTACGGTGCGAACGGTTGCGTTGACACTTTCGGAGACCGCATTGTCAACATGAAAGACATAGCAGGCGGCATCTTTAACTTCAATGCAAAAGGTGGCACAGGTCACCCCTAAAGCTGGTTAGATGATGTCAGGGAATGGAGGAAAAAGGAATATGAAAAAACAATCAGTTCTGCCGTCGATTGCTCTCATCGTCTTTCTTGTGATTTCCACACTGGGATATCAGACGTGGATTGCCCATAGTGTTGAAGCTCAAGGAACAAGCCTTAAAATCGTCAATCCCCTCACCGGTGACAACTTGTTCAGTTTCACAAACGCACAGAAGGGTGTAGGAGACACTTTCGTCGTCAACATAACCGTTGCTGATGTGACCGATCTATCCGTATGGCAGATCTATTTGACATGGGACCCGAGCCTGCTCGATTTTGTGAGCTACGAACTTCCACCAGACAATGTCTTTGCGGGACAAACTGTCATCAACGCCAGTGAAGTTGGTACAGGATACGTTGTTTGCGATGCCGCACTAGGTCCAGGAATGAACTCATTCAACGGCACAGGAACATTGTGTCAGATAACGCTGAAAATAACACAGCCCGTATCAACGTTCGATCAGGAAGTTTCATGCGGCTTGACACTCGCAAACCTAGGAACTGACACGTTCCTTATCGACAGCCAGATGAATGACATACCTTTTACTGCATTTAACGGCGTCTACGACTACAAAAACGTGACGAACACAATCGTGAAAATAGTGAATCCTCTCACAGGTGACGGATGGTTCAACTTCACCACACAGCAGAAGAAGGTCGGAGACACATTTGTGATCAACATCACGGTTGTCAACGCTGTTTATCTAGATATTTGGCAGATCAAGCTGACATGGAACGCGAGCTTTCTTGCCTTTGCTAGCCGAACAATCCCTTCGGACAACGTGTTCGGCGACAACTTGCTGGTCGGCAGCGCGTTGGAAACTGGATCTTACATATGTGGTGCTGTAACGACCGCGTCGACTTTCTCTGGCAGCGGAACGCTTTGCCAAATCACCCTAGAGCTGACGAGCATGCCGAGCGAATTCGCACCCGAAATCTCGTGTGACCTGGGGTTCAGTGACATAGATTATCAAACGTTTCTGTGCGCAGTCATAGGAGGCGAGCCGTTTTCCTACTACCCGTTCGTTGCCCAAGAAGGTTTTTACGACTACAAGGGCCACGTTGACGTCACGGTCAGTCAACTGGATTCGGCGAAAACCGTCATCGGACGGGGCTACGGAGGAAATGTATCGTTGACAGTCCAGAACCTTGCTGATTTCCCTGAAACCTTTAACGTCACAACCCTCGCAAACGCCACAGCAGTATCTGTTCTGAGCTTCAGCATCGACGCGACTAGCAGCGAAGGCCGAGTCTTCGTTTGGGATACAAGCGGTTTCGGATACGGAAACTACAGACTGGAAGCTGACGCTGACGTGGTTCCGTATGAAGAGAATACAACAAACAACAACTGCACCTGCGCGTATCTTGTTCATATCGGCGTTCCCGCCGACGTGTCAGGTTCTACACCGGGAGTTTATGACGGCGTGACAAACATGAAGGACATCGCCTACTTGGTTTTCCTGTTCAACACCAGACCCAACTCGCCGATCTGGGATCCGAACACTGACGTCAACAACGACGGAGTCTGCAACTTCCGCGACATCGCCATAGCCGTCGCCTACTTCAACCAACACGAATAACCTTCCCCCTTTTTTTCCATACCTTTGAGAGAGAGTGCAACTGGTTAAACGTTAACATGCGCGCTAATGAATTTCATATAGTGGCATGACAGAAGAGTTAGAGGTTTAAGGTGGTCTTGACGAAAGTTGATTAGCGCGGGCACGCGCTGCGACACAGTCCTGTGCGTCAAAGCTTTAAATTCTTTCCGCACCAGAGAAGAGAGTGCGGGACAACTGCGAAAAAGTGCTGAAAATCGTAGTATAGTCCCCCGTGCTGGGGTATCCTAGCTAGGTAGGGAGCAAGCCTGGAGTCGACTCAAAGTCGCTTAACAGCTTGTGGCCTCTCGGGGCCGCGTGGGTTCAAATCCCACTCCCAGCGCCATTGGCAAGATTGAGGCTCAGTCTGACGTGTCCATTTTTTCTTTTGTTTCCTTTATCACTGAAGCGGACTTCTCAAATTCACGCTTCGCCTCTGCATCCAATCTGAGTTCAATAATCCTCTCGACGCCTTTCTTTCCCAGAACGCAAGGGACGCCGATGGCGAGATCACGAAGTCCGTACTCGCCGTCCAAGTACGCGCAGACGCTCATCACTCTGTTTCTGCCCGTTAAGACCGCGTCAGCCATGATCGATATCACGGCGGCCGGAGCGTACACTGTTGATCCCTTGAGCTTGATGACGTCTGCGCCGGAAGTCTTGGTCAGGTTAACTATCTTTTCAATCTGTTCGTCTTTGAGCAACGTGGTTATGGGTATGCCTGAAACGGAGGCGAAGTTCACGAGCGGAACCATTGAGTCTCCGTGCTCTCCGATGACGAGTCCACGAATGTCCTCTCTTGACACGCCGAGCTCAGCGGCTATGTATGATCTGAACCGCAAAGTGTCCAAGATGTTGCCCATACCGAAAACCCTGTTCCTTTCAAATCCCGACTCCTTGTAGGCGACGTAAGTCATCAGGTCCACGGGATTGCTGACTATCATCAGCTTGCACTCAGGAGCATGCTTGACGACTTCTCTGGTGATGGTTTTGGTGATTTTCGCATTCTTGTTGACCAGATCGATTCGACTCATTCCAGGCTGGCGAGGAAACCCCGCGGTCACTATGACGAGGTCTGAACCTCTCATCTCGGAATAGTCACTTGTCCCCTTGATTTTTCCATCAAACTCGATTGCTGGCGCAGCCTGCATCATGTCCAAAGCCTCTCCCACAGCAAGGTTTTCGGCGATGTCTACAAGAACAACGTCGCTTATTCTGCGGCCCAGAATGTTGAACGCTGCTGAACTACCGACCTTTCCTGCGCCGATTATCGTTATCATGGTATAGACTGCTCCTTTTGTTGCACATAAATCTAACTAGAGAGACGGTCCTCAACTCGTCAAAAAAGCTTAATTAGTGAAGCCATTTCTTTACTGACTACGGCCCTTGCGCCAAATAGAAAAGCCCTGGTAGTATAGTCCGGTCTAGTATATGCGGCTGTCGCCCGCAGGACCCGGGTCCAAATCCCGGCCAGGGCGCCAAAACCCTCTTTTTAGCCTAATTTTGCAGAATAGGGATGAAATTAAGCTTATTTTCCAATTTCATGTTCCAGGGTCGTCACAAGATTTCTTTGCTGGCAAATTGGTACTAGTATCCTTTTCTCATCACCTATTAAATAGGTAAACGTTTTGAACCCATTTAGGTCTAGGTCCGGGCGGATCCACCAGCTGTACACGTTTTTTGTTTTCCGAGTTAGAATCCGAGTGTAGAGCAAGTATCATGCTAGGTTTCTTATAAAAGCAATAGATGAAATACTTGGAACACGTAACATCATTCTTGAATGAGGTTCTTGAATATCCCAAAAAATACTCATGACAAGAACAAGGGGATTTTATGCACGAAGAATTCCAAACACATTTCTGGTGGATCACAGAGAAGTGGCTCAAACGTCCGCTATCTGATTTTTTGAAGTTGGTTCCACAGAATATACAATCCTTACCCGTTTTTTAGGAGGATGGGGAGCACGCGATACGGTTGAGCTCCTTACGGAACTCACGGCAGATTACGGCGATGTGGCTGGAGGGACGGTAGAGAAATACGCGGAACTTAACGTAATCAAGGACTGGGCGGAAATTGGGAAAAGGGAAGCACATGAAGGGACAGAACTAGAAGACCTCATCCACTTGCTATCGGGCTTTATGATAGAAGAGAAGGGGCTTGAATTCACTATGAAACGAGAGAAAGATACGGCCACGTTTTGAGTGATAAGATGTCCAGTTCACGAAGTCGCGGAGAAGACACGCATGCATGAATGGCTCTATCACCTAGCATGTTCCACGGATTTTCATATCGCACGCGCCTTCAGTGCAAACATAGGCCTTACACGGACAAGGACGCTGATGCAGGGCCAGGAATGCTGCAACCATCGGTACTATTACAAGACCGAGAGATAGGAAGGGAAAAACTTTTACGATTTATGCAACAAAGAACAAAAGTCTTGGTTGTGGAAGATGTTTTAATGAGTAGGTGAGTGATGGTAATGTCCACAAGGGAACTGACGGTTGCGATAGAAGCGGCTGAAACTGCAGGCAAAATCCTGATTGAGTATTATGGAAAAGTAAGGGTCAGTCTGAAGAGCGACAGAAGCTTGGTAACGGAGGCTGATGTAGAATCCGAGAAGAGAATTAGAACGATTTTGGAGGGGAAATTCCCCACATATTCTTTCTTAGGAGAGGAGTCTGAGCGGCGTAGAATGGAGTCTGAAAAAACGTGGGTGGTCGACCCCTTGGATGGTACCACGAATTATGTGATGATGAACCCTTTCTTTGACGTTTCTATTGCTTTAATCCAAGGCAGTGAACCGATTTTGGGAGTTGTTCACTACCCTTTTTTGAATGAAACTTACTCCGCTGAAAAGGGAAAAGGCGCGTTCTTAGATGGAAAAAAAGTGCATGTGTCGAGTGATACTATACTGGAAGATTCCATAATAACTTTCTGTCACGGACTTGACAAAGAATCGACTGGAAGGATCTCCAGAATGTTTGCTCATTTCAAGTCCATCAATGACAAAATTAGACAGTTGGGCGCAGCGGCTCTAGAACTTTCTTATGTGGCTTGTGGAAGAACGAGCTGTTTCTTTATGCCGGGCATAAATCCTTGGGATGTCCTTGCTGGTTTGATGTTGGTCGAAGAAGCAGGCGGCATGGTTTCAGATTTTAGTGGGCATGCTTTCTCTGCAAATTCCAAAGATATTTTGGCTTCTAATGGCAAAATTCACGGACAGCTACTTGAAATACTCAGCAAAACATGAAAATGCCCTGAAGACAGGAGGATTCGTAAATGAGTAAACGAATGTTAAGTGTTGCCAAAATGATTGACCATTCATTGCTTCATCCCACATTGACTGATGATGAGCTGAGACGAGGTTGCGAGCTTGCGAAAAAGTTTGGAGTAGCTTCTGTGTGTATCAAACCCTATGCGGTCAGGCTCGCTGCTGAAATTCTGAAAGGATCCGGCGTAGCAGTCGGTGCCGTGATTGGGTTTCCGCACGGAAGTAGTCGGACCGAGATAAAGGTTCGGGAAGCGGAATTGGCTTGCGCGGATGGTGCAGTTGAATTGGACATGGTGGTCAATGTTGGGAAGGTGTTGAGTCGAGATTGGGACTACGTTGAAAAGGAGATAAGAGCAGTCGTTGACGTTGCTCACAAGCACGATGCAACTGTTAAGGTGATCTTTGAGAACGATTTTCTAACCGATGACGAATTCAAGATTAGACTCTGTGAAATATGTGGACGAGCTAGAGTCGATTTTGTGAAGACCTCAACTGGGTATGGTTTCGTCAAAGGAAGCGATGGAAAGTACTCATACCAAGGTGCGACTGATCATGATGTGCGGCTGATGCGGACAGCTTGTTCATCTAACGTTCAAGTGAAGGCGGCAGGTGGAATCCGCACGTTGGACGATGTCCTCAGAGTCCGCGCTCTGGGTGTCACCAGAATCGGTGCAACAGCCACCGACGTAATCCTGATGGAAGCGAAGAAAAGGGGTATAGAATGATTGACAAGAAGCCGTCAAACGTGCTTTCGGAGTCTAAAGACGAGTTTGTATCTAGGCCAGGGCGCCACAACAACTTGAAGATTTATTCTGCGTCTGACCTCGACGCTGGAGCTCTAGGTCAGAATTGAAAGCTTTAAGAGATTTGACGGCAACACTCTGATAGGGAGGAGTCGATTAGCGTTGAGATACTTGGATTTCGTCGATTTGAAGTACAAACCCAAGGACGCTGAAGTGATGTGCAGTTTTCTTGTTGAACCATCGGGAGTCAGTATGAAAGAGGCTGCGGGAGCTGTAGCGGCTGAGAGTTCTATTGGAACGTGGACGGAGCTCACGACGATTAAGCCGTACGTTGAGAAGCTTGCGGCTCACGTGTTCAGCATCAGTGGTAAAAGGGCGAAGATCGCCTATCCGATTGGACTGTTCGAGCCTGGAAACATGCCGAACATCCTGAGTAGCGTCGCAGGAAACGTGTTCGGGTTGAAGACGCTTAAGAATTTGAGACTGGATGATATCGACTTCCCATCAAGCCTCGTCAAGAGCTTCAAAGGCCCAAAATTCGGCATAGAAGGAATTCGTGAGCTTCTGAAAGTCCGAGATCGTCCGTTGGTTGGGACGATAATCAAACCGAAGCTGGGTCTTGAAACGGCAGATCATGCAAAAGTGGCCTACGATGCATGGTTCGGAGGATGCGACATAGTCAAAGATGACGAGAACCTGAGCAGCCAAAGATTCAACCCTTTTGAAGAGCGGCTGGTCAAGACGCTGGAAAGCAGAGACCGCGCCCAAGCAGAAACAGGCGAAAAGAAGGTCTACATGATCAACGTCACCGCTGAAACGAAAGAAATGCTGAGAAGAGCCGAACTTGTCCTCAAGCAGGGCGGAGAATACGCGATGATAGACATTCTTACGTGCGGGTTTGCCGGCTTGCAGACGTTTCGAAACGAAGACTTCAAACT
>Ga0335070_10011120_pt1 | contig 10525 bp, 9 predicted proteins | sample Lox_Sample_13_FD_206722 | JGI IMG/M metagenome (GOLD analysis project Ga0335070, IMG submission 206722) | Soil microbial communities from Loxahatchee National Wildlife Refuge, Florida, United States - Lox_Sample_1.3 | ecosystem: Environmental > Terrestrial > Soil > Wetlands | place: USA: Florida...
GCCGGCATGCTGGACCAAGGTGCGCAGGATGTCGTACTCCGTCGGGGTCAGGCTGATGGGCTTCTGTTCGACGCTTACATTCCGGCGGGCCAGGTCGACCAACAGGTCGTCCGCCTGATAGACCGGCTCCTGCTCGGGAAGCGCCGCCCGGCGCAGGACCACGCGCAGGCGGGCCATCAGCTCGCCAACGCCAAAAGGCTTGGTCAGGTAGTCGTCCGCTCCGGCGTCCAGGGCGGCGACCTTGTCCTCTTCCCGGTCGCGGACCGAGATCACGATAATCGGGATCTGGGTCCACTCGCGCAGGCGGCGGGCCACCTCCACCCCGTCCAGGTCGGGCAGGCCCAGGTCGAGCAGGATGACGTCGGGGCGACCGGACACGGCGACGGCCAGGGCCTCTTCGCCCGTGGCCGCCTCGAAGACCGAGTATTGCCCGCTGAGGGAAGCGTTTAAAAAGCGCCGGATGGGACGTTCGTCGTCCACCACCAGCACGCGCACCGGTTTGCCGTCCATTTGCAATCGATCACCTACCAGCAAAGAAACACTCCACGATGAAGAAAACCTGGAGCCATACCAGGACGATCAACATGACCACATGTGTGCCCAACCGCAAAACCGGAAGAAGCGCCGCAGCCGCCGCGCCTGCCAGAGGCAGTCGCGGCACCAACAGTTTCAAACCCTTGGATAAGTTTTTTTTCATCCGGCCGGCTCCAGTCATGCCAGGGATATTTGCGCAAACTGGATTCCATCGGCAGGCAGGTCAAGCTGGCGGCAAGAAAGATCTGAAAGACGTCAAGATCGCGTCAAGAGAACGGCTTGGATTTTACCGGCGATCGCATCAAGCCGATGACAAGGAAAGGCACAAAAGTGTCAAGAAATTGTCAAGAAAGGGAAAACGAAGCGGGGCAGGGATTCCTGCCCCGGCGCCTGCTCAGAGGACTTTCAGCCTGTAGCCCACCCCCGGCTCGGTGATGAGGTACGTCGGCCGGACCGGATCCGGCTCGATCTTACGGCGCAGGTTGCTGATGTTGACCTGCAGCATGTGGGTCTCGCTCTCATAGGCAGTCCCCCAGACGGCGCGCAGCAGCTGGTCGTGGGTCAGCACCTTCCCGGCATGCTTGACCAGGGTGCGCAGCAGATCGTATTCCGTGGGCGTCAGGGCGACGGGCTGGTCGCCGACGCGCACCTCGCGCTGGTTCAGGTCGACCACCAGCGCGCCAGTCTTGAAGACCGGCTCGGCCTCGGTCTGTGCGGAGCGCCGCAGGGCGGCGCGCAGTCGCGCCATCAGCTCGCCCACGCCGAAAGGCTTGGTCAGGTAGTCGTCGGCGCCGGCGTCCAGGGCGGCGATCTTGTCCCTCTCCTGCTCGCGCACCGAGATGACGATGATCGGGATCTGCGTCCACTCGCGCAGGCGGCGGGTGACCTCGACACCGTCGAGGTCCGGAAGCCCCAGATCCAGAATGATGACGTCCGGCCGGTCGGAGACCACGGCCGCCAGGGCTTCCTCGCCGTTCGTGGCTTCGAAAACGGCAAATTGGCTGCCCAGCGAGGCGTTCAAGAAGCGGCGGATGGAACGCTCGTCGTCCACCACCAGCACGCGCACGTCCTGCTCGCTCATGGCTGTGCCTCCACGGGCAATGCGATCGTGATGACCGTCCCGCCGCCGTCCCGGTTCTCGGCGGAGATGAAGCCGCCGTGGGCCTCGACGATCCCCTTGCCGATCGCCAGGCCCAGGCCGGTCCCGTTGATGTTGTCGGGCCGCTGCACGCGGTAGAACTTGTCGAAGATGCGCTTCAGGTCCTCCGGCGGGATGCCCACGCCGCGGTCCGCCACGGTGATTTCGACGAAGGCGCCGGCCATCTGGGCGCGGATTTCGATGGACGATTCGCTCGGGGAATATTTCAAGGCATTGTCGATCACGTTGACCAGCACGCGTTCGATCAGCACGAAATCCATGGGCACCAGCGGCAGGTCGTCCGGAAGGTCCACGCTGATGGAGCGCTTTTCCAGGCGCGTCCCGAGTTCCTCCAGGGCCGAGCCGATGACGTCCTGGATATCACCGGCAGTCCGTTTGACCCGCATCGCCCCCGACTCCAGGCGGGTCATGTCCAGCAGGTTGCCCACCAGCCGGTTGAGGCGGTCGGCCTCCTCGCTGGCGGTTTCGACCAGGCTGCGCCGGGCGGCGTCGTCCAGGGCGACCTGGTCGTCCGCAAGGCTGCTCAGCGCCCCGGTGATCGAGACCAGCGGGGTGCGCAGGTCGTGGGAGATCGAGTTAAGCAGGGCGTTCTGCAGCTTGTCGGTGATCTCCAGCAGCTCGGCCTGGTGGGCCTGCTCGTCCAGGCGCGCCCGCTCGATGGCCAGGGCGATCTGATTGGCGAAGGCATCCAGGGTGCGGATCTGCTCGCGGGTCAGGAAGCTGCGGGGGGTGGAGGGTTTGACGCCCAGCACGCCGACCACCCCACGCGTGGTCTTGAGCGGCTGGTAGCGCATGGCCGCCTCCGGCAGGGTGTCCGTGCCGCGCCCGGCGGTCTCGCCGTGGTCGAAGACCCAATCGGCTACGGCCAAGTCGTTGTCGGAGACAGTCACCCCCGGGCTGGAGGCGAAGGCCTTCAGGTTGCCATCGACCGGCAGGAAGACCGCCACCTCCCGGCTGAACGTCTGGCCGATGTGGTCGATGGCAGTCTGCGTGACGGCCTCCAGGCCGGCGGTCACGGTGAGGTCACGGCCGAGCTCGTACAGGGCCACGGTCTGGATCTCCCTGGATTGGGCAGCCTCGGCCTGGCCGCGTACCACGGCGGTCAACTGGCTGATCACGATCCCGACCGCCAGCAGGCCGAGGAAGGTCAGCAGGTATTCCGTGTCTGAAACGGCGAGCGTCAGATGGGGCGGGACGAAGAAAAAATCGAAGGCCGCCACACCCAGGATCGAGGTCAGGATAGCCGGGCCGCGTCCCAGGTAAACGGCCGAAATGACGACCGCCAGCAAGTAGACCACGATCAGGTTGGTGGGCGAGATGTGCGGGGCAATCAGGGCGCTGAGACCGGTGGCGGTGGCCACCAGTGCCAATGCCCAGAAATAGCGGATCAGGGGTCGGTGCGGTCGCCAGCCCTCCATGGCCTTCCCGGCCGACGGCTCGGCCTCGCTGCTGATGACGTACACGTCGATGGTCCCGCTCAGGCGGATCAGCTGGTCGACCACCGAACCGCGCAGGAGTTCGATCCAGCGCGAATGCAGCGGCTTGCCGGCGATCACCTTGGTCACGTTGTGACGGCGGGCATAATCCATGACCGTCTCCGCCACCGACTGCCCGGGCAGGCTGACGGTTCGTGCGCCCAGCTCCTCCGCCAGGCGCAGGGCGCGCGCCACCCGGTCGCGCTGTTCCTGCGAGATGCCGGCCTGGTCGGGCGTCTCCACGTAAACGGCGGACCATTCGGCGTTCAGCTCGTCGGCCAGGCGCCGGGCGGTGCGGATCAGGCGCTCGCCGAGTGCGCCCGGGCTGATGCAGACCAGCAGGCGCTCGCCCGCCGGCCAGGGACCGGGAATGGCACGCGTCTGCATGTAGGCGCGCATCTGGTCGTCGACGCGTTCGGCGGCACGGCGCATGGTCAACTCGCGCAGGGCGGTCAGGTTGCCCTGGCGGAAAAAGTTCTGGATCGCCCGCTGGGCCTGGTCGGGGACGTAGACCTTGCCCTCCTTCAGGCGGTTGAGCAGCTCCTCGGGCGGCAGGTCGACCAGCTCGATGTCGGTGACTTCGTCGATCACCCGGTCGGGGACCGTCTCGCGCACTTTCGTCCCCGTGATCTGCGCCACGACGTCGTTGAGGCTTTCGATGTGCTGGATGTTGAGCGTGGTGTAGACGTCGATGCCGGCGGCCAGCAGCTCCTCCACGTCCTGGTAACGCTTGGCGTGCCGGGAGCCGGGGGCGTTGGTGTGGGCCAGCTCGTCCACCAGGGCCAGCTGCGGCCGGCGCCTCAGCACGGCGTCGATGTCCATCTCGGGCAAACGGGTGTTGCGATACTCGATCTGCTGGCGCGGGATGACCTCCAAATCGCCGACCAGCGCCTCTGTCTCGGCCCTGCCGTGCGTCTCCACATAGCCGGCCACCACGTCGACCCCCTCCGTCTTGCGCTGGTGGGCGGCCTCGAGCATGGCGTAGGTCTTGCCGACCCCTGCGGCGTAGCCCAGGAAAATCTTCAAACGGCCGCGCTGGGCCTGCTGCTCTTCAGCCTTGACGCGGGCCAGCAGTTCATCAGGATTGGGTCGGGATTCTCGTGTCATGCGTCACTGATCCAGTGTCATGTGTTTCAGTGTCACATGTTCCATTCCACTGGGTTGTTCGACGCTGAAGCACATGATCCCTATTTTATCTCATCCAGCGCCAGATTGATCTTAAGAACGTTGAGGCGCGGTTCGCCCAGGAAGCCGAACTGCCGCCCCACGGTATACCGGTCAACGAGAGCACGTATGACAGATTCGCTCATCCCGCGAGCGCGTGCCACGCGCGGGAGCTGGTAGAGGGCCGCGGCGAGGCTGATATCCGGGTCGAGGCCGCTGCCGGAGGCGGTGACCAGGTCGACCGGGACGGGCGCCGTGCTGCCCGGGTCGGCCTGCCGCAGGGCATCGAGGCGGGCCTGGACGGCTTTTAGCAGGGCCGGGTTGCTTGGCCCATAGTTCGACCCCGAGGAAGCGGTCAGGGTTTCGGCGTTGAACGCATTGTAGGGAAAATCCCCGGTGGCCGAGAGGCGCCCCCAGAAATATTTGGGGTCGTCGAACGACTGGCCGATCAACTCGGAACCGACGGCCTGCCCGTTCCTGACGATCAGGCTGCCATTCGCCTGGCGCGGGAAGACAAGCTGGGCGATTCCCGTGACGACGGACGGGTAGACGATACCCATCAAAACCGTGAAGATCAATAGGGCCGTGACGGCCGGTCGAATTTGTGCACGCATTTTCACCTTCTACTTGTCGACGCCTTGGGCATCAAGCCCTTGAGCTGTTCTTCTTTCTCGATTTGCTGGGTGCGTTCGAGCGCCCGGGCAGTCTGGGAGGCAAAATTTTGCAGCAGGCGGCTGTTTTCTGCTGGCAATTCCACGGTGGCCCCGCGCCAGATCTGGATCTCGCCGACCAGTCCCAGGGCATTCAGGATCGGCAGGATGCGGTCCGGCCGCCCCGGGGCGGTGACACGACTGGGTTCGCTGACCACGATGCTCGGGGACTGTTTTTCGGTATGGAATACGACGTTCACCAGCGTGGCCTGGAACAGCTGGCGGATCTGCCCGGCGACGGTATGGGCGACCGCCTCCGGAGTGCGCTGGTTGGAGAGGGCCGAACTCAGCTCGTACATGAACACGGCCTCGCGCGCCTTGGACAGGCTGGCCTGGATGCGTTCGACCACAATGACGGCAACTGCCAGGAAAATGACCAGGATCATCCAGCCTTCCAGGCTGCCAATGGCAAATGTATAGAAAGGCGGGATGAACAGGAAGTCGAAGCTCAGGCCGGCGGTCAGCGCCGCAGCCATGCCGGGAACCAGTCCCCAGCGGCTGGCACTCCAGGTCACCGGCACCAGGTAGAGCAGGGCAATCACACCCTCGCCAAGGGTGGCCCGGCCGATCAGCACCAACGGAACAGTGAGGGCGGCTACCATCACGACGGCTTTCAGGCCATTCGTCAGAAGCCGGGCGAAAAACGGGAAGCGGTTTTTATTCATCGAGAATCTCCTTCCAAAAAGTGCGCCGCGATATTCAGACCAGGTGCAGGGCCACCAGAAGCAGGTCGATCAGCTTGATGCCGATGAACGGGGCGATCAGGCCGCCCACGCCGTAGATGAACAGGTTGTCGCGCAGCAGCCGGGCTGCACCGACCGCCCGGTAGGGCACGCCCTTTAGCGCCAGCGGGATCAGGGCGACGATGATCAGGGCGTTGAAGATCACCGCCGACAGGATGGCGCTCTGCGGGGTGGCCAGGCGCATGACGTTCAAGACGCCCAGGACCGGGTAGGTCGAGGCGAAGGCAGCCGGGATGATGGCGAAGTATTTCGAAACGTCGTTGGCGATGCTGAACGTGGTCAGGGCGCCGCGCGTCATCAGCAGCTGCTTGCCGATCTCCACGATCTCGATCAGCTTGGTCGGGTTGCTGTCCAGGTCGACCATGTTGGCGGCCTCGCGCGCCGGCTGGGTGCCGGTGTTCATCGCCACCGCCACGTCGGCCTGGGCCAGGGCCGGGGCATCGTTGGTCCCATCGCCGGTCATGGCCACCAGCCGTCCGCCGGCCTGCGAATCGCGGATCAGCTTGAGCTTGGCCTCGGGGGTGGCCTGGGCGAGGAAGTCGTCCACGCCGGCCTCGGCGGCGATCGCCGCGGCGGTCAGCGGGTTGTCGCCGGTGATCATCACGGTCTTGATGCCCATCTTGCGCAGCTGGGCAAAGCGCTCCTTGATGCCGCCCTTGACGATGTCCTTCAAATGGATCACGCCCAGCGCCCGGCCATTGCGCACCACGACCAGCGGCGTGCCGCCGGAGCGGGCGATGGTGTCCACATTGGTTTGCAGATCGGACGGAACGGGATGGCCGTTCGACCGCACCAGTGCCATCATCGTATCGGGCGCGCCCTTGCGAATACTGGTGCCGTCGAAATCCACGCCCGACATGCGCGTCTGGGCGCTGAACGGGACGAAATGCATTCCCTGGGGTGCGGCTTCGCTGGGACCGATCGTCTGTCCGCGCAGACCGTATTTCTCCTTGGCCAGCACGACGATCGAGCGGCCCTCGGGGGTCTCGTCGGCCAGGGAGGCCAGCTGGGCCGCCTCGGCCAGCTCCCTGGCCGGGACCCCGCCGACGGGGATCAGCTCGACCGCCTGGCGGTTGCCCAGGGTGATCGTGCCGGTCTTGTCGAGCAGCAGCACATCCACGTCGCCGGCGGCTTCCACCGCCCGGCCCGACATGGCGATCACGTTGCGCTGGATCATGCGGTCCATGCCGGCGATGCCGATGGCCGAGAGCAGGCCGCCGATGGTGGTCGGGATCAGGCAGACCAAGAGAGCCACCAGCACGGTGATGGTGATGGGCGTACCCTGCCCGGCGACCCCCACGCTGTACAGCGAGTAAGGCAGCAGCGTGGCGCACACGATCAGGAAGATGATCGTGAAGCCTGCCAGCAGGATGTCGAGGGCGATCTCGTTGGGCGTCTTCTGGCGCTTGGCACCTTCCACCAGGCTGATCATACGGTCGAGGAAACCCTCGCCGGGGTCGGCGGTGACGCGCACCACCAGCCAGTCAGAGAGCAGGCGCGTCCCGCCGGTGACCGCGCTGCGGTCCCCGCCCGCTTCACGGATCACGGGCGCGCTCTCGCCGGTGACGGCGCTCTCGTCGACCGAGGCGACGCCTTCGACGATCTCGCCATCGACCGGCAGGACGTCGCCGGCCTCCACCAGGAAGATGTCGCCCTTGCGCAGGACCGTCGAGGCGACCAGCTCGAATTTGGCCTGGCGATTCGAGCCGTGCAGCTTCTTGGCCTGGGTCGTCTGGCGGGTGCGGCGCAGGGCTTCCGCCTGGGCCTTGCCGCGCCCTTCGGCCACGGCTTCGGAAAAGTTGGCGAACAGCACGGTGAACCACAGCCACAGGGCCACCCCGCCGATGAAACCGGCCGGCGCTTCTCCCTTACCAAACAAGGCCTGGATCCATAAGACGGTGGTCAGCACGCTGCCGACTTCCACCACGAACATGACGGGGTTGCGAACCATCTTGCGCGGGTCGAGCTTGACGAACGAATCCAGCACGGCGCGCTGGTACAGCTCCGGCCGAAACACGGATCGTTTTTTGAGTTGAATGGTCATTCTTAATCCAATCTAGTGAAAAATCATTAAATGCTCTACGATCGGCCCCAGCGCCAGGGCGGGCAGGAAGCCCAGCGCCCCGACGATCACTACGACGGCGATCAGCCAGACGACGAAGAGCGGCGTGTGGGTGGCCAGCGTCCCCGCCCCGGCCGGGACCTTCTTCTTCAGTGCCAGCGAGCCGCCAATGGCCAAAGCCGGGATCGCCAGCCAGTAGCGGGCGAAGAACATGATGATGCCCAGCGCCGTATTGTAGAACGGGGTGTTCACGCCGAGTCCCGCAAAGGCGCTGCCGTTGTTGGCGGTCGCCGACGAGAAGGCGTACAGGATTTCGGTAAAGCCGTGCGGGCCGGGGTTGAGAACGCCGGCCTGACCGGCGGGGGTCATCACGCCGACCGCGGTGCCGACCAGGGCAGTAAAGACCGGGATGAGCAGGATCAGCGAGGCCATTTTCATCTCGTAGGATTCGATCTTCTTCCCCAGGTACTCGGGCGTGCGCCCGACCATCAGCCCGGCGACGAAGACCGCCACGATGACGAAGGCCAGCATGCCGTACAACCCGGAGCCGACGCCGCCATAGATGACCTCACCCAGGTGCAGCAGCCACATGGGGATCATGCCGCCGATGGGCATGTTCGAATCGTGCATCGAGTCGACCGAGCCGTTGGAGGCGGCCGTCGTGGCGGTGGCCCACAAAGCCGAATTGGCCACGCCGAAGCGCACCTCCTTGCCCTCCATGTTCCCACCCGGATTGATATTGCTCTGCCGGATGTCGACGCCCAGGGCGGCGATGGTCGGGTTGCCAGTCTGTTCGGCCCACACCTCGACTCCCAACAGCACCACAAAGATCAGCGTCATGGACGCCAGGATGGCCCAACCCTGGCGCGTATCTCCAACCATCTTGCCGAAGGTGTAGCACAAGGCGGCCGGGATGAGCAGGAGCGAGAGCATCTCGAGGAAATTGGAGAGCGGGGTCGGGTTCTCGAAGGGATGCGCCGAGTTGACGTTGAAGAAACCGCCGCCGTTGGTGCCGAGCTGCTTGATGGCGATCTGCGAAGCCGCCGGACCGACGGCCAGCACCTGCTGCGTCACTGCGCTGCCGCTGGCGTCGGTCGCCGGCTGCAGCAGCGCCACGGTTTTGTAGGCGCTGAAGGTCTGCACCGTGCCCTGCGAGACAAGCACGAGAGCCAGGATCAGGGCCAGCGGCAGGAGGATGTAGAGGGTGGTGCGGGTTAAATCCGTCCAGAAGTTGCCGACGGTCTTGGCGGTGTGGCGGGCGATGCCGCGGATCATGGCGACCAGCACGGCCATGCCGGTGGCTGCCGAGACGAAGTTCTGGGTGGTCAGGGCCAGCATCTGGGTCAGGTAGCTCATCGTCACCTCGCCGCCGTAGCCCTGCCAGTTGGTGTTGGTGGCGAAGCTGACCGCGGTGTTCCAGGACGAATCCGGCGAGACCGCCCCGAAGCCCTGCGGGTTGAGCGGCAGGAAACCCTGGATGCGCTGCAGGGCGTACACGACCAGCAGCCCCAGTCCGTTGAAGAGCATCACGGCGATGGCATACACCTTCCAGTTCATCTCTTCGTCCGGGTGCACGCCGCACAGGCGGTAGATCAGCCGCTCGAGCGGGCGCAGGAGCGGGTCGAGGAAGGTGCGCTCCCCCTGGTAGACTTTCGTCATGAAAAGCCCCAGCGGTTTGGCGAGGGCGATCAAGACCACCATGTACAAGATGAGCTGCAGCCAACTGAAGATATTCATTCGAACCACTCCGGTTTCAGCAGGGCAATGACGAGATAGATAAACAGGGCCAGGGTAACCAGGCCGGTAATGAGATACATCAGGTTCATTTTTTACCCTCCATCATCCGCTCACAGAATACAATAAAGCCCCAGCTGAGCAGTACAAACAGGATGGTCAAACCAACGTAAAGGAGATCGGTCATATACTTGCCTCCATGAAGGACTGAATTACGACAAAATTATATTGACTTGGAAGTCAAAAAAAGAACAAGCCGGCCGGGGAGAAAGTCAAGAAACCATCAAAGACAGGGGCGCAGCCTCCATCGAAAGTAGGGTATGGGGCGGGTTATAATAAGTTGTCCGAGACAGCCAGGAAACGGAGAGCGAACGTGAAACGGTCCGAGATCAATGCCATCATGCAGAACGCCGACGACTTCATCCGCGGCCGCGGGTTCTATCTGCCCCCCTTCGCCTACTGGACGCCCGAGGATTGGTCGCAGAAGGGCGAGGAGGTGAGCGAGATCGTGGAAAACAACCTCGGCTGGGACATCACCGATTTCGGCAAAGGCGATTTCCGCAGCTTCGGCCTGTTCCTGTTCACCATCCGCAACGGCAATCCGACGAACTGGCAGACGAAGACCGGCAAGCTTTACGCCGAAAAGCTCATGATCGTGGAGGAAGGCCAGATCACACCCATGCACTTCCATTGGAGTAAAATGGAGGACATCATCAACCGCGGCGGCGGCAGACTGGCAATCCAACTTTATCATGCCTCACCGGACGAGGAGCTGGACAGCAAAAACGAGGTGCACGTATCCATCGACGGAACGCGGCGCGCGGTCAAAGCGGGTGGAGTCCTCAGGCTGGAAGCTGGGGAAAGCATCACTCTCGAGCAGCGCTGCTATCACAAATTCTGGGGCGAGGGACGGGTCCTGATCGGCGAGGTCTCGATGGTCAACG
>Ga0335070_10011121_pt1 | contig 10524 bp, 10 predicted proteins | sample Lox_Sample_13_FD_206722 | JGI IMG/M metagenome (GOLD analysis project Ga0335070, IMG submission 206722) | Soil microbial communities from Loxahatchee National Wildlife Refuge, Florida, United States - Lox_Sample_1.3 | ecosystem: Environmental > Terrestrial > Soil > Wetlands | place: USA...
TCCTGTGGAGGAAAACATTCGTTCTACAATCTGGCCCAAGCGATTTTCGACCAGGGAGATGAAGTCATCGTTCCGGCGCCTTACTGGGTTTCCTATCCTCCCATGGTGGCCTTGGCCGGCGGAACACCGGTGATTGTTGAAACGAAGGAAAAGAATGCGTTTAAGATTACCCCAGAGAGTCTGAAAAAAGCCATCACACCAAAAACCAAAGCCATGATCATGAATAGCCCATCCAACCCTACGGGAAGCGCTTATGCGAAAAAGGATTTAGAGAAGATCGGGGAGATCGCGATTTCGAAGAACTTTTTCGTCATCTCGGATGAGATTTATGAAAAAATCGTCTATGATGGGTTCCAATTCGTGAGCATCGCCTCGCTAAGCGAAGAGATGAAGAAGAAAACGATAATTGTCCACGGGGTTGCCAAGACCTATGCCATGACTGGCTGGAGAATTGGTTATACCGCTGGACCAGAAGAGATTATTTCAGCCATGAACAATCTCCAGAGCCAAAGCACGTCGAATCCTACCTCCATTGCCCAGAAAGCCTCCGTCGAAGCCCTGGCCGGCCCGCAGGCTGAAGTGGGCAAGATGGTTTCTTCCTTTGCCCAGAGACGAAATTACATTGTGGACCGGTTAAATAAGATCCCTGGCGTCTCCTGCTACAAGCCGGCAGGAGCCTTCTACGTCTTTCCTAATTTCTCTTCTTATTACGGCAAGTCCCATCAGGGCAAGAAGATTGAAAACTCGACGCACCTGGCCGACTTTTTTCTGGACGTAGCGAGAGTGGCTGTCGTTCCCGGAGTCGAGTTCGGCGCCGATCCTTTCGAAAGACTTTCTTATGCGACCTCCATAGAGGATATTGAGGAGGGACTGAACCGGATCGAAGAAGCTCTGAAAAAACTGAGTTAATGCCGGAACCTTACCCCCTTACCCTACCCTCTCCCCCGTTGGGGAGAGGAAAGAGCCAAGCTGAATCGAGCAAATGGCATAATGGTTCTTGCGGTTGCAGGTTTCCTTCTGTTTCTTTCTACTTTTTACCCTTCTCGTAGTCCTTTTTGAGCCCTTCTATTTTTTCCCTGAACTCATCTGTGACTTTCTTCGATTGATTCTCGTCCGTGATGATGTGAGGAGTGAGAAGAATGATCAATTCTCTTCTATCATCCGTGCGCTTATTCTTTCCGAAAAGATAGCCAATAAGAGGGATTCTAGCCAAGAAAGGGATCCCCTGGTTTGAATCGCTCTTTTCCTTTCTGATCAATCCACCGAGGGCAATCGTCTGGCCCTCTTTAATAGAGAGGACTGTCTTGGCAGTTGTCTTGTTAAAGGCAGGAACTGAGAAGGTCGAAGAAGCACTTGCAACCCCGGCTGTAGTACTAGTATCCTTCCTTCCAATTTCCCTTTGGGTTAAACTGCTCTCCTCAATAGACAGCTCCAACGTCACCAATCCTCCGTCACTGATGCGGGGAGTAATACCCAGGATCGTGCCGATATCCTTATACTCGATCGTCCCCTCGACGAACCCGGTTGGCGTCGTGGTTGTTCCGACTCCCGTTGAAGTATAGGTATTCGTAAGGATGGGCTCCGATGTCCCGATTTGAATCTTGGCCTCCTTATTATTGGAGGCAAGGAGATTGGGTGAGGTAAGGACTCTGGCGCGCCCAACAGTGGCTGCTGCTTTGATTTGAGCTGCAAACTTTCCGGCTTGTGTAATTGCGTAGGTTAATCCAGGCCCAGCGGCATCAAGCCCTGAAAAAGTCCCATACGTAATTGTTTGCTCCCATTTTCCTCCGTCCATATAATTCACAAAATCTATACCCAGTTCCATGTCGTCTGTAAGGAGGATATCCGCCATCAAGATCTCGATTAAGACCTGTCTCGGATAGATGTCCAACCTCTTAATCGTATCGACAATGCTTCTGTAGTCCCTGGCAAAAGCCCGAATCACCAATGCGTTGTTTGTCTCATCCACGACGACATTGATCTCGCCTTCCGGAATGGCTCCGCCCCCGCCCTCCGTTGAAGTCGAAGGGGAAGTCGAGGGAGCGGTCGGGGGAGGTCTGGTCCCCCTGGGAACCTGTTCTGCTGCTTTCTCCTTGACTTCCGTTTTCTTTTCTTTGCTTGGGACGTAGACCTGCTTCAGGACCTCAGCCAGATCCTTCGCCTTCGCATTCTGGCAATGATAGACAAAGACGCTGTACTTTGTCCCCTCTACGGGTATTTTATCGAGCTCCTTGAGCCATGCTTCTACCTTCTCAAAAATACTTGGAATGGAACTTACAGTAAGAAGGGAATTGATGCGTGTAATCGGCGTAAAGGTGATGCCTACCCCTCTCCCTGATTTTGTCGAAACCTCAAAGGAGGAAAAAATCTTCTCCATCTCCTTGGCAACCTCGGTGACATCGGCGTTGAGGACTGGATAGATTCTAACCCTCAAGTCGGTGAAGATGTCGATATCGAATAGTCCGATGATCTCCATCGATTTCTTGACGTTCGACGCAAGGTCGCCGATGATGAGGATGTTGCTCGGAGGATTCTCCACAATATCCGCCCCGTCCGAGAGGAAGGGTTTGATCATCTTGGAGACCTCCGTCACAGGAACATACTTCAAAGGGAGAATTTGAATGACATACCTCTCCTCGGAAACGGTTTTTCCCGAATCCTGAGGGGAAGAAGGTGAAGTGGGCAACTTCTTCGCCTCCGGCAATGGGACGATCTCATAAATGCCGTCTCTCTTGACAGCAGTCGCTCCGTTTAATCTCAAGATCGATTGGAAAATAGGAAAGACATCTGCCGATGAGATCTGTCCAGAGGTATGAATGTTGACCACCCCTTTTACCCTTGGGTCAATGATGTAATTGATCTTCAGTATTTCTGACATCACACGGATGACTTCATAAATATCGGCGTTATCAAAATTAAAGACAACGCCCGAACCCGCTTGAGGCAAAGCCGGCCTTGCCGGTGGCAACGCTGGAGTTGAAGAGGGGGGTGGAGGTGCAGCAGGTCCCGGAGGAGTCCCAGGAGAGGCGGGCATTGAACCGGGAGAGCCGAAGGCAGCCGGGGGTTGTTGTCTCCGTGAAGGAAAGGGCCTCGAAGGCATCGGTTGTGGAGGGGCAGACATCGCGGGAGGAACAGGGGTAGGAGAAGGCAGAGGTGAAGTCGGAGTCGTAGGAAGAGGTTGAGGCGGAGCAACAGGCTGCGTCGATGATGGTTGGGGTGCGGCCGGCGAAGGGGCTTCCCCCAGATCTGGAGGGACAGGAAGAAGCTGAGGCGGTGCAATGGGTTGGGGTGTCGGCGGTTGAGGTGGAGATGGGGCTGCTGAAGAATCTCCAGGTTGAGACGGTGACGCCTGTGCCACCACAAGTGACTCTCGGCTTGGCTCTGCCCTCAATGACTCCGTTCGGAAGCAGACGATCAAACCAAACACCATCAAAAGGACAAAACCTTTACTGAAGAACTTTCCCCAGTTTCTCATATGATTGTATCCCTCCTCATGAAAGCATCCCTCCTTCAATTCTCCTCCGTTTTTTCCGATGGGACAGAGGGCGGATAATACGGTCTTCTTCTCGGAAACTCAGTCCGAGGAACCGTTGGACTGGCAGGATTTACAGGTTGCGGCGCAGTGATACCTGTCGGACCCGCCCCTGCAGGAGGGATGGGTCCGGGCACGGTTGTAGGTGAAGTTGGAAGTGTCGGCATGGGCGAGGGTGATCCTGGAACAGGGGACGGAGGAACAGGTTGAGTGCTTGTGATGGCGGCGGGCTTGCTATCCGTTCTGATATCACTCCTCCTTTTGGACTTCGATTGATCATAAAGAAGGACTTCAAAGGTATCCCCCTCTGCCTCCAGCGTAACCCGGTCAGACGATATCTTTGACAGTTTGTACTCCCCAACCCGCTCCCCCACTTTTACGGTGAACGTCTCCCTCTCGCCTTTTTGGAGGGGTCTGCCCGGGCTGGAGAGGGAAGCAGCCTTGTAATTTCCGATAATCGTTACTCCGTACAAAACGATCTGAGGCCGCACAAGCTGTCTTCCCCCGGCGGCCATGGGGGTTGGAAAATCCTTCCTGTCCGGGCTGAAGATATTCTTCTCGGCGATGGAAGCATAAGATTTCACCGAAGTGGGATTCTTCTGGGATCCAAACGCTGAGAGACCCTCCGACCTGTCCTCCGATTTGGCTTGGGGCTTCCTTGCCGAGTTCTCTTCGGGTATCCATTCGACGGGTTGAGTCCATATCTCATAATTCTTGACCAGCAGAAGGAGGACCAACGCAAGAGCCAAGAAGCACAAGAGCCCGTACTTCGATGACATCATCCCTCTCTCCCTTTCTCTTTGACCTTGATTTTCTTCATCAAGCCGGTGATCATCATGCTCCCTTGGACATTCGTCGGCATCCTTGGGTTGAAGACGAGTAAATCCATCTCAGAGATCATCAACTCCTTTTCATGGTGTTCGATATCATAAATAAATTGCCCCAGGCTGGCCATGCTGCTGATCGGGTTGAAGTCAACGTGAAGCGATACCTTCAGGTAGACATTCATCTCTTTGGGCTCCAATATTCTCACGCTCCGGATGCCAATCCCGCTTTTCTCAGAAAGCCGCTTCACAATCTCCTGAAGATTCGCGGCTCCGAGCTGCGGTGTCTCTCCCGAGAGGAGTTTCTGCTGAATTCCTTCATACTCTTTGGACGTCCGGGCCAGTTCCTCTTCGATCGCACTCCGATTCTGGAGGAACTGTTCATACTTCAACAAGGCTCTCTTCTTCAGGGCAATTTCTTCCCCGGCCTTCTTTTTCGCTTCGATCAAGGGCAGAACTCCAAAGGACGTCACGAAGATGACCGCAACGATTCCAATCACCACGAAAAGCATTCTTCGCTGAGAAATCTTCACCTTCCTCCAGAAGTTCAAATTGTCAGGAAGTTTCAAGGACTTCAAATTGCTGGGGAACGACCACTTTGTCAAGATGTTATCTCCTCCCCTCGATCTTGGCTTTGATTTTGAATCTTTCTTTCTCCTTGTTTCCATCGCCTCGCATTTGCATTTCCTTGGTCACGGGGGCGAGGAATTCTACCTTTTCAAAAAGAGGAGATCTGTCGAGGATGGGAATCAAATCGGAAGCCGAATCCGCAAATCCGCTCAACTCAATCTCTTTCCCGGTATATTTTAGATTCCAGATCCAGGTCGTATCAGGAAGAATTCGCGTGAGCTCATCCAGAACCTCACCTTTACTGATCTCCCCCGACCGGATCTGATCGAGCTCTGCCATCTCTTTGCGGTAATCGCCTCTCTGCTTCTGCAACTTCTCCAGGGCTTCCACCGCGGGCTTTCTCTTTCTTAATTCAGCATTGACCGCTTCCCACTCTTTCCTGTAATGCATGAACGCACCCGCTCCCCACGCCAATCCGAAAAACAAGGCAAGGGAGGTCAAGATGATGAGGAGAGGTTTCCCAACCTGTCTCACTTTTTTTCTCATTTCAAGCGGAAGGAGATCGAGGTCGACCCGGGGGTGGATTAATCCCTTGAGAGGAACCCCGATCGAGGCATAAATCCTGCTGGATTTCGACTTCTCCCTCTTGCCCTGAATGCGATCCAGAGGAGGAAGCAGAACGCCCTTGAGTTGACCGGCTTCCTTGAGACTCGTCAAGACCGTTTCATCCGCTTCCAACCCGTAGACAAAGAAAGTCGGGTTCGCAGGAGGGGATACATCCCCCAATCGCTTAAAGGTGTTGACGATCTTTGTTTCCTTCTCATCCTTTCCAAGCGGCAGATGGAGGCTTTCCTTCCAATCTTTCCCCTGGACGAGATTCAACTCAAAAAACGATTCTGCCAGATCGACCAAAACCGAGGTTTCGTCGTCGCTCCCTCCTTTGTTGTAGAAGAAAAGATTGAGGGCGGCGGCGGAAGGAATTTGGATCGAAATCGGTTGAATTCCCATCTTCTTTAAAAGCGATAGATACGTATCCACATCCGCCTTTTTGGCAAACACTGCAAAAAGCTGAAGCCAATCCTTTTCCTCCTTAAGAAGGCAATAGTCAAAATAGATCTCCCCTTTTTCGAAAGGGGTGTATTTATCCATCTCATATTCCAGCACTTTTCTCAGGTTTTCTTTTGCAGCGACAGGAAGCCGGACGAAGCGGGCAATCACTTTTTCTCTCGGGATGGCAACACAGACCCGCTCCCTCCTAATCTGATGTTTGGAGATGAAGGTATTAACCAGGCTGACGATTTGAGTCTCCCGGTCTTCTTTCTGAGCTTCCGGAGGGACAGAAGAGACTTCGTAGTCCACCAGATCAATCCGGGCAAAGGACCTCTTGAGAAGGGCGAGGACAAGATGGTCCCGTTTGAAGTCGATTCCCAAGCTCTCCTCAGAAATCATACCAGGGACAAATTCCCACCATTCTTTTACCAGCCCCTTCAACCCTTTCATCCTGCGTTCACCGATGCTTTCATGGTCAAGAGAGGGCATCCACCCATTGGACAATCTTGTATCCTTTCTTGTCCATCCGGTCGATTTTGACGATCGCCTTCAGACCTCGGACCGCTCCCCCTTCTTTGCTTTTTCCGCGAGACTCGATGGTATAGTAAACCGACAGGACCGCTGAAGTGGTTGAAAATACCAGGCGCACCGCTATCCCCGCGATAAACGGGTTAAGCTCGGGGACCCTCTGGAGAAGATCCTGTTGATTTTGAAACTCTTTCTCCTCCCGGGCTTTCAAGATGGCCTTCGACACCCCGATTGAAAGTCCCAAGGCGGCCCTCAATACCGGCAAAGAAGCGCTGTTGACATCAACCTGTTCCCCGGGGGCATAGACAGAAAAAATGTCTTTTAATCCGACGTCGGCCGCCTTCACTCCTTCCCCTCCTGCTTTGGTCACTCCCTCCTCGCCTGCGCTCGTCCCCTTCTTTCCATAAAAAAGTTCAGGGGTAACTCCCTTTATAAGGAGGAGTTCCTCAATCGAGTCCAAGTTGGCGTTCTTGCAACGGTAAGGTTCCTTTAAAGACTGATAGTAGTCATTCTCCGCTCCGTTGATCCGGAGAAGATCATCCGGATCTCTCCAGTCGAGAATGGAATCCACCACAACGTCCCGCTTCTCTGCTTCCAAACCTAAATTCCCGATCACCTTTCGAAGCGTCGTCTCGGAAATCGTGTTGATATTGATCTTCCCCGCCTCGCTCATGATCCGGAGTTCGCATTCTCCTCGCTCAAATTGGAGGACATTGGGCCTGCCATCCGACACCCACTCTGTCATCTCCGGGGTACCCTCTTCGGTCTTCATGGTTTTCTTCAACTGTTGGACTCTCGGGTCATGCTTAAGAATCAGTTCTGCGATGGCCCGATGAACCCCTCCTTGCGCGATCGCGTAGAGTTCGAACTCCTCCTTAAAGTTCTTGGTGATATTAACTTCCGTTCGCATGGCAAAGCTGAATTCGAGCGCCACCACACTGAGAATGGTTATGATCCACAACACCATGATGAGGGCAACTCCACTCGAACTTCTGGATTCGGAATTCAAGATTCTAAATTTCAATCTCAATGGATCCTCTCAAACTACATTCCCGGCCTTCGTGGCAATCCCCCAGGACCTGCCGACCCCATCGGAGCTGCCAATCCCGTCGGACCTGTTCTCAACTCTTCGAACTGATAAGCTGAAACCGAAGCAAGGACAGTGATCGGAGGGGCCTCCTCTTTGTCTCTCTCGTTCCAATAGGTGAGCGTCATTCTCAGGGCCTTGGGCAGTTCCTTCTCCTCCTTCGCGTTCCATTCCTCGACCCATTCTTCTGCCCGGCTCTTCTCCTTGTCCGCTTCCCTATAGTATTCAAAACGAACCTGGGAGACGCCGCCCAAAAGTGTCACGGCTGAGTCCTCCTTTAGATCATCTTCGAAGAAATCCCTGTTCAGAGCCCTTTGCTCATAGAGAACGAATCTCCCCTTTTTTCCTCCCTCGTCTTTAAAGTTATAAACGACATAAACAAACCCTTCAGGCCGTCTTGCTTTGATGGGCAGTGCGGACACGAATCTCAAGGAATGGGCTTTTCCTTCGAAAGCAAGATAATTCCCTTCCGCCTTTTCGGTCCTTATTTTATAGGGAACGAGCGATTTGACCTGTCGGGATACTAATTGGGAAACCATGCGAATCTTCTGATAATCCTCCTTGACATCGTCCCCCCTCTCCCAGGACGAAAGGCTGAGACGGAAAGTCCCGGAAACCATGAGAAGGATAAACCCGAGAATTGTTAGCGTCACGATTACTTCGAGCAAAGTGAACCCCGACCGGACTGAGATGCCAACGCCCGGGACGCTCGCCTTTTTCTGTGGCTTTCCACTCAGTTTCCCTCGACTCATCTGGTGTCCCAACTCCGTTGCGACCTCTTCTATTAACTCTTTTTCTCAGAGTCATCAGGTTTAATCGCCCTGAAGGATTCCACGCTCGCCGACCTCTCCTTCGATCCAGATCTCCAGAAAACATCAATCTTGACCCGGAAAAGCTCTATCGGAGGTTTATAGTCCACGCTCTTATCAATGGAGAGAAGGTCCACTTTTTTTACCCCCACCTGCCAGCGGAAGGTTTTATCCTCAGACTCCCCATCCTCTATCCCCTCTCCGACCACCGGCTTCATCGCTATCTCTTCCATTTTTATCCGGGCGTAGTTGACAGCCTTTGTATATTCCATCGACGTTCTGGCGACACGAAGTCCACCCGAAAAGAGTTCAATGATCACGGTCAACCCCACCCCTAAGATGGCAAGGGCGACGACCACCTCGATCAATGTGAACCCTTTGTTTCGTTTGGGTGCGTGTGTTTTCATTTCACAGTGATTCAACCCTAAGTCTAAAATTCTAAATAAATGATAATTATAACTCAAAATGGAGAATGACTTTCAGAATGACTTTTCGACCTCTACTGTTCCCGTGATGAAATGGATTTTGATTCGATATCCTTTTCTCTCAGGGCTGTTGAGGAGGACCGAACCTCCATTGGACCCCCCGTTCGGGTAGAATTCAACCGCCGGGAGGTCGCAGGGGTACTCGGGAGAAGGAAAATCGAGCTCTTTCATCCGAACGCCTTCGGGGAGCCCGTAGAGGGTCTTAACGCCGTTCGTCCCCTTTTTGTCAGCCGTTTCGGACTCATCGGCAGGCTCCGCTAATGAGACGGATTGAACCTTCACCGCTCTCGACTCAGAATCAAAAAGAACCTGATAGACCAACCCCTTGTTAATGGCTTCACTCCGGTAGTACCGGAGGATTCCTGAAACCTTCTTGGCTGCCGCTTTCAACTCGATCGTCCTCGATAGGTTCGACATAGACGATGTCACCAAAGAGACCGATAGAACAAGGATGGTTAGCACGATGACCAACTCCATCAACGAAAACCCCTTGTTCTTCATTTGCCGATATCCTTCCAACTGACGATATCCTGATTATCTCCTTCCCCCCCTTCTGTACCGTCGAGGCCATAGGAGAGAAGATCATAATCGCCGTGTTCCCCCGGGCATTTATAAACATAAGGTCTTTTCCATGGATCAAGGGGAATCTCCTTTCGAAGATAGGGACCCTGCCATGTCTCCGTCCCGGAAGGTTTTTCCAAAAGGGCCTTCAATCCTTCATCCGTCGTCGGATATCTGCCCACATCGAGCCGGAACGTATCGAGGGCAGTCCCAAAGAGTTCAATCTGCGCTTTCGCGGCCTTTTGCATCGCTCCGCTAACTTTTCCAAAAAGCCTCGGACCTACCAGGGCGACCAGCAAGCCGAGGATGGTAATCACCACGAGAATCTCAAAGAGAGTGAAACCACGTTGTCTTCGTTCAATGGGGGACATCATTTTTTCTTCTCCTTCGTAGAGATTACATAGGGAGGTCGTTCACGCTGAGTATCGCCCAGAGGATCGAGATCACAATGAATAGAATGACCCCTCCCATAAACAGGATGATCAAAGGCTCCAACAAGGAGACGAACCGTTTCACGGCCGTCCTGACACTATCCTCGTAGGTCTCCGCCACTTTGATCAACATTGCGTCGAGTGTGCCCGTCTCTTCCCCTACGCTGATCATGTGGATCGCCAGTGGAGGGAAGACCCCCGCCTCTTCCATCGATCTCGAGATCGCCTTCCCTTCTCTCAGCCGATCGTGGACGTGAGTGATCGACCTAGAAACGGCCACGTTCTGTGAAATCTCTTTGACGAGATTAAAGGCCGGCAGGATGGGGACACCGCTCTGCAGCAGAGTTCCCAGTGTCCTTGAAAACCGTGCCACTTCAATCTTCTTGATGAGATCCCCCACAACCACCCACCTTAATTTGGACCGGTCCCATCTCCATTTCCTTTCCTCGTCTTTTGTATAAGCCTTCAGCCCGAAGTAAATCAACAATACCGCTCCCACGCCGGCCCACCAGTAATCCCTTACCAGCTGGCTGAAGGTGAGGACAATCTGCGTTGGCAAGGGGATGGTTTGTTTGATGTCGGAAAATATCCTTGCAAATCTCGGTATCACAAAAGTGACAAGAACGGTGATGGAGATCCCTGTGACA
>Ga0335070_10011123_pt1 | contig 10524 bp, 10 predicted proteins | sample Lox_Sample_13_FD_206722 | JGI IMG/M metagenome (GOLD analysis project Ga0335070, IMG submission 206722) | Soil microbial communities from Loxahatchee National Wildlife Refuge, Florida, United States - Lox_Sample_1.3 | ecosystem: Environmental > Terrestrial > Soil > Wetlands | place: USA...
AAATCCTGCCCGACGCGATCGCCAACCTGCTGATCTTCGTGCAGCTGGCGGTACTGTTCTTCTATGGCTGGTTCGTCATCAAGACCGCGCTCGAAGTCAGGCCAATGCTGGCCGCGGGGCTCTCGGTGTTGCAGCTCATCATCGCGATCATCCTGTCGCAGATCACTTATGCGATGATCCTTTAGGCCAGGCTGTGCGGATAGAACCGGCCGCGGGACTTCCTCGCCTACTCGACCTTCATCCCGATCCGGCTCTTATCCTGCGCGTCTGTGATTGTCTCGGCGCGGCCGATCACATGTTCGACGGGAATCGTGCCGAACTCGCCCGGTGCGCGGCTGTCCATGCTGCTGTCGCGATTATCGCCCAAGAGGAACAGCTGACCTGGGGGCACCAGGAATTCCGGCGTGTTGTCGAAGAACTCGTTATCGGACAGCTCGGCGATCTTGTAGCTGCGGCCATTCGGCAGGGTCTCCCGGTAGAGCTTGAGCACGGCCGATCCAGTGCCGTTGCCCGGGTCGTTGTAGTCGCCGAGCGATTCTCTCTCGGCCATCGCCCCATTCACATAGAGTCGCCCGCCCTTCAACTGAACGCGGTCGCCGCCGACCGCGACGACGCGTTTGATGAAGCTCCTGCCGCCCGCTTTCTTCTCGATCACCACCACATCGCCCGGCTGCGGCGGCGAGAACCGGTAGGCCGAGGTCGATACCGCGAACATGTCTCCGACGACCAGGGTCGGGTTCATCGAGGCCGAAGGCATGGAGAAGGTCTGGTAGGCAGGTTTTTCGGGAATGATCGCGTAGCCGAACGCCTGCAAGGCGACGAAGATCAGGACATAGATGTACCAGCGGGTGTACCAGGCCAGCGTGATCGAGCCGACCCGGCGCGCCAGCAACCAGGCATCGACCAGCATGGCGGCCTCGTAGGCACCCAGGCCCAGATAGAAGGCCCACTGAACCGGCAAGGTCGGCGCGAGGATCGCCTGCGAAAGTAAGATGTAGAGGGTCGTGCCCAGAACGGAGCTGGTCAGGAACCAGGCCGCGGCGCGCTTCGGCCGGCGGCAATAGAGCTGGCCGACGCCCGGCGTGAGCAATGAGAGCAGGACTGCCAGCCACGGCGTTCGGCGTTTCGTGGTCTCGGTCAAAGCGCAACTCTCCAAAAGGCAGGAGACCAAGTCAGCGGCAAACGGCCTATTCCGGCGCCGTGCCGATCCGGTCCCAATTCTTCGTCCACCAGATGAGAACGGCGCGACCGACCACGGATTGAGCCGGCATGAAGCCGAACGACGCCATGACCCGGCTGTCTTGGCTGTTGTCACGGTTGTCGCCAAGCACGAAATATGAGTTCGACGGCACCGTGAACTCCTTCGTATTGTCCAGAAACTCGTGATCCGAGGCTTCCATAATCACATAGCGCCGGGCGTTTGATATGGTCTCGCGATAGAGTTTACGACTTTGGCCGCGAAAGACGACGTCACCGGCGTCCTCGCGCGGCGTTGTCACACCGTTGATCGTCAGGCGACCTTCTATCATCTGAACGTGGTCCTCACCCACAGCGACAATCCGCTTGAGGTAAAAGATTCCGTTTCGGGTGACGATGGCGATATCCCCGGGCTGGGGTTTTCGGGTATCGCCCGCGTATTTCTCGGCGAGGATCAGGTCACCTTCTATTATGGTCGGCGCCATCGAGGCGCTCCGAATCGAATAGCTGCGATACGGCGTAGCGAATCCGAGCACACCAGAGATCAAAACGACACCGAGGTAGATGTACCATTTGTTGTACCAGCGGAGCCGCAGCGCGCCGACGCGCCGGGCCAGGAACCACGCATCGGCCGTCACGTAGATTCTCGTCACCACGGAGACCACAAGCATCACGAAGAGCCAGGAGAAACGCCCATAAGCTCGCGGGTCGAGATAGGCAGGGAGATAAACGAGGGGCACGATGAGGAGGGCAAGGCCGAGCAGAATCAGCCCCCGACCGAGCCGCCCGCAGTAGGCTTGGCCCAGCCCGGTCAGCAGGAACGACAGCAGCGCCGCCAGCCAGGGCCGGCGGTAATTGATGATCTCGCTCATCGGGCGTGGCCCTTGGGACTGGCGCAACGCGGGTAAGCAGCCTGCCTTGATCGCAGGCGTCCCGTCAATTCTCGGTTGTGGGGGCAGGTCTCGGCTTCGCGTCACGACCTCGACCGCGGCACAGCCTCCGCTCCGTCATCCGAAGCGCGCAAACGCGTAGGAGGATCAATACCCCACCGCGGTGAGATAGAGCCCGTCCGGCGGTGCGGTCGGGCCGGCGGCGCTGCGATCCTTGGCGGCGAGCGCCCGCGCCACGTCTTCGGGCGTCCATTTGCCGTCGCCGACCAGCTTCAGCGTGCCCACCATGTTGCGCACCTGGTGATGCAGGAAGGAGCGCGCCTTGGCGCGGATCTCGATCGCCTCACCGATGCGTTCGACCTCCAGCACATCCAGCGTCTTCATCGGCGAGGCCGCCTGGCAGATCGAGCTGCGGAAGCTGGTGAAATCATGGTGCCCGATCAACTGCGCGGCACCTGCGCGCATCGCCTCGCTGTCGAGCGGTGTCGTGACCAGCCAGACATGGCCGCGATCGATCGTGAGCGGCGCGCGGCGATTGAGGATGCGGTAGCGATAGGCGCGCCACTGCGCCGAGAAGCGCGCATGGAAATCCTCCGGCACCGGCTCCACCAGCAAGACCGAGACCGGATGCGGTTTCAGATGATAGTTGATCGCGTTGCGTATCGTGTCGGGCTCGGTCTCGCGGGCAAGATCGAAATGCGCCACCTGGCCCAGCGCATGGACACCGGCATCGGTGCGGCCCGCCGCGAAGACGTTCGGCCGCTCGCCGCAGAAGGCGAAGATCGCGGCCTCGAGCGCCTCCTGCACCGAGAGCCCGTTGGATTGGCGCTGCCAGCCGACGAAGGGGCCGCCGTCATACTCGAGCGTGAGCTTGTAGCGCGTCATGCCCGGCATTCCATCAGGCGAGACACAAGCCGGCCTCGAGCGGGAAGCCTCTGAGGAAGTCGGCCGCGGTGATCGGCTTCTTGCCCGGCCGCTGCAGTTGTTCCAGCGACAGCGCCGTCCCCTCACCGCAAGCAATCGTGAGCGGCGCCACGGCGCTGCCGGAAAGGATCGTGCCCGGCAGTGCGCCGGTCGGGATCGACAGCGGCTTTGCGGCCAGGACGCGCAACCGTTCGCCTTTGGCCTCGAACCACAGGCCGGGCCAGGGTGTGAACGCGCGCAAGCGTCGGAGAATCAAGCCTGCGGCCTCCCGCCAGTCGATCCGCGCTTCGCGGCGATCGAGCTTGGCCGCATAGGTGACGCCTGCGGCCGGTTGCGGCTTCGCCGCGAGACGACCCGCGGCGAGGTCTTCGAGCGCCGTCAGAATCATGCGGGCGCCCAACAGGGAGAGCCGGTCATGCAGGTCCGCGGCGGTCTCCTCAGGCTCGATCTCGATCCGGCTCTGCGACAGGATCGCGCCGGTGTCGAGCCCTTCATCCATCTGCATGATGGTGACGCCGGTCTCGGTATCGCCGGCCAGGATCGCGCGCTGGATCGGCGCGGCACCGCGCCAGCGCGGCAGCAGCGAGGCATGGATGTTGAGGCAGCCCAGTCGCGGCGCCTCGAGGATCGGTTTGGGCAGGATCAGCCCGTAGGCCACCACCACGGCGGCATCGAGACCCAGCGCCTGAAAGGCGGCCTGCTCGGATTCGCTTTTGAGTTTCGCCGGCGTGCGGACCTCGAGCCCGTGATGCTCGGCCAGGCGCTGCACCGGCGAGGGCTGTTCCTGCTGGCCGCGGCCGGCGGGGCGCGGCGGCTGGCTATAGACGGCGACGATCTTGTGACCGGCATCGATCAGTGCCGCCAGCGCCGGGCCGGCGAATTCCGGCGTGCCCATGAAGGCGAGGGTGAGGCGGGTCATAAACTCTCGCTTTCCTCTCCACCCGCAAAGCGGGGGGAGAGGATCAAGGTGAGGGGGGCCGCAGGGTGCGCCCTCACCCAGCTCCGGGTAAGGCTCGACGTTCGTCTCGCCAACCCTTCGCAACCCTCTCCCTCACTGACGTGAGGGCGAGGATAAGGAAGCTGCCGCGTCATCTCGGTTTCCCCGCCCCCGCGCGTCGCCGTCAGAGCGCGTGATCGCGCGTGGGCACCGCGGCCGTCTTCTTCGCCTTCAGCAGCTTGCGCAGGATGATATTGCGCTTGAGCGCGGTCAGATGGTCGATGAAGAGGATACCTTGCAGATGATCCATCTCATGCTGGATGCAGGTGGCGAGCAGCCCTTCGGCAGCAAGCTCCACCGTCTGGTTGTTCTCGTCGAGATAGCGCACCCTGATCTTCGCGGGCCGCGTCACGTCGGCATAATGTTCGGGCACCGAGAGGCAGCCCTCGTTGTAGACCGCGTCCTCGTCGGAGACCCAGAGCAGCTCGGGATTGGCCATGCGCAGCGGCTGTGGCGCCTCGCCCTCATGGGCGAGGTCGAGCACGATCACGCGCTCGAGCACGCCCACCTGGGGCGCCGCCAGCCCGATGCCGGGCGCGATATACATGGTCTCCAGCATGTCATCCATGAGCTTGCGGATGCGCGCATCGACCTGGGCCACGGGCTTGGCCTTCTGCGTCAGGCGCGGGTCGGGAGCGACAAGGATGGGTAGCAGGGCCATGGGTCCGGTGACGGTTTGTCCGTTCAAAATTCCCCCTCTAGGTATGGGGTGCAGCACGCCCCGTCAAGGTGACGGCGCATCGTGGGAATGGCCGAGCGCCATGATTTCCCTGGGTTTTGCCCCTAACCGGCAGGCTCGCGGTCGCGTCCGCAAGTCGTTGGCTCCGGAGCCCACTATCCCGAACCTTGAGGCGCCCGGGGAACTGGCGTTAGCTACGCGACGAAAGCAAGGCCGCAAGGTTGGGGGAACTAGCCATGCAGGTCGTGAATCACCGGTTGATCGACGATTCCGGCACCGCGCTGGGTCAGGCGAATTCGCCCAATCACGGCTCGCTTCTGTCGCAGCCCACGCTGCTGGTGATGCATTTCACCGCCGGCCGCAGCTTCGAATCCTCGGTCAGCTGGCTCTCCGACCCCGCCGCCAAGGCCTCGGCTCACCTGGTCATCGGGCGCGACGGCCGCATCGCGCAGTTGGTCCCTTTCAATGCCGTCGCCTGGCATGCCGGCCTGAGCAGCTGGATGGGCCGCAACGGCTGCAACAGCTTCTCGATCGGCATCGAGCTCGACAATGCGGGCGAGCTGAAGCGCCAGGGCGGCGAATGGCGAGCCTGGTTCGGCGCCGTCATCCCCGCCTCCGAGGTCATGGAGGCGGAGCACAAGCATGGCGGCGGCGTGACGGGCTGGCATTGCTACACCGAGGCGCAGATTGAAGCGGCCCTGAAGGCGGCCCTCGCCATTCTGGGTGCCTATGCCAGCATCACCGACATCGTCGGTCATGAGGATATCGCGCCGCATCGCAAGCGCGATCCCGGCCCGGCCTTTCCAATGGGGAGCTTCAAGGCGCGCCTGCTGGGGCGTGGCGAGGAGCGCTCTCCCGTCTTCCGGACCACCAGCGCCCTCAATGTCCGCTCCGGGCCGGGCCTGAACTTCGCGATTCTGGCCGGCAGCCCGCTCCCGACCGGCACCGCCGTCGATATCGACGCGGAGAGTGGCGTGTGGCGGCATGTGAAGGCGAAGCTCGCCGACGGGGGCGCGCTGGTCGGCTGGGCGCATGGCGGCTATCTGACGAGTTGAGGCGCTCGAATCCAGGAGCGGGGGGACGTCGCAGCATGACGGCGGGCGAGCTGGTTCGCATCGAAGTGATCGTCTTCGTCGCGGGAATCGCGATCGCCGTGTCCTGGAAGCTCCTGACCGGCGCCATCGTGGCGCGAGGTCTCCTCACCGATAGGGTTTCGGGCCGGCCCAGCCCCGCAAACCTGCAGCTCATGGTCTCGACGCTGCTGGCAGCGGCGTTCTACGCGCAAGCCATCGTCGCCTCCCAGAGTCATTCCCTTCCCCAACCGGACGAAGCGATCCTCGCGGTCATCGGCGGAAGCAACATCATTCACCTGGGAGACAAGTTCTGGAGCCTTCTCAAACTCGCTCGGTCCCTGCGGCACTGAGCAACAAAGGGAGATCGTCATGCCCGGCTTCACCTATGTGACTTTGATCGGCTGGATCGTCGCCATTTTTGTCGGTCTTCTGGCGCTGATCGTTCTGTGGAAGATTTTCACCGACAAGATCGATCTCCAGTACCTGATCGCCGACGAGAAGGGCTATGCCAGCATGTCTCGCTTTCAGTTTCTGATATTCACCTTCGTGATCGCGGGCGGCCTCCTCTACATGACCTTGTGCGCCGCCTGCAGCGGAACGGCGGCCTTTCCCGAGGTGAACAATGGTGTGCTGCTGCTGCTCGGCATCAGCGGCGGTTCTTATGCGATCGGCAAGGGGCTGCAAAATCAGACGGACGCGCAGCAGGCCAAAGCCGGCGATCAAGCCAGCGGCTGACATCGATTTGAAGAATGGCGGCCGATTGCGGGCGGCTGCCGCGGTTGAAGGCTTCTCAGGGGGATCGGCGTTTCAGGGCCCGACGCCGGCAAAGGAGACAGCGTGGCGGCTCAATTCCAGGTCGGCCTGTCGATGGCCGGCGCGATCTCGGCCGGCGCCTATACCGCGGGCGTGGTCGATTTCCTGTGCGAAGCGCTGAGCGAATGGGAGAAATGCCGGGGACAGCCCGACATCCCCCAGCACCGCACGGTGATCAGCGTGATGAGCGGGGCCTCAGCCGGCGGTATCATTACGGCGCTGCTGCCGGTGTCCCTCGCCGACGGGATCAAGCCGGTGACGAGGCCGCCCGGCGCCGCACCGGCCGGCGGGCCTCTCAACCCCAACCTCTATTTGCTGCCCGCGCTCTATCGCGCCTGGGTCGAACGCCCGACCTTGTTCGAAGATCCCAAGGGAGGGTTGTTGGGCCTGCGCGACCTCGCGGATTCGAAGGCGCAGGTTTGCTCGGCGCTCGACACGACGATCCTCGACGAGATCTGCGCCGAGGCGCTGCAGCCGCGCAATGGCGGGCAATCGGCGCCCCATCCCTGGATCGCCTCCAAGCTGCATTTGTTCCTGACCGTCAGCAATCTCCATGGCGTTCCCTACGGCGTCGCCTTCAGCGGCACCGACATGAACGGCAGATCGATCGACGAGCTCCATGTGATCCAGCTTCACGGCGACCGGGTTCATTTCGCGCTCGGCAAGGTGGGTTCGGCCGCGACCTCGAGTCCCTGGGCCGACAAAGATCCCGCCGCCGCCCTCGATATCGGCGACCTCTATCACGGCGGCGCGTTGCCGCCGCCATGGGTCCAGTTCGGCCAGACTGCACTCGCGACCAGCGCCTTCCCCGTCGGGCTCAAGGCGCGCCTGCTCAGCCGGCCGAGCGCCGATCTCGGTAAATTCCAATGGCCGATCGAGCGGCCCAGCCTCACCGGCATCCAGCCGGCCTTCCCGAAGACTCCTGTCGGCGCCACCTACAGCTTCGCCAATGTTGATGGCGGCATGATCAACAACGAGCCCTTCGAGTTCTCCCATTGGACCTTGCTGGAGGATCCGACCGGGGATCCTCACAACAAGAGCAAGGGCGAAACCGCCGATCGGGCCGTGCTCATGATAGATCCCTTCCCCGAGGCGCCTGCCTTCGACTTCGACGAGAAGCAGGACAACTCGCTCGTCTGGATCCTCAAGAAGCTGGTGCCGACCTTGACCCAGCAGGCGCGCTTCAAGCTCGATGAGCTGGTGGCCGCCGCCGACGAGGGGCGCTTCAGCCGGTTCATGATCCAGCCGGAGCGCGGCAATGCCACGGCGGGGGTGGCCGGGGAACGCGCCATAGCCTGCGGCCTGCTCGGCGGCTTCGGCGGCTTCCTCGATCGCAAGTTGCGCGCCCATGACTACCAGCTCGGCCGGCGCAATTGCCAATGGTTCCTGCGCCACAGCTTCTGCCTGCCGCCGGCGAACCCGCTCGTCGCCGGCGGCGATTGGACGGCGGCGGCCAAGGCCCGCTTCCAGACCAAGGACAGCGACGGCACGGTCTATCACCCGGTCATTCCGCTGACGGGCACGGCGGATCTCGAGGTCCCGGCGCCGGAATGGCCCTCGCTCGATCCGGGCGTCGTCGATACGCTGATGGAGAAGGCGCGCAAACGTGCCGACGCCGTGGTCGGTCGCCTGATCGATACGCAAGTCTCGAGCTGGGCGCTGCGCCAGGTAGCCAGCGCCGCCTGGTCGATGGGCTTGCGGAGCTGGGCGCTCGGCATGGTCAAGGACAAGGCTGTCGCCGATTTGAAAGCGCGCGGTCACATCCCGCCATAGAGTCGAGCACAGGGCCGGGCTTCGACCGAGGGCCGGCCCGTGCTAGGCTCTCGGCCCATGCCATTCGCGGACCCTTTCCCCTCATGGACCCGTCCCTGATCCTCGCCGCTCTGGCGCTCTTGCTGGCGCTGGGACTGGGCTTCCTGCTGCTGCGCCGCTCGGGCGGCGAGGCCGCGCGGCTGGCCGAATTGACCGGTCGTTTCGACCAGATGGCCCGGGCGCAGAGCGAGGCCCAGGCGCGCCTCGCCGAGGGCTTGCAGGCGCAAGAGCGCGCGCTCGCGGCCACCGTCGAGCAGCGCCTGGCCCAGCTTGGCGACCGCGTCGGCCTCAGGCTGCAGGAATCCTCGACCCAGGCGCAAGCGTCCCTGACCGAGCTCAAGGAGCGGCTCGCCGTCATCGACGCCGCGCAGAAGAACATCGTCGAGCTCTCGACCCAGGTCGTGGGACTCCAAGACATTCTCTCGAACAAGCAGGCGCGCGGCGCCTTCGGCGAGGTCCAGCTCGAAGGGCTGGTGCGCGATGCGCTGCCGGCGGCGAGCTACGAGTTCCAGGCCACGCTCTCCAACGGGCGCCGTGTCGATTGCCTGCTGAAGCTGCCCAAGCCGCCGGGCTCGATCGCGATCGATTCGAAATTCCCGCTCGAGGCCTATCGCGCGCTCAAGGACGCAAAGGACGAGGCCTCGCTCAAGCTGGCGCAGCGCGACTTTCACACCGCCGTGCGCAACCACGTGCTGACGATCGCGGAGAAATACATCCTCCCGGGCGAGACCGCCGACTGGGCGGTGATGTTCCTGCCGAGCGAGGCGGTCTATGCCGAGTTGCACAGCGGCTTCAGCGGCCTGGTCGAAGAATCGCTGCGCCGGCGCGTCTCGATCGCCTCGCCCAGCACGCTGATGGCGCTCCTGACCACGATCCGCGCGGTCTTGCGCGATGTACGCATGCGCGAGCAGGCGCATGAGATCCAGCGCACCGTCGGGCTGCTGCTCGAGGATGTGCGCCGCCTCGCCGAGCGGGTCGGCAAGCTACAGACGCATCACGACCAGGCCGGCCGCGATCTGCAGGACATCGTCAAATCGACCGATCAGATCCAGAAGCGCGGCGATCGCATCAAGGAAGTCGAGATCGAGGATGGCGGCGCGGCGCCGGCGGCAGCACCCCTGCCCGCGCCCGATATCTTGATTGCCAAACCGTAAGGGCCATATTCCTGTGCGCCACCACCGGTTGCGGCCTCGGGCCTGGCGACCGGCAGCGGCGACGAAAGTTAACGGCTAACCGGCCTGGAGTGGGCCAGGCGGCACGATAAGAACAAGCGGGGAGTGAGAGATGGAGGTGGGTGGGTTTTCGGTCTTCGTCCTGGTGCTGGTGGTGCTGGCGATCCTGCTGATCTTCGCCGGCGTCAAATCCGTACCCCAGGGCAGCGAATGGACGGTCGAGCGGTTCGGGCGTTACACGCGCACGCTGCGGCCCGGCCTCAATCTCATCATGCCGATCATCGACCGGATCGGCGCCAAGATGAGCATGATGGAGACGGTGCTCGACGTGCCGACGCAAGAGATCATCACCAAGGACAACGCCATGGTGAGCGTCGACGGCGTCGTGTTCTACCAGGTGCTGGATGCGGCCAAGGCGGCCTATGAGGTGCGCCAGCTTCAGGTCGCGATCCTCAATCTCACCATGACCAACATCCGCACCGTGATGGGCTCGATGGATCTGGACGAGCTCCTGTCGCAACGCGACAAGATCAACGCGCAGCTGCTCCATGTGGTGGACGAGGCGACCCATCCCTGGGGCCTCAAGGTCACGCGCATCGAGATCAAGGACATCGCCCCACCGCGCGATCTCGTCGAGTCCATGGGCCGCCAGATGAAGGCCGAGCGCGACAAGCGCGCGGCCATCCTCGAGGCCGAGGGTCTCAAGCAGTCCCAGGTGCTGCGGGCCGAAGGCGAGAAGCAGGCGGCGATCCTCCAGGCCGAGGGCCGGCGCGAAGCCGCCTATCGCGACGCCGAGGCGCGCGAGCGCTCGGCCGAGGCCGAAGCCAAGGCGACGACGGCGGTCTCCGAAGCGATCGCCAAGGGCGATGTCCAGTCGCTCAATTACTTCATCGCGCAACGTTACGTGGATGCGATCAGCCGCTTCGCCGATTCGCCCAACCAGAAGCTGGTGCTGATGCCGCTCGAA
>Ga0335070_10011124_pt1 | contig 10524 bp, 9 predicted proteins | sample Lox_Sample_13_FD_206722 | JGI IMG/M metagenome (GOLD analysis project Ga0335070, IMG submission 206722) | Soil microbial communities from Loxahatchee National Wildlife Refuge, Florida, United States - Lox_Sample_1.3 | ecosystem: Environmental > Terrestrial > Soil > Wetlands | place: USA: Florida...
GCGCCACGCTGACGCCCGGGGGTGGCGGGACGAGGCGGGCGCCCGGCGCCTACGGTGCCCGCCCGTAGGCAGGATCGACCCTGATGAAAGCGGTCGCGACGAACGAGGGGATCGTGGCCAAGCAGACCCAGACGAAAAAGGGGACGTAACCGACGTGATCCTGAATCCAGCCCGCGGGCAGGCCGGGGACCATCATGCCCAAAGCCATGAAACCCGTGCAAATGGCATAATGGGCCGTCCGGTGTTCGCCGGTGGCGACCAGCATCATGTAGACCATGTAAGCCGTGAACCCGAAGCCGTAGCCGAATTGCTCGACCGTCAAGGCGCCGCCGATGAGAGCGAGGTTCTCAGGCTGCCAGAGGGCCAGAAACACGAAAACCACCAAGGGCAGCTGCATGCTGAGAAGCATCGGCCACAACATCCGCCGGAGGCCAAAACGAGAGATGGCGTAGCCCCCGACCAGCCCCCCGAGCAACAGCGCGACAATACCGATGGTACCGTAGAGCAGACCCACCTGGCGGGTCGTCAGCCCCAAGCCGCCGGCCACGCGCGCGTCGAGAAGGAAAGGAGGCACCAGCTTCAACAACTGGGCCTCCGCGAGGCGATAGAGGAGCAGGAAACTGAGGATGACCTTGATGTCGGGCTTCCGGAAGAAGGAGACGAAAATCGCGAGGTAATCGGTCGTGGGACGAGTCGTCCGGCGGCCGGGCTGATCGGCGGCGGGGCGGGGCAGGACGAAGAAATGATAGAGGGCCGCGAGCACCAGGAGGACGGCAATGAGGAGAAACACGCCGGCCCAAGCGCGTGCCGCGGCACGCCCGGCCTCCTGCAGGGCACCCGCCAGGTAGACCAAGCCGCCCTGTCCCGCGATCATGGCCACGCGGTAGAAGGTGCTCCGCACGCCGACAAACGCCGCCTGGTGGTGAGGCGAAAGCGCGAGCAGATAAAATCCGTCAGCCGCGATGTCGTGAGTGGCGGAGCTGAAGGCCAGCAACCACAAAAGGCCGAGGGTCGCGCGGAAGAAGAACGGCGCCGGCAGCGACACGCCGATGAGCGCGAGGGCGGCACCCATCAGGAACTGCATGACGACGATCCAGGATCGTTTCGTCCGAACGAGGTCGACGAGCGGCGACCAGAGCGGCTTGATCACCCAGGGCAGGTAGAGCCAGCTGGTGTAGAAGGCGATGTCGGTGTTGGAGATTGCCAGGTTCTTGTACATGACCACCGACAGGGTCATGACGACCACGTAGGGCAGGCCCTCGCAGAGGTAGAGCGTGGGGAGCCAGCGCCACGCCCAAGGCGCACCTGACGGATGACTCGGCGGACCCACGGGAGTGGTTCCGAATGTGGCGAGGGGCGGCCGCCGGCGCAACGACAGAGCGCGGCCCCCGCGTTTAGTTCAGCGCGCGCGCCTGGTAGTGGGTGTGCAGCAGCGCGTGTGATTTTTCGCTCAGGGGAGCGCCGAGGAAATCGCGGTAGAGCGACCCGACGGTCGGATTCTCATGAGAGGCGCGGAAGGGCTTGCCCTCGTCTTCGGCAAAGATGGCCCGCATGCGCGCCAGGCGCACGGCGTCGGTGGTGAAACGGGGTTGGCCCCCGCCGCCGATGCAACCGCCGGGGCACGACATGACCTCAATGAAGTGGTAGCTGCCCTCGCCCGCTTTCACCCGCTGGATGAGGCGCTCGGCGTTGGCGAGGCCGTGGGCGACCGCGAGCCTGAGCACGGTTCCCTGCAGGAAACTCCAGGCCGGGACGGCGCGCGCGACCTCCACCGAAATCTCCTTCACCCCTTCGAGTCCGGCAATGGGTGCAACATGGAGTTGGGCAAAAGGCAGCGGCTGGCCGGTGACCAGGAACCAGACCGTGCGCAGGGCCGCCTCCATCACGCCGCCCGTGTTGGCAAAGATGTCGGCGGCGCCGGAGCTGAGCCCCAGGGGTTGATCCATGGCTTCGTCCGGCAGGGACAGGAAATCAATGCCCGCCTGCGTGATCATGCGGCCCAGTTCGCGCGTCGTGAGGACAGCGTCGACATCCCTGGCGCCGCTAGCATTCATCTCGGCGCGCTGCGCCTCGAATTTCTTCGCGGTGCACGGCATGACTGACACCACGAAGATCTCCCCGGGTGTCCGGCCGAGCTTCTGCGCGTAGTAGGTCTTGGCGACCGCGCCGAACATCTGCTGCGGCGACTTGGCGGTGGAGAGGTTGGGCAGCAGGTCGGGATGGAAGTACTCGGCGAATTTGATCCAGCCCGGGCAGCAGCTGGTGAACTGCGGGAAGGCCGCTGGCCGCCCGTCGGCCAAGGCCGCCTTGAGGCGCAGGAGCAGTTCCGTGCCTTCCTCGAGAATCGTAAGGTCGGCGGCGAAGTTGGTGTCGAAGACGCGGTGAAATCCCAGCCGCCGCAGCGCGGTGACCATCTTTCCAGTGACAAGCGTACCCGGGGGCAGGCCGAAGCACTCGCCGAGGCCGGCGCGGATCGCGGGCGCAGTCTGCACCACCACGTGCTTCGACGGGTCGCTGAGCGCGGCCCACACCAGCTCAAGGTGATCCTTCTCGGTGATGGCGGCGGTGGGGCAGACCGCGGCGCACTGCCCGCATTGCACGCAGGCGACACTGGCGAGGTCCCGGCCGAAGGCGGGGGCGGCGACGCTCTCGAAGCCGCGGTCCTGCGCCCAGAGGGCGCGGGTGGCCTGGATCTCGCTGCACACCGTGATGCAGCGCCGGCACATGATGCATTTGGAGGAATCGCGGTCGAGGGCCGGAGTGCTGGTGTCGACCAGGCGGGGGTGATGCGTGCCGGTGAAATGCAGTTCGCGGACGTCGAGGTCGCGGGCCACGGCCTGCAGTTCGCAATCATTGGAACGCACGCAGGTCTGGCAGTCGCCGCCGTGGTCGGAGAGCAGCAGTTCGACCACGGTGCGGCGGGCCGAGCGGACGCGGGGCGTATTGGTGTGCACTTTCATGCCTTCCGCCACCGGCGTCGAACAGGAGGAGGCAAGCGTCCGGGCGCCCTCCACCTCGACGAGGCACACCCGGCAGCCGCCGATGACGTGGACACCCTCGAGATAGCAGAGGGAAGGGATCCTGATGCCGACGGTCCGCGCGGCGTTGAGGATCGAGGTGCCCCAAGGCACGTTCACGTTCCGGTTGTCGATGGTCAGCGTGGGCATCGCAGGCTTCCGTGGCGGTCAGGGTTTCTCGCGAAAATCGCACCGCAGGCAGCGTTTGGCCTCGCAGAGGGCGACCGCCTCCGTCCAGGGCAGTTCAACCTCGTTGAAGTTATGGCGGCGTTTTTCGACCGGTAGCAGGCCCATGCGGGCCCGCGGGTATCGCACCGGATCGGCGGCCGGATCGAAGCGGACGTCGCACTCCTTGTCGCGGCGCCAGAACGCGTGCTCGGCGCCGGTGAGTTGGGCGTCGATCGCGACGGCGGCGCGTTCGCCGCCCGCCACGGCTTCAACGACCGAGGAGGGTCCCAGCGCGGCGTCGCCGCCGCTATACAGCCAGTCGAGCGAGGTTCGGCCGGTGAGCGGATCCACCGCAATGAAGCCGGCGGGAGTCAGCGTCAGCGCGGTTCCGTCCAGGATTGCCGCCGGCTCAAGGCTCTGGCCAATGGCGGTGATGGCTTGGTCGGCGGGGATGACGAACGGTTCCTCCGCGGCGGCGGTGGGCCGGCGGCGGCCGCTGCGGTCGAACTCACCCAGGGTCATGGTCTGGCACTTGATCCCGGCCACGCGGCCGTTGCGGGCCACAATCTCGACCGGAGCAGTCAGGGTCTTGATGACCACGCCCTCGTGCTCCGCTTCCTCGATCTCCTCCGCGTAGGCCGGCATTTCCTCGCGCGTGCGGCGGTAGAGGACCGTCACCGCCTGTGCACCGAGACGGATGGCGGAGCGGGCGGTATCGATGGCGGCATTGCCGCCGCCGACCACAACCACGGTGCGGCCGATCGGCGCCGAACCGCGGATGTTATATTCGCGCAGGAAGCGGATGGCGTCATCCACACCCGGAAGGGTGTCGCCCGGGACGCCCAGGCGCAGGCCGACGGGCGCGCCGACGCCGAGGAAGACCGCCTCGAAGCCCTGCTCCCGCAGATTCCGGAGGCTGAAGTCCCGGCCCAGGCGCCGGTTCGTCTCGATCGTGACGCCCATCCGCTCGATCATGCGGACCTCCAGCGAGAGGATCTCGCGCGGCAGGCGGTAGGCGGGGATGGTCTGAACCGGCATCCCGCCCGGGCGCGATTCGCCCTCGAAGACCTGCGGGCGGTAGCCCAGGCGCGCCAGAAAATACGCGCAGGACAAGCCGGCCGGCCCCGCCCCGATGATCGCGATCTTTCGCCGGGCGTTGTCTTCATTCGGACGCACCTCCGGCACTTGGAGAGTGACCTCCTCGTCGACCATGAAGCGCTTGACGCCGCGGATCGACAGCGGCGCATCCACCATCGCGCGACGGCATTTCTCCTCGCAGGTGTGGAAGCAGACGCGGGCGCAGACCGCGGCGAAGGGATTGCGCTCGCGGTGCAGGCGCAGGGCCTCGGCGATCCGCTTCTCGCTCACCAGGGCAATGAAGCCGGGGACGTCGACATTGGCAGGGCAGGCGCTCTGGCAGGGCGCCCGCACGAGATTGGGACACACGCCGGCGGGACAGCGCTTCTCGCGGATGTGCGCCTCGTACTCGGCGCGGAAATAGCGGATGGTGGAGAGGACCGGATTGGGCGCCGTCTGGCCCAGGCCGCAGAGAGACGTCTCGCGGATGATGCGCCCAAGGGACTCCAGCCGCTCGATGTCGCCTTCCTCCCCCTGGCCGTTGCAGATGCGGGTGACGATCTCCAGCATGCGCTTGGTGCCGATGCGGCACGGCGGGCACTTGCCACAGGATTCATCCTGGACGAAGTCGAGGAAGAAGCGCGCGATGTCCACCATGCAGGTATCCTCGTCCATGACGATGAGGCCCCCGGAGCCCATGATGGCGCCGAGTTCCTGCAACGATTCATAGTCGACCGGCACGTTGAGATGCTGGCGGGGGATGCAGCCGCCCGACGGGCCGCCGAGCTGGGCGGCCTTGAAGCGCTTGCCTTGGGGAATGCCGCCGCCGAGCTCGTAGATGATGTCGCCCAGCGGGGTGCCGATCGGGATTTCGACGAGGCCGGTGTTGCGCACCGCCCCGGCCAGCGCGAAGACCTTGGTGCCCTTGGAGCGCTCGGTGCCATGCGCAGCGTACCAGGCGGCGCCGCGGGTGAGGATGATGGGGATATTGGCGTAGGTCTCGACGTTGTTGAGCAGGCTCGGCCGGCCCCAGAGGCCGGCCTGGGCCGGGAACGGCGGCCGCGGGCGGGGTTCGCCGCGCTTGCCTTCGATCGAGGTCATCAGCGCCGTCTCTTCCCCGCAGACGAAGGCGCCCGAGCCCATGCGGATATCGAGGTCGAAGGAATGTCCGCTGCCGAGGATGTTCCGGCCGAGGAAGCCGCGCTGGCGCGCCTGCCCGATGGCAAGGCCGAGGCGCTCCACGGCCAGCGGGTATTCGGCGCGGACGTAGGCGTAGCCCTCCGTGCCGCCGATCGCGTAGCCGGCGATGATCATGGCTTCGATGACGCTGTGCGGGTCGCCCTCCAGCAGGCTGCGATCCATGAACGCGCCCGGGTCGCCTTCGTCGCCGTTGCACAAGACATATTTGAGGTCGCCCTTGGCCTTGCGGCAGAGCTCCCATTTGAGGCCGGTGGGAAACCCGGCGCCGCCGCGCCCGCGCAACCCGGAATGCTTGACCTCGTCGATGACCTGTTCGGGGGTCATGCTCGTGAGCGCCTTGCGCAGCGCCGCGTAGCCCCCGTGCGCGAGGTAGTCGTCGATGCTCAGCGGATCGATGACGCCGCAGTTGCGCAGGGCGATCTTGACCTGGCGGCTGAAGAACGGGTTGTCCTGCACGCGCGCCAACGGTTCACCGGTCTCCGCCTTGCGCCACACGAGGCGGTCAACAATGACGCCGTGCCCCACCGTCTGCTCGACGATCTCGGCGACGTCCGCCGGCGCCACCTTCTGGTAAAGGATTCCCTCGGGCTGACAGATGAGTACGGGGCCGCCCGCGCACGGACCGAGGCAGCCGGTCTCCACGACTTTGACCGCACTCAAACTGCGCTTGGCCAAGGCGTCCCTGAAGGCGGCCCCGAGGGCGAGCGAGCCCGAAGCGACGCAGCCGGCGCCAGCGCACAGGTGGATGGACGTGACCTTGGTCATGGCGTCTTGCGGCGGGGTGGAGAAAGCCGGCGGGGAGAGGGCCTATTCGTATTTCTGCAGAATCGTGGGGACGTTATTCGGCTTGATGCTTTGGTGGACGGCGGTGTCCACCAGGCAGGCGGGGGCGATGCCGCAGGCGCCCAGGCAGCGGGCGACTTCGAGCGTGAACTTGCGGTTCGCCGTGGTCTGGCCGACGTCGACTCCCAGGGTGCGCTTGAAACTCTCGAGGACGCGTTTGCCCCCCCGAACATAGCAGGCGGTGCCGAGGCAGACGCGGACGGTGTGGCGCCCGCGCGGCGTGGTCGAGAAGAAGCTGTAGAAGCTGACGACTCCGGCCACCTCGCTGTAGGATTTGCCCAGCCCCGCGCAGATGCGCTTGAGGGCGATTTCCGGCAGGTATCCGAAAAGGCCTTGGCCAATCTGCAGCAGCGGAATAAGGGCGCCGGGAACGAGGCGGTACTCTGCGATCGACTCATCGAGGCGCGCCAGAAGTTCAGCTTCGCAGGCGGGTTGATCGCAAACCCCGGACTGGGGGAGCTCTGCCGTGGCACCGCCGGAACACTCGAGGGGGCTGGGGCCGGAGGCGGCAGCCTGCGCGGAGGGGCGCGAGGTCACGCGGGGCATAACGGGGACAAGGGATTCTCCAATTTCCCGCCCCCAAGGCGAGCCGCGTCGGGGTGACCGACCTGAAAAAAGCCGGACAGCGGGTGCCTAGAAGAGTCCGTGATGGGCACCGAACAGCATAAGCGCGAAGGACAACGGAGAGCCGGCGCACCGAGGAATGCACCCTCGAAAGAAATCTCGCGCGCCGCCGGGCGTCCGCCGGCAAGCGCCTGCAGGATCCGGGTAAAGGGGAAGCAGATTCACACGCGGACGGGGCCCTGCGGAATGCGACCGATTCCCCTTCGCGGCCATCGGGTGATTCCGGCAGGTTTGCATCGGGCGGAGGGCTCCGTACGGTGCCGGTTCTCCAGCCAGCCATGTTCTCCGAAAAGCAGGCCTCGACACCGTCCGGGTTTCAACTCCGGTGGGGCGATACAGACTATCGCATTTCTCTCGCCGTGCCGGAGGCGGGGCGAGAGCCCGGGCCGTGGCCGGCGGTGGTGTGCATGGATGGCGACGACCAGTTTCGCTTCGCCGTGGAGGCCTACCGGACGCTGCGGGCGGAAGACAAGGTGCCGCCGCTGCTGCTGGCCGGCGTGGGTTATGGTGCGAGCTACACGCGCCCCGGCAACCGGCGCATCCGTGATTACACCCCGACGGCGATCGCCACCGAACCGGAGAGCGGCGGCGCCGACGCCTTTCTGGGATTCCTCACGGGACGGCTCTGGCCGGAACTCGCCCGGCGCCAGCGCGTGCGGGAGGATTGGCGGGGAATCGCCGGACATTCCCTCGGTTCACTGCTGGCGCTGCATGCGCTGTTTCAAGAGCACCCGTTCTTTAATCGGATTCTCGCCAGTGCGCCGTCGCTCTTCTGGGACGATCGGGCGCTGCTCCATCGGGTCAGTCGCCTCCAGCACACGGGCGCGGTCCTGCCGGCGCGCCTCTTCCTTGCCGTGGGGGAAAGGGACTCGCCGTCGATGCTGAGCGACCTCGAACTGCTCGGGCAGCAACTCGCGGCCCAGCCGATTCTGCGACTGGAGATGAGGCACCGGCGATTTCCGAAGCGCGACCACTACAATGTTCTGCCCGACGCCTTTCGCGCCGGGCTGCAATGGCTCTTCGCCTGACACGCCCGCCAGCGCGGACCGAGCCGCCGCGGATGAGGCGGTCGCTCCCACGCGGGAGATGGGGCCGCGATCAGAAGGTGTACGTGTAGCTGAGGGTCACGACGCCGCGGCCGACGGCGGCGGTGTTTTCCACGCGGGGATCGCTGCCCTGCTTGATGAAGTTGCTGGTGCCTTTGGTGTAGGCGAAACCGATCGACAGCTTCGACTCCTTGCTCAGCGCGAACGGCATGGAGACGCCAATGAGGTAATAGTTGCCCCAGTTTTTCACAGCCGGGTCGGCGTCCTTGATGGCCTCGCGCCAGATGTAGGTGCCAAAGGTTGCCGTCCAGTCGAGTTCCGAACCGATATCCTTGAGCGGAACGGCGTAGGCCAGCGTGAACTCATAGGTGGGTCCCTTGAGCACCAGATCGTAGTACACCTTCGGAGTGAGTTTCACCCCGGCCACGGTGTAATTAAGCGCGAGGTTGGGTTCGAAGCTGGACTTGAAGAAGCCGTTGCTGGTATCGGCGTTCGGATAGTTGTACCACGTGAATCCAGGTGCGACGCTCAGCGCATCATTCACCGTGAGGGTGTAGGAGCCGTACGGATCGATCTCCGGATCAGATTGCCCGGGCACCTTGTCCTTCATCGGGAAATTCATCCACACACCCAGCGCGAGGTTGCCGGAGTCGACTTCGATCGTCGGCTCAAACGATGGCCCGCCAAGCCGGACGCCGCGGAACATGTACTGGTTGACCAAGGCGGGGGTTAGCACCACCGAAGTGCCGTCAGCGAGAACCGGCAGTGTCAGCAACGCAAGGCCGAGACTGAGCAGGGATGTTTTTCTTATGTTCATGACAGAATGTTAGATGTGCGACCAACCAAGCAGCCAGCCGCCACACCCATTAGCAGGAGCCGCGCCAATTTCTAGCAGATAATTGCACAGTGGCGAATGGCTTGGCCCGCGCCTTATGGCGTCAGCGCGTCTTGGCGTAGATCAGGCAGTCGCGAGGCTCGGGGCCGATGGTCGGACAGACGTGCCATCGACGAAGCAGACCCTCGCGCACCCAGCCGGTTTTCTCCATCACGCGAGCCGAGGCCGCGTTGGCCGCATCGCAGAAAGCCCAGACCCGGAAGACCGGCGGCTGCGCGAGGGTCCATGCCGAGACATAACGCAACGCTTCGGTCATCAGGCCGCGGCCCCAGTGGGCCCGGCCAAGCACATAGCCCACCGCGACGCCATGCTGATCAAAGCCCACTCCGATGGAACCGATCGGCGCGTCGGTGCCGCGGAGGCAAAGCAGCCAGGCATAGTGGCCCCCGTCACCGGTCTCCCAGGTATGCACGACGCCGCGCAGGAAGATCCGCAGGGGCTCGATCTCCGTGTAGTAGCGCCAGGCGAGGTAGCGGGTGACGTCGGGATCGCTCGCATAGGCGGCGAACACCGCCTCGGCGTCCTCGCTGCGCGGCGGGCGCGCGGTCAGGCGCGCGGTGACAAAGGTCTCGGGCGGGCGCGGCACACCGCCAATCCGTGGCGGCGAAACGCGGGTGTCAACGGAAGTTTTGGCCGCGGCCGGCTGGCGGCTCTAATCCGGCTGGATCTTGTCGTGCAACGCCGCCGCCCAGGTAGTGATCATCTTCCGCTCGGCCGCGGTCAAACGGGCCGCGGAGTGCATCCAGGCATAGCTGCGCAGCGGCATGTCGCCGTGCTCCACCTCCTCGACAATGGCGTCGAGTTTGCGCGCGGCCCGCTTGGCGGGGTAGGCGCCAAATTGCGAGAAGTTGAGCTCGCGTTTGCCCGCGGGCACATGGTGGTTGAGCCACCACCCGACCGGCTGCACGCCGGCCTACCACGGACAGCGGGTGTGGCTGGAATGGCAGTCGTAACAGGCCTCGGCGAGCAGACGGTGCACAGCGGCCGGCACGGCCGCCTTGTGACTGATGTCATCGGGGCCCTCCGCCGAACCGAGGTTTCTCGTCGGCGGGAAGAATTGAATTCCCTCAAGGGTCAGCCCGAACCGCGGAGCAAGGGCTCGCCGGCGGACGAGCGTTTTCATCGAGCGGACGAACACAGCCGGGGGACTCATGGCGGCAGGCGGGCTTCGCGGACCAGCTCTGCAACCGCCGGGGGCAGAGGCAGGCCCGCGGCGAACACCTGCGCCGCCGGGCTCATCTTGCGCCAGGTCCGCCGGAGGATGGCGACCAGCTTTTGCCGGGGGTAATCGGCATGCCGGCCCGCGAAGGTCGCGAGTTCATGTTCCAGAAAGACCAGACAGGCGGCATCCTCCAGCGCCTGCGTGCCGGCGTTGGTCCGAAGGCCGCTCTTGGACACCCAGGTGGCGATGTCGGCGGCCTCAGCGGCGGGCACGCCAGCCTGCAGCACGAGGGCGCGGGCGCGGGCGGCCTGCTTCTCATAAAGCGATTTCCGCCAGGCGAGATACCCCGCTTGACCCAAGGGAAAAGAGGACCGCGGCACCGACCATCGTTCGAGGTGCTGGCTGCGAGCGGCGAGCCGCAGCGGGGGCGGGGCGGCGGACACCAGCCGTTCCACCCACGCTTCCATCCTGTCGGCGTAGACGAGTTCGGCG
>Ga0335070_10011125_pt1 | contig 10523 bp, 9 predicted proteins | sample Lox_Sample_13_FD_206722 | JGI IMG/M metagenome (GOLD analysis project Ga0335070, IMG submission 206722) | Soil microbial communities from Loxahatchee National Wildlife Refuge, Florida, United States - Lox_Sample_1.3 | ecosystem: Environmental > Terrestrial > Soil > Wetlands | place: USA: Florida...
GTCGCGTGTTCTCAAGTGCATCTACGTTAAGTGTTCCCCCGGTGTTGCTGACGTTGTCGAGATTGACATTCCATTCCGGCTTCCACGCTTGCACTGGCTTGCTGGACATCCATGTGGCAAAGCCCTCGTTCAGCCAGATGTCATCCCACCACTTCATGGTGACCAGGTCGCCGAACCACTGGTGCGCCATCTCGTGCGCGATCACATCGGCGATCGCCTTCTTCAGATCTACCGATCCCTGCTTCTCGTCGATCAGCAGAATGACTTCGCGAAAGGTGATGCAACCGGTGTTCTCCATTGCTCCGGCGGAGAAATCGGGTATGCCGACTAGATCGAGCTTGCCGTAGGGATACTTGATCCCGAAGTACTTGTCGTAGTAGCTGAGGATGTGCTGGGCGGCTTCCAGCGCGAACTTGCCCATCTCTTGTTTGCCGCTAACGGCGTACACGCGGATGGGGATGCCATCGGCCTCGCCCTCTACGTACGCGAAATTACCAACCACCAGCGCCGCTAGGTACGAAGACATCTTCGCTGTCGTGGCGAAACGTACTGTGTGTTTATCGCCGGGACCGGGTTCGTCGGAAATGACTTTCTGATTCGAAATCGCTGTCAGACCTTTGTCGGCCACAGCGGTGATGTCGAAAGTCGCCTTGTAATCCGGTTCGTCGAAGGAGGGGAAGGCGCGGCGGGCATCCGTGGCTTCGAATTGCGTGGAGGCGTACTTGCGGCCCTGATCGTCTTTTCCGATATAGAAGCCGCGCATTTCGTTGTTGAGAATGCCGGTGTAGGTGATGTGAATTGTGGCCGGTCCGGCGGGCAACTGCTTGTCGACCGAGAGCACCACCATTTCCTTGTCCTTCTCGGGCGTGACCTTGGCGGTCTGCGTGGAGCCTCCGCTGGTAATCGTGACTTCATGGAAGTCGATGTCGACCGCATTTAGCGTGATCTCTGTGGTGGGCTTCAGAACGCGGAGGGCGATGGTCTCGTCGCCTTCGAACTTGGCGTTCTCGAGATCGGGCGTGAATCTCAGCTTGTAATTGTCAGGTCTGGCTGTCTCGGGCAGGCGCTGGGCGATTGCTGTACCGAATGTCAGCACAGCGAAAATCATGACTGCAAAAAGTTTCTTCATGGATATCCTCGGCGGATGGGCAATGAGCAATGAGCTAAGACCGGTGAGCAAGGAAGCGGCCTTGCCCCACCCTTCCCCGCGTACTTTGCGGGGAGGGTGGGGCTACGGCCACGCCACGAAACGGACTTTGCCCCTTTCTCATCGCGTGAATCTGTATTTTGTTGTTGATTCCCACAAAGCCGCAAATCGGGCGCAGTACTTCTGAAGCCTGGTACGAAGTGGCCGTTTAAAAAGTTCAATCGCGTGTTGCGATAACCCCGTTCAAGACAGTTATCTTGCAGCGGTTAACCCCATACCAGTACGGTATCTCGCGATAGTCCTCGACGTCAAAAACGGCGAGATCGGCGTCCTTGCCCGGCTCAATGCTGCCCTTGCGATCGGCCAAGCGCAGCGCCCATGCTCCGTTGATGGTGGCCGCCGCGAGTGCTTCCGCCGGAGACATCTTCATTTGCGTACAGGCCAACGACATCGCCATAGGCATACTGATGGTCGGCGAAGTTCCCGGATTGTAATCGGTGGCGAGGGCGACCGGCACTTCGGCATCGATCAGGCGCCGCGCTTCCGGATACTTCTTCAGTCCCAGAAAGTAGTTGGCCCCGGGGACGAGCGTTGCCACCGTATCGAGCTTTGCCAACTGCGCGATGTCACTGCTGCTCACGTGGTCCATGTGATCGAACGACGCGGGTTGAAACCGCAAGAACGGCTGCAACGCAGTCTCGGAAAGCTGGCCCATATGCGCGCGCACGGGCAACCTATGCTGTTCGGCGGCTTGAAAGATCTGTTCCGTCTCCTCTGGAGTAAAAGCACCCTTGTCGCAGAAGACGTCTACGAATTTGGCGAGACTCCGCCTCCCCGCCTGCGGGATCATCTCTTTACAGACGATCTCAACGTAATTTTGTGAGCGGCCCTGGAACTCTTTAGGGACGACATGGGCTCCAAGCAGAGTGGAAACGACCGTTCCCGGCCAGCCGGATGCGGCTTCGCGGATGGCCTCCAGCGACTTCAGTTCGGATTCAACCGTCAGTCCGTAGCCGGATTTCGCCTCGACGGTGGTGGTCCCGTGCGCGGCCATGTCGCGCAGGACGCGCAGAACCTTGTCTTTGAGCGCGGATTTGGTGGCCTGGCGAACGCCTTCGAGGCTGGAGCGGATTCCACCGCCAGCCGCGGCGATCTGCTCGTAAGAAGCGCCCTCGATGCGCTTCTCGAAATCCACGAGCCGTGGGCTGACGAACACGGGATGCGTGTGGGAGTCAACGAAGCCCGGGATCACGACTTTACCACCGCAGTCGATCTCGGTGATCTGCTTGCGATACTTCTTGATCCAGGGATCGCGCAGGGCGTCTTTAGTGGAACCGACGGATACGATCTTTCCCCCAAGGCAGAGTACGGCAGCGTCGTGGATCATGCCGAGTTCTCTGAGTTCAGGGCCGCGACGAGGACCGGAATGTCCGCGGAAAGTAATGGTCAGCAGTTGTTCAATATTTGCAAGTAGGACTGCTCTGGGTTTGGTAAGTTTCATTCCTACCCTGATTAACGTCCTCAGTCTAGCAGCAGGTCCAAATCCGATGAGTACTGCGTGGTGCGCGGGGAAACCGGGGAGTTTGCTTTGATCCTTTCGCCTATACTACAGGCAGTGGTATTTGCCTGAATTTCAGGCATTTAGTATAATCAGGCAACATGAGATCAGCACAAGCCGCGAGAGTCGGGAAAAGGGGCGCCATCATCGTGCCAGCAGACCTGCGCAAGCGCTTTGGAATAGAGGAAGGGAGCCTGGTAATCGCTGAAGAGAAGGAGGACGGCATTCTACTTCGCCCGGCAATCATCGTTCCCGTTGAGCGATATACCCCAGAGCGCAAAGCGGAATTCCTGCTTTCGAATGCGCTGGATGCCGCAGATTACCGGGAAGCCCGGAAGGAAGTTCGAAAGTTAGGCCTCAACCCGGACAAAATTCGTCATCGAAGACCTGGATAGATGGACCGCGTCTTCCTCGATGCGAATGTCTTATTCTCGGCCGCTTACAAGGAAAATGCGCGGCTGCTCGAACTCTGGGCATTGAAGAACGTCACCTTGTGGAGTTCGAGATGCGCGGTGGAAGAAGCCAGAACTAATCTGCCGAAAGAAGACCAGCAGCGAAGATTACTAGAATTGTCACAAAGCCTTACGCTGCATGAAGCAGGAGATTGCGAGCTTCCTGCTGGAATCCAGCTTCATCACAAAGATTTGCCAATTCTGCAGGCGGCAATCGGGGCTCGAGCGGACTATCTTCTCACAGGGGACATCCATCACTTCGGTCCTTATTTGCGAAAAACGATCGCAGGCGTGCAGATCCTCGTCCCAGCGGAATACCTGGAGAAACAACGTTGAGGCGCCGCCCTATCTCATCGGCAGCCTGACCCCGGTCTTGTCTGCGAACTCCTTCGCCTCTTCATACCCCGCGTCGGCGTGCCGAATAATTCCCATCCCCGGATCTGTCGTGAGCACGCGCTCGATGCGCTTCGCCATCATGTCGGTGCCGTCCGCGACTGTGACCTGGCCAGTGTGCAGCGAGTAGCCGATTCCTACGCCTCCGCCGTTATGGATCGAAACCCACGACGCTCCCGCTGCGGTGTTCAGCAGCGCATTCAGCAGCGGCCAGTCTGCGACTGCGTCCGAGCCGTCTTTCATGCTCTCAGTTTCACGGAACGGCGATGCGACCGAGCCGCAGTCAAGATGATCGCGGCCGATCACGATTGGCGCTTTGATCTTGCCCTTCTTTACCAGATCGTTCATCGCCAGACCAAACTGCGCGCGCTCGCCATAGCCCAGCCAGCAGATGCGCGCAGGCAGTCCCTGGAACTTGATGCGCTTGCGCGCCAGATCGATCCAGCGGCGCAGAATGCGGTTGTCGGGGAAGAGTTCGAGAACCAGATCGTCGGTCACATGAATGTCCGATGCTTCGCCCGAGAGTGCGACCCAGCGGAAGGGCCCACGTCCTTCGCAGAACAGTGGACGGATGTATGCGGGAACGAATCCCGGAAAGTCGTACGCATTCTTCACACCACGCTGAAAGGCGAACGTGCGAATATTGTTGCCGTAGTCGAACGTGACCGATCCCATGTTCTGCAGGTGCAGCATGCCTTCAACGTGGCGCGCCATCGCATCGAGCGACTTCGCCTCGTACGCCTTCGGGTCACGCTTGCGCAGTTCGAGCGCTTCGGCGAGAGTCATGCCGTTCGGAACGTATCCGTTAAGCGGATCGTGCGCGGAGGTCTGATCCGTCAGAATGTCAGGAACGACGCCGCGCTCGGCAAGCTGTGGAATGATGTCAGCACAATTGCCAACCAGTCCGACCGAGACGTTCTCTTTCTTTCGCACCGCGTTCTTCAGGATGCGTAGGGCTTCATCGAGCGTGGTGACCATGAAGTCGCAATATCCGGTCTTCAGGCGCTTCTTGATGCGCTCCGGATCGACGTCGATTCCCAGGAATGCCGCTCCGGTCATGGTGGCGGCCAGCGGCTGAGCTCCGCCCATTCCTCCCATGCCGCCGGACACGATCAATTTGCCAGAGAGATCGCCCCCGAAATGCTTCTCTCCCGCAGCCGAGAACGTCTCGAACGTGCCCTGAATAATTCCTTGCGACCCAATATAAATCCAACTTCCGGCGGTCATCTGGCCGTACATCATCAGTCCGGCGCGCTCCAGTTCGTTGAACTTCTCCCAGTTCGACCAGTGTCCGACGAGGTTCGAGTTGGCGATGAGAACGCGTGGCGCGTGGTCGTGCGTTTTGAAGATGCCGACGGGCTTGCCCGACTGAACCAGCAGCGTTTCATCGCCCTCAAGGTTCTTCAGGCTCTCGACAATAGCTCGATACGCGTCCCAGTTGCGGGCGGCGCGTCCGGTTCCTCCATAGACGACAAGGTCTTTAGGTCGCTCGGCGACCTCTTCGTCAAGGTTGTTCATCAGCATGCGCATGGCGGCTTCCTGCTGCCAGCCTTTGCAGGTGAGTTGCGTGCCGCGCGGCGCGCGAATGGAGGTGGGAGTCTGGATTTCGGTTTCTACGGGCATAAGGAAATGTTAGTGGTTCCGGGTGAGGCGCGCAATTCGGCGCGGGCATGAAATCAATCAAGCACGAATGACACTAAACAGGAAAGGACTAGTGCAGAGGAAACTACCAAGTGCTGTAAGTGGTGCCGTCGCTGCCTACGGCATTCGACGCCGAGTGGACATCAATGATCCCGGGCTCCTGCTGCGCGAATGAGAGCAGGTATTCGTCCTCCACGACCTCCCAGTTCGGTTCGTGGGTCATGGGATCAATTGGGATCTGGTCGATGTAGCCTGCGGATCGGAGGTCATCGAGGGACTGCGGAGCTTTCTGCTTGTCGAGCGTGTATCTCCAGATTGCCTGGCGTAGAGATTGGAGATCGGTTCGCAGCGCTCGCTCTTTGGCCGCGAGAATCGAGTGGCTGTAGGTCGGGATGGCGATTCCGAGCAGGATCGCGATGATCGCCATGACGATCATCAGCTCCAGCAGAGTGAAGCCACCTGCGCCGTGCGACCGAGGATCGAAACGAATAAAAGGCTCGGCAGCGGACGCTTCGCGCTGTGCTCTGTTGTCGTTCACGAGCCGACGATGCATGAACTGAATCATGGCCCGTTACCAGGTGCTGTAGGCCTCGCCGCTCAGCGCCGTGCCAGTTGCAGCAGAGTGTGCGCGCGCGATTCCGGGCTGGTTTGGATCGACCGCATTTTCTGGATCCTCGGGGTCGGTGGTCCAGTCTGCCTTGCCCGTCATGGGATCGACGGGCAGTTTGGGCAGATAGCCTGCCGTGACCAGGTCGTCGAGTGTTTGCGGGGACTGTCCCTTATCTAGCCTGTATTGTTCGATGAGACTGTCGAGTTGGTAGAGATTCTGCTTGAGCACAGCTTCGCGAGCCTGAATCACGTGATGCGAATACAAGGGCACGGCAACCGCCATCAGGATCATCATGATGCTGATGACGATCATCAACTCGAGCAGCGTAAAGCCGCGCAGCCACGTACCTTTGCCGCGCGCCCGCGAGCAGCGCTGGGCCTGAGACGTTCGCACCAACGTCTCCTCGAATTTGTAGCGGCCCGATTTCATTTACCAATCTTTGTATTTAGTGCCGTCCAGACCTTGACCTTCCGATTTGGTGTAGACGTCAAAGACATTCTGTCCGCCCCAGGAATCGGAGTCCGGATCGTCCTGCATGGAGCGGAGGCCCCACTCCTTGCTGTTCGTCATGGGGTCTGTAGGGATAGAACGCAGAAACCGGTATTTTTTGCCGGCCTGACCTTCGACTCCTTTGACGAGCGTCTCGAGGTCGGGAGGATAATTTTGGCTGTCAACCTTGGTCTGGAACATGCCGCGGTCGGCGGCGTCTTTGTACCGGTCGATCGCGTCGCGCATCTCCCAGAGGGCCGTGCGCAGTCGCTTTTCCCGTTCACGCTTAATTGTGACATTCGCCAGCGGCAGGGCCATCATGGTCAGAATGGAAAGGATCATCGCCGCGATCACCAGCTCCATCAGGGTGAAGCCGCGCGTGCCCCGTGCAATCCGCCAGTGTTGAACTTTCGAAAACATCTACTATTTGCTCCACCTCAAATGGGCCGAAATCCCCACTTCCGGCAACGGAAGCCAAAAGTGGGCCACCCGCGCCCATCTAAATTATTGCACCGTCACTGACGCCTGCGCTCCATTGACGGTGATCGGCTGCAGTCCCGGATCGCGCGCTCCTCCACGGGTAATCGTGAGCGGCGTCTGCCCGGCAGCCTTCGCCAGAAACGTTACGGTAACTATGGCTCCCTGCCCGGAGACTCCACCAGACCCGCTCGGCCGCGACGCGGTGATCTGAGACTGGCCCACGGATTCGTCCTCACGATGCACCAGCGTCACCACCTGGCCGTCCTGTGAGAGGAAGCCGCCGTTCGAAACATTCACCAACTGCAGCATCTTGGGGTCATAGTTCAGCTGCACGGGCACGGAATATACGTTTTGCGCGCCGGAGATCAGCAGGTTCACAGGGAATGTGTCGCCTTTTTTCACCTGAATGGTTGGCGGATCAAAAAGAAAACTGGGATTCCCACCCGGATTGCCTGCCTGCGGATTGGGCTGAGTCGCGGTGGCCGGACGCACCGGAGGCTGATTCGGACCCTGTGCCGCTGGAACGATCGATGGCGTGCCAGTCTGGCCAGGCTGCGCCGACGAACTGGTAGCGCTTGCCGGCCGCGGCGCATGATGCAGCTCAATGGTGGTTGCTGTGCCGATGTCAATCGGCCGCTGATTGATTTCGTTGACGTCGGTCGCGCGGATGATGTGCGGCACGATGGCGAAGACGATCTGATTCTCGGAATGATCCTGCGTAGTCTGTCCGAACAGGTAACGGAGGATCGGAATCTGCGCGAGTCCGGGAATTCCGCTCAACTGCTTGGTCTGCTGGTCTTCCATGATGCCGCCCAGCAGGTTGGCCTCGCCGTCTTTGAGGCGGATTTCATGCTCGATCTTCCGCTGCCCGATGACCGGTTGGCTGATGCCGCCGATATTCTGCTGGCCGGTGACGGCGGACACGTCCATCGCGATTTTCAGCGTGACTTCGCCATTGGCATGGACACGCGGCGTGATGTCGATATTGACGCCCACATCGAGATACTGGAACTGCGTATTGACCAGCGGGTTGATCCCGACGCCGCCGATGCCGGGCTGAAACGATCCGGTAGCCACCGGAACGCGGTCGCCGATCTTCAGCGAAGCCTTTTGGCCGTCGAGCGCGCGAATCTGCGGGTTCTGAATCAGCTTCGTGTCGCTGGCGCCCATCACGACCGACAGGTTCGCGGCCGGAATCGTGATCTGGAAATTCTCAGCGGTGAGATTGGCCAGCGTATTCAGGTTGATGCCGTTGTTGCCAGAGTTTGAAGTCGTCTGAGTTCCGGTCGTAGTCGTCGTACTGGTGGTGTTGTTGATATTGCTCTGCAGTTGGACCGTGGCGCTGGTCGGCGGGTTGATGCCCAACGTGTGGGAACGGTCTTTGCTGACCTGCATGACCGCGATGTCGATGAGAACTTCCGGACGCGCCTTGTCGAGATCTTCCACCAGTTTCTGCGCGAGAGCAATCTGGTCGGGAGTCCCGCGCACAACCAACGCGTTTTGCGAGAGCAGTTGCTGCACGCGCTGTACGTCAAGTACGGCGCGGATGGCGTTAACCACATCCTGCAACTCAGTGGGCAGGGAAAGATTCGTTAGATAGAAAGTTTTTAGGACGCTTTGTTCCAGCTCCTTGCGCTTCGCAGGATTGTCGGCCGCAACGAAGATGGTATTCGTGGTCACAGGCCGCCAGAACGTCTTCGATTCAAGCGCACTGATCTCGAGCGCCTCTTCCAGCGTGACGCCATTCAGTTCAACCTTGATGGGCCGTGGCGTGTAATCGGGATCGAACAGCACGTTGATTCCCGCTAACTGCCCGATGGTGCGGTACACAGTGTCGGACTTGTCCGTGAGCTTGACCGTGATCGGAATGTTGGAGATCGGGGCGAGTTCGACGGGGCCGGCAGCTTCGTGCACCTTGCGCTCCAGGCTCGAGGGCGCACCAGCGGCCTGGGGCTGCGGATTCCGCAGGTTGTCGATTATCTTCTGCGTGCGGATCAGTTCCTGCTTGGCGATGAAAAGCGAGGGGTCGATATCGAGAGCTTTCTGGAATTCCGCCAGAGCTTCGTCGAGACTGCCTTCTTCGCGCAGTTTCTGCCCGCGGTGGACTATCGAGGCGGCAGCCTCGAACCGGGCGTGCTCGAAGGCGGTGCGATAGCGCAGATCTTTCGGCTTCAGGTCGTAAGCCTGCTTAAACAAGTCATACGCAGCTTCGTACTGCTGGCGGGCTTCGGCGTCCTTACCCTTCTCGTAGAGGTTCTTAGCCTTATCGGCGACAGCCGGGAGAGTAGCGGCGACCAGCCACAAAACTAGAGCCGGACGCAATAGGCGTCTCATTCGATCGTCCTCACAACATCGTCCTTAATGAAATGCAAAATTCGCCGGACAGGGCAGTCTCCCCACGTTGTTGGCACCGCGTCGTGCTGGTGATGAACGCGGGAAAAGCCCTCGAACAGCAAATGAACTCGCGGTACCGCGATTATAGCATCGGGCTTTTTTCGCCCCGAAGTACTTGCTCGCACGAGAGTTACACTCTTTAGTCGTAGGACCATGGGAACCAGCTGTCAGGCGCCAGGAACCCAGACCTCGGACTTCTGACCTCAGGCACAACCGCTTCCGGCTGAGGTCCAAGGTCCGAAGTCTAAAGTCCAACGTCCGAGGTCCACCGCCCGACGCCTAACGCCTGCCGCCTGGTTTACTATGGAATCTCGCCTTCACCCCAATGGCCCGCCAGTCCACACACCAGACGAAGCCGAATCCGGAGAAATCTCCGCGGCGGGACCCCACTGCGAGCGGGCAGAGAGATGCTGCCGTTAATAGGATCGCTTCACATAACTACTTCTTGCTGGAAAAATTCGAGGCCGGAGTGGCGCTCACAGGGACAGAGGTCAAATCCATCCGTGGCGGCCGGGCGAACCTGAAGGATTCCTACGGCCTCATCAAAGACGGGGAACTATGGCTGCTCAACTGCCACATCAGCCCCTACGAGCATGGAAGCTATTCCAACCACGCCGCGTTGCGCACCCGTAAGTTGCTGATGCATCGCGAGGAGATCCGCAAACTTATCGGCAAGACGCAGCAGAAGGGCCTGACCCTTGTCCCCACGCGGATGTACTTCAAAAACGGCAGAGTAAAGATCGAGCTAGCGCTAGCGAAAGGCAAGCAGCTCTGGGACAAGCGCGAAACAGAGCGCCGCCGCACCGCCGACAAAGAAGCCCGCGAAGCGGTCGTGCGGGGCAAGGCGCGAAGCTGACGTCCACGGTTCAACCTGAAAGGGACGCGCACAACGTCAGCCGCGGCCGTGCCGAACGGCGGCCTTAACCGGGAAGAGCACGGCTTCAGCCGTGCCGTGCGCGTTGCCTAAAGATCGCGGCTTTAGCCGCTGAGGGCGCATCGGGCGGTCGCGCGAGGCAAGACGCGAAGCTGACGTCTACTGTTCAGCCTGAAAGGGAAGCCCACGGCTTCATACGCTGCAGACGAATGCTAGAACGTTGGCACTACGGTGGAAGAGCGGCCCTTCAGGGCCGCGTAACTTCTTCGCACTAAATGCGGGCTTTAGTCCTTATGGTCGTTTCCCCCCCGCCGTGGACAACTTTCCCGCAGCCAGCCGTGCCGTACGCGTTCCCCGAAGATCGCGGCCTTAGCCGCTGAGGGCCAATGACTCGATTCGAAGCCATCCTCTGGGATTCATTCGCTTCCAACAAGCCGATGCGTGCACTTTTGATTACCTTCACTCGGCACCGCCAAATTGTCTTC
>Ga0335070_10011126_pt1 | contig 10523 bp, 5 predicted proteins | sample Lox_Sample_13_FD_206722 | JGI IMG/M metagenome (GOLD analysis project Ga0335070, IMG submission 206722) | Soil microbial communities from Loxahatchee National Wildlife Refuge, Florida, United States - Lox_Sample_1.3 | ecosystem: Environmental > Terrestrial > Soil > Wetlands | place: USA: Florida...
AATTGGCGCATTTTTCCGTGCGCAGGAGCAGCAGTTCGGCATCATACAACATTCCCCGGGCGATGAGATACTGGACGTACCAGAAGGTGCATGCCAGGAAAGCCCCTTCCCTGCCGGCAAGAGCGTCATCGGACCTGTAGCGGTAGAACAGGCCGTCCACGGACAATTCCCGGCTTAACGCCTCGGCCGTGGCGACAACGCGCGGATCGTCAAAGGGGAGAAACCCATAGGCGGGGATAAGAAGGGCGCTTGCATCCAGTTCGTCCGTGCCGTAGTGCTGAACGAAGGAGCGTTTCCCGTTGTTCCAGCCTTTTTCCAGTACGTTCTTCCTTATCGAATCACGTACGCTCTCCCATTTTTCCCTGTCCGCCGGGAAGCCGTGACGGCGGGCGATTGCCAGTCCCCGATCCAGCGCCACCCAGCACATTACCTTGGAATAAACGAATTGAAACGGGCCTCCGCGAACCTCCCAAATGCCGGAATCCCCGGACGTCCAGCTATCAGCGACAGTGTCGCAGATTTCGCGCAGATAAGGCCACAGTACATACCTTATTTCTCCGGCGTAATCGGATAAGCGCATTGCCACATCCATGAATTCGCCGAATATGTCGAGCTGCATTTGCCCGGCCGCGGCATTGCCGATCCTTACAGGACGCGATCCCTTGTAGCCGTTCAGGTGCGGCAGGACGGTTTCGGTCACGTCGGTCTCGCCCCGCAGGCCGTAAAGGACCTGCAGCCTCCGGCCGCCGCCGATGATCCCTTCGATCCAGCGAAAATAATCCTCCATTTCCGACAAATGCCCCAGGTTGTTGAGGGCCTCCACGGTCATGGAGGAATCCCTGACCCAGCTGAAACGGTAATCCCAGTTCCGATCGCCGCCGATTACTTCGGGAAGTGAGGTGGTAGCGGCCGCGGCAACGGCCCCGCTGGGCTTGAAAATCAACAGCTTCAGCACCAGTGCCGATCTGTCTATCATCCACCGGAAAGGACCCGGGTCAATTTCGATTCCGGTCTCGTTCGTTGCCAGCCATTCGCGCCAATAGCGCCCCGCAGACTCCAGCAGGCGTCGGGCCTTGTCCGGATCTAGGTCATACGGGCCGTGCAGCCCGTAATACAGATGAAGCCAGACCCTTTCTCCCCCGGCTAGGCGCCACCTTCCTTCCACCCGGTCTCCGTTGATTTCAAGCCCGGTACGGGAAGAACACAGGACCGCCCGCTGGTTCCCGCCGCTGGCGACAAATGCCGCCCCAGCCTTTTCCACGCGGGTCTCGCTCCGGGCATAGTCGAAGCGCGGCGCGAACAGAAGCCGGACATCCGGCTCTCCTTCCACGGCCTCTATTAACCGGTACAGTTCGTGGCGTTCCGGTTGCGCTTCACGCTCCGTTCCGCGGCTCACCGGCATGAAATCGGTCAGCTTCACATTCCCAGACGAGGCGCGGAATGTCGTCACAAGGACGTTGGTGCCCGAGATATATGAGGATGTCGAGTCCCATTCCCCCTCGGGGCAGACCCTAAAGCAGCCCCCCTTGCGATCGTCGAGCAACGCCGCGAAAATGCTCGAAGAATCCAGGTGCGGCAGGCACATCCAGTCGATGGAACCGTCGCGTCCGACCAGCGCAATGGTGTGAAAATTGCCGATGATGCCGTAGTCGCCGATCTTTTTGTACATGGCATGTTCCTGAGTGAATCTGGATTTTAATAACCACCGGGCTCCGGTTTTGCCTGATCGCCAAAATCCGGGAGGCAAGTTGAACCGGAGTAAAACTATTTAAATAATCCGCAACATTCTCAAACCTGATAATAACCAATCTTCAGCACCATACTTCTCCCCCTCCTGATTCAGGGAGGGAGGATTTAGGAATTGCGGAAGATTAGTATTAATCAGTTTCTCAAATATACACTTTAAAAGAAGTATACCATCGAATGCCAACGTCAAACTTCCGTAAGGGCATTCAGGAGGCGGAACAAACATTTTTCCCTGATATCTCGTTCACCTGGAACCCCATCAGGACCGGCAAAGGACGGCAAGTTCCGGGGTCGGGATTTGCAACGCGAAGACTGTGTAGTACACTTAAATACATCCTCGCGGAAAGAACATGCCATGAACGACTTTATTGTTAGAGACTGCTCACTTCTGACCAGGATGAGCGGTATCCGGGAAGCCGCGAATCTGCGGGAGTTGCGCGAAAGGATAGCTGCATGCGGAGAGAACGTGCTCTACCATCATTTCTGCGAAACCCTGCTGCGCCCCTCCTTCGATTACCCGGACTACCACAATGACTTCGCCGTGTGGGCCAAGCTCTATCTGGACGACCGGGTTCTTGCGGAACGCCTGGGAATCCTCGATCCATACTCCGCCGGATCGCTGGAAGACCTCAGGGGGACGATACTGGACATACTGGATGAGCGGCTGAGCGAATTGCCGATGAATCCGGCGGTATCGAAAGGGAATGAATTTTTTTTCCTGGAGGCCACGACCGTCGTATTCGAGACCGGCGATACCATCCAGGATCCTTCGCAGCTCCCCGCTAAAATCGCCAACATGACAAACGGCAGCATTTTTTATCACTTCATCGACGCCCGCAGAAGGACGCCGGACCGGCTTGACGATTTCTCCGAGTGGCTTTTCCAGTTTGGAAATGATGGAGCGGGGTATGCAGGCGCGTTGAGTTCCATCGACTTCAGCTTTCTCACCCTCAGTGAAATGAGAAAGGTCCTCGCCGAATGTCTTGGAGGAGTTGGATAAAACCATGGCAAAATCGCTTGCGGCGTATGAAGGCATCGCGTCTCCTTCCGTAATAAAGGAGCTTCGGATTCTCGGCAGCAAACTGAAGGGACTCCGGATCGTACACGTGAACTCCACCCGCGAAGGCGGCGGCGTCGCCGAGATCCTTTCCTGGATGATTCCTCTGACGTGCGACCTGGGGATTGAAGCAAGCTGGGAAATCATCGAGGGAACGGGGGAGTTTTTTTCGGTCACCAAATCAATTCACAACGGGTTGCAGGGTTTTCCCGTCACCCTTTCCAAAAAGGAAATTGAAACTCACCAGTCGGTGAACGAGGCAAATTTCGAGCGGCTCCGGCCTGTCCTGAAAGAAGCTCACGTAGTGGTCATCCACGACCCTCAGCCGGCTCCGCTGCTGGGCCTTTGCTCAGAAAGGAAAGGCAAATGGGTATGGCGCGCCCATATCGATATCAGCCATCCTTCCCTTTCGGTTTGGAGGGCGTTGAGGCCGCAGGTAAAAGACTACGACGCCAGCATCTTTTCCATGAGCTTTTTTGCCCAGCCCCTTCCCCATCCGCAGTTTCTCATCGCCCCGAGCATCGATCCCCTGAGTGAAAAGAATATAGACCTGTCGCGGACGGAGATCCACGCCGTAGGCGCAGATTTCGGCCTCGACCCCGATCGTCCGCTTCTCGTGCAGATATCCCGTTTCGACAGATTCAAGGATCCGCTGGGAGTGATAAATGCCTATAAAATGGTGAAAAAGGTCCTTCCGGTTCAACTGGTCCTCGCCGGAGGGGGGGCAACCGACGACCCCGAAGGCAAGACCGTTCTCGACGAGGTAATGGCCGCGGCCGAGGGGGACCCGGATATACACGTGCTGCTCCTGCCCCCCGACGCGCACCGCACCATAAACGCCATCCAGAGGCTGGCGGACATCATTATCCAGAAATCCACCCGCGAGGGATTCGGCCTTACGGTGACCGAAGGCATGTGGAAGGGAAAACCGGTCATAGGCGGGGACGTGGGGGGCATCCGCAAGCAGGTTTTCAACTATCACACGGGTTTCCTCGTCAACACCCCCGAAGGAACCGCCCATCGCATACGTTACCTTCTGCACCACAGGAACCTGATCGAAGAAATCGGTGGGAAAGCAAAGGCCTTCGTCAGGGAAAACTTTCTGCTTACCCGCCAGTTGAGGGAGTACCTCACGCTGTTCCATTGGCTCCTCCAGGGCAAAGGGGAGTCGAGGATCCATCTGTGAAGCTGAAAACGGCTTTAACTCACGCAAAGGCGCAAAGACGCCACGAAACACAAATAATTATAATTATTATAATTTTACCTGATCAGAACTAATCTTCCGCTGCCATCAAAAACTCCCTCCCCTTCAAGGGGAGGGTCGGGGTGGGGATGGGTTTCTCGGCATCAAAGCACCCCCATCCCCCTCCTAGCCTCCCCCTTGAAGGGGGAGGAATATATGTAGCGGAAGATTAGTGCTAATCGGCAATAATTATAAATTTATAAGTCTTTACCTGCTTGGTGTATGAACCTGTTTGGACAGCAGTTTCGTTTTGCCTGGCGCTCTTGGCGTCTTGGCGAGAGACTGTTTAAAAGGAATGATAATTCACCGGTATGCGTTCAGCCATGACTCCCCGGAGCTGTTTTGGGAAAAAATTCGCATTTTGACATAGGCGCTACGGTACTTGAAAACGGCAAGGCGCGTTTCACGGTATGGGCACCGCTGGCAGAGAGAATTTCAATCAGGATTCTGGCCGGCGGGGAGAGCCGGCTGCTCCCTCTTCAATCGGAGGAGCGGGGATATTTCTCCGCCGAAGCCGATGGGGTTCGGGATGGAGACAGTTATCTGTACGTCCTGGATGACGGAACGGAGAGACCCGACCCCGCTTCAAGGTTCCAGCCCGATGGAGTGCACGGCTTTTCCCAGGTCGTCGATCCGCGGAATTTCTCATGGACAGACGGGTCATGGAAAGGCAGGCGGCTTGACGAGTACATAATTTACGAACTGCACGTGGGGACGTTTACGCGCGAGGGAACCTTCGAAGCGGTGGTCCCCATGCTCGATCATCTGCTGGACCTGGGAATTACGGCCGTCGAGCTGATGCCGGTGGCCCAGTTTCCGGGCGAGAGAAACTGGGGATACGACGGGGTTTACCCGTTTGCGCCCCAAAACAGCTACGGCGGGCCGAACGGGCTTAAGAAACTGGTCGATGCGTGCCATGGCAGGGAATTGGCCGTCGTCCTCGATGTCGTCAATAACCATCTCGGCCCCGAGGGAAATTATCTTCACGACTTCGGGCCGTACTTCACGGACCGGTACCGGACGCCATGGGGAGACGCGGTTAACTTCGACGGCCCTCACAGCGACGAAGTCCGCCGCTTTTTCATCAGCAATGCTCTCTATTGGGTGAACGAATATCACGTGGACGCCCTGCGGCTCGACGCGATCCACGGCATCTTCGATTTCGGTGCCAGGCATTTTCTGGAGGAACTTGCAACCGAAGTCCACAATGAAGCAAAAGATCTCGGACGGAAAATATACGTTATCGCCGAAAGCGACCTGAACGATGTACGATTGATAAATCCTCCGGAAAGGGGCGGGTACGGCTTCGACGCCCAGTGGAACGACGATTTTCACCACGTCATGCACACCCTGCTGACCGGTGAGAAGGACGGTTACTACGTTGATTTCGGCGGTTCGGGCCAGCTTGCCAAATGTCTCCGGGAAAGGTTCGTTCTTTCAGGCGAATATTCCCGCTATCGGCACAGACGCCATGGCAATTCCGCCAAAGGCGCGGCCGCGGCAAAGTTCGTCGTCTTCGCCCAGAACCACGACCAGGTGGGAAACCGCATGTTCGGGGAAAGGCTGGCCGCTCTCGTTTCCTTCGAGTCCCTCAAACTGGCCGCGGCCGCGGTGCTTCTGTCGCCGTACATTCCCCTACTGTTCATGGGAGAAGAATACGGCGAAGACGCGCCCTTTCTGTATTTCGTCAACCATACCGACCCCGTTCTGGTTGAAGCGGTGTGCAACGGAAGGAAGAAAGAGTTCAAATCTTTCCTTTCGAGGGGAGAACCTCCCGACCCGGGTTCGCCGGAGACATTTTTGCGTTCGAAACCTGATCAGGGCAAGAGCCTGACCGGAAAACACGCCGTTTTGTTTCGCTTCTATAAGGAGCTGATATGCATGAGAAAAAGCATACCGGCCCTTTCAATTCCCGAAAAGGACGATTTCAGCGTGTCCAGCATAGAAGAGGATAAACTTGTCCTGTTGGAGAGATGGAATAACGAGTGCCGGGCTGCGTGCATTTTCAATTTTAACGAAAAGGCAGTAAATATACGGTTTCCCGGCGATGGAAATGTGTGGCAAAAGCTGCTCGACTCGTCCGACTCCGCCTGGAACGGGCCGGGCGCCATTCTGCCGGAAAAAATCCGGGGCGGGGAGGCCGCCGTCATGCACGGGCGGAGCTGCGCGGTTTACCTTATGGAATCCGGCTTCTAACCGCACGCAATCGTAGGGGCGACGCATGCGTCGCCCTTAGTCCTTATGGTCGGACGACGTGAGGACAAGGCCGGAGCGGGGATGGGGCATTCATGGAATTTCGGCAAATTTCACATAAACTGAAGAAAGGACGCAAATGGAATCCGATTTGACGGGTCTACTCAGCATACCCGTCGCCACATACAGGCTGCAGCTCAACAGGGATTTCGGGTTCGAGGCCGCGGGACGGCTGCTGCCGTACCTGCGCGGCCTGGGAATCAGCCACGTCTATACATCCCCGTTTTTCAAGGCACGAGAAGGGAGCAAACACGGTTACGACATAACTGACCACAACGCCTTGAACCCCGAACTGGGAAGCGCGGAAGACTACGAGGCGTTCGTGTACGAGTTGAGGAAGCTGGGCATGGGCCACATCCTGGACATCGTCCCGAACCACATGTGCGTGGAAAGCAGCGACAACGCATGGTGGACGGATGTCCTGGAGAACGGCCCCAGTTCGCCCTGCTCTTCTTTTTTCGATATCGACTGGCAACCGGTCAAACGGGAACTGAACAACAAGGTGCTGATCCCGGTGCTGGGCGACCAGTACGGGGCCGTCCTCGAAAACGGCGAACTGCGGCTGACCTTCGAGGAAGGCGCTTTCTACCTGTACTACTACGAGCACAGGTTCCCCATCATCCCCAGGACCTACGTTTCCATACTCTCCTGCCGGCTGGAGGAACTTGAACTGCTTCTCGGGCAGGAGAATCCCCGCTTCCAGGAACTGCTGAGCATCATGACCGCCATCGATCACCTGCCTCCGCGTACTGAAACCGACCCCGGCCGGATCACCGAAAGATACCGCGAGAAAGAGATCGTAAAACGCCGGCTTTGGGCACTCTGCCAGGAAAGCGCGGAAGTCGCCGCGTTTATCGACGCCAATGTGCTGCTTTTCAACGGAGTGGAAGGCGATCCGAGGAGTTTCGACCACCTCGACGATCTCCTGGGACAGCAGGTATACAGGCTTTCCCACTGGCGGGTGGCGACCGAGGAGATAAATTACCGGCGGTTCTTCGACATCAATTCACTCGGGGCGATCAGGATGGAGAATCCGGCGGTATTTGACGAAACACACAGGCTGGTCTTCCGTCTCATCAGGGAAGGCAAGATAACCGGGCTGCGCGTGGACCATATCGACGGTCTCTACAGACCGTCCGAGTATCTTTCCCTGCTGCAGTACGGATGTTTTCTCCAGGGCATTCTCAGGTCACCGGAGGTTAACGGGGCCGGGGAGGCGGCGGGGGAAGCTGACGAGGCCGCCAATGAGGCGGAAATCCGGCGAAGGTACCGGGAAACACTTGAACGGGACTCCCAGTTCAAGGCCTTTTACATCATCGGCGAAAAGATTTTAGCCAAGGGTGAAAAACTGCCTGAGGAGTGGCCGATTTTCAGCACGACCGGCTACTGGTTTCTCAACGTGCTCAACGGCCTTTTCGTGGATACTGCCAATGCGAAGCAGTTCGACACGATCTATGCGCGGTATGCCAGGAACGGGGAAAAATTTCCGGACATAGTATACGAGAAGAAAAAACTGGTGATGCAGGTCTCCATGTCCAGTGAAATCAACACACTGGGCAATTACCTGAACTCCATCTCGGAAATGAACCGCCACACCCGCGACTTCACCCTGAACAGCCTGATCAAGGCCCTGGTCGAGGTAATAGCCTTCTTCCCCATTTACAGGACTTACACCAGCAGTTGCGAAGTTTCGGAAAGGGACCGCCAGTACATCAACCACGCGGTCGACAGGGCCAGGCGGAGGAACCCCGCCACAAACGCCTCCATCTTCGAATTTATCAGGGATGTCCTCAATCTCAGGTTCCACGAAACGCTGACGGACGAAGGCAGGAGGAAATGGGTCGATTTCGTCATGAAGCTCCAGCAGATTACCGGATCAGTAATGGCCAAAGGTGTCGAAGATACCGCATTTTACGTCTTCAACAGGCTGGTGTCCCTGAACGAGGTCGGCGGAGCTCCCGAACGTTTCGGCTCCCCCATCGAGACCTTTCACGGCCAGAACATCGAACGGCTGAAGTCGCGGCCTCTGGCCATGCTGCCCACTTCGACCCACGACACGAAGCGGAGCGAGGACGTAAGGGCGAGGATTAACGTGCTTTCGGAGATCCCGGGGAAATGGAAGGAGCATCTGCTTCGATGGAGCAGATTCAACAGGAATATGAAGAAGACAGTCGAAGGCCGGCGGGTCCCCGACAGGAACGAGGAATATCTCCTTTACCAGACCCTGCTCGGGACCTGGCCGTCCGCGGTTCCGACGGGCACGGGATACGCGCTTTACCGGCAGCGAATCAGGGATTACATGCTCAAGGCCGTAAGGGAAGCCAAGGTGAATTCCAGCTGGATTAACCCGGATGCGGCCTATGAGGAAGCGCTCATGTTCTTCATCGACATGATTCTGGATGACGCGCATCCGAACCGTTTCCTGGACGATTTCAAATCGTTCCATCCGCTGATTTCGTCATGCGGAATGCTCAATTCGCTGTCGCAGGCGCTCCTCAAGATTACTTCACCCGGCATCCCCGATTTTTACCAGGGATGCGAGCTCTGGGACCTGAGCCTCGTGGATCCCGACAACCGCAGGTCCGTCGATTTCGAACTTCGGGCGAGCCTGCTCGATGCCCTGAAAACGACGGAATCATCGACAGGCCCCCTTCCCCTCGCCCGTGATCTGGTTGCGTCAATGGGCGACGGGACGATCAAGCTTTACCTGATCAGCAGGGCGCTCGCCTTCCGTCGGCAAAAAAGAGAGCTTTTCGAATCGGGCAGTTATCTGCCGCTGGATGCAATGGGGGAGAAAGCGGAGAACGTCTGTGTCTTCGAAAGGTCACTGGATACGGATACGGTTATTGTCGTCGCGCCCCGGTTCTTTACGCGGCTGGACGGGAGAGCCGATGGAATGCCGCTTGGCGGTGAGATTTGGAGGGACACGCGCCTCATTATTCCTTCCGGCAGTCCGGGAAGCAGGTACAGCAACATTTTTACCGCTGAAACCGTCGCTTCCGCGCCGGGCGAAGGCTCTGCCGTCCTTTACCTGGCGGATGCCCTCGCTTCCTTTCCGGTGGCCTTGCTGGCGAAGGAGTGAAGGAGTTACGGATACAGGTCGCGGTCTCTCAATGCTCACCGGGCGGTTTTGCCGTATGCGGAGCCCAGGTAGCCCGTTATCTCCCGCGCCGCGTCCGGAGGAATTGGCGCCCCGAAAACCTTCACCATCTTGTTGACGGTCTCGCCCCATTTCTCCGTGGAGAACGCGGGCTGGGTCGTTATATAGTCCAGGCTGTGGCAGACGCCGCAGTAGCCGGACGTCTTCTCCATGCCCGGACCCGGTTTCAGCTCGACCCTGATCGCCGGCAGGCTGATGCTGTGGACCGTGTCGCCGGAAGCCGCCGTCTGCCCGGCCAGTGCGGTCCCGGACAGAATCAGTACCAGAAAAATCACACGTTTTATCATGGCATCCTCCTATCCGACGGTCACGTCAACTGTTTCGACTTTGTTCCACATGTAGCCCGCCGGGTTCCAGAGCTGTCCGAAAGGCTGTGATTCGCCGATGGCGTCAACGGCGCGGGCCATTATGGTGTATTTGCCCGCCTTGTCCGGCCGCCAGACGAACTTCCACTGGATCCAGGAATATTTCCCCAGGTCTTTGCCCAGGCTGGCCCTGCGCCAGGTCTGTCCGCCGTCGACGGAGACCGTCACTTCACTGATGCCGTATCCTCCTGAAAAGGCTATGCCGAAAATTTCCACATCCCGGCCGACGGGGAGCTTGGCGCCGGGCACCGGATCGACAACCAGCGAACGGGTGTTCAACCTGTTAATGGGAATGGTTTTTTTCGGCTTGCTCCCGGGCGGAACACAGGCACACGGAGTATCGGGAATCCGGTACGCGGTCTTCATCCAGAAACCCTCGAACGTTTTGTCCTGCACGGTGATATCGGAAAGAGACTTCACCCAGTAAGTGGCGAACCATCCCGGAACTACAAGGCGGGCCGGATATCCGTTCAGCATGGTCAGGGGCTTGCCGTTCATGGCATAGGCAACGATAACGTCCTCTTCCAGGGCTTTATCAAGCGGCAGGCTCTTGACGAGATCGGGCACCGTGGGGAGAGGCGGGCCGTCCAGCCCGTTGAAGACCGCCTCGACGGAACCGGCCTTGATTCCGGCCTTGCCGAGGATGTCTTTCAACCGGGCGCCGGTCCAGGTTACGTTCCCCAGCGCCCCGTTAAGCCA
>Ga0335070_10011127_pt1 | contig 10523 bp, 8 predicted proteins | sample Lox_Sample_13_FD_206722 | JGI IMG/M metagenome (GOLD analysis project Ga0335070, IMG submission 206722) | Soil microbial communities from Loxahatchee National Wildlife Refuge, Florida, United States - Lox_Sample_1.3 | ecosystem: Environmental > Terrestrial > Soil > Wetlands | place: USA: Florida...
CTCATCGGCGACAAGGGCGGCTACAGCTGCGACGCGCTGATCATCGCGACCGGCGCCTCGGCGCAGTACCTCGGCCTGCCGTCCGAGGAGAGCTTCCGCGGACGCGGCGTGTCGGCCTGCGCGACCTGCGACGGGTTCTTCTTCCGCGGCCAGCGCGTCGCCGTGATCGGCGGCGGCAACACCGCGGTCGAGGAGGCGCTGTACCTGACGAACATCGCCGCGCACGTCACGCTGGTGCACCGGCGCGATCGGCTGCGCGCCGAGAAGATCCTCCAGGACAGGCTGTTCGAGCGCGAAAAGGCCGGCAAGGTCTCGATCCTCTGGAACCACACGGTCGGCGAGATCCTCGGCGACGACCAGGGCGTGAATGGCCTGCGACTCAGGGACGCGACCGGCGCCGCGAAGGAGCTGGCGGTCGCCGGCGTGTTCATCGCGATCGGGCACGTGCCGAACACCGCGATCTTCGCCGGACAGCTCGACATGAAGGGCGGATACCTGCAGGTGCGCGGCGGCTCGGCCGGCGATGCCACGGCCACCAGCGTGCCCGGCGTTTTCGCCGCGGGTGACGTGGCCGATCACGTCTACCGGCAGGCGATCACTTCCGCGGGCTCGGGCTGCATGGCGGCGCTCGACGCCGACCGCTACCTGGAGCAATTAGACTTGGCGGGATGAACCCCCCGCTGCCGGTCAGTTTCCATCCGCGCATCGCGGAGCTCGATCCGGCCGTGTGGAATGAGCTGGCCGGCGACTATCCGTTCCTGCGCCACGAATTCCTGGCCGCACTCGAAGCGACCGGTTGCGTCGCGCCCGCCACCGGCTGGACCCCGCATCACCTGCTGGTCGGCGCGCCGGAGCAGCCCCTGGCGCTCGCACCGCTGTACGAGAAGACGAATTCCTGGGGCGAGTTCGTGTTCGACTTCGCCTGGGCGCGCGCCTGGGAGAGCCGCGGCCTCGAGTACTACCCCAAGCTCCTGCTGGCGATCCCGTTCACGCCCGCGACCGGGCCGCGCGTGCTGTGCGCGCGCAGCGTCGATGAGGGCGCGGCCGCGCGCGGCGCGGCGCTGGCCGCGATCGCCGCGGATGCCGCGGCGCGCGGCCGCTCCTCGGCGCACGCGCTGTTCATCGACGAGCCGTTGCGTGCCGCCGCGCTCGAAGCCGGCTGGCTGCTGCGGCGCGACTGCCATTTCCAGTGGCGCAACCGCGGTTATCGCGACTTCGACGATTACCTCGCCGGCTTCTCGGCCGACAAGCGCAAGAAGGTGCGGCGCGAGCGCCGGCGCTGCGCCGAACAGGGCATCGCGTTCGAGGTGCAGACCGGCGCGCAGCTCGACGCGGCGACGATCGCGCGCGTGCACGCGCTGCACGCCGCGACCTTCCTGCGCCACGGCCATCCGCCCTACCTCAACGCCGCATTCTTCCGGCGCGTGGCCGCCGCGATGGGCGATGCCTTCATCGCCGTGCTGGCGCGCCGCGCCGGCGAATGCGTGGCCACGGCGGTCTATTTCCGCTCGGCGGATACGCTCTACGGCCGCTACTGGGGCGCCGACGGCGACTACCACAGCCTGCATTTCGAGGCCTGCTACTACCAGGGCATCGACTACTGCATCCGCCACGGGCTGCAGCGCTTCGAGCCAGGCACGCAGGGCGAGCACAAGCTGGCGCGCGGCTTCGAACCCACGTTCACGTGGTCCGCGCACTGGCTGGCCGATGCGGGCTTGCGCGCGGCGGTCGCTCGCTACCTCGAGCGCGAGGCCGAGGCCGTGACAGAATATGCCCATGCCGCGGCCCAGCACACGCCGTTCCGCCACTGAAGCCGCCGCCGGGCGATGATTGCCTGGCTGGCGCCGGGCGACCCGCCCGACAGCTTCCCGCCCGTGGAGCGCGCACTGCGCGAGCCGGAGGGCCTGCTGGCCGCGGGCGGCGACCTGTCCAGCGAACGGCTGGTGGCCGCCTACCGGCGCGGCATCTTCCCGTGGTACTCGCCCGGGCAGCCGGTGCTGTGGTGGTCGCCCGATCCGCGCGAAGTGCTGTTCCCGGGCGAATTCCACGTGTCGCGGAGCCTGGCGCGGGCGCTGCGCACGCGCGGCTTCGAGTACCGCGTCGATGCGGATTTCGAGGCGGTCATCGGCCACTGCGCCGCGCCGCGCGGCGCGAGTCCGGGCACGTGGATCACCGGCGACATGCGGCGGGCGTACGTGGCCTTGCACCGGCTCGGCCTCGCGCACAGCGCCGAGACCTGGCGCGCCGGCCGGCTGGTCGGCGGTGTCTATGGCGTGCGGCTGGGCCGCGTGTTCTTCGGCGAGTCGATGTTCAGCCTGGAGCGGGACGCCTCCAAGGCGGCGCTGGCCGGGCTCGTGCGCCAGTGCCTGGAGGACGGCACGGAAATGATCGATTGCCAGATGCCCTCCGAGCACCTGCGGAGCCTCGGCAGCCGCGCCCTGCCCCGGGCCGAATTCATCGCGCGGCTCACCGCCGGCCTCGGCCCATGAAGCGCGCTTCATTGCATTGCGCAGGGGCTTTATGCAGAATTCGCGCCCCTTGAGGTCGATTGTGGACGGCATGGCAAAAGAAGACGCCATTCAGATGGAAGGCGAGGTCGTCGAGACCCTGCCCAACACGACATTCCGCGTGCAGCTGAAGAACGGCCACGTGGTCACGGCGCACATCTCCGGCAAGATGCGCAAGAACTACATCCGCATCCTCACCGGCGATGCCGTCACGATCGAGATGACGCCCTACGACCTGAGCAAGGGCCGCATCGTCTACCGCGGGCGCTGACGCCCGGCCGGGGCGGCCCCGCGCGCCGGCCTCAGGCGGTCATCTCCGGCTGCGGCGCCGGCACGCATTCGATGTGCAGGCCCTGGCCGTCCGCCGCCAGCGTGACCAGCGCCTGGCCGCCGCCGCTCAGTTTCCCGAACAACAGCTCCTCGGCCAGCGGCCGCTTGACGTGCTCCTGGATCACGCGCGCCATCGGGCGCGCGCCCATCTTCGGGTCGTACCCCTTGGCGGCGATCCAGCGGCGCGCCGCCTCATCGACGCTGAGCGTGACGCCCTTCTGTTCGAGCTGCGCCTCGGCCTCGACGAGGAGCTTCTCCACCACGCGCTCGATCGTCGCGGCATCGAGCGGCGCGAACTGGATGATCGCGTCGAGCCGGTTGCGGAACTCGGGCGAGAACAGCCGGTCGAGCGCCGCCATGCCGTCGCTCTTGTTGTCGGCCTTGACGAAGCCGATCGAGGCGCGGCTCATCTCGAGCGTGCCCGCGTTCGTGGTCATCACGATGATCACGTGGCGGAAATCGCTCTTGCGGCCGTTGTTGTCGGTCAGCGTGCCGTGGTCCATGACCTGCAGGAGCAGGTTGAACACCTCGGGGTGCGCCTTCTCGATCTCGTCGAGCAGCAGCACGCAGTGCGGGTGCTTCGCGATGGCCTCGGTCAGCAGGCCGCCCTGGTCGAAGCCGACGTAGCCCGGTGGCGCGCCGATCAGGCGCGAGACGGTGTGCCGCTCCATGTACTCCGACATGTCGAAGCGCACGAACTCGATGCCCATCGTGATCGCGAGCTGGCGCGTCACCTCGGTCTTGCCGACGCCGGTGGGGCCGGCGAACAGGAAGCTGCCGACCGGGCGGCGCTGGTCGCCCAGCCCCGAGCGCGACATCTTGATCGCCGAGGCGAGCGTGCCGATCGCCGCATCCTGCCCGAAGATCACCAGCTTGAGGTTGCGCTCGAGGTTGCGCAGCACATCGCGATCCGATGACGACACGGTCTTCGGCGGGATGCGCGCGATGCGCGCGACCACGTCCTCGATGTTGCTGACCTCGACGCGCTGCACGCCAGTGCCGGTCGGCTTGAGGCGCAGCCGCGCGCCCGCCTCGTCGACGACGTCGATCGCCTTGTCCGGGAGCTTGCGGTCGTTGATGTGGCGGTCGGCGAGCTCGGCCGCGGCGCGCAGCGCCTCGGGCGCGTAGCTGACGCTGTGGTGCTCCTCGAACTTCGACTTCAGGCCGTTGAGGATCTCGATCGTCTCGGCGACCGAGGGCTCGGTCACGTCGATCTTCTGGAAGCGGCGCGAGAGCGCGTGGTCCTTCTCGAAGATGCCGCGGTATTCCTGGTAGGTGGTCGAGCCGATGCAGCGCAGCTCGCCGCTGGTGAGCGCCGGCTTGATCAGGTTGGAGGCGTCCATGACGCCGCCCGAGGCGGCGCCGGCGCCGATCACGGTGTGGATCTCGTCGATGAACAGGATCGCGCCCGGCTGCTTCTTCAGCTCGCTGATGACGCCCTTGAGGCGCTTCTCGAAATCACCGCGGTACTTCGTGCCGGCGATCAGCGCGCCCAGGTCGAGCGCGTAGATGATGCTGTCGCTGAGCACGTCCGGCACCTTGCCCTCGGTGATCAGGCGCGCGAGCCCTTCGGCGATCGCGGTCTTGCCCACGCCCGCCTCGCCGACGTACAGCGGGTTGTTCTTGCGCCGGCGGCACAGGATCTCGATGGTGCGCTCGATCTCGAGCGAACGGCCGATCAAGGGATCGATGCGCCCGGCCAGCGCCTGCGCGTTCAGGTTGGTGGTGTAGCGATCGAGCGCGCTGCCGCCCTCGCCGTCACGCTCGCCCTCGGCGGCCGAGGTCTCGTCGGCTTCCGCCTTGCCCTCGCCGCGCGCCATGCCGTGCGAGATGAAGTGCGTGACATCGAGCCGCGTGATGTTCTGGCGCGCGAGCAGGAACACCGCATGGCTCTGCTTCTCGCTGAAGATCGACACCAGCACGTTGACGACGCCCACTTCCTTGCGGCCGCTCGACTGCACGTGGAACACCGCGCGCTGCAGCACGCGCTGGAAGGCGATCGTCGGCTGCACCTCGCGTTCCTCGCTCTCGCCCAGCTGCGGCGTGTTGGACTCGATGTGCGCGCGCAGGTCGGCGGCCAGCCTGTCGGGATTGCCACCGCAGCCCGTGATCACCTCGCGCACCTTCGGCGCATCGAGCAGCGCCAGCAGCAGCTGCTCGACGGTCAGGAATTCATGCCGTTGCGCGCGCGCCTCGCGGAACGCCTGGTTGAGACAGAATTCGAGTTCGCTGGACAGCACCGTTGACCGCTCCTGTTGGTTTCAGGCCTGTTCGAGCGTGCACAGCAACGGGTGCTGGTGCTCGCGCGAGTAGTGTGTGACCTGCGCCACCTTGGTCTCGGCGATCTCGTAGGTGAACAACCCACACTCGCCCTTGCCCTTGGTGTGCACTTCGAGCATGACCCGCGTCGCCACATGGCGGGCCATCGAGAAGAATCGTTCCAGCACGTCGACGACGAACTCCATCGGCGTGTAATCGTCGTTCAGCAGCACGACGCGGTACAGCGGCGGCACCTTCGTCTGTGGTGCCGCCTCGGCCACTGCCACCCCGTGCTCGGGGGATTCGTTCGGATCTGCCATGTGATGCCGATTATAGAGCGAGCCCGCCTCCGTCGCGTGGCACCGGCGAGGGCAGGGCCTTAAGACCGGTCGACGGGCCAAGAAGTTCGAAAAAACAGACAGTTGAGCCACGCAAGCAACGGGCCGTATGATGGCTTGATATGGGCTGGATGGAAGAACTCAAGTCTCCCGGCGCGGTGCAGTCGTTGCTCGCCGACCAGGGCCCGCGGCTGGCGGCGGCCGTGTTCGCCGCCCTGCTCGCCATCCAGGCGGGCGTGCTGGTCACTTCGCAGAACGGCGGCAGCGCCGCGCGACCGGGTGCCGAGGGCACCGCCGCCGGGTCGTCCTCGCGCGCACCCGCCGACAGCCGGCGCCCCGCCCTGCAGGTGCCCGCAATCGTCGCCGCGCACCTGTTTGGTGACGCGGCACCCGCCACCGGCGACGGCAATGCGCCGCAGACCGCGGCCCAGCTGGTGCTGGCCGGCGTGCTGGCGGTGCCCGATCCGAAGCGCGGCCTGGCGATCCTCGGCCCCAGCGCCGCAGCGGCACGGCTGTACGCGGTGGGCATGGCCGTGCCGGGCGGCGTCAGCCTGCACGCCGTGTATCCGGACCACGTGCTGCTCGAGCGCGGCGGCGCCATCGAGTCGCTCCAGCTGCCCAAGAAATTCGTGCAGGCGGCCCCGCCGCCGCCGACCGCGGCCATCGGGCCGCAGACGCCCGGGCAGCGCCTGGCGGCGCTGGCCCAGGGCAATGGCGCGTTGCTCGGCGGGCTGCTGCGCGCCACGCCGCTGATGCTGGGCGGCAAGCTCAGCGGTTTTCGCATCTATCCCGGCAGCCGGGCCAGCATGGCCACGTTCAACAAGCTGGGATTGCAGGCCAACGATGTGGTGACGGCCGTGAACGGCACGCCGCTCGATGACCTGAACCGTGGCAACGAGATCCTGCAGACGCTCTCGTCGGCCGCCACGGCCACGCTGACCGTACTGCGCAACGGCCAGCAGCAGGATGTCAACCTCAACCTTGCGGTCGTGGCCAATGATGCCGAGAATGCCGCCGCGCAGGCGGCGGCCGCGGGTCGGCGCGGGGGTGCGTTCGGCGGTCCGGCGGGCATGACGGCGGGCGGACTGACGGGCCGGGGCGTGCCCGGGATGGCCGGCAGCGTGGCGGCGCCGGGCAGCGTCGACGATGGCGGCGCGACGCCACCCTCCGATGCCGCGCCCGACAAAGCCCCGAACGACCAGTAGACCAGCCACGGAAGCGATCACCTGATGCGAATCCCAGCCTTCACCGCCCTGCGTCGCGCCCGCATTTCCGGCGCCCTGGCCACGGTGCTGGTGCTGGCGGCCGCCGCGCCGGGCAGCGCACAGCAGCAGGGCCAGCGCATCACGCCGAATTTCCGCGATGCCGACATCACGCAGCTGATCGACCTGGTCAGCCAGGCGACCGGCCGGAATTTCATCATCGCCCCCGGGGTGCACGCGCAGGTGACATGGCTGTCGGGCCCGGGCACGACGATGACGCCGGAGCAGTTCTACCAGGGGTTCCTGTCGGTGCTGCAGGTGCACGGGCTGGTGGCCGTGCCTTCCGGCAGCGTCATCAAGGTGCTGCCCGACACGAACATGCGCCAGTACCCGTCCGACGACCTGCCGGGACGCGTGAGCTCCTCCTCCGATGAACTCGTGACGCAGGTGATCTCGCTCAGCAATGTCAGCGCCCAGCAGCTCGTGCCGGTGCTGCGCCCGCTGATGCCGCAGACCGCGCAGCTGCAGGCGGTCACCGGCGCCAACATGCTGGTGATGTCGGATCGGGCCGCCAACATCAACCGCATGATGCGCATCATTGCGCGCATCGACCAGAACAACAATTCGGACATCGACGTGGTGCCGCTGCAGAACGCCACGGCCGCCGACACGGTGCGCGTGCTCAATTCGCTCGTGTCGCAGGGCGGCGGCGAAGCCGGCGGCGGCCCGAACCTGCGGCTCGTGGCCGACGATCGCTCCAACAGCATCCTGATGAGCGGCGACCCGGCGCTGAAGCTGCGCATCCGCGCGCTGATCGCGAACCTCGACACGCCGCTCGACACCGGCGGCGAGACGGTGGTGCGCTACCTCAACTACGCCAAGGCCGAGGACCTGGCCACCAAGCTCAAGGAGCAGATCTCGGCCAATGCGAATGCCGGCGCGGGCGGCAGCCGTCCGGCCGGCGCGCCGCCGAACAATGCCGCGGGCGCCGCGACGGTTTCGCTCGCCGGCGGCACCGGCACGATCTGGGCCGACAAGGACACCAACGCGCTGATCATCACCGCGCCGCCGCGCACGATGCGCGCGCTCAACGCGGTGATCGACAAGCTCGACATCCGCCGCGCGCAGGTGCACGTCGATGCGATCATCGTCGAGGTCTCGGCCGACAAGACCTCCGACCTGGGCGTGAACTGGATCCTCGACGGTTCCAACAGCAAGATGGCGGTGGGCGGCTTCATCGAGCCGATCGGCGGCGTGTCGGCGATCGACCTCTACGGCCTCGCCAAGGGCACGACCACCGACCTCAGCAAGGCCACCGGCAGCAATTTCGCCATCGGCAGGCTGCAGGCGACCGGCGTGAACTTCGGCGCGATCGTGCGCGCGCTGCAGGGCGATTCCCGCACCAACATCATCTCGCAGCCGAGCATCACGATGCGCGACAACGAGGAATCGAAACTCGAGGTCGCGCAGGAAGTGCCGTTCATCACCGGCCAGTACACCAGCACGGCCGGCGCGGGCAGCGCCTTCCAGACCGTGCAGCGCCAGCAGGTTGGCACGATCCTGACCGTGACGCCGCAGATCAACGAGGGCGATGCGGTGATCCTGTCGGTCGAGGTCGAGAGCTCGAGCCTGGCCGCCAGCTCCGCCGGCGCGGTCGACCTGATCACGAACAAGCGCACGATCAAGACCTCGGTGCTGATCCCGGACGGCGGCACGCTGGTCATCGGCGGCCTGATGCAGGACAAGGCGATCAATTCCGAGCAGCGCGTGCCCTGGCTCGGCCGCATCCCGCTGCTCGGCGAGCTGTTCCGCACGCGCGACACCAGCAAGACGAAGACGAACCTGATGGTGTTCCTGCAGCCGCACATCCTGCGCGATGACCGCGGCGCGGCGCTCGAGACCAACAGCAAGTACGACACGGTGCGCCGCGAACAGCGCGATCTGGAGCGCGAGAATACGCTGCTGCCGCTGCAGCCCTTCCAGAAGCTCGACAAGATGCCTGATTTCATCCAGCCGCCGGCGAAGGCGCCTCCGCCCGCTGCGCCGTCGACGGCGCCCGCCACGACACCGGCTGCGCCACCGCCCACGGCGCCGGCTGCGACGCCGGATGCAAGCGCACCGGCGCAGGGCGGCGCGGCGACAGGCAGCCAGCCTTGAGCACGGCGGCCACAGCGGCCCCGCCTGATCCGGGCAGCCTGCGCCTGCCGTTCGCCTTCGCGCGCCGGCACGGGCTGCTGGTGCGCGCCCAGCCCTCCGGCCAGGTCGAGTGCCTGTACCGGGCGCCGGGCACGCCCGCGGCGATGGCCGAGGCGCGCCGCATGCTGCGCGTGCCACTCACCTACACGCCGATCGGCGCCGAGGAATTCGACGCGCTGCTGCAGAAGACCTACGAGGCCGGCACCGAATCGATGCAGGCGGTCGAGGGCCTCGAGGAGAATGCCGACCTCGAGCACCTGGCGCAGGACCTGCCCGAGCAGGCCGACCTGCTCGAGAGCAGCGACGACGCGCCGATCATCCGGCTGATCAACGCCGTGCTGACGCAGGCGGTGCGCGAGAACGCCTCGGACATCCACATCGAGCCCTTCGAGAACCGGCTGGTGGTGCGTTTCCGCGTCGACGGCGTGCTGCGCGAGGTGCTGCAGTCGCGCCGCGCCGTCGCGCCGCTGGTGGTCTCGCGCATCAAGGTCATGTCGCGGCTCGACATCGCCGAGAAGCGCCTGCCGCAGGACGGCCGCATCAGCCTGCGCGTGGCCGGCCGCTCGGTCGACGTGCGCGTCTCCACGATTCCCTCCGGCCACGGCGAGCGCGTCGTGCTGCGCCTGCTCGACAAGCAGGCCGGGCGCCTCGACCTGGGGAGCCTGGGCATGGATCCTTCGACGCAGGCGCTGATGGACGAGCTGATCCACAAGCCGCACGGCATCCTGCTGGTGACCGGCCCCACGGGCTCGGGCAAGACCACGACGCTGTACGCCGCGCTCGAGCGCCTCAACGACAACACGCGCAACATCATGACGGTCGAGGACCCGATCGAGTACTACCTCGACGGCATCGGCCAGACGCAGGTCAACACCAAGGTCGAGATGACCTTCGCGCGCGGCTTGCGCGCGATCCTGCGCCAGGATCCGGACATCGTCATGGTCGGCGAGATCCGCGACCTCGAGACCGCGCAGATCGCCGTGCAGGCCTCGCTCACCGGCCACCTGGTGCTCTCGACGCTGCACACGAACACGGCCGCCGGCGCACTGACGCGCCTGCGCGACATGGGCATCGAGCCCTTCCTGCTCTCATCGAGCCTGATCGGCGTGCTGGCGCAGCGGCTGGTGCGCGTGCTGAACCCGGAGACGCGCCAGAGCTTCGTGGCCGGCGACTACGAGCGGCGCCTGCTCGGGCTCGAGCCGGGCGCCCCCTCCCCGACGCTGTACCGGCCGGGCCCCGGCCCGAACGGCTATCGCGGGCGCACGGGCATCTACGAGCTGATCGTCGTCGACGACGCGATGCGCACGATGATCCACGACGGCGCGAGCGAGCAGAAGCTGGAGAAGCGCGCACGCACGCAGACGCCGTCGATCCGCGACGACGGCCTGGCGCGGGCGCTGCGCGGCACGACCACGATCGAGGAAGTCCTGCGCGTCACGCGCGAGGACTAGCCCACCGCAGCCGCCGCACGCATGGGCGCCTTCGAATACACCGCGCTCGACAACGCCGGCCGCTCGCACCGCGGCGTGCTCGAGGGCGACACCGCGCGCCACGTGCGCAGCATGCTGCGCGAGCGCTCGCTCCTGCCGGTGTCGGTGGCCGAAGTGTCGGCGCAGGAATCGCGCACCCAGCGCGCCAGCCAGGGCTTCGCGCTGCGCCGGCGCGTCTCGACCGCCGACCTGTCACTGCTG
>Ga0335070_10011130_pt1 | contig 10522 bp, 7 predicted proteins | sample Lox_Sample_13_FD_206722 | JGI IMG/M metagenome (GOLD analysis project Ga0335070, IMG submission 206722) | Soil microbial communities from Loxahatchee National Wildlife Refuge, Florida, United States - Lox_Sample_1.3 | ecosystem: Environmental > Terrestrial > Soil > Wetlands | place: USA: Florida...
AGTGAGTCAGATCGCGATACCGAAGCAACCGAAAATCCGGCGGCATATGACGCGGCAGCAGATTTATCGACCATAGACTGAGGCGATCCTCGATCGCCCGTAAAGGGGGAACTCGTGGAGATCCGGTATCTCGGCTTTGACCAGAGGCAGAACTCCCGCGTGTATCGGTTCGACGTGCGCGCTGACGGGTGCCTGAAGAAGCAAGTCTCGGTGACAACGGACATAGCAGTCTTCCGCGACCATAGCGTCGGCATTCAAGAAGGTCCTTTCCTTTCCGGAAACAAATTGACGGCCGACCTGGAACGAGGCTGGGAGGGCGAGCACGAACTGACAGCCGCCGATGTACGCGCCTACGCCGATGCCAAAGCACTCGCCGACGCCCAACGCGCCGGCAGTCGCAAGGCGCCCCGCCGCCCCGGAGTGCAGGCTGAAACGCAACAGAAATCGCCCTGGCGCAACTTCGGAATCTAACGGTCGCAAATGCCGTTTGCACGACACAGCGGATATTCCTTTACGGCCGCCTCGATCCGGCAGAACGCCCCGTCGCGGGGAGGCATCTATGGCTTGTCCAACGCTCAAGCATGGATCTACATCCGTGCCGTCGACGATATTCGCGCCGCCCTGCTCGATCACCTGAACGACCGCAATCCTAACCCGGATTTGCGTTCCGTGACCGGCTTCACCTTCGAACTCTGCGATACCGCCGAGCGATCCCAACGCTGTAGCCGCCTGATCCAGGAACTCCGCCCCGTCGTCGGAGGCCGGGCGCAATCGCCGTAAGCGCCAGGCGTCCAGTGTTCTAATCAGGGAAAGTCCACGGTTTATGACGCAGCCCGCCGAGAAGGTCGAATTGAAGCCAGAGACATTACTGGCGTATAAGACGCACATCGCCGCGGCGGAGGCTGCCGTCGAAGCCAGGCTGCGTGGAGAGGAATCGTTTCCGGATGGGTGCGCCGAGCGACTTGCACAGCTCCGGAAGGGCGCCACGATGGTGGAACTCTGTTCCGGTAAGCGGCCGCTTCAGGTGCCGGACGGTCTCATCCATGACTGGATTGGTGTCATATGTGTTCCCGGCACGACGGTCGAAAAGGCCTTGGCACTTCTGCAGAATTACGACAACCACAAGAACATCTACCAGCCCGAGGTGATCGGCTCAAAATTGATCGGCCGCCGGGGAAACGACTTCCAGATCTATCTGCGGCTTCGTAAAAAAAAGATCATTACGGTAATCCTCGACACGGACCACGACGTGCATTATTTCCCGGTGAATTCCACGCGATGGGCCTGTTACTCCCGCACTACGCGGATTTGCGAAGTGGAAGATGCAGGCAAGCCGACCGAGAAAGTGCGGCCTGCCGATACGGGATACGGTTTCCTGTGGCGTCTCCATTCCTACTGGCGATTCGCGGAAAGTGAAAACTGCACCTATATCGAGTGCCGGGCGATCTCCTTGACCCGCGACGTGCCGAGCGCGCTGGCGTGGATTATCGAGCCGATAATCCTCAAACTGCCGAGGGACTCCCTGAAAGCCACCCTGGAAGCGACCCGCCGCGCCCTCAGCTTACCCGAGGCACAGGTCTGAAGCTGAGACCAACGGGCGCGCCTGCATGTGTGCTCACCTCCTTTTCACATTCGCAACGGGGCATACAATGGACGCAGCAGAGGGGAACCTGATTCGCTCAATGACTTCCAGCGATGTTTTGGGCTTCAGTCGATTGGCTGTCGATGCTACCACCGGAATGGCTGGGGTGGTCGAGGCGATGCACCAGACGATTGCCGGGAATTCGCTCGCTGGCATCGTGGGCGCGGCATATGCGCCGGTGCACGCAATCGCGAGGCTCGTTGGTCACGGCATCGACGCCGTCATAACTCCTTTCATCGAAATGGCCGGGGAAATTCCATCTTCGCCGGAACGGGAGGCGATGCTCGCCGCCGTGAACGGCATCTTGGGCGATCATCTTGCCGCCACTCAGAACCCGCTCGCCATACCCATGCGTCTGCGCCGGCACGGTCACCCGATTTCACTCCGTCGCAGCGACCTCCGAACCGCCATCTCGCGGCCAAACGGCAAGATTCTTGTCCTGGTGCATGGCCTCTGTATGAATGACCTGCAATGGACGCGGCGCGGTCGCGATCATGCAGCGGCGCTGGCGGAAGACCTCGGATGGACGCCGGTGCACCTGCACTATAACAGTGGGTTGCACATCTCCACCAACGGGCGGGGATTCGCCGAGCTGATGGAAACTCTTCTCCAACAGTGGCCCGTCCCAGTGCGGCACATAGCAATCGTAGGCCATAGCAGCGGCGGGCTCGTGTCCCGCAGCGCGTACCGATACGGTACGACGGCCGGCCACCACTGGCCGCGACGCGTCCGAAGGCTTGTCTTTCTGGGGACGCCTCACCATGGGTCGGCGCTGGAACGTATCGGAAACCTGGTAAATGTCGGATTGGGCATCAGTCGCTACAGCGCTCCTCTGGCGCGCATTGGGAGTATCCGCAGCGCCGGGATCACCGATCTGCGCTACGGTTACCTGCTGGACGACGATTGGAGAGGGAGGGACCGTTTCCGGCACTCGCCGGACCATCGGCGACCTGTGCCATTGCCCAAACGGGTGCGATGCTTTACGGTTGCCGCGAGCATTGGCCGTAACCACGCGATCGGAGACGGTTTGGTGTCTGTGGACAGCGCACTGGGCCGGCACCGGGATCCGAGTCTAACGTTGGCTTTCGCCCCACGCGATCAATGGGTCGGTCACGGCTTGAACCACTGGGACCTGCTCGATCATCCCACGGTATATCGTCGAATGCGAGGCTGGCTGGCATCGTGATCCGATAAGGGTGTGCCGGGATGCTTCCCATCGCGCCTTCCAGTCGGCATCCGGGAAGAGACGGGCGCGCTACAATCGTGGAACGCGCGTCATGCCATTGTCTGCTGGAGTTCGTCTGGGTCCGTACGAAATCCTTTCCCCGATTGGCGCGGGTGGAATGGGTGACGTGTACAAAGCACGAGACACGCGCCTGGACCGGGTTGTCGCGCTGAAAGTGTCGCATGCGAGCGACGAAGCGCTGGTCCGTAATAACGTCCCGACGGATTCATGGGTCCTGGGAGGGCGTCGTCTCTACCTGGTCGCGACATCGGGAGAACTCCAGCGGGCGCCGTTCGGAGGATCGGTATTCGAGACGATCCATCGGTTTGACGACGCCAGCGCGGTTAGAGGCGGAGATACCGTCATCGCGGTGCCGTCGGATGAGAGTTATTTGATATACCGGCTCACGACACGCTGCCCCCGGCCTATCTCCCCTCCTCCACCACTTCGATCCCGTTCACGCACGCCATCCCCTCCACCGGGACGAAGCTGAGCACGATCTTCCCCTGCGCGGTCGGCCGGATCCCGGAAAAAGTCCGGTCCACGGGCCGGCCTTCTCCCCCCGCCTCCTTGAAGATGTCGAAACCCCTCAGCAATGCTACGCCATTGCAGTACACGTCGAACACGCGGCTGCCCAGCCCGCCCACACCGGTGTTCCGCCGCCCGTAGTGGCCCTCGCAGAATCTCAACGTCACCCGGTACCGGCCCTCGGCCACCGGCATTGCGTACGAAAAATGCCCCCAGCGCTCGCTGGCGTAAAGCGCCATCTCGGGCGCGATCGAGTTGCTTTGCTGCGCCGGATTCGTGGTGCGCACCAGAGCGTTTCCTCCCAGGAAATAACGGTCCGCCTGCCACTGCTGCCCCGCCGAGTCCTGCCACGCGGACGTCCAGCCCGCGCGAATGCGTACCGGCCTCACCTTCCCGGCGCTCACCGGCAGCACCTCGATTCCGCTCAGCATCGCCGAGCCTCGCACCGGCGAAAAGCTCAGGTGGAGGAAGCCGTCGTCGGCCGGTGAGATATCCCGGAAGACCCGCTCGTCCGAAGTGTTGGAGCCGGCCGCATCGGCTACCACATCGAACAGGTCCAGAATCCGTTTCCCGTTGACCGCGACCCGGAACAGGCGCTGCCCCTCGCCACTGGATTCCGCGCTGATGAAATCCGCCAGCCCCGTCTCGGCAAAATGAAGATGCAGTTCGTACGAACCCTGCTCCAGCGGAATGTCGTACCGGAACTCGCCGGCCCGCAGGTGCCGGTAAATATCCGGATCCAGCGTTCGGAGAATTCTTTCGGACGGGCGAACCATCACCGAACCCCCGGTAAAGAAGTGATCCGGACTCCACGTTCGCCCGTTGCGGTCGAGGTAGGGATTGGTCGAACCCACGATCATCCGAAAGTCTCCCGCGCCCGGCATTACCTTGGGAACGGGGCCGGGCATCGCGGCCGATTTGGCATCCACGGACGCCAGCTTCGCCGTTTGCCACCTCCACAAAGCGATGGTACCCGGGATGATCAGCAAGGCCGCGGCGCACGCAATTGTCCAGCGGATCGACCATCTCGCAGGTTGGAGAGCAGGCGTCGGCTCGGCCGGCGTCCCCCACCGGAATTCCGCGCTGTAGGATCCGGGCGGCAACTCGATTCTCACCTGATGATACGACCCGTTCTCGGCGAGGTAGTGTTGAGCCAGCTTCTTCCGTACTTCGTTGGCGGTGACACGGACGATCGTGTGCTGGCCGGTGTCGAAATCCTGCGGAAGCTGGAAGAGTTCCACGCCGATCGAGCGCTCTTTGAGAGTGCCGCTCGGCCCGCTAATCGTGTGCTCGACGATGTACTCGAGGAATTCCCGGCACCGCTTGCTATTGCGAAATGCGGGGCCTTCCAGCAGATGATCGAGTTCCGCCCGGACCGCTCTCGCGCGCGACTCGCTCAGTCCGGTGCCTTCGCCTTCGCACATCCTTCGCCCCGGGCGTATCATATCACAACCTTCTCGCCGGATCGAGGAAGCGTAACCGTCCGCTAATGGGTGGCTAACCGTTAGCCCAAGAGTACATCCAGAGCCTTACCGGTCGATGCAACTATCGGATTCCATTAGGTTCTATGCCGGGACACCGTACCAAACCTAGTCCATCCCGGACGCCCGCGCTAGGATATCGCAGACCAGAGTGGGAGTTCTGTCCCCGGAGTCCTTCCCCAGTTTCGCGCGGAGGACCAAGTCGGGGGCCGTCCGTGTCGCTGGTGGGCAACACCCAAGGAGGTGAATCGTGCAACCACAAATCAGCCGTTTTCGATTGTCCTTAGCCGCGCTCCTGGCTTTCGCTGCGCTTCCCTTGTTCGCTCAAACGTTCGGTGAAGTGACGGGGCATATCAGCGACCCCAGCGGTGCCGCCGTCCCCAACGCGAAAGTGTCCCTCACCAACGTCGCCACCAATGCCGTACGGACCGCCTCCTCGACGGATTCCGGCGACTACACGTTTCCTGCGGTGGCGCCAGGTATCTACAACATCCGGGTGGAACAGGCTGCCTTCAAGACTGTGGGCAGCAACAACGTCCAGGTCCAGGTGCAGCAGACGCTGCGGCTCGATTTCACCCTGGAGGTCGGGCAGGTCAACGAATCGGTTCAGGTCATGGCATCGGCCCAGATGCTGCAAACAGAGAACTCCTCGCTTGGCACCGTAATCGAGAACAAGGGCGTTACGGAACTGCCGCTCAATGGCCGCAACTACCTGGGCCTGGTCGCGTTGGCGGCGAACACGAACACCCTCTCGGCGGGCTCCGGCCAAGCCGGAAGCCGGCAGGGCGGCGACCGCGCGTCCCAATCCATCTCCACGGGCGGCAACCGCATCATGTTCGACTACTTCACCCTCGACGGTGTCAGCAACACGGACCCGGACTTCTCCACCTACGTGGTGCTTCCCTCGATCGACGCCATCCAGGAATTCAAAGTCCAGATGGGTGTCTATCCGGCCGAGTTCGGCCACCAGTCCACGCAGGTCAATGTGGTGACCAAGTCCGGTGGGAACGCCTATCACGGCGCACTCTTTGAATTCGTGCGCAACGACGTGTTCGACGCCGTTCCCTACGCTTTCACCGCCACCCATCCTGTCAAATCGCCCTTCAAGTGGAACGATTACGGATTCGAGCTCGACGGGCCGGTCTACATTCCCAAAATCTTCAACGGCCGCAACCGCCTGTTCTTCATGGCCAACGACGAGTGGAAAACCCAGCGCCAGAATTCCCAGGGCACCTATTCCGTCCCCACCGCCTCCATGTTCAACGGCGACTTCAGCGCCCTCGGCACCACCATCTACGATCCGGACACCGGCGCCAACGGCGCCACCAAGACGCCGTTTCCCAACAACCAGATTCCTTCGAACCGCATCGATCCAATCTCCAAGAAATTCCTGAACTACTATGTCCCTTCCAACCTGCCCGGCCTGTCGAGCAACTACACCCAGATGAACTCCTCCCCCAACAACCGCGATGCCTTCACCCTGCGCATGGATTTCGTCGAATCCGCCAAATCGCAGTGGAGCGGACGGTATAGCTGGGGCGACGAGAACCAGGCCTCCACAGGCATCAGCATCACCGGGAGCAAGATCCTCACCAATTACGAGCAGTATCTGGGCACCAACACGCGCACCATTTCCCCGTCCCTGGTGAACGAAGCCCGTTTCGGCTATTCGCGTCTCAGTAATTCGCTGGGTACCTATTCGGCGTACAACGTCGATTCCGTCACCGCCATCGGGATCCCGAACCTCCAACCCGGCGCTCCGGTCTCGTGGGGCGTTCCCTTCGCTTCCTTTGCCGGCGACGGCTTCGTCGCCATCGGCGATACGCAGGATGGCCCCTATTTCATCGACGACAACACCACCCAGGTGGTCGACAACGTGTCCTGGACTCGCGGCAAACACAGCCTGCGCTTCGGCTTCGAGTACAACCGCCAGAACTTCAATCAGATGGGCAACCAGTTCTCGCGTGGCCAGTTTGCGTTCCAGCCCAACGCGACTCAGAGTTCCAGCAAAACGGGAGGCGATGCCTTTGCCGAGTTCCTGCTCGGCGATATCTACCAGTCGATTGTGGCCGTGGCATTGGCCAACGCCAAGTTTCAGCGGAACGCCGAAGCGGCTTTTGTGGACGACACCTGGAAGGTGACACCGAAACTGACTCTCACTGTCGGCTTGCGCTACGAATTGACCCCGCCCTGGACCAACACCCTGAACAACCAGTTCACGGTGTTCATGCCGCAGATCCTGGCCGTCTCGAACGCCCCTGTGTCCACCACCCCGTACATGGTCCGTCAGGGCCAGTGCTCGGATCCGTACGCCGGCCCTCCCCCGCTGAATATCCGCTGGACCACCGTCAGCGCGCAGTGCAGCAATGGCTTGCTGCCGAATCAGCTGATGAAAACGTCCTATCGGGATTTTGCTCCGCGTGTCGGCATTGCGCTGTCGCCGGATTCGAAGACGGTGGTGCGGGCCGGATGGGGTGTCTTCTACAACCAGGAAATCGGCAATGCGTACTTTGACTTGGCCCGCAACATCGCCGGACGCGTCACCATCACTTCCAACGCCGGCACCCCCAGCATCTTCTGGAGCAACGCGGTCCCGCCCTCTGGCGGCGCCCTCGCCAATGTGCCATCTCCCTACGCCTATGCCATGTCCATCGACCACCACACCACCTATTCCATGCAGTATCTGATCAACGTTCAGCGGCAGTTGACCCCCAACTGGGCCGTTGAGGCCGGGTACCTGGGCGGTCAGAGCCGGCACTTGCAGGGCTTCCAGGATGCCAACCAGGCAATTCCGGGCACGGTCGGCAGCGCCACCTCGCGTCTGCCCTACCCCGGCTTTAGCAATATCCAGATGGTGCAGGATGGCGGCAACGGCAATTACAACTCTCTCAGCGTCAAGGGCACGCGGCGGTTCTACCAGGGCTTCAGCGTGATCGGGTCGTATACCTGGGCCAAATCCATCGACACCACCAGCGGAATCCGCAACCAGGGTTTCGACACCTTGTACCCGCAGAACAGCTATTGCCTCCTGACCTGCGAGCGCGGACTCTCCGCATTCGACACCAAACAGCGGTTCGTGACTTCCGTGCTCTACGACTTGCCGGTCGGCAAAGGCAAGTCGGTGAACATCACCAATCCGGTGGCGAACACCATCATCGGCGGCTGGCACATCGGCGGCATCGTGACCCTGCAGAGCGGCATGCCCGGAAATCTCACCATCGGCGGTGTGGATAACGCCAGCACCGCCGCCGGCGGCTATGACCGCCCCAACTCGACCGGTGTGAGTCCCTACATCGACAGCCCGACGCCCTCCAGATATTGGAGTCTTGGCGCCTTTACCGAAGCGCCGCCGGGACAGTTCGGCACCGTGGGGCGCAACGCAATCCGGGGTCCGGGAATCATCGGATTCGACGGCGAAGTCCACAAGGAATTCCGCATGCCGTACAAAGAGGGCCACCTGCTCCAGTTCCGCTTTGAGGCTTTCAACATTCTCAACCACCCGAACTGGAGTATGCCGAACCTGAACGTTCTGTCCGGGGCGGCGCAACCCGGATTGCCGAGTACGGCTGCCCATCAGAGTTTCGGCGTGGTTACCGCGACATCCACGGCCATGCGCCAGATCCAATTGGGATTAAAGTATTCGTTCTGATCAGGAGGCATCATGAGAATCATCCCGTGGGCGCTGCTCGCTTGCGCGCTGTGCTGGGGACAGGCAAACGACGAATGCAAGCCGTCCTCGCTGAACATCCCGGGGGCGCCGTACCCCTGCGTCCATCCCGACCGCAGCGTCACCTTCCGCGTGTCGGCGCCGGATGCGCAGAAAGTGCAGGTCCGCCTGGGCGGCGCCCACGACATGACGCGCGACAAAGACGGCCTGTGGATGGTCACGATCCCGCCGCAGGTGGTGGGCTTCCACTACTACAGCATCGTCGTCGATGGCGCGGTGATCGCCGACCCGGCCACCCGGACCTTCTTCGGCTCCGGCTGGGACAACAGCGGAATCGAGATTCCCGAGCCCGAACCGGATGCCGCCTACTACTCCGCCAAGGATGTGCCGCACGGCCAGGTGAGCCAGCGCTGGTATTACTCCAAGGTCACCGGCAAGTGGCGCCGCTGCTACGTCTACACGCCGCCGGATTATGAGACCAACGCGCGCGCCCGCTACCCGGTTCTCTACCTGCTCCACGGCTGGGGCGAGAACGAGCAGGGCTGGCACACCCAGGGCCACGTGGACCTCATCATGGATAACCTGATCGCCGCCCAGAAGGCCAAACCCATGCTGATCGTCATGGACAACCTCAATGCGGTAAAACCGGGCGAGGATGCCAGCCTCTATGCGGCCCGGGGCATCATCGCCAGGGCGTCGATGGCGGACGTTGCGCCCGCTCCAGCGCCGGGCGGTCGCGGTGCCGCCCCCGCCGGAGGCCGCGGCGGATTCCCCACCAACTGGGGCGGTGTCTTCACGGACATGATGTTCAGCGATCTCATCCCCATGATCGAGCGCACCTATCGCGTCGCGCCCGGCCGCGAGAATCGCGCCATGGCCGGGCTCTCCATGGGCGGCATGCAATCGTTCCTGACCGTCCTCGGCAATCTCGATAAGTTCGCCTACCTCGGCGGCTTCAGCGGCAGCAGCGGCGGCCGCGGCGGCTTCGATCCCAAGACCTCCAGTAACGGAGTCTTCGCGGACGCGGCCGCGTTCAATAAGAAGATCAAGGTCCTCTTCCTCGGGATCGGCTCCGTCGAAGGCCCCGGCACCAAAACCTTCAGCGACCAGTTGACCCAGGCCGGAATCAAGAACGTCTATTTCGAGTCGCCCGGCACCGCCCACGAATGGCTCACGTGGCGCCGCTGCCTCAACGATTTCGCTCCCCGGCTCTTCAAGTAATCGCGATCGGGTATGTCGAACAGATCCCTCCCGCTGGTCCTGCTCGCCGCAGCGTGGACCGCGAGCACCGGCGCGCAAACCGGCGGTGCGCCCGAAAAGCGCATTTCCGTCACCGTGGACGTCGCCAAAACCCGCCCGCCGATCTCACCTTATATTTACGGGCAGTTCATCGAGCACATCGGCGACCTCGTCAACCGCAGTGTCTGGGCCGAGATGATCGACGACCGCAAGTTCTACTATCCCGTCAACTCCGATCCCGAACCCGCGGCGCCCGGCGCATCTCAAGGTCCGCCTCGCGGCCGCCGGCCCAACCGCTGGCGGCCCATCGGCCCCGACGCGTCCATCGTCATGGATCGCGACCACCCCTACGTCGGCGACCACACTCCCCTCATCCGGCTGGCCGGCGCCGAACCACGAGGCGTTCAGCAGGCCGGTATCGTGCTGCGCAAGTCCGGAGCCTACTCCGGCCGCGTCGTGCTCTCCGGCGAACCGGGCGCCGCGGTCCGCGTCAGCCTCGTTTGGGGCCCCGGTCCCGCCGATCGCCAGTCCGTTCCCATCAACGGTCTGCGCGCCGCCTACGCCACGTTCCCCTTGCAGTTCACCGCCGGTGCCGATACCGAAAATGGACGCATCGAAATCGCCGCCACCGGCGCCGGATCCTTCCACGTCGCAGCCGTCTCGCTCATGCCCGCCGACAACATCCGCGGATTCCGCCGGGACACTACCGGTCTGCTGAAGCAGCTCCGCTCCGGCATGTA
>Ga0335070_10011131_pt1 | contig 10521 bp, 10 predicted proteins | sample Lox_Sample_13_FD_206722 | JGI IMG/M metagenome (GOLD analysis project Ga0335070, IMG submission 206722) | Soil microbial communities from Loxahatchee National Wildlife Refuge, Florida, United States - Lox_Sample_1.3 | ecosystem: Environmental > Terrestrial > Soil > Wetlands | place: USA...
CCGGGATTTGTGACAAGGGCACTCAGACCTTCCTGCGTGGTTGGGTATCTTCCCAGATCCAGCCGGAACTTGTCCAATGCCTGCTCGATGCTCGAGATCTGCGCCTTGGCAGCGGACTGCTGCCCTTTGCCCAGCTGTTTGAAGAGTCCAGGTGCAACAAGGGTTGCGAGGAGACCGATGATCACCATGACCACCAGCAGTTCCACAAGGGTGAACCCCCTGCGGTCCGACATGAGTAATCTCCTCCACATCTTGGCCCTCGTATATTGACTCAGGAATTTCATTGCTTTAAGCTAACAATAAATCGCTTTATAAGTCAATATGGAGGCATTATGAAATACCAGATCGGAAAGACAGGAAGGGTTGTGGTGGCAAGGTTTGAAGACAGGGAGGATGTGCTCGGAAACCTTGTCCACATTGCCAAAAAGGAGAATATCAGGGCTGCCGCCTTTTACCTTGTGGGAGGTATGCGTGAAGCGAGGATTGTCGTCGGTCCTGAAAAGGAGGAGATCCCCCCGACCCCTGTATGGAGAGAGCTTGGAGAAAGCCACGAGGTGATGGGGTTTGGAACCATATTCTATCAGGGTGAAGAGCCCAAGGTGCATTTTCACGGCGCCTTTGGCAAGAAGGATATGGTGAAGGTGGGCTGCATGAGGGAGAAGACAGAGGCATTCCTCGTCCTTGAGGCTGTGATGATTGAGCTTGAGGGGATAACAGCGGTGAGGGAATTTGATCCGGTATCGGGATTGACCCTCCTCAAACTCTAGCCACAGAAAGTGGTATGTGGGACAGGTAGAGGAAAAGGGTGATGCTAGGTTATAAGGGCCGTCCGTTTCAGGATTTTTATAATCGACAGGATATTGATATGGCAAACCGAGACGCATTGAGTATTAAGGTTTTGTCCGGATCTCTCAATAGGCCTTTCTTACAAGGTGTCGTATAAGAATCCTTCACCGCACGGCCCTTATATTTGTGCGGCAAGGACATAAAAGTTCGGAGGTGCACCATGGATATTCTCAAGGCAGTGAAGGAGAGAAGGAGCATAAGGGATTTTCAGAAGAAGGGCATCCCCCAGGAGCTTCTGGACAAACTTATCGATGCGTTGCTATGGGCGCCCAGCGCAGGGAACCTCCAGTCCCGGAAGTTCTATTTCATAAAAGACGCCTACGTGAAGAGTGAAATCGCCTCAGCAGCTCTGAATCAGGCCTTTATCGCAGAAGCATCCCTCGTGATTGTAGGATGTACAGACAGCAGGATTTCATCCAGATACGGTGACCGCGGGGTGACCCTCTACACTATTCAGGATGTTGCAGTCAGTATCATGGGCATGATGCTCGTGGCACATGAGAATGGGCTAGGCACAGTGTGGGTGGGTGCGTTCCGGGAAGGGGATGTGGCAAAGATACTGAATACGCCCCGTAACCTCAGGCCTGTTGCCATTATCCCGGTGGGTTACCCGTCGAGAATCCCTTCTCCACCTCCGAGGGTGTCAAAAAAAGAGGCAATCGAGTTCAGATAGGTATTTCTCCTACATTGATTTTTTGCGATCTTTCTATTTAATAAACCTTTAGTATTTGCTAAAGTTGAGAGAGTTTTCAGAATCTACGACAGTTAGTATTAATTGTTAGACGTACAAAATGAATACTAAACTGAAGACAATTAAGAGGCGACTAAAACCGTTGATCTTAAGTTTGCCTGAAATGATAGACCGATCATGGTTGCTGTCAGCATATCTATCGATAAGAAAGGCATACTCCCTGAACTATCATAACGACTCTTTTTCAAAACTTTCCAAAGCCGACCAAGACGATATACTGCTCTACATAAACTCGCTAAGCTCTCTTAAGACCATGACACGTCACAGAGAATGGATTGCGGGTTATTATTTTAACAACGCCATGTTTAGAATTGTGGCATTAGCAGAGACTGGACTAAAAGTTCTCTATACCAGAGAAACTAAAAAGAAGGCGCCTGAGGACAATTACGCATATAATAATTTGTTATTGCCTTGGTATGAAGGCCGATACGGGATTTTGCATAATCTCAAAAATGCTCGAAAGCAAGTCAATAAATTTAAGCATCGTAACCGCGACAGAATGAGACCAAAGACTTCGAGACTCTTAGAGAAGCTATTGACGCTTTTAATGAACTACTTTCATTATTGGAAAAAATATAATGGCGTCTAACAATCGGCTCGATAGCCGACCGGAATTAAAGCAAGTTTGATTTTCGCAAAGGTAATTGCCCCGGCGCGTCAGACTTATCGTTGACAGAAATGGATCCCTATAACGAGCTATGCCAACACTTCTTTTAATAACAGCCTCTTCGCCCGAAATTCGGAGAGTGAGGAGGTCGCGGGTCCTCAATTTTCAGCAGATTACTATGCCTTATCTGGCCGCCAGGGTTCCCCCCCATTGGCATGTAATCCACATTGATGAAGAAGCGGAGGAAATTGACGGGAACATTAAAGCCGATGTGGTCGGAATTACCTTTCATACACCAAGTGCCTATCATGCCTATACCCTTGCTGCACATTTCAGGTCGCGGGGAATATGTGTGGTGATGGGTGGTCCGCACGTGACGCTATTGCCTGAAGAGGCCGGTCAATATGCTGATGTGGTATTCATCGGAGAGGCCGAAGGTTTATGGGAAGAATTCCTGAAGGGTTTTGAAGCGGGGTTTTATCTTCATGCGTATCAGCAAGCCGGTGTACCGTCCCTTGAAAATATTCCTATGGCCCGCAAGGCGCTATTTCATAGGCGCGACCATACCGGCGGTGTTCTTTTTGCGACCAGAGGATGCCCTAACCGGTGCGACTTCTGCACCATTGCCGTGATGTACCGACATGGGCTACGCACACGGCCTATTGCTGAAGTCGCGGCAGAATATGCTTCTTTCAGGGGGAAAATAATTATCTTTTGGGATGAGAACATCGCCGGGGATATGGCGTACGCGAAGGAATTGTTTCGCGCCATCGCGCTTTACCGGAAGTGGTGGAGCAGCCAGGCGAGTATTCAGGCGGGTCGGGACGATGAATTTTTAGAAGCTGCGGCGCGCAGCGGATGCAAGCAGTTGTTTTTGGGGTTGGAGTCTATCTCCCAACGAAGCATGGCTGAAGTGCATAAGGGGTTCAACCGGGTGGAAGAGTATTCCAATATTATTGATCGCATCCATGCGCACGGGATAGCTGTGCAAGCAGGGATTGTTTTTGGCTTTGATAACGACACGCCGGAGATATTTAAAGACACCATTGATTTTTTGGAAGAAACCGGGATCCAGAATGCTACCTTCAATATTCTCACACCATTTCCTGGCACACCGCTGTTTCTTAGGATGGAAGCTGAAGGGCGTATAGTAACGAGAGACTGGCGCAAATATAATAGCCGCAGCGAGGTGGTCTATCAACCAAAGCGGATGAGCGCGGCCGAACTGTTGGCTGGGTTTCGATATGCGAATGAGCGCTTTTATTCTCTTCTAAGCATAGCAAAGCGGCTATCACGATCACCAGTTCAGATATGGTGGACATTGCCCTTGAACTTGGCGTATGGTTATCAATGGCGGAGGGTGGCACAGGCAGCCATCCAACCATCGTGTGCAGTTGACCCTGCGCTTCGCTCCTCATCCAACGGCTGCCCAAGGCCAGCGTAGTTTCTGTCTCAGAGGTGGCTTCAGGCGAAGGGCGCGCCGGGTGGCTGAAACGGGACCATAGCCCCTCTCATTGCACACCCGCGCTTAATGCGTCTATTACTTCTCTCATATCCTCAGGCATGGAGCCGGAGAACTCCATATATTTACCAGAAGAAGGATGCATAAATCCAAGCATCTCTGCATGGAGCATTTGGCGCGGGATAAAGACCTTTCTCTTCTTAATCTCCAGCTCGGTCTTTCTGCCGTATGTCCTGTCACCAAGCACAGGATAGCCGATAGATGAGAGGTGGACCCTGATCTGGTGCGTCCTCCCTGTCCCCAGTCTCACCTCTATTAAAGTGGCCATACCAAAGCGCTTGAGGACCTTCCATCTCGTGATCGCCTCTTTCCCCCTCCTTGTCCTGGTGGTCATTTTCTTTCTGTCGGATTCAGAACGGCCAATGGGAGCCGTGATTTCTCCTGAGTCATTCCTGGGATTCCCGTATATCATTGCCACGTATTTCCTGTGGATCGTCCGTTTTCTGAACTGCTCCACGAGGTCATAATATGCTCCATCATCAAGGGCAACCACCATGACACCCGAAGTGTCCCTATCGAGTCTGTGCACAACGCCCGGTCTCAAAGGCCCCCCGATGCCGGCAAGCTTACCGCAGCAGGAAGCAAGGGCATTCATGAGAGTCCCCCGGCCGTGGCCGGCTGCGGGATACACCACCATACCCGCGGGTTTGTTCACCACCACAACCGCATCATCCTTATAAAGTATTTCGATGGGTATCGGTTCAGGGACAAGACCTTCTGTTTCTTCAAAGGGTATGGTCAGGCTTACCACCACATTGCCCTTTGTCCTGTAGTTCTGGCTGACAGCGGCTCCATTTACCAAGACATCTCCATTTTCAATGAGCTTCTGTATCTGCGAGCGCGTAATCCCGGTTTTTCCGGCAAGAAAGGTATCAAGCCGGTTCCCTGCCTCTGAGATGTCAATCTTTATGTGCCTGGGGTCCTTCATCTGTTTGTTATACAGTAATCACCCTGTTCCTTCCCAGTAAAATGGGAAGGCGAAGCTTACCGGTACATTATACCTCAAGGCAGGCCTTCCCATTCTCCCCTGTTCGTATGAAAACATCTTTAACCTGCTCACCCTTTATGCTAGAATAGGTCAAAATGGCTGATGGGATTACCCTACATATCCTTGGTGACTACGGCCCGTTTTCCAGGATGGGGAAAAGCATCGGGTACCAGGTGACCATAGGACAATCCAGCTTTCTCATTGATTGCGGGGCGCCGCTCTTCCAGCAGATAGGGGGCCACAGACTCAAGGGAATCAAGGGCCTCATCATCACGCACTGCCACGATGACCATAAGAGATGGTTCACTGACCTCGCCCTTTTTAATATGTACGCTCCTGATTTTCCCAACAGGGTCTATCTCCTTACCTCTGAGGACGTGCATGATGAACTCATGAGGGCATCCGCCTCTGCGTTGGACAAAAGCCTCTCAAAGGATTCCAAGACCATTATTGATATCCCCTATGATGAGTATGTGGATTATCAGATGCTGGGGCCGCGTGCGAAGTACAGGATTGTCTCACTGGACGAAGGGAACGGGAAGGCAAGCCTCTTTGTTGCAGACCGGAACGGAAATGTCCTGGGCCCCGACAGGGCGAAGATTGTATTGAACTACAAGACAAAAAGGCCAAGGCTTCTCTTCAAGGACCCACATTACGGGGAATGGATCGAGCCAGAGAGTTTTTATCCCTTTTCCTCTCCCGTCTTCTACGAAGAAAACAAAAACACCCTTAAGGATGAGGAAGGCTTCACCATAGAAGCACTCAAGGCGCCGGTATGGCATGGCGTTACAGGGATAGGGATAAAGATCAGGACAGCCGCAGAGACCCTCGTCTTCAGTTCTGATACTAACCATAACATAGAGCTGTGGAAGCAGCTCTATGAAGAAAAGAGGGACCAGAGACTGCCAGTCTCAAGAGAGGAATTCGGGTCTTCTTCCATTCTCTATGGCGATATCAATGACTATATAGAAAGGATATGGAGTGAGGAGCGGTACAGGGAAGCGGTCAATGCCTTTCGTGATGCTGTTGTTATCCATGATATTTCTTTTGGCAACAGCGTAGTCCATACCAACTACGAGGCTCTGAACAAGACTTCGCTCAGCAAGGATTCGGTTGTATTGACCCACAGTCCTGACAGGATAACCTCGGAATGGGTATTATGCAGGGCAGAAAAGACCTTCAGGATCAAAGGGAACACCTTTTCTGAGAAGGTGGGGAACAGAATGTATCCCATGAATGCGGACGTATACCATAAGGAAGCGGGGAGATACTATGTCGGATATAAGAATGAGCACGGAAGGTACGTTGTGTATGAAAAATCCGGCATTCTCAGGATCGTTTTCGAAGAAGAATCAGAGGTGCCCTCCTCGGGAAAGCCCCTTTATCGTGTTGACCTCTATGAAGACATATCAGGGAAGTATTTCCCAAAGATAGAGCGTAGCGACTGCATATATCTGCAGCGAAAGGACGGCAGGGTTGAATTGATCGAGTTTCATGACAAGGGGAGCAGGGGGAGCATCGTTGAGAACCGTCGCCACAGGCTCCTCTAAGTCCACGCGCAGGCTGAAGACAAGATCTGTGTTGACACGCAGGGGAGACTGTAATAGCCTTAGGAGATAGAGTAGCGCGCATATCCCATTATTATTCGTACAAGGGGTCCAGTGACGCAAACAGCCGATAACCTTGATGCGTATGTGTTAGAAGACGGCGCACATATCGGGGTGGTAGGGGGCGGCCCCACAGGGTCCTTTTTCAGCATCTTTGCGCTCAAGATGGCAAGGATGATAGGAAGACAGATCCAGCTCACGATCTTCGAGCCTAAAGACTTCACCAAGGACGGACCTGCGGGGTGCAACCGCTGCGGGGGGATAATATCAGAACTCCTTGTCCAAGCCCTTGCTGTTGAGGGCATCAATCTCCCTGACTCTGTGGTGAGAAAGGGCATTAATTCCTACAATCTCCACACAAACCACGGCGGTGTGTACTTCGCAACTCCTGACCTTGAAAGGACCATCGCCACAGTGTACCGGGGCGGCGGGCCGAAAGGAATGATCCAGGAGGGGAAGGAGAGTTTTGATTATTTTCTGCTCAAGGACGCGATCAAGGAGGGGGCTACGCTTGATCCGCTCAGGGTTGACCGCATTGAGATCAGGGACAAGAAGCCTGTTCTCTTCTCGAAGGACCGGGAACTGGGGCAGTTTGACCTGGTGGTGGGGGCATTTGGAGTTAACAGCACCACCCCAAAGATGTTTGAAGAGATCGGTTTTGGATACAAGGAACCTCCCACGGTCACCACAGCCATCGCAGAGCTGCTTCTGGGCGAAGAGAACGTTCAAAAGCATTTTGGAAATTCGGTCCATCTCTTCCTCCTCCCGGACAAGGGGATGAAGTTTGCTGCCATGATTCCCAAGGGCGCGTATGTCACCCTCTGTATCCTTGGTAAAGAGATGCACGCAAACACTGTGAGTGAATTTCTGGAAAAACCGGTAGTGAAAAACGTGTTAAAGGACATCCCGTACACCGTGGGATGCCGCTGTTTGCCGAAGATGAACGTAGGGGCGCCCCTGAAACCCTTCACCGACAGGGTAGTCACATGCGGTGATGCGGGCTCCACAAGGCTCTTTAAGGACGGACTCGGGGCTGCATATCTCATGGGAAAGGCTGCTGCCAAAACCGCGCTCTTTCAGGGGGTGAGCGCCAGCCATTTTCAGGAGGATTATTACCCGGTTTACCACAGTATCATCATCGACAACCGTTATGGCCAGTTCCTCTTCACCGTTACGGACGTGTACCGGAAAAACAAGATCCTCACTGAGGGCATGCTCAGGGTCGTCCGGAGAGAGCAACAGGGTCCCGCTGACCGCAGGATCCTCAGCTCAATCCTCTGGAATATGTTTACCGGGAACGAGAGATACAAGAATATATTCCCCAAGGCCCTTGACATCAGGATGCATGGGAATTTCTTGAGGGAATTTTCCCAGGTTCTCACGAGGAGGGCATCATGAAAGAGGGCGAACTGGGGAAGGTGTACGCAAGTGGTGAGACTATTTTCAACGAGGGCAGCACAGGTGAGGTGATGTACGTAATTCAGTCGGGTAAGGTGAAGATCACAAAAAGGACTGATTCGGGGGAGATGACCATTGCGACCCTCGGGGAAGGGGAAATCTTCGGGGAAATGGCAGTTTTCGACCGTATGCCCCGCTCTGCCACTGCCATTGCACTGGGTGATGCGAGGGTACTGAGCGTAGACAAGAAAAAGCTCTTCACCACCATCAACAGGGACCCTACCCTTGTATTCAAGATGCTGGAATCCATGAGCCAGAGGATAAGGAAACTTGATGGGGAGCTTGCGAAGCTCAAAAAGGAGCACACCGAAATGTCGCGCATCTGTGTCGATGTTGACGAGACCTCCACGCTTATATTGAAGGAGGCGAAGCATGTCATCCCTGCTGATAACGGTTCCCTCATGCTCATTGACAATGAGGGAAAATCCCTCGTCATTGCCGCAGCCTTTGGTGAGGAGGCTGACCCTAAGGTGATCCTCTCTGTGGGTGAAGGAATCGCAGGCGATGTGCTGAGGACAGGCAGGGCAGAGCTGGTAAACAATGTCTCCCTTGACTCACGTTTTATTCCCGGCGGCTCCCCCATCACCTCCCTGCTCTGCGCTCCCCTCAGGTGCAGGAATTACAATTTCGGCGTGATCAACATGAGTAACCACTCCGAAAAACCCTTCACCCTTGATGACCTCAAGATGCTGGATGCCCTCGCACTCTATGCGTCCATCGCGATTCAGAATGCAAAGAACTTCTCGCACCTCAGTGACGCGGCAAGCGAAGTGCTCAGACATGCGACCATGCTCCACATGTCCTGACGCATCATCGCTTTTTCTCCCTAGCCGCTTTTTCTCTTGACAAATATTAGATAATCATATATAAATATATCTATATGAGAGATGCCACACAGCTTTTTAAACTGTTGTCTGATGAAACAAGGATGAGGATTCTTATGCTCCTTGCCCACAGGGAGCTCTGTGTCTGCCAGCTCATGGGGATCCTGGGAGTTTCCCAGCCTCTGATTTCAAGGAACCTCTCCCTCCTCAGCAGTGCGGGGCTCCTTAATGAGCGAAGGGAGGGAAAGCTGGTGTTTTACTCAGTGAAGAAAAACTCCACCCCGATGGCGCGGAAAATTCTCGAACTATTAAGAACAGAACTGAAAGATACTGCAAGGTTAAGAGAGGACTTACGCTCTCTGAGCGACTGCCATGAGTTCCAGATAAAAACAGGAAAATGCGACATGAAGACATTTCTCTCGTTCATGGAAAAACAGCGGACAAGGAAATGACGAATCCCTTGCCCTTCTTGCCCGCCGCCTTAATCGCGGAGAAAAAGCCCCTCAGCATCCGTAAAGCACAGGGGATTGCCATGCCGGGTTTGTTATGTTATAATTAAGAAACAATGAAACAATAGAGAACGACGGAGGTTAGTGATGGAGTTGAACACCATGTCATACAACAAATGCATCTGCAGAAAGTGCGGAACCCAGTATGCAACCATGCTGAACAGCGATGCGGAACTGCAGAATGAGCCATGTCCCAAGTGCGGAGAAAAAGAACTGAAACTTTCAGGACCAGTCGGTCTCAACGAGCTTCGCAGCATGTTCGGAGGCGGTGGCTGAAACCCCTACAGTTGCTAGGACCGGTCAGGTCTCTCAAAATCCTGGGCAGTCGACATCTCTTGTTTCGATCAAGAGTTTGTCGGCTGTCTTTTAATACCCTCTCTATCTGCAGATTTCGCTCTAAACTTGACACCCTTCCCCATTGAAACCTAATCCGCCTTTGATGTGGACTTCACCCAGCTATGCGTAACATAACCTGCTTTTAATTTTATTATTAGCCAGTTATATACTGTGTTCTGATAGCCGTTTTTTGCTCCATTGGGAGTTATTCTGCCTTATCGGTTGAGTTCTCTGCAAGACAATGTTAATGGCTTTGTGGTAGTCTCTCTGCACTTTGAGATTGGAGACCCTGCAATAGCACTGGGTCGTAGTGATCTTGCTGTGGCCCAGGAGATCCTGTATGGTCACGAGATCGGCATCAGCATTCAATAGCTGGGTTGCCATCGTATGTCTGAGATGATGACAGGATACATTGATCCCTGTTGTCTTCGCATAGTACTCGATCCTTTTCTGGATACCACGGACCGAGATCGGTTTCCCTCTTAATGGTCCCTTCCGCACTAAGAATACTCTTCTCTCTTTTGACCATCTGCGCTTTGCCATATATTCTTCTAAGGCAGTCTGCGCATCCTCACTGAGATAGACGATCCTGTACTTGCCACCCTTGCCATTGAAGACGCACAGCTGTCTGCTGCGATGTTCTATTGCGTCCAGCGTCAGCCGTGCAACCTCCTGGACCCGGAGGCCACACCGGAGCATGAGCATGAACATGGCCCGGTCCCTGGCGTTATTCATCTCTTTGAAGAGCACGGCAACCTGTTCGTCCCTGAGATGTCGGGGCAGCGGCCGGGGAAGCCGCAACCGGTAGTTCTTTCTGACCGGATTGGCAAGGGGTATTGCTTCATCTTCGGTCAGGTATTCGTAAAACCTATGGATACAGTTAAGATGACAGTTGATGGTCTTGGGCTTTCTTCTCCTTCTCAGGAGGTAGTCCATGTACGCGTCGGTCTCTTTGAAGGTCGCCTGCTGCAGAGGAACCGATAGCCATGCAAAGAACTGACCGAGCACATACATATAGTTCCTTACGGTGTGTACCGAGTAGTTCCTTCGTTTGAGGAACCTCCGGTATCGGG
>Ga0335070_10011132_pt1 | contig 10520 bp, 7 predicted proteins | sample Lox_Sample_13_FD_206722 | JGI IMG/M metagenome (GOLD analysis project Ga0335070, IMG submission 206722) | Soil microbial communities from Loxahatchee National Wildlife Refuge, Florida, United States - Lox_Sample_1.3 | ecosystem: Environmental > Terrestrial > Soil > Wetlands | place: USA: Florida...
GCCGCGCACGCCGGATTTGACGTCATGCTGTGCGGTCACACGCACGGCGGTCAAATATGCCTTCCCGGCGCCATACCGATCACGCTCGACTCCGTGCTGCCGCGTCGCCTGGGCGCCGGCGCGTGGCTCTACCAGGGCATGACGGGCTACACGTCCGTGGGCGCGGGCACCAGCATCGTACCCGTGCGCATCAATTGTCCTCCCGAAATCACGCTGCACATTCTGAGACGCGCAGCCGGATCGGCTCAGTAGGGCCGGTCGCGAATGTGAAGCCGGAACAGCACCTTCGAAAAAAGAACCTCCGAGATTGCAAACGCAGCCACCGTCGCGGCGACATCTATGAGCGTTACGGGCACGATCAGCCAGCAAACAAGCAGCGGAAGAAGCGATTCCGGCACCTGATCAAGCCCGGGAGCCTGGCCGCTCGACGGCATTTTGAGGCGGCGCTTGAGGAAGCTGGAGAGAACGTCGCCGAGCATCGATGCGGCGGACACCGTCAAGCCCAGCGGCCAGGTGAGACGGACAAGCGGCGCGGCGACGGCGGTCGCCAGCAGCGAACTGACGATGCCTCTAATTGTCTTGGCATTTCCGAGGAGCGGTTCGCCGTCGGGCAATCTGGAACCGCCGTCGATGGGAGCGCTAAAGCGATGTTTCAGGACATTCTTCGCGATAACGGGTGCGCCGTTCGCGACGAAGAGTAACGCCAGCAACTTGAGATCCAGAAGGAAATTCAAATGCAGCCCCCAGTGTCGCACTCCGACGTAACTTTTATATCCGCGCACCTGGGCGCGGAGCATTGAGAACGGTCAACGAGTTCGGAAGCCGGCCCGTTGCGTCTACAACGCTAGCTCGCCCGACAGGATGCGGTCCCGAAGCTCGCGCTTGAGGACTTTCCCGGACGCGTTTTTCGGCAGCGTGTCGACGAATACGACGTGCCGAGGCTTCTTGTAGCTCGCTATCCTTTCCTTGCAGAAAGCGATCAGCTCCTCAGGCGAAATCTCCATGCCTTCTCGGCGCGCAATGACGGCGACAACCTTCTCGCCCCAGGTCGGATCGACGGCGCCCACCACTGCTACCTCAAGCACGGACGGATGTTCGTAAAGAACCTCCTCCACCTCGCGCGGATAGACGTTTTCGCCGCCGGTCAGGATCATGTCCTTCTTGCGGTCGACGATGTAGAGGTACCCGTTTTCGTCCCACCGTCCCACGTCGCCGGAGCGGAACCAGCCGTCGATAAATGATTTTTCCGTCGCTTCCGGGTTACGCCAGTAGCCCGACAGGACCTGGTCACCCTTGATGACGATCTCGCCCGCCACGCCGGGCGGGCAATCCCGATCGTACTCGTCGACGACCCTGACACGCGATAAAGGCATCTGGCGTCCGACCGACCGCAAAATATCGAGCCCCTCCTTCGCGGCGCGAACGTGATCGTCGGGTCCCATAAACATGACGTTTCCGGATAGCTCCGTCATGCCGAACCCGGTGGTGAATCCGATCTGCGGCCAACGCAACAACGCCTTGCGGAGGACTTCTCCGGGCATCGACGAGGCGCCGTAGCCGAAGCGACGTAGGGACGAAAGATCGTAGGTTTCGGTCTTGGGATCCTCCAACACCATGGCGAGCATGGTCGGCGCCATCGCCATGTTGGTGACCCGATAGCGCTGCACATTCTTCAGCAAGGTCTCCGGATCGAACGCGCGCAACAAGACGACCGGCTGGGCGCGGATGTGATGGAGCGGCATGACGTATCCGGCCACGTGAAAAAGCGGGAAAGTGAACAGGTTCACCTCGTCCCCGGCAGTCGGCCAGGTGCACATGCTGTTCAAAACCGCCGAAACCAGATTTCGATGCGAGAGCATCGCTCCTTTCGGCAGGCCGGTAGTGCCGCTGGTGTAGAGAAGCCAGCAAAGCGCATCCTCGTCTGGGCGGACGGGCGGCGCGGTCGGCGGCGCATCGGCGATGAATTCTTCGTAGCCGATGCAATCTTCGGCATTGCCGTCGATGAGAATCAGCCGACGAACGGAAGGGATGTCGGCGCGGATCTGCCGGATGATGCCGAGATATTTCGGTTCGGTTATGAGGACCGTCGGCTCCGAATTTCCGATAATGTAGGTGAGCTCTCGCGCGCTCAAACGGTAGTTCAGGAGGGTCAGCGCCATTCCGGCGCCCGGGACGCCGTAATAGCACTCGACATATTCCGGGCTGTTCTCCCCAAGGATCGCCACCCGGTCGCCGGGTCGGGCGATCTGCAGGAGTGCGTTCGAGAGGCGATGGCACCGGTCGCGCAGCTGCGAATAGGTAATCGAGCGACCCTGAAAATGAATTGCAACCACGTCCGGCTCGTGATGCGCCGATAGCGTGGGAATGTCGCTCAGCAGCATGCCCGCCTCCGATTCCGCCGGTTAAACCGCGCGTCTTTGCCCAGCGATTTTATAACGTGCGATCGGAAAGGCGAAACCCGGAGGCGGCACGGTCGCGTCGCCGACCCGGCCGCTAGGGAAACATTGCGCGCGACACGAGCAGCCCTTGAAGGGGCGGGACGGCGCAGCATACGCTGACTGCGCGAATAGATTAGCATTGGAAGCAATACCGCGACGGCCCGAACCGGGGCTCGCCGGGAGGAGACTCGGATGAAGATCAACACGGCGACCGGAACGATCGGCATCGACGATCTGGGCAAGACGCTCATGCATGAGCATCTGGTCATCGGCTTTCCGGGGTGGGACAGCGACACCGCGATCAGTCCCCCCAATTTTCGGGAAATGACCGCCCGATGCGTCGACAAGATCGACGAACTCAAGTCGGCCGGATTCAGGTCGATGCTCGACCCATGCCCCAACGATCTCGGTCGCGATGTACCGCTGATGGCGGAAGTCGCGAGCCGCGCCGGATTCAACATCGTTTTCGCGACCGGCCTGTACCATCACCACCTCGGTGGTCTGCCCTACTGGAGCTACAAATTCCAGTACGATCCGGACGCGGAAAACAAACTGGCCGACCTTCTGATCAAGGAGCTGACGATCGGCGTACAGGGCACCGACATCAAGGCCGGCGTCATCAAGGTTGCCACCGCTTCGCCGCCGTTCACCGACTACGAAAAAACGATATTTCGCGCCGCGGCAAAGGCATCGCTCGCGACAGGTGCGCCGATCACCTGCCACACCGATGCGGTTCTGGGCGACGAGCAGCTCGCCTACCTGACGGGCCTCGGCGTGCCGGCGCACAAAATCGTCATCGGTCATTCCTGCGGCAGCGCCGACCACGACTACCACATGAAAATCGTACATGGCGGCGCCTATATCGGATTCGATCGCTTCGGGCTGGAATTGATCCAGCCCGACAGTGTGCGAGTCGAATCGCTCCTCAAGATTCTCAAAAAGGGTCATGCCGCGTCGGTCGTCATCAGCCACGACAGCGTCTGGTGCTGGAAAGGGCAGATGCTGCCGCCCGCCGTCCTTCAGCAGGTCGAAGGCGGACACATGTCGATGCGCTTCACTCGCGTCATAGCCCCGATGCTGAAGGAGGCCGGCATCAGCGACGCCACCATCAACAGCATGCTGACCGACAATCCGCGGCGCTATTTTGCCGGCGAACCCATACCGGCGCGCTAGCCGGGGAGCGCGCAGGCAAGCGCTCAGGGTACGGGTGGCGCTTCGAGGATGCTCGCGGCGGTGCGAACGATGTCGTCCAACGTCGCCTTGGCCCTCCACATGGGATGCGCGCGCGTACGGTCGGCAAGCATGGACTCGCGCATCGCCAGCAAAGCGCCGACGTAACTGCCTAGAAAAACGAAGCGGCGGTTCACTTCCGCCCCGCTCAGGCCAGTCATGAGCCGCCGCAAGTGACGCAGGCAGCGCTGATAGCCGGCATTCCAGCGGCCTTCCAGAGTCCGATCGATGAATGCTCCGCTTCCCAGCGAGAGCTGCAACAGAAAGCGATTGAAATGGGCGCCGTCTCGCTCGTCTTCGTCCGAAAATTGGGCCGCCGGCAGGACGATGGCTTCGACGACCTCGAGCACCGACGACGGCCCGCCCTCCTCTGCCAATTCGTCGAGATACCTTTTGCGCCGTGCCTCGATCTTCTTCGCGCCGTCGATCAGGATTTCCGCAACCAGATTGTCTTTGGTGCCGAAGTAGTAGCTGACGACCCCGAGATTGCGCTGTCCTGCCGCCGCGGCAATTTCGCGCAACGTGACTTGCCGCAGACCGCGTTCGGCGAAAAGACCGCGCGCAATGCGCTTGATCTCGCTGCGTGGGTCGCGCTGTGTCTTTGTCGCAAGTGCCGTCACGTTGACACCCTCTAATAGCGGGTTTCTATTAAGTCAAATGACTTAATTCGCGATGCCGCTCTGTTCGGCATGCCGCGCCAGGGAGGACGGATGAGCAAACTGTTTGAGCCCTTCGAAGCGAAGGGGCTCCGGTTTAAGAACCGTATCGTCCACGTGCCGACCACGATGAACATGTCCGACCCGCAGGGTTACGCCACGCGCAGGATCGCGGCGGTCTACGGAAATCTGGCGCGCGGCGGCTATTCGGCGACGATCGTCGGTGCGACGTGTGTCCGCCGCGACGGCCTGATCAACGAGCGAATGCTCGGATTGTACGATGAAGACTATGTCATTGAATTTCGCGACACCGTCTCGGAAATCAAGAACAATGACTCGCTTGCGGGCATTCAGCTCTTCTATGGCGGATTGATCCCCGGCCTCGGGACCACCGTTCCGCTCAAGCCTGGCAAGGGCTGGATACCGGGAACCGTCGCCTGGGGACCGAACAACAAGTACTTCATCGGCAATCCGCAGAGCGATGTCATTCCGACCTCGGTGTGCGAAGATATTGTCGAAGCATACGCGCAGGCCGGCCGCCGCGCACGCGAAGCCGGATTTGATTTTCTCTCATTCCATTTCTGTCACGGCTCGCTGCCGCACGCGAATCTTTCGCTCCTGTCAAATCAGGACCGAGCGGACAAATACGCAGACCGCTTTTTGATGTGCGAAGAGATCATCAAACGGACACAGGAACTTTGCGGCAAGGAATTTCCGATCATTCCGCGCTTGTGCTGCGACGAGAATCTGCAGGGCGGTTTCGACATCGAATACTTCGTGGACCACTATGCGCCGCGGTTGCACGCGCTGGGCATCGCGGTCCTCGATTGTACCTTCGGCTCCATGCTCTTCGCGCCGAGCAGGCGGGCGGACATCCATTCGACCGAGTTCATCGGCCCGTCCTTCTATTCCCCAAAAATCGTAAACAAGGAGAATGTCCGGGAATTGCGCGGTCGTCTCGTCGCCAAGGGGATAGACATGCCCTTGATCGGCTCGGCGAACCTCATCACGCCCGACCATCTCCGGACCATGGTGGACGATGCCGGCGCCGATTTTGCCGGCGTCTGCCGTCTCTCTCTGGACGACCCAGACTTCCCGAGGAAAATGCTGGAAGGTCGCGAAGATGAGATCCGCCTTTCGACCCATACAGGCGCGTCCCTGCTCCAGGGGAACATCTTCGGCAAAGGCTGGGCCGGATCTGCGCAGAACCCGGTTTTCGGTCGCGAAGACGAATATCGCATCGTTCCGACGAACAAGCCGAAGAAGGTCGTCATCGTCGGCGGCGGTTCTGGCGGCATGGAGTATGCGATCACAGCCAAGCAAATCGGCCACGACGTCCTCTTGTTCGAGAAGTCGAACAGTCTCGGCGGCGCCATGGACTGGGCGGGCAACTATCCAAATGTCCCCAACATGGAAATGTTGCGCCACCAGCCGAATTACCATCGCCGGATGATGGAGAAGTGGGGGGTTGCCGTTCGCCTCGGCGTGGACGCAACGGCCCAGACAATCCTGGCGGAGCAGCCGGACGTCGTCGTCATCGCCACCGGCGCAGACCCCGTCGTGCCGGCGATCGATGGTCTGCAGAGCGCCTTGAAGTCGGGCTTCGCCGCGACGATAGACCGGGTTCTGAACCGTCACGCGCCGCTAGTACCCGGAAATTCGGTCATCGTATGGGGCGCCGGCGAAGGCGCGGAATTGGCGGTCGATCTCAAGCGCGGCGGCCGCGACGTTCGCCTGCTAGACGGCAATCGCGGTTATGTGCCCGCCAACTATATCGGTTCGCGCGCGATGGCCATCATGGGACTTCTCGCCAAGTCAGGTCTGTCGATCGAACATGGCTGGCGTCTCGTTAACGTGGGCAACGGCTCTGCCACCTTCGAGAAGGCCGACGGCAGCGAGGAGAAGCTGCGTGCCGATTCGCTGATCGTCTGTCAGGGAAGGACGCCGTCGAACGGCCTGGTCAAGGCGCTCGGGCGTCAAGCGTTTGAAATTCAGGTCGTGGGCGATGCGCGTCAGGCGCGTTCGTATGCCAATGCGATCCATGAGGCGGCGTATCTCGCTCGGAAATTATAGAGCTCACACATAGTCGGTAATAGCGTAGCGAGGAGTATTTGCGATGTCGTACTTTCTCACCGAAGAACAAGCAATGATGCGAACGACGGCGCAAAAATTCGCCCGCGAAGAGCTGATGCCGATCGCCAACAGGATCGACATGGACGAAAAGACGCCGGAATGGGTGACCAAGCGTTGCGGCGAGCTGGGCTTCCTCGCCATCTACATTCCCGAGGCATATGGCGGCCTGGGTTCGAACCTCACGACGGCCTGCATCGTTCTGGAGGAACTCGCCAAGGCGAGTCCGGCTTTCGCCGGCCTGTTGTCAGTCGAAATGATCCTCTGTCCCGGCGTCGTCATGCTGCTCGGAAGTGAAGCCCAAAAGCGCCGTCTTCTGGTCCCTTCCGCCAGCGGCGCGCGCGTCATGGCCTATTCGCAGACCGAGCCCGCAGGCGCGGGCAATACGAGATTTCATCAGACCCGGCTCACGGCCGACGGCAATGCGCATCGCCTCAACGGCCACAAGCTGTTCTGCACGCAGGGCCAGGCCAAGAGCTACCTCGTCTTCTGTCGCACGACACGCGACGGTCAGCAGGGCTACGGCTGTGTCGTGGTCGACGGTGATGCGCCTGGCTTCCAGGTGCAGACTTATGAAGACAAGCTCGGCTGGCGCGGAACGAATACGGGGCCGATCGCTTTCACGGACGTCCGGATTTCCGCCGACGACGTTCTCGGCGATTTGCTGACCGCTAACGCCGATATCGCGCCCGTCAACCAGGCAAGTTTCATGGGCCATGCAGCGACTTCCCTCGGTTGCGTCGAAGGGCTGTTCGATTTGACGGTCTCATACGTCAAGGACCGCAACCTCTACGGCGAGCCTATGTCCCGGCTGTCGCCTGTGACGGACCGCCTGGCGCAGGTTTATGCCAAGATCGAAGCCTGCCGCAGCCTGCTCTACGCGAGCACGCGACTGCTGGATGAAGGCGGCATGACGGGCCCGCAGGGATCGGTATGCAAAGCCTATATCTGCGATACCGCATTCGATTGCACGAGCACGCTGCTGCAGATGTGGGGCGGCAGCGGAATGATGAACAGTACCGGCGTCAACCGGTACATGCGCGATGCGCGCGCCAAAATGATTGCCGAAGGCGCGACGGAAATGCACAACGCCATCATTGCGGCTTCGCTCGGCTTTCCCAACACGTTCGGCCCGACCGACGCGGCGGCCTAAGACGCATATTGTTTGCGCAGTGCCTTCTTGTCGGGCTTGCCCACGGCCGTCAGCGGAATCGCGTCGATGAACGCGACGTGCTTCGGCGCTTGAACCGGCCCCTTGTGCTCGCGCACAAGTGCGACGAGTTCCGCCGCCGAAACCTTCGCGCCGGGCCTCAGCACAACGGCCGCCGTCACGGCTTCGCCCCATTTCTCATCGGGCACGCCGAAAACGGACACCTGCGCCACGGCGGGATGGTGGGCGATAACGTTTTCAACCTCACCGGGAAACACGTTGAACCCGCCGGTGACTATCATATCTTTCTTACGGTCGACGATGCGAAGAAAGCCGTCCGGATCGCGTACGGCCACGTCCCCCGTATGGAGCCAGCCCGCGGCGAAGGTTTCCTGGTTCAGCGCGTCGCGATTGAGGTATCCGGTCATCACAAGCGGCCCGCGCACGCAAATCTCGCCCGGCTCACCATCCGGGACGGGCTTGTTGTCATTGTCGAGCAATTCGACATCCACATAAGGTACCGGGCGCCCACAGGATGCCAGGCGAAGTGGATTGTCGACGTCGTGTTCGGAGCGTCTCATCACCGTAACTGTCATCGGTGCTTCGGCCTGCCCATAGAATTGGAAGAACACCGGTCCAATTCGCTGTATGGCTTCCTTCAGCCGAGCCGGCGACATGAGCGAGGCGCCGTAGAAAACGACTTCGAGGCTCGAGAGATCGTATTTGTCGAAATCGGGGTGATCGAGCAGCGCGTAGATCATCGTCGGCACCAACATGATGCAGTTGATCTTGTACTCCTGAATCGCCGCCAGCACGGCCTTGGGCTCGAACGCCGGAAGGACCACCATCGACCCATGTTTCAAAAGTGTCGGTGCGAAAAGCGAACCACCGGCGTGGCTGAGCGGAACAACCGCCAACACGCGCGGCTCGGACGGCCATTCCCACTCGCTGAGCATGATTTGGAGGGCTTGCGCCCCTACCCGCGCGTTGCCCGGAATCGCTTTTGGCTTGCCCGTCGTCCCACCGGAGTAGGACAGACGCGTGATTTCGGTCCCCGTCATGACGGGCGGTACCAGGGGTCCTGGCTTGAACTGCGCTGCGAGCGTCATGAGGTTGTCGCCGGTTTTCCCGTCGCCAAGCGACAATACGGTTTTGATCCGGTTCGTCCGGCGGACGATTTCCGCGGCACGATCGCCGAACTTCTTCGGATCGTAGATCAGCGTCTCGACGCCGCCATCCTCGATGGAAAAGAGGTGGTCATCGGCAGAGCCCATCGGATGCAGGGCGACGAGACACGCCCCCGAAAAACTCGTGGCATTGTGCAGGATGAGGACCTCGATCGAATTGCTGGCCAGCAACGCCACGCGCGCGCCGTTGGAAGCTCCGCGCGCGAGCAGTGCCTGCGTGAACTGGCTGACGGCATTCAGGACGTCCTGTCCGGTCCAGGCCGGACCGCCGGCCATGCGGACAACCGGGTTCTTCGCTTCCCGCTTGAGCGCATTGACGACAGGCGAGACCAGGAATGTTGCGGGGTGGGACGATTGAGGTTGGGACATTTCGTGCCGACTATCTGTAGCCAATGGGACAAAACGCTAACATGAGGCCGAGCGCGAACACCACGTCGGGCGCGGCCTCCCAGTCGATTTGCCACGGAACATGACTGCGGACCGTGCTCGCGCCGCGCCCGCCGCTATACGTCCGATAATTGCCGTGACGCCGCGGCGTTTGTACAAAGGGCGACCTGAACCGCGAGTACGTCCCCGAATCGGAATTGGCGCCAGAACGTGTCCTCGGCAATAGCTTCCCCTGAGACATCCCAGGAAAATCCCGTCGCGCTGTTTGTCGCCGTGGTCTGCGTAATGGTCGGCACCTTCATGCAGGCGCTTGATGCGACCATCGCCAATGTCGCGTTGCCCTACATGCAGGGCAGCCTGCAGGCGTCCCGCGATCAGATCACCTGGGTCTTGACGTCCTACATCGTAGCATCGGCGATCATGACGGCGCCGGTCGGCTGGCTCTCCACGCGTTTCGGCCGGCGCAATTTTCTCATCGTATGCCTGTCGGGCTTCACCGTGACATCCGCGATGTGCGGCGCCGCGCTCAATCTGGACCAGATGATCATCTTCCGCCTCTTGCAAGGCGTATTCGGCGCCGCGCTCTCGCCGCTGAGCCAGTCGATCATCATGGACAAGTATCCGATCGAGCGGCGCGGTTCGATCATGGCCATTTGGGGAATCGTCGTGATGATGGGACCGATCATAGGTCCTACCCTCGGCGGCTACGTCACCGACGCGTACAATTGGCGCTGGGTGTTCTACATCAACGTGCCCTTCGGCGTTCTGTCCGTGTTGGGCGTGCTTCTGTTCCTGAAGGAGGAGCATCGCCTCAAGTCTCATCCTTTCGACTTTGCCGGCTTCGCCTATCTCGCGCTCGCCATCGGCTCGCTGCAATTCATGTTGGATCGCGGCACGTCGCAAGACTGGTTCAGTTCGACAGAGGTGACGATCGAAGCCGTACTTGCCGGCGTCGGCGCATACCTGTTCATCGTGCATTTCCTGACTTCGGAGCGGCCCTTTATTCCGCACGCGCTGTTCAAGGATCGCGACTATTTGTTCTCGACGCTGCTGACGTTCGTCATCGGGATGCTCCTGCTGGCGACGTCCGCGCTGCTGCCGCCCTATTTGCAGACACTAGGCGGCTACACCGTCAGCGAGACCGGCTGGATGATGGCGCCGCGCGGCGTCGGGACCATGCTGGCGATGCTCTTCGTCGGCCGCATCGTGATGACGACGGACGTCAGACTGCTCATGGCCTTCGGATGCCTGACGTTACTGTGGACCATGTGGGAGATGACGGGATGGACCCCCGAAGTCAGTTCCTGGGTTCTTGCGGGCACGACTTTCGTCCAAGGCGTCG
>Ga0335070_10011133_pt1 | contig 10519 bp, 9 predicted proteins | sample Lox_Sample_13_FD_206722 | JGI IMG/M metagenome (GOLD analysis project Ga0335070, IMG submission 206722) | Soil microbial communities from Loxahatchee National Wildlife Refuge, Florida, United States - Lox_Sample_1.3 | ecosystem: Environmental > Terrestrial > Soil > Wetlands | place: USA: Florida...
ACGGAGACCACAACGCAAGACATAGGCTCCTGGATCAGCGGCCTAACCTACGTCACGGGGAATGCCGCAAAAAAAGCTGCGGAGAGCGCCATGAAGAAGCTCCTTGATGTGGCTGCGCAGGAACTGGATGCCGACGTCTCCGATCTCGAAACGAAAAATAAGGAAATCTTCGTCAGGAGAGCGCCAGAGCGGAAGATTTCCTACGCGCAGGCGATTGCAGCCAGCATGCTCAAGAGAGACGGGGAGACGGTTATGGGTGAAGGCCATTTCAGGATCGTCAAAAATGTGCCGATCCACCCCAGCCTGGCTTCTGCGCAGGGAAGGTGGTCGGAGAACTACGCCTCCGATGCACAGGTGGCTGAAGTAGAGGTCGATACGGAAACCGGCTTGGTGAAGGTTCTTAAAGTAACGATAGCCCACGACTGTGGTTTTCCTGTCAATCCTCAACTGGTGGAAGGCCAGATTGATGGGCAGATCTCTATGGCCCAGGGCCATGCATTAAGTGAAGAGGTGCTTGTCAAGGATGGCCATATCATCAACCCCTCATTACTTGAATACAAGATCCCGTGTGCCCTCGATATGGTTGAAACAGAGCAGATCCACGTCAGGACCGAGCGATACGTTAGGGGACGCCCTTACGACACCAAGGAGGTGGGTGAGGGTCATGTTTCAGGCACGCTGGCGGCCATCGCCAATGCGATCTATGATGCAACCGGAGTGCGGGTCAAGGAGCTACCGATTTATCCGCATAAGATCATAGGAGGCTTGGGCAAAGAGAGGTAACTTAGAGAATGGGCCGCCCGTCACGCCTGATCAATTCTTCGATTCTCTTAGCACAGCTTCTTCGATGCTATTTGAAGAGTATGTCTTTGAGCTTTGCTTTGGTGGCCGTATCCAGCTTCGCAGAGTTGGCTACCGCAGCCGCCATGTCCTCGCCGCTCGTGGGATCGAGAGTCATCTGCATTTTATCGACTTCGGCCAGGAATTCAGCGTCTTTTATTGTCTCCTGGAAAGCCTTGCGCAATATGTCAACGCGGTCCTTGGGCGTTCCCGGCGGGACGACAAACGGTCTCGAATAGTCGTTCGCGTAGTGAGCCGCAACTTGTACGAGCCTCTTCTGCTCGTCGGTCTTTGCAAAATCAATCATCTTCGGAACGTTTGGGAGCTCTTTTAGCGTCGTCGGAGTGCACTGGACGACCACCGTCATGTCGCCCACCTCCAGCGCTCTCTTACGATTTGCCTTCACGTTGTCCCAGGACGGAGGCCCGCCGGCCAGTTCACCGCTATCCGCAGCAATGAGAATGTCCGTTGTACCTTTGTAGCCCGTGATAATCTGAGTAGGAAAGCCGAGTACGTCCTTCATTAAACGGTCCATATTGTCGACAAAGTTTCCGGGCACACAACCGCCTATCTTGACGGGTACGGGCGACGTCCGCCATTTTTCTGCCGACGCAATACCGCTCTTCTTGCCGAAAACAAAAACGGCATTCTCCTTATTGGCAGCCCCGATGTAGATGAACTTCTGGGGATCAAAGTCATAACCCGGCTGGCCCATCATCTGTCCGAGGATAAGTCCGCCGTTGATGTGTCCAAGGGTCAAACCGTCTGCCTTGATGCCCTTGAAGAGCTGGTTAGCCTGAATGAGCCCTCCAGCGCCGGTCACGTTCTCTACAATTACTGTGGGCTGGCCGGGGATATGTTTTCCGAGGTGGCGAGCAACGACCCTTGCCCAGAGATCAAAACCTCCGCCTGCCGAGAAGCCCACGGTAAGACGCACGGTCTTGCCTTGGTAGTACGGGGACGCTGCGTACGAAGTCACTGAGATCAGGCCCAGCAGTAACACTATCGTTACGATGGTTGCGAGTTGCTTCATAATCTCCCTCCTTGGTATATCGAAATTAGACAGAAGGTTGCATCCGTAAATCATGCTTCGGGGTCCTTGCTGACTTCAATGCTAGAATACGAATAACGTGTAGTCAAGGAGAAAAAAGTCTTGACAAGTGTCGGCAGGTGTGTGAAAAATAAGATATTGCCGAACATTAATATTAAAAGATACGTTGAATGGACGAATGTGTATGAAATCAAAGCCGAATAGTATTCGAAATATTCCGACCACCACGAGCCGGGAGTCAGAAAGAAAAAGGCAGATTCTTTCATCAGCAATAAAAGTCATCGGTGAACGTGGCTTCCAGAATGCCACTATATCCGAAATCGCAAAGAATGCTCAGATGGGTGACGCAACTATTTATGAATACTTTAAGAGCAAGGAGGACCTGCTGCTTGCCATCCCTCTTGAGATGAACAAAGAGCTGATTCCGCAGATTGAAGACCACATGATGGGCATCAAAGGCGCCTTTAATAAGCTCCGTAAGTTTATCTGGTGGTACCTTAACTTTTTCGAGAAGAATCCTGAATACGGCTCCATTGTGCTTCTGGAGTTGAAGACGAGCAGGACTTACATCTCGACGGAAGCCTATCAGGCGGCGCGGACCTTTTATCAGGTTGTCCTGGACATCATAAAAGAGGGGCAGGAAGAAGGGACTATCGACAATGAGATTGATATCTATGTGGCCCGAAGCATCTGCATTGGAGCCATTGAACATATCGTCATTCGCTGGCTTCTTAAGGACAGGAAATATTCTGTGACCCAGTATGCTGATCAGTTAATCGACCTCCTTATAAACGCGCTGAAGAAGACAGATGTAGATGCGACGAAGGAGAAATCTTTCACAGAAAAATAGAGTTTGATAATGAGGAGGGGGAACCCATGCGTCCGTCCTATTTCGCCGATCTGGAGGGCATTGCAGAGTTTGAGTACGTTGAGCCGAAGACCGTAAAAGAGGCTTGTTCCTTTCTCTCCCAGCAGAAGGAAAAGGCAAAGGTGATTGCCGGCGGCACCCGGCTGCTCGAAGCAATACGCGGCAAAGTAATAAGCCCCCGATACCTGATCAACCTCAAATCTGTGCCGAACCTTGACTACATCACCTTTAACGACGAGGAAGGTCTGAAGATCGGGGCATTGGCGACCCTCTTCGACGTGGGTCGCTCTCCTCTCGTTAATGACAAGGCGAAGATCCTGGCTGAGGCCATTCAAGACCGGGAAATAACAGCAAACAGGACGAGATGGGCGTATTACATGGCCACTCTCGGCGGTTCTCTCTCGGATACTGCCACTGCAGCAGACATCCTTCCCCCCTTGATCCTGTTCCGGGCCAAGGCCGTTATTGAAGGGCCTAAAGGATGGAAGACCACGTCTCTCGAAGAGCTTTTCGCCAAAAGTGGAGGGTGGTTGCTCCAGCAGGATGAGGTGCTCGTTGGAATCCGGATACCCGCTCTGCCTCCGGAGATTGGTGTCATGTACATAAAGAGTGCGGGGACGCCGCCTGCGCCCACGTTGAGGGCGGCCACACTGCTCAAACTCGATGCCAAGCACGTGGACACGGAAGACTTCAGGATCGTTGTGGGTGGAGTCGGACCTGTACCTGTCGAGCCGCGGGGGGCCGAAGAGGTGCTGGTAGGAAAGACGATCGACCATGATCTGATAGACGAAGCGATCGAGAAAGCGGTTGAGGAAATAGGCTCGGAGACTGACCCGGAGACCGCTGAACGAGCCAGAGAAGCCATAGAAGAGTCTATACGGCAGGCGGTGGACCTCGCAATCGGAGATTTTGCGCTTGGCTACTAACGCCGGATTATTCAAGGGAAGGGAACGAGAAGGATGAAGTGCTTGTACGGTAGACAGGAATGCATGTTTCTCAAGAAGAATAAATGCCCGAGAGAGAACGAATGCCAATTCGCAGGCGAAGTAAAAACGAAGATTAAACAAAAATTGAAGAAAGGAGGGGCGGCATCAGGCGATGGTAATTCAGGAGAAATTTCTGGTCAAGGCACCGATCAAGCAAGTGTGGCAGTTCGCGATTGACCCTGAACAGATCGGGCAGTGCGTTCCGGGCTGCGAGAAGATCGAAAAAATTGACGAAAGGACCTACCTTACGGTGGTCCGGGCAGGGGTTGGACCTATCAAAGTCCGGTTTAAATTCACCTCCACGTTGACTGAGATAGATGAGCCGAGGCACATCCATCTGGAATCCAAGGGAGAAGACACGGGCAAGGCCGGGAGCTTTACACAGACAAGTGACGTTGACTTCAAGGAGGTTGCTGACGGACAAGTCGAGATCTCCTATTTGTCAAACATCAATATAGTGGGCAGGCTGGCTACGTTCGGCGAGCGTATCATGAGAGCCCAGGCTAAGAAGATAGGAGAAGAATTCATACAATCGTTCAAAGAGAAAATAGAGGCTAAAAAGGAGATTTCGTCATGAGAGACTTTGAATATATTCCGGCAACGACGCTTCAGGAGGCATGTTCGTTGATTTCGCAGTATCAGGATGAGGGGAAGGTACTTGCGGGTGGTCAGTCCTTGATCACTCTTCTCAGACAGAAGTTGATCGCCCCTTCGTGCCTGATCGATATAAAAGGGGTAGCCGAGCTGGACTACTTGCGGTATGACGATAAGAAAGGCCTTGCGATGGGGCCTCTCACGACTCATCGGACGATCGAACGATCTCCGATTATTCAGAAGAATTATCCTGTCCTTTCCGACATGGAGAAAAGCGTTGCGTCAGTGCAAACGAGAAACTGGGGCACCATCGGCGGTAATCTCTGCAGCGCGGACCCCATAGGTGATGCCGCACCCACGCTCCTTGCTCTCGGCGCCCAGGTAAAGATGAAGAGCGTAAGAGGAGAGAGGATGCTGCCTCTTGGAGATTTTTTCACTGACTATTTTACCACGGTGCTCGAGCCTGACGAGATACTGGCAGAGGTCCAGCTCCCTGCGCCTGCCGCTCAGACAGGGGTTGTCTACATGAAATTCAGTACGATTGAGGCAGGGATAAAGATCGTTTCTGCGTCCGTGTTGATCACGCTCGATGCGAGCAAGAAAACCTGCAAGGACGCAAGGATCGTAATGAGCGCGGTGGCGCCGATTCCCTTCATCGCAAAAAAAGCCGGGGAGCACCTCATAGGGAAGGGCGTCACCGATCAACTGATCGCCGAGGCAGCCGAGCTGGCGGCGGCGGAGACGAGTCCCATCGCCGACGTCCACGCATCGGCCGAATACAGAAGAGAGATCGCAAAAGTCATCTCGCGCCGCGCAACTAAAGAAGCCTTTGAAAGAGCGAAAGCGGCTTAACTTCTATCAAGGAGGAAGGTTCGATCATGGAGATTACAAAAAAAGTTCTGAAAGTGACGGTCAACGGAAGGCCTTACGAGTTATTGGTGAAACCAAAGACAACGTTGCTCCAGCTTCTCAGGAACGAGCTGGGGCTCACAGGCGCCAAGCAGTCATGCATGGATAATTCATGCGGCGCGTGCACGGTTATTATTGACAATATGGCTGTCAAAGCCTGTTCCGTACTGGCAATGCAAGTGAACGGAAAGCAGATTACCACGGTGGAAGGGCTTGCGAAAGACGGCGTACTGACTCCTCTCCAGGACGCTTTCTTGAGGCATTCGGCCTTCCAGTGCGGGTTTTGTACGCCGGGGAAGCTCATGTCAGCCACTGCGATGCTGCAGGAGACTCCGAATCCGACTGAAGAAGAGATCAGGCGGGATATGGAAGGAAACCTGTGCCGGTGCACGGGATACAAACAGTATATCGAAGCCATCATGGAGGTAGCGCAGAAGAAGGAGGTATCGAAATGAGTGAATACTCCGTAGTCGGCAAACCATTGCCCAGAGTGGACGGCCTCAAGAAACTGTCAGGGCAGGCCAAGTTCACGGTTGATATTGTTTTGCCTGACATGCTTTATGCAAAGATCTTAAGGAGCCCGCACCCGCACGCGCGAATCCTCAGCATCGATACCAGCCAGGCGGAAGCGCTTCTCGGCGTGGCGGCCGTTATCACAGGTAAGGACACCCAGGGAATTCGCTATGGCTTTGTGGACACCCCGAGCTTCCCGGCGGAAGAGCGCCCCATGGCTGAAGAAAAAGTACGCTTCATCGGCGAGTCTGTTGTGGCTGTCGCAGCTGTCGATCCGGATACAGCCGAAGATGCACTTGATCTCATTGAGGTGGAATACGATCCGCTTCCCGCGGTATTCGACCCGGAAGAGTCGATGAAGGATGGTGCGCCCCAGATACATGGGGAGATCACCCGGACCACATCATGCGCATGGGAGGACTGGGGGGTTGCCAGAAAGTCGCATTCCTACACACCAATTAACAATGTAGCAGGTAAGGTTGAATTCTCCTATGGCGACTTAAACAAGGGGTTCGCCGAAGCAGATTATATACGAGAAGACCGTTTCAAGAGTCCTGCCACCGCGCACATGGCCATGGAGCCCCACACCATCGTGGCAAGCTACGATCCATTGTCGGGAAAACTCGACGTCTGGCTAAATCACATGGCGTACGAGATAAAGAGGTATTGGCTTGCAAAAACGCTCAACATGCCGAACGAAAAAATTAGGGTGCACCAGACGTACGTGGGCGGTGCGTTCGGCGGCAAGGCTGTCATATTCGATTTCGAAGTTATCGCCGCATTTCTGTCACGCAAACTCGGAAGACCCGTAAAGCTGGAGCTCACGAGAGAAGAGGTCTTCAGCACCTGCCGGAACAGTATACGGTTTGACACGACGCTTAAGACAGGTGTAAAGAAAGATGGGACCATCATAGCGCAGCATGCGAAAGTCATCGTCGATGCGGGCGCCTACAAAGGAAGCGCTGCTGTTGCCATGTATCTGAGTCATGCCTTCAATGATTCGTGCTTTGATCGTCACAACGTGCTACACGAGGGTGTTGCCGCCTATACCAATAAGAATTTCGGCTTCGCAAAAAGAGGGCACGGCTCGCCGCAGATGCGCTTCGCTTTTGATTCGCAGATCGATATGATATGTGAACATCTGGGTCTCGATCCGGTAGAATTCATGTTGAAGAACTGCAGAAAAAAAGGAGAGGTATTACCGAACGGCGATAGACTTGACAGTTATGGTCTTCCTAAATGTATTCAGGGAGTGGCTGACGCCATAGGATGGAAAGAGAAGAGAGGCAAACAGAAGGACAAGAATCGCGGCATGGGCATCGGTGTGAACGGCATGTTCAGCGGCTCCGGCTATTGGCCTTTTGCCTGCTCCGCTATTGTCCGGCTTAACCACAATGGCACGGTCACCCTGATGGAAGGTGACGTGGAGTTCGGCCAGGGTCCTGACACCGCCTATTCTCAGATAGTCGCCGAGACGTTGGGACTTCCTCTGGAAGATGTGACTCTTGTCGCCGGCGACTCCGAACTCTGTCCTCTCAATTACAGCAACTTTCTGAGTGGCGGCCTTTTTGTGGGAGGAGGAGCATGCTACTATGCGGCACTCGATCTGAGAAACAAACTCCTCAAAGCAGGCAGCGAATTCTTCAAAACAGCGCCTGAAGACCTGGACATGAAAAACCGCGCAGTATTCATCAAGGCAAAACCTCAAAAATCAGTCCCGTTCGGCGATCTGTTGCGCATCAATATCCAGAAGCACCTCGGCGATGCTATGATTGGTGTAGGCTACAAGAAAGCGGTTCCGGAAATAGAATTTTATCCGAGCCTCTCAAAAGGAACCGGAAGATTCACGGATGCGTATAGTTATGCAGCAGCCGCCGCAGAGGTCGAGGTTGATCGGGAGACCGGGAGGGTAAAGGTGCTGAAACTTGCCATGGCGGATGACTGCGGTAACAGGATCAATCCAGCCGCGGTTGAGGGGCAGATGGCGAGCCAGGCAGTGATGGGGATGGGCGATGCTCTTCTCGAAGAGGTGATCGATGAGCACGGCCGCGTGATCAATCCCACACTGGTTGACTACGAGATCCCGCGGGCCTTCGACGTACCTGAAATTATCCTCGTGGACGGATGTGACTGGGAACCCAAGGGTCCTTATGGCGGCAAGGAGGCTGGTGAGGTCGCCCGGGCTGCGGTGATCCCGGCCATAGCCAATGCTATCCATGATGCTGTCGGCGTAAGGGTCTTCAGAGTGCCCATCACTCCGGAGAGACTGCTGACAGCGTTGAAGAATCAAGGCAAGTAAAATCAGTAGAGGCCTTCCTGTCTCAAAAAAGGCAGGAAGGCCCGGCTAAAGCTTACGAATAGGAGTTTGAATAATGTTGGTTACGGTCAAGACAAATTTCGCGGGGCAGCAAGATCTGGAGCTAACAACACCCACCTTGAAAGGCATACTCGTTGAGCTATCGAAAAAAAGCAATCTCTCTTTTTTCAACGGGGAATCCGACGAGGTCAGGAGCGACTTCAAAGTCTATCTCAACGAGACTGAGTATGAAGAGCTGCCCGAAGGGATCAATACAGAAGTGAAGGCCGAAGATCAGCTGGAAGTCAACATCCTCATAATTGCAGGCGGATAAAAGGACGCGCTGAAAAAGTGCATGGCAAAACACCAAAGGTGCCTGCGGAAGAAGATGGTCTACACCGCAATACGGCTGCGCCAAAGGTCGTGGTATAGGGAGGAGGTGAGTTCTTGCTGCAATAGGGCAATAGGGCAAACGGAATCTAGCTCTTTGGACAAGATTTTTTCGTATATCCTTTCTGAGAAAGGGGGTCACCATGAAGAGAAGAAGCATCGGTCTTGTCGTCATTTGTCTGGTAGCAACATTCTTCGCAATCACTGCTTCAGTCCCTAACGTTTCAGGCGCGGAACTCAAGATAGGAGTCCTTACACCTCTGACTGGGTACGTCGCCTATTTCGGTCAATTGCAGGAAGCGGCCTTGAAGGTAGCGCAGAAAGATTTCGCAAAGCTCGGGCCAAGTGGCGGGTTTGATCTGAAATTCATTATTTACGATACCGGATCAAAGCCGCAAGATGCAATCCTCATGGCCCAGAAACTGATGCACAGCGATAACGTTCTGAGTATACTCGGCCCTTATCTCAGCACAGAGTGCGAGCAGGTCTTCCCGATAGTCAACCGGGATAAGGTTCCTATAATCACCGCCTCCTCTGCCAAGGCTGGGTTGACTGCTGCCAACAGGCCCTGGACCTTTCGTAATGTCATGACGAGCGACAAAATTAATGAACCTGCTTTTCGCGCGTGGGTAAAACAGAAGAATATCAAGACAGTAGCCATCCTGACGGACATCAAGTCAAAAGTGAGCGAAACGTACGGTAAAGAGGTGGCCCCAATGTTTCTGAAGAAATATGGGGTCCGGATCGTAGAGGATATTGACTTTGTCACCGAGGACGTCGATTTCAGTGCGCAGATTACAAGAGTGAAGCGGGCCAATCCCGATGGCATTGTGTTGGCCGGCGAGTATTCAATGGCGGCGAATATCGCTCGCGAAGCACGAAAACAGGGTTTGAAACAGCCATTCATTACGGACGTCCCCACTATCGGCACGGCGGACTACATCAAATTGGGGGGAGACTCCGTTGAGGGCACGTTTGGCCCGTCAGACTTCTGGGCCAATAGCCCCGATCCTAAGATTCAGACCTTCGTCAAGAAATTCAAGGCGGAGCTTGGACAGGACAAGACTCCGAGCAATACCACCGCCGCAATGTATGACACGGCTTTCATCACGCGCTATCTCGTGGGAAAGGTCGGGATTTCCGGCAAGGCCAGTGATCTCCAGAAAGATCGGGAGAAGATCAGGGATGGCTGGGCGAGCTTGAAGGACTACCCGGGTGAACTCCAGGGAAAGACGACTATTGATAAAAACGGTGACGCCTTAAAGGATTTCTACATGCTCACGGTCAAGGGCGGACAGTGGGTTAAAGCTGCGGAATAGGCGCGGAGCTGTAAAGCGTCGTTTTAGTAAGCAGACCTAATTCCGGGAAGTGACTCGTCAGGGTTTAAAGTGACGAGCACCTTCCCGGGTCCGAGGGGGTCGGACATGTTCCTGCAGCAACTGGTCAACGGGATCATGCTGGGAAGCACCTATTCCCTGGTGGCCATCGGCTATACCCTGATATTCGGTGTGCTTAACCTTCTCCATTTTGCACATGGAGAGGTCTTCATGTTAGGAGCCTTCTTTGGCCTTCAGGTTGTTCTCGGTCTGAAGCTCGGGATTTTCGGCTGCATGGTCGGTGCGATGATTGGCACGGCTATTGTGGGGTTCTTGATTGAAAGGGTTGCCTTTCGGCCGATAAAGAAAGAATATTTTCTGGCTCCCCTGATTGCAACGATCGGCATCACAATCTTTCTCCAGGAGATGGCCACAAAGATCTTCGGAAGCGAGCCCGTGGGTTTTCCCCAGACAGTGGGAATCCGGAATTTCCAGCTCGGTCCTATAGGTATCAACACCCTCCAAATCCTGATCTTGAGTATCGCCATATTTCTGATGGTGGTGCTCCATCTCTTTGTGTCCCGGACTAAGCTGGGTCGTGCGATGAGGGCAACAGCAGAGAACGCGACGACGGCTCGGCTCCTCGGCGTAAAGACTAATCGAATAGTGGTGCTGACCTTTATGATCGCTTCCGCCCTTGCAGGGGCTGCCGGTGTGCTGGTGGGCATGATGTACAACTCTGTTTCTCCCTACATG
>Ga0335070_10011134_pt1 | contig 10519 bp, 9 predicted proteins | sample Lox_Sample_13_FD_206722 | JGI IMG/M metagenome (GOLD analysis project Ga0335070, IMG submission 206722) | Soil microbial communities from Loxahatchee National Wildlife Refuge, Florida, United States - Lox_Sample_1.3 | ecosystem: Environmental > Terrestrial > Soil > Wetlands | place: USA: Florida...
GCTATTTTCTCATCTATCTGAAGTCCTGCTACGAGGCTGAATCGATATTGACGTTTCTGAAGGGTCGGAAGGGTTGGGACTTTCGAGAAATTCGATAATGGCATTCCTAACCTTGTTAATATCCACTTTGGTATTGATGCAAGGCCCGTTGGGCCGTTCGTTCAGAATTCCAATCACGGGGATCGGATAAGTGTCTTGGATGCCTGTAGTGAGATCGAGCTCGCAGGCCACCGCCACAATGGCCTCGGGTCTGTTCTCCAAAACAATTCTCCTGGCCAATGTTCCACCGGTAGCCACGGCGATCTTTAGATGATGTCGGTCAGAAAGCTCAATCAAGTCTCTAATTTCACATTTTCCACAGCCTTTGCAGTTTCTAATATTACCGGTAATCTTGATCTCACAGTCAAAATTCTGAATACAGTGAGGAAGAAGGATTAAGAGTTTATCAGGCCGGATGCGGTGTCCGTTCGACCGAATGAGATGGTTGTTCAATTCGACGAAAGACTGGCGGACTTTCTCTTTTTGAATGCCGACCATCTTTCCCATCAGAAGCATGACCGGAAAGAGGACTTTCGCGACGAGCCCTCGGAGCCGATGTGATAGAAAGATATCCTTCCCGCGAATGATGGTGAAGACGAGGAGAAGACCACCAAAGATCTTGAGGAAGACCAAGGAAGCGAGGGCGGAACTGAAGATCAACGGCAGGGAAGGGTGAATGTTCTTCAGTCCAACGATCGGAACGTACCAAAGCAGAAAGATAAGCAACAACAGAATGAGGCATGTAAGGACCAATAGTCCGATAAAGATTCTCTTTTTGGGCCTGATCTCCAACGTTATCCTCCCAGAAAACGCATGCATCCAGATCGGTGAGCCAGTTTGTCCAAAATATTTTACCAAATTTTAGGGCCTGCCATCAGGAAATAGCGATAAAAGGCATTTCGGAAAATCGAGGGCTACTTAGATTCTGGAAGCGTTGGGCCATCCGTCCGCGGGCCCCTGAAGGAGATGTATAGGGCCTTGAGCGGATGTGACAGAGTATCGTTGACCGCTGTCGGTTCAAAGCCACTATGAAGCATACAGTTGGCACATTTCGGGTTGCGACCGTTGCCGTAGCGGCCCCAATCCGTCTCGTCTAACAGAGACTTAAAGCTTGGGGCATAGCCTTCCTTTGTCAGTAGATAACAAGGCTTCTGCCATCCGAAGATATTTCGCGTAGGGTTGCCCCAGGGCGTACACGCGTATGGTTGATTTCCAGCCAAAAAATCAAGAAACAGCGTCGAGTGATTGAAGTTCCAATGTTTGCCCTTGCCGACTCTAAGAATTTCTCGGAAGAGGTTTATGCTTCGTGTCCGCTTCAGGAAGATCTCTTTTTTGGGCGCCTCTGAATACTGATAGGCAGGTGACACCATGATGCCCTCGATCCCCAAGCTCATCAGGAAATCGAAGAAATCTGAGACCTGCGATGCTGAAACCCCGTCGTAGAGCGTATAGTTGATCGTAATCCGAAACCCTTTGGAAGCGGCCAGTCTGACCGCCTCCACTGCCGAGTCGTAGACCCCCTGCCGGCAAGCTAAGGCATCATGCCTCTCGCGATCCCCGTCTAAATGGACTGAGAGGGTCAGATAGGGCGAGGGAGTATAGTCGTGCATTCGTGTTTTAAGTAAGAGACCGTTGGTACAAAGATAGACGAACCTCTTCCGCTGGATCAGAGCGGCAACAATCTGGGGCATTTCTTCGTGAATTAGAGGTTCTCCACCCGAAATCGCGACGATCGGCGCACCGCATTCGTCCGAGGCAGCGAGGCACTCGTTCAAACTGAGGCGCCGATTGAGAATGTCATCGGGATAATCGATCTTGCCACACCCGGCACACGAAAGATTGCAGCGAAAGAGAGGCTCCAGCATCAACACCAGAGGATAGCGGGGGGTCCCCTTGAGCTTCTGTCGGATCATGTAACGAGCGAGACGATATCGTTGAATGAAGGATACACCCATCACAGATTCCTTCTATTCCATTTCAGTCATAACGAATCCGGCAACCGAAAATGTGTCTGCTCATGTTCGCCTTCCATCTCGCAGACCGAGCTGACGCCGTAAAAACGAAGCCTTGCCAACACCTTTTGCACCATCGCCTCGGGCGCAGAGGTTCCAGCCGTAATACCGACCCTCGTTTTCTCAGAAAACCAGGAAGCGTTGAGGTCGTCGATATCCTCAACCAGATAAGCATGAAGGCCACTCTGTTCTCCTACCTCTCTCAAACGGTTCGAGTTGGAACTGTTACGGGCCCCCACCACCAATAATAAGTCTATATTCTTTGCCAGTCGTTGGATTGCGTTCTGCCGGCTTTGTGTCGCATAACAGATATCGCTTAACTCGGGTCCTTCAACGTCTCGCCAGCGGCTTTTTAACGCATCGATCACTTCACGGGTATCGTCAAGGCTGAGGGTTGTTTGGGTGACATAGGCCAGACGATTTGGGTTTCTGACCTCTAACCTCTCCACCTCATTTCTTCTCGAAACCACGTAAACCGGGCCATCCACCCAGCCCCGGGTGCCCTCCACCTCCGGATGGCCGGGATGGCCAATGATGATGACCTCGAAGCGTTTGCGGCTGTACCGCTGGGCCTGGGAGTGGACTTTGGTCACCAGCGGACAGGTGGCATCGATGACGTGGAGTTTTCTCTTCTCCGCTTCTTTCATCACTGCGGGTGAAACACCGTGGGCACTGAAGATGACCACTGCACCGGCAGGAACTTCGTCGAGCGTCTCAATAAACAAAGCACCATGGTTTTTTAAGTCTTCCACGACATGGCGATTGTGGACGATCTCATGCAACACAAAAACGGGCGTACCATAGATTTCGAGTGCACGCTCTACAATCTCGATCGCGCGAATTACCCCCGCACAGAATCCCCGAGGTTGGGCGAGAATCACTTGCATCGATTTCCCAGATATTCTATTAATAAGAATATTGTACATATAGCATATTTCTCCGACAAAATCACGGTTAGACGCTGACATTTTTTATAAGGACTCAATGAAATGATTAGGTTCACATTGATTCGATGGCTTCCCGCAAGCTTAAGATGATTTCACCCAATCTATGACCTCAAGACTGTTTATTATTCAGCCCTCTCATTACCGATCCAGATCAAACTTGACCTTGCATAAAGTCAGGAGGAGAAGTTTGGTCGGGTTAACATTGCCCTATCTTGCAGCCCTCACCCCATGAGAATGGGAGGTCACGCTAATCGACGAGCAATTAATGGATATCGATTTCAAAGCTCCTGTCGACCTCGTTGCGATTACCACCTGGACGATTAACTCTTTTCGGGCTTACGAGATTGCAGATCAGTATAGGAAGCAGAGGATTCCTGTGATCATGGGGGGACCCCATACCTATTTTTATTCAGACGAGGCAAAGGAGCATTGCGATGCGGTCGGCATCGGAGAAGGGGAGAAGATTTGGGGGTTGATGCTTGAGGATGGTGCCCGAGGTCGGCTGAAAGAGATCTATCGAGCTGATCATCTTCAAGACCTGAAGGACCTTCCGTTGCCGCGTCACGATCTCTTGAATTTTCGGAAGTATGGTTTGTTCAAGGCTTTTTCAATCCAATCTTCCCGGGGTTGCCCCTTCAAATGTGAGTTCTGCTCAGAACGTTTTTATCTGGGCCCGAAGTATCGTTATCGCCCAGTTGAAGAAGTGATCGATGAAATTAAACGTAGCAAGGCCAAGAATATTCTCTTTGCGGATAGTAATTTTGCGGGCAGAATCCCTCATACGATGGAATTGATGGAAGCCCTGATTCCACTGAAGGTACGGTGGTCAACGCTCTGGTCGGCCTATCTATGCAACAACGAAAAGTTTATGGATCTTGCCAAGAAAAGTGGCCTCTTGCATGTCAATATAGGAATTGAGAGCATCAACCAGGATACTCTTTCCGGATTGAACAAGAGGATCAATCAAGTGAAAGAATATAAAAAGATTTTGCACAACTTGCGGAAAAGGGGAATCAGTTATTCTCTGAACTTCATCTTTGGTTGGGATACAGAAAAAAAGGATGCCTTTGCCTCCACTCTGGCGTTCCTGAAGGAGGAGAAAGTACCGGTCGCCTATTTTAATATTTTAACCCCCCATAAGGGGACCCCTCTTTATGAGCGCATGAAAGCGGAGAATCGAATCATCGATATCGACCATATTGGTAGATGGCCTGGTCTCCAATGTTACATCGAACCCACATATTGCTCTGCGCAGGATTTGGAGCAGTATGTAAAAAAGATATGCCAGGAATTTTACAGTTTTCCTTCGATGTTTGCACGGCCGCCTTTGCCTACGACGAAGGCTAACATCGCTTCTTGGATCGTGAATTTTTCGGAGAGAAGGGTGTCCAGGGCGAATGAAGGGGCGGAGGATTTTGACGGTTATTAAACCGGAACAAGAGATATTTGAGATTTCTGGTTTCGAATTCGAGTCCGATTCTCGAAATATCCGCCTTTCGTTTTAAGATTCTTGGATCTGTCTTTTTCCTAAAGAAAAGATTCTGATTTAAACTTACCTCCGTATTTCATCTAGGAACCGGTCGACGTAAAAGTAAGAAACTTCGTGGTGGTTTCAAATGGGTAGAAATATTGACAAACGGATCAAGAAGTTAGATATTCAAATCAACGTCGATTGTTTATAAGGGGAAGCTGAAAAAGGATTAAGAATGAGAACCTTGTTGCTTAATCCTCCCTCTTTCGAGAAGTTCGATGGTGGGGCCGGGTCGCGTTACCCGGCAAGACGGGAAATCCATTCCTTCTGGTATCCAACCTGGCTTGCCTATCCTGCTGGTTTGATTCGAGACAGCCGGCTTCTCGATGCTCCTTCCCATGGGATCAAACCGGGAGAGACGGTTCGTATTGCTGCCGATTATGATTTTGTGGTCATCTTCACCTCGACTGCGGGATTTCGAAACGATGCCCGCCTGGCGGAGAGGATGAAGGACGCCCAACCCGGTATCAAGATCGCGCTTGTCGGTCCGCACGTTACGGTCCTGCCCGAAGAGAGTCTCAGAGCTTCATCGGCCATCGACTTCGTGGTGAGAAAAGAATTCGACTATGCGGTTGCCGAATTTGCGTGGGGGAAGAAGCTCGAAGAAATTGAGGGCATCAGTTTCCGAAAAGAGGGGCAAATTTTTCATAACCCGGATCGTCCGTTGGTGGAGGATCTCGATGCTCTGCCTTTTGTGGTGGAGATTTTTAGACGCGATCTCGATATTACAAAGTATGATATCCCTTTTTTGTATCACCCTTACCTCTCCTTTTACACTTCCCGGGGATGCCCAGCGCTCTGCACCTTTTGCCTCTGGCCGCAAACCATGTGTAGCCATCAATGGCGTACGCGCAGCAGCGATCACGTCGTTGCCGAGGTGAGACGAGCCCGGGAGTTGTTCCCCGAGGTGAAGGAGATATTTTTTGATGATGACACCTTCACCATAGGCAAATCCCGAGTCCTTGAGCTTTGTCGGAGACTGAAACCCCTCAAGCTCACCTGGTCCTGTAATGCGCGGGTGACGACCGATTTTGAAACCCTCAAGGCAATGAAAGAGGCCGGCTGCCGCCTTCTGATCGTTGGATTTGAATCCGGGGATCCTGGGATTTTAAAAAACATCAAAAAAGGAGCACCGATCGAACAGGCCCAGGCATTCATGAAACATTGCAAAAGCTTAGGATTCAAGGTCCACGGAGATTTTCAAATGGGCCTTCCTGGCGAAACGCCTGAAACGATCGAACGAACCATACGGTTTGCCATGAAATTGGACCCGGAAACAGTTCAGGTCTCCATGGCTCACCCTTATCCTGGGACTGAGTTTTATCAATACTTGAAAGATCAAGGATATTTCATTTCCTCGGAGATGACGGATGAGGAAGGCCATCAGCTGCCCAACTTCGAATATCCGGGTTTGAGCAAAGAGGAAATCCTGAAAGCGGTCGAAGACCTGTACGGCCGGTATTATTTCCGCCCCAGGATTATCCTTCGGATCATCCGCCGGGCTTTATTTGACGCAAACGATCGCCGCCGATTATATCAAGAAGGGAAGGAATTCTTGAGGCTTCGTGCTAAGAGAAAAGATTTTATTCATTCCGCAAGCCAGTGTTAGATCGAAAGTTCGAGGGATGGCACGGTGAGCATCTGGTGTACCCCGAGTCCCAACCAGCGCCGTGACCCACCAAAGGCTCACGACATCCTCTCCGGCCTTGAAGGAGGCGCTGCTGCATCATCGGAGCTTCTCGGAAGTAGTCGGTGAATCGTAGATGCCTGCCAGACAGCAAGACCAGGTAGACCGACGAGCAGCTCCCGCACTCGGCGGGCCAGGGACAGGGCAAGAGCGATGGAGGGCTCTATCCCCAGGGCTCTACCGATAAGGATGTAGCCTCCCTCCTGAATGCCGAGGGCACCCGGCACCGCGAAGGCCCCGGTCCGGACAGCTTGGCCTAGGCTCTCGAAGAGCAGGGCTGTCCCGATATCGACCGGATGGCCGAGGAGACGGAGGGCAAACCAGACTTCCCCGACTCCGAGGAACCAGCCGAGGATGTGCCAGCAGCCCGAGGTCACGAGGGTGCGAGGGTTGCTGTAAAGACGAAGGACTTCGGCATCTATGCTCGCGGCCCCGTTGGAAAAAGAAACCGATTCCGATACGCCGAGTACCCTTCTTGAGACTCGTGCAACAATGCTCAGAAACCCCCGCCTCTGGGCCGCGTAAAATCCTGCCAGAAGGACTGCCATGATGCCTGTTCCCGCAAGGACAACGATAAAGGACCCCTTGCTGCCGAGAAGGGGCACCACGAGAGCGATCCCGAAGAGTGTGAAGAGGATCTGAGTCATGACGACGAGAGTAACATCAACGATGACACTTCCCCCGGCCTGACTGACCTGAACCCCCCGGCCGACGAGCAGCCAGGCCTTCACCACGTTGCCACCCATCTGGAGGACGGGCAGCAGATCGTTGATAGACTCACCGATCCAGCGGGCCCGGAGCGTACGAAGCCAGGGCGGCCTCTGCGGGGGCGGAAAAAGGCTCCGCCAGCCCATGCTATCGGCCCACAATGGAGGGAGATGGAAGAGAGCAATGGCGATGATTCCCCATCCCGCCCGGCCGAGGGCCTCCGCCACTTCACCAACTCCTTGCCAGGCGATAATGGCAACGAAGAGTGCGATTCCTACAAGGAGGCCGATAGAGGCGGCACGGGACCGGAAGATCCCACGGAGGGTCTTCATCGGGAAAGATTCCTGGGATTCTCTAAGCTGGGGATCCACGAGGAGGCTCACTGTCGATCCTTTGGGACACCTGCCTCGCCTATTGCAGGGCCGCCTTCGCCAGGCGGGAACCCAACTTTCCACATCGGTCGGGGGGACTTGTGCACGGTGCCCCAGACCCGGTCGGACGCTTCGATGAACCGGTCCGAATCGGTCTTGTCGAAGACAGGGGGCGAAATCAGCTTCACGATATCCTTGCGATGCCCGGTAGCCTGGGTCAAAAGGTCGAGAACCATTGGAATCTCCTCAAAACGTAACGATGGAAAGACCTTTTTTAGCTTTAAGCATAATATCTTTTCGTTGAAATGCAAGGACCGTGATCAAAGACCGCAGGATTTGCCGTCTATACCTGCTCGTTGCAGAGCTGACTTCTGATTACGAGGTCGGAAGAGCCTGGTGGGTTGCACTCCCGAAAGTCTGTGAGTGAGATGTCAAATCTCCTGAAGGAACGGTAAGGAAATCGCGGTGGAGAAAGGGGCAACTCACCGTCTTCAGGGAAACATGTTCTTGACGAGCGATTTTGCGACTTCCCAGAATGGCCCTGGAAATTTGTGCGCGGAAGCGAGAACCTCATCGAATGCACCGACAAACCAATCGATGTCTTCTCGAGTGACGACGAAGGACGGTGCGATCTTCAGCACGTCCTGATTCGATCCAGCCACCTGTGTTAGCACTCCATGCTTGTCGAGGAGTGGGATCGTTAAGGCTTGAGCAAAAAGCCCTGGGTTGATCTTGTGCATCAACGTCCACGCGTTCCTGAGCATGAAGGACTTCGGCTCCTCAAACTCAACACCTACGAGCAGACCCTTGCCGCGGACCGCCTTGACCAGCTCATACTTTTCCTTCAAAGGCTGTAACCGCTGTAGTAGGTATGTGCCCATCTCGCGACACCGTTCGAGGAGATCTTCCCTGTCAAGCACGGTAAGGGCAGCCAAGCCTGAGACCATAGCGAGATTATTCCCACCGAATGTGGTTGCGTGCACCTCCGAACGGTCGAGCCGAGAGAAGACGCCTCGAATGATTTCCTCACGGGTGACCACGGCGGAGACAGGGACCATCGCTGCACTCAATCCTTTGGAGAGGCAAACGATATCGGGTTCTACTCCCCAGTGCTCGGCTGCGAGGAATGTCCCTGTCCGCCCGATACCGGTGTGGATTTCGTCAAAAATTAGGATCGCCTTATGCTTCCGGCAGAGTTCTTGGACGTGCTGGAGGTAATCATCGGAGGGTAAGATAATTCCCGCGCCCACCTGGATTGGCTCGAGGATGACTGCCGCCACATTCCCAGCGGCCAGGTCCTGTTCGAGTGCAGCGACGTTGTTAAAGGGGAGTCCTTTTGTTTCTGGAAGAAGTGGGCCGAATCCATCTCGCCACATCGGGTGGCCTGTCACGGAGAGAGCACCATAGGTAACTCCGTGGTAAGAGTGGTCGGCGTAAAGGATTCTCGGTCGCTTTGTAACGCAACGAGCGAATTTCAACGCTGCCTCGACCGCCTCCGATCCCGAGTTGGCGAAGAAGACCATATCCAGCCAGGGAATCCGCTTGACCAACGCCTCCGCAAGGAGGCCCGGAAGGAGTGGGATATCAAGTTGGATCAAGTTGGGCAGCGATCCGCCGAGCGTTTCAACGAGCGCTTGGCGAACGAAAGGATGATTGTGTCCGATGTTGGAGACGCAGAAACCGGAGATACAGTCCAAGTAGCGCCTGCCATTTTCGTCCCAAAGGTAACAACCCTCGGCGCGGGTATAGAGCCGGTCGTAGCCGATGAGCTGCATCGACTTCACCCACGCCGGGTTGATGTACTTTGCGTGCAGCTTGGAATTCTGTCCCAGCCGCTGCTGGAACAGATTGAGGGCGTCGAATTTTGATTCGGAATGCTGCATGTCCTCGATTTGAAGAACGCTACGGATTCTCAACCAAAAGTCATGGCTCGGACCCTTGGTTGGAGAACTATATGGAAAAAGAAGTTGCCTGTCAAGCAGAAACTGGTCCACTCTCTAGTTTACTTTCTCCATGACCGGAGAATGAATCGCCTCCCAGGCCTCATTCCACTAATCCTTAAGGTCACTGAATGCAATCAGTTGGGCGCCCGAGGCAAGAAGTGCCTGGTGTAACTTGGGACTGATCAAAGCCTCATACTCCCTCTGATGGAAATCACTTTCCCCCGTGCGATGGATGTCGGAAATTTCAGGGTGGAAATAGATTTCGGTCACTCCTGGAGGGAGCTGACCGAGAAAACGGAGGACCAGATCTAAATTCATGGTACCGCTATCATTCATACCAAAAACAAAATCATTTGAATACACCCTGTCGCGTTTCAACTTTTTCTTTAAGAGAGAAGCCCAGGGTGCCACGAGAAGCCATGAGCCTGTTCTCCGGGGAAGACCCTTCCTCGAAGCTCGCCACGAAGGGATAAGGGGTTCGTAAGGCAGTCGCATTGCCCTCATCCCATAAGCTCTGCCTATTTTCAGGACGAGCTTCGAAACGGTGGGATGGAGGTGAATGTGATGATGCGTATTGACGTGGTCTAGGAGGAGCCCAGTCTTTCGGAACGCTTCAAACTGCGCACGGATTTCCGCTTCCAACTCCTGCCTCACCTTCGACCCAAAAAAGAAATTCATTCCTGCTCCGACGAGAGCAGATGAAAGTCTACCTCTTCGGTCCACGAGATTGGGAATGGTTTCAGGAGCTAAGACGGGGAGTCCGTCCACCATCACCAGATGGAGTCCTACACGTAAAGAAGAGAGTCGCCGAGCTCTGTCTATGGCATCCTTGGCCGCTTTGCCTCCCACCATCAAGCTTGCGCAACTGAGAATGGCGTGACGATGGGCTTTTTCTATAGCCTCGTTCACCGACAGTGAAGAGCCAAAGTCATCACCGGTAACGATGAGCTGTTTCACGATCGTGACTCCCGGAGCATCAGCCGCCCGTCCCGTGTCAGGGTGAACTCAGAACGGCGCCAGATGACTGTCCTATTCGTAAATGCCAAAAGCCAGGAGGCAAGAGCGACCAGATCTCTCAGCGGAAGCAACGCAAGACTTTTTAACCCCTCCCGATCTCGAAGCCCCCACCCGAGAATGACCGCTGCCGTTGCTAAACGTAGCCCAATGGCTCCCCCCAAGGCAATCAGCCCAACCGCATCTGCCGAGCGGGACATGGCGAAAAAAAGTGCGAAGGGAATAGAACGAATCAGCACGGTAGCAAAAAAACCAACAGGATTGGCT
>Ga0335070_10011135_pt1 | contig 10518 bp, 8 predicted proteins | sample Lox_Sample_13_FD_206722 | JGI IMG/M metagenome (GOLD analysis project Ga0335070, IMG submission 206722) | Soil microbial communities from Loxahatchee National Wildlife Refuge, Florida, United States - Lox_Sample_1.3 | ecosystem: Environmental > Terrestrial > Soil > Wetlands | place: USA: Florida...
TCACAGAGCCGCTCGCCGATCCGGACCGCTACCAGACCGTGTACGCGCGGGAAGCCGGCTCGGCAGCGGCCCCGACCGCGGGGCTGCACTTCACGCGGGAGCTGCTCGCCCGGCTCGAGGTCGAGCGCGTCACCCTGCACGTCGGCCTCGACACCTTTCGCCCCATCGGCGAGGCGCGGCTCGAGGAGCATCGGATCCACGGTGAGCGCTACGAGGTCGCCCCGGCAGCGTGGGAGCGGATCCGCAGCGCAGGCCGCGTGCTCGCTGTCGGCACGACGACGGTGCGCGTGCTCGAGACGCTCGCCCGCGGCGGCCCGCTCGCCGGTCGCACGGAGCTGTTCGTCACCCCCGGCTTCGAGTTCAGGCGGGTCGACGCGCTGCTGACGAACTTCCACCTGCCGCGCTCGACGCTGCTCGCGCTCGTGATGGCCTTCGCGGGCGTCGAGGAGACGCGACGCCTCTACCGGCTCGCCGTGGCCGAGCGCTACCGCTTCTACTCCTTCGGCGATGCGATGCTGATCCTCTAACGCCGCCCCAGGAACGCGAGAGCGCACTACGCTCGTCGAGATGGCAAACGTCTTCACCCTGACCGCGACCGACGGCTCCGCGCGGGCCGGCGTCCTCCGCACGGCGCACGGCGACGTGCCGACGCCGGCGTTCATGCCCGTCGGCACGAAGGCGACCGTCAAGGCGGTCGACCCGCGTGAGCTGCGCACGCTCGGCGCGTCGATCGTCCTCGGCAACTCCTACCACCTTCACTTCCGCCCGGGCGAGGAGCTCGTCGCCGAGCTGGGCGGCCTGCACGCGTTCATGGGCTGGGACGGTCCGATCCTCACCGACAGCGGCGGTTTCCAGGTCTTCTCCCTGCGCGACACGATGCTCGAGGCCGACGACGACGGCGTCACCTTCCGCTCTGTCTACGACGGCCGATCCGAACGCTTCACGCCCGAGCTGGCGGCGCGGATCCAGGAGCTGCTCGGCTCCGACGTCGCGATGTGCCTCGACGTGTGCGCGCCTCCGGGCGTGCCGCGGCCGGAGCTCGAGGAGGCCGTCCGCCGAACGACCGTGTGGGCCCACCGCCAGCGCGACCTGCCGCGTGCCCCCGGCCAGCTCCGCTTCGCGATCACGCAGGGCGGGCTCGACACCGAGCTGCGCGTGCGCTCCTCGGAGGAGCTCGTACCGCTCGACTTCGACGGATACGCGATCGGCGGGCTCTCCGTCGGCGAGGAGCGGGCGCCCATGTTCGCGGCCACGACGGGCGCCGCCTCGCTCCTGCCGGCGGACAAACCGCGCTACTTCATGGGCATCGGCGACCCGGAGGGCGTGATCGAGGTGATCGCACGCGGCGTCGACATGTTCGACTGCGTCCTGCCGACGCGAACTGCGCGCACGGGCAGCGCGCTCACCTGGGAGGGCCGGCTCAACCTCCGCAACTCGCGCTTCGCGCGCGATCCGCGCCCGCTCGACGAGGGCTGCGCATGCCCGGCCTGCACGACGTTCACGCGTGCGTACATCCGTCACCTCGTCAACCAGCAGGAGATCCTCGGCCTCCGCCTGCTCAGCCTGCATAATCTGCGCTTCCTCCTCGATCTCGTCGCCGCCGCGCGGCTCGCGATCGCGCACGGCGCCTTCGAGAGCTGGAGAGCGGACGCGCTGGCGCGCCTGCCGGGCCCCAGAGCGGAGAACTCATGAGCGCAGCAGGCTTCCTCATCATCGTCGTCGCCTTCGGGTTCCTCTACTTCGTGCTCGTCCGACCGCAGCAGCGGCGCCGGGTCGATGCGGAGCGGATGCTCCAGAGCCTCGAGGTCGGCGACGAGGTCGTCACCGCGGGCGGCATCTTCGGGACGATCACCGCGCTCGACGAGGACGAGGTGCGCGTCGAGATCGCGCCCCAGCTCGAGGTCCGGGTTGCCCGCCGGGCGATCGGCGGCGTCGTCGGCCGCCCCGGGGACGAGGACGAGGCCGAGCCCGCGCCCGCCGAAGGGGACGGCTACCCTTCCCGGGACACGTGAGCGACCGGCGCAAGTACCTGATCCTGATGGGCGCGATCGTGGCCGCGCTCGTCGGCGCGGTCCTGCTCGCGACCCCGGGCTCGCCGATCCAGCGGAAGCCGACGCTCGGCCTCGACCTTCGCGGCGGGCTCGAGGTCGTGCTCAGGGCAGTGCCTCCCAAGGGGCACGTGCTCACGTCGGCCGACATGGATCGCTCGGTCTCGATCATGCAGAGCCGCATCAACAAGCTCGGCGTCACGCAGCCGGAGATCCGCAAGCAGGGCAAGGACCAGATCGTGATCCAGCTCGCCGGCGTGCACGACCCGGCAACCGCCGCCAGGCTGATCGGCAAGACCGCGCAGCTGCAGCTCTTCGACTTCGAGGCCGACCTGACCGGGCCGTCGATCTCGCTCAAGGGTTATCCCGTCGCCTCGCCGACGCTCTACGGCCTGCTCACGCAGGTGCAGACGGAGGCCTCGAAAGGTACGCCGGACGCGTACTACCTGTTCCGGAACGTCAAGACCACGGTCAAGACGACGAAGAAGGTGACGGTCAAGGGCAAGAACGGCAAGAGCACGAGCGTGCTCAAGCCGGCGAAGAAGACCGTCGTCAGGCACACGCTCCTCCAGGGCCCCGTGGACACGCTGAAGACGCTGCTGAAGCCGTACACGGGCACGGTGCCGCCGAACGCACAGGTGCTGAAGGTGCCTGCGAACAGGACCGTCGTCAGCTGCCCGGTGGCGAACGGCTGCATCGGCTCGACGCAGGCCTCGCCGAACGGCGTCTACTACTACCTCTTCAAGTACTTCCCCGACCGCAAGACCGGCCCGGGCCCGATCCCGGAGATGACCGGCGGCGACCTCGTTCTCTCCGGCACGCGGGCCGACTTCGGCCAGACCGGCCAGCCGGTCGTCCTCCTCCAGTTCACCGGCCACGGCTCGCACCAGTTCGAGAAGGTGACGAAGGAGGAGTGGCAGCGCGGCAAGACGCAGTGGGAGCTCGCGGGCCGGCCGGCCGTGAGCCGGCAGAACAACCCGTACGTCCAGCACTTCGCGATCGTGCTCGACGGCGCGCTCCAGTCGACGCCGTACATCGACTTCACGGACGCGTCGCTCGAGAGCGGCATCTCCGGCAACGCCCAGATCGACATGGGGCAGGGCGGCACCTTCCAGGACGCGAAGAACCTCGCGCTCGTGCTCCAGACCGGTGCGCTGCCGGTGAGCTTCCAGCAGATCGAGCGCACCGACGTCTCGTCGACGCTCGGCAAGGACTCGCTGACGCAGGCGTGGCACGCCGCACTGCTCGGCCTCGCGGTCGTCGCGCTCTTCCTGCTCGTGCTGTACCGCTTTCTCGGCCTCGTCGCCGTGCTCGGCCTGGGGATCTACGCCGCCTTCTACTACGCGGCGATCCTGCTCTTCAACGTGACGCTGACGCTGCCGGGCTTCGCCGGCCTCATCCTCACGATCGGCGTCGCCGCCGACGCGAACGTCGTCGTCTTCGAACGGATCAAGGAAGAGGCGCGGTCCGGCAAGTCGGTGCGCGCCGCCATCGCGGCCGGTTACGGCAAGGGCTTCCGCACCATCCTCGACGCGAACGTCGTCACGGCGATCACCGCCCTCGTGCTGTTCCTGATCGCCGTCGCGGACGTGAAGGGCTTCGCGCTGATGCTGCTGATCGGGACGCTTATCTCGCTGCTGACGGCGGTCGCGGCGACCCGCGCAATGCTCGGGCTGCTCAGTGGCTTCAGCTGGTTCAACAACCCGCGCTTCATGGGCGCGCAGGGACAGCAGACGGCGAAGTGGCTGCAGATCGACTTCATGCGCCGCCGCTACCTGTGGTTCGCCATCTCCGGCGCGATCATCCTGGCGGGACTCGTCTCGCTCGGCGTGCGTGGCCTCAACTTCGGCATCGACTTCAAGGGCGGCACCCAGTTCCAGTTCAAGACGCACACCGCACAGACCACGGCGGCCGTCCGCCGGGTCGCGGCCGCCGCCGGGCAGTCCGACGCAGTCGTCCAGGGCCGCGGCTCCGCGGTGAACGGGAAGTACACGGCCTGGCAGGTGCGTACTCGGTCGCTCAAGCCGGCACAGCAGAGCGCGCTCGAGCAGGGTCTGGCGCAGAAGGTCGGCGCCTTTGCGAGCGGGACGAAGAACGTCTCCGCGAGCTTCGGCCACCAGATCGCGATCGACGCGATCTGGGGAATCGTGGTCTCGCTGCTGCTGATCGTCGTCTACATCGCACTCCGCTTCGACATCAAGTTCGCGGTCCCCGTGATCATCGCGATGCTCCACGACATCGCGATCACGGTCGGCGTGTACTCGCTCGTGTTCAAGGAGGTCACGATCGATACCGTGGCAGCGGTGCTGACCGTGCTCGGCTACTCGATCTACGACACGATCATCATCTTCGACCGCATTCGCGAGAACGTTCCGCTGATGCGCCGGCAGCCGTTTGCGACGATCGCGAACGTTTCATTGTGGGAGACGATCCGCCGCTCGCTGGCCACGACGTTCATCACGCTGCTGCCGATCGCTGCGCTGGAGCTTCTCGGCGGGACGACGCTGAAGGACTTCGCGTTCGCACTGATGATCGGCGTCACCTCCGGTGCGTACTCCTCGATCTTCATCGCGGCGCCGCTGCTCACGATCTGGAAGGAGCGCGAGCCGGAGTACGCGAAACGGAAGCGGTACGCGGGCACGGAGGACGGCGAGGTGATCGCGGTGGATGGCAAGCTGCGCCGGCGCGGCAAGCTCGACGTCGGCGCCGTCGCGCTGCGCGACTCGGAGATGGCGCTCGCCGCGGAGCCGACGCCCGAGCTTCTCGACGTCGTCACGGCGTCGCCTTCCGAGCCGTCCGCGCAGGCGCGGCGCGAGAAGCGCCGGCAGCGGCGGCGCACGAGGCCGCATGGCCGCGCGCGGTAGCGACCGGATCGTCGACGCCGTGGAGGAGCTGCTCGTCGAGCTCCCGGCACGGCTGCGGGGCAGCCGGACCCGCTTCTCGGAGCAGGCGGTCGGCGCGCTCCGCTCGCTCGTCGAGGAGCTGAACCTGGTCACGCGCGACGACCTCGCCGAGCTCGAGCTCCGCGTCGCCCAGCTCGAGCACCGGCTTCGCCTGCTCGAGCAGGCGCAGCCGAAGTGAAGATCCGCCGCCGGCGGCTTTACCCTGAGAGCGTGAAGGTTCGGGGTCCACGGCCCGAGTCGCTGCTCGCGTGGGCGGCGGCGGCGGTCGGCCTGGTCGGTGTCGTGTCGGCGCTGACGCCGGAGATGGCCGACCGCTTCCGGATCGTCCGCGGCGTTCTGCCGCCGGGCGGGATCGCGGCGGCGCGGATCGCGGCGCTCGCGTTCGGGATCGCGCTCATCTGGCTGTCGCGCTCGCTCGCGCGCCGGCGCCGGCGCGCGTGGCAGCTCGCGGTGGGCGTCGTGCTCGCCTCGGCGGTCGCGCACCTCGCGAAGGGGCTCGACGTCGAGGAGGCGGTCATCTCGCTCCTCCTGCTCGCGGCGTTGATCCGCTACCGCCGCCGCTTCGACATCCCGGGCGACCCCGCGACGGTGCGGCCGCTGCTCGCGCTCTCGGTTGCGCTGGCCGCCGTGGCCGCCGTCGTGCTCGGCGTCGAGCTGCACGGCGGTGAGATCCCGGACCGGCTCTCGGACCTCTTCACGGCGCTCTCGCTCCTGCTCGGCTTCTCCGCCCTCTACCTCTGGCTGCGCCCGCTCACGCAGGTGGCCGCGCAAACCGTCGGTGAACGCCGCGTCGCGCGCGCTCTCGTCGACGCCTACGGCAGCGACAGCCTGTCGTTCTTCGCGCTGCGCCGCGACAAGAGCTACTTCTTCTCGCCGACGCGGCGCGCGTTCCTCGCTTACCGCGTCGTCGCCGGAGCCGCCCTGATCAGCGCCGACCCCGTCGGGGACGAAGAGGAGTTCGACGCGCTGCTCGCCGAGTTCCGCCGCGTCGCGCACACGCACGGCTGGCGCGTTGCGGTCCTCGGCGCATCCGACGCAAACCTCGATCGCTACCGGCGGCTCGGCATGCGCGCGATCGCCATCGGCGAGGAGGCGGTGCTGCGGCCGGACGAGTTCTCGCTCGAGGGGCGCGCGATCCGCAAGGTGCGTCAGTCCGTCTCGCGGCTGAGGACTGCCGGCTACCGGCTCCGCGTCGTCGCGGCCGAGGACGTGGACGACGAGCTGCGCGCCGCGCTCGACGCCGTCTCCGAGGAGTGGCGCGGCAACCAGCCCGAGCGCGGCTTCACGATGGCGATCGACGACCTCTACGTGCCGGGCACCGTCTTCGCCGTTGCGGAGTGTGCGCACGGCCGCGTCGGCGGCTTCCTCCATCTCGCGCCGACACCCGCCGGCGGCGGCTGGTCGCTCAGCACGATGCGGCGGCGCCCCGACGTTCCGAACGGGCTGACGGAGTTCCTGATCGTCGAGACGCTGGGGTGGGCGAAGAAGGTCGGCGCGACGGAGATCTCGCTCAACTTCTGTGCGTTCACCGAGTTCATCTCGGTGGAACGCGCCGTGACCGTCCCGCGGCGCCTCCTCCGGCGCGCGCTGCTAGCCGCGGACAACGTCTTCCAGCTCGAGCGCCTGTACTCGTTCAACCGGAAGTTCTTCCCCGAGTGGCGGCCGCGCTACCTCTGCATCGAGCGGCTCAGCGACCTGCCGATCGTCGGGCTCGCGTATCTCCATGTGGAGCAACTGCTCGTTCCGCCCGGGCCCTGGACTCGGTCGGCGCGAAGAGCTGGCGCTCTTCGCGCCGAGTGATGTTGTGCTCCGCAGAGCGCCCGGCGGCGAAGCCGCCGGGCTCTTATGTGACCAGGGGCTGGGGGTTCGGGTAGCGCGGCCGGTGGCGGCTTCGCCGTCCCCGTCCGCGTGTGGTCGGCCTTCGCCTAACGCCTGCGGCGTTAGCCTCCGGCCCCTGGTCCGGTCGACGAGCGCCGGTTTCGACCGCCGGCCCGCGCTCGGCGCCCTGAGCCGGAGCGAACGCGGAGCGTTCGTGGAGGCCGGATGCACGCGCGTGGGGATGGCGCAGCCACCACCGCGCGCGCTTCCACCACCCGCCGCCCGCGGCAGACAAGAGCCCGGCGGCTTGGCCGCCGGGCGCTCTGCGGAGCACGGACGAGACCCTGCTGAAGCGCGCAGCGCTTCAGCAGGCACACTTGTGTGATGGCGCAGCCAGCCACGCGGAATCTGGGTCGCCTGTCGGAGATCGCGCAGGTGATGGTGCGGCATGGCTTCGGCTACTTCCTCGAGGCGCACAAGCTCACCGACCTGCTGCCGGGCCGGTCGGCGGAGGCGCGCCTCGCTGCGGCCGCTGAAGGCGGCGTCTCGACCCGCGGCCAGCACCTGCGCGAGCTGTTCGACGAGCTCGGACCGACGTTCGTCAAGTTCGGCCAGTTGCTCTCGACACGCCCGGACGTCGTCCCGCCGGACATCATCGCCGAGCTGCGCCCGCTCCAGGACGACGTCCGCCCGTTCCCGTTCGAGCAGGCGGAGCGCGTGATCGAGGAGGACCTCGGCAACACGCTCGCGCGGCTGTTCGTCGAGTTCGACCCGAAGCCCGTCGCGGCGGCGTCGATCGGCCAGGTCTACCGCGCGATGCTTCCGAACGGGAAGGAGGTCGCGGTCAAGGTGCAGCGGCCGGGCGCGCCGCGGCAGATCGAGGCCGATCTCGCCCTGCTCTACCAGGCGGCGCGCCTCGTGAAGGAGCGCGTTCATGCGCTCGACTTCATCGACGCGCACGCGCTCGTCGACGAGTTCGCGCGCCAGCTGCGGCACGAGCTCGACTACCGGCTCGAGGCTCGGAACGCCGAGGGCTTCCACCGCAACTTCGCCGGCGCCCCGCACGTACACGTGCCGAAGGTCTACTGGTCGTACACCCGCGCGCGCGTGCTGACGCTCGAGTGGCTCGAGGGCACGCACGTCCGGGATGTCGACACGACTGCGCTGACGCTCGAAGAGCGGCGCGAGCTCGCGTATCTGATCACCGAGACGTGGATGACGATGATCTTCCGGCACGGGTTCTTCCACGGCGACCCGCACCCGGCGAACATCCTCGTGCTGGCGGAGGCGGGCACGATCGGCCTCGTCGACTTCGGAGCCGTCGGCAAGCTCAGCGACGACGACATGACGAAGCTGACGCGGCTCTTCATCGACGCCGCGGCGGAGAACATCGACGTGCTGCCGAAGCGGCTGGCCGATCTCGGCGTGCGCTATCCGAAAGAGCGCGAGGAGCAGTTCCTCGTCGAGCTGCGCGAGGTCTACTACCGCTACTACGGTGCGAGCCTCGCCGAGATCGACCCGCTCCAGGTCGTGCGGGAGGCGTTCCAGCTCATCTACACGATGAACCTCCGCCTGCCGACGCGGTTCCTCCTGCTCGATCGCGCGATTGCGACGCTCGGCTCGGTGGGAGTCGAGCTGTACCCCGACTTCAACGTGTTCGAGGTCGCACGCCCGTACGCGCGCGGGCTGATGCTGGAGCGGTTCACGCCGGAGCGAGTCGCGCGCCGGGCGCGCCGCGACGCGACGCGCTACGCGCACATCCTGCGCGAGGCGCCGTACCAGTGGTACGACTTCATGGAGCAGGTCCGGGACGGGCAGATCGAGGTCGGCTTCGTGCACAAGGGGCTGGACGAGTTCCTCGAGCAGACGCAGCGCGTGTTCAACCGGCTCGTGATCGCGCTCATCGTCACCGGCGGCCTGATCGGCTCGAGCCTGATCGGGGTGTTCGCGACCGGAGGACCGCAGCTGCTCGGGATCAACGTCATCTCGGTCGTCGGCTTCGTCCTCTCGTCCGTGCTCGGTCTCTGGCTTCTGTGGGGCGTTGTGAGAAGCGGCCGCCTATAGCCGGCCGCGTAGCTGACGCGGGCAGCGGGCTGCGTAGCGCGCGCGGTGGTGGCTGCGCCATCCGGCACGCGTGGATCCGGCCTCTGCGAACGGCTTCGCGTTCGCTCCGGCCTTTGCCGTCCACGGTGATGCGCGTCTCCCGAGGACGTGTGTAGACGAGAAGTCACACTCTTGCGCGAAAGGACATCTGGCGCGGCTCGGGCGCCGACGGTACGGTCGCCCGCATGACTGCGCTGCTGCTCGCCGAGCCCGAGGAAGCGCTGCGCGGTTTCCTCGCGCGCCAGCTTGCGAGCGACGGCTTCGACGTGCTCGCCTTCAGCACCCCCGACGACCTGCCGCGCGCGGCGGAGCCCGACGTGCTGCTGCTCGGCGACCCGGCTGCGCTCGACCGCTGCATCGTCACCGACTGCCCCGTGATCGTGCTCGGGACCGCCGACCCGGCTACGCGCGTGCGCGCACTCGAGCGCTGCGACGACTATCTGTCGCGGCCGTTCGCGTACGAGGAGCTCGTAGCCCGCATCCGTGCGGTGCTGCGCCGGCGGCCGCCGCGGGACGAGGTGCTCGACCTCGGTGAGCTCCTCGTCGACCGCGTCGCGCGGCGGGTGCTCGTCCGCGGCGGCGAGGTGGTGCTCTCCGCCAAGGAGTACGCGCTACTCGTGAAGCTCGCGTGCGATCCGGACCGCGTGTTCACCCGCGAGCTGCTGCTGCGCGAGGTGTGGGGCTACCGCACCTTCGTGCCGACGCGCACGCTCGAGTCGCACGCCTCGCGGATTCGCTGCAAGCTCGCGCGTGCCGGCCTCAGCGGCTGGGTCGTGAACCACTGGGGCGTGGGCTACAAGCTCCGCCCCTCGTCGCCCGCGTAGCACGGGTATCGTCCGGGGAGCCGTGGCCCACGCCGCAGACGACGTCCTCCGTACCGGGGGAAGAACCACCTGGCTGCTGGTCGGGCTGCTCGTGCTCGTGTTCCTCGCGGTGCCGCTCTGGACCCTGTTCGGAGGCACGGCGCCCGGGACGCTGCAGCCCACACCCGCCAAGCCGGTCGCGACGCTCGAAGCGGGCCAGAAGATCGCGTTCGCGCGCGGAGACCTCGTCGTCGGCGACGGCCTGATCTGCGAGAGCGGGGGGATGAGCGTCGGCGCCTGGGTGCCGAACCCCGGTCAGGCCACCCACTCCCGGCAGGTGAACGCGGACGGCACCAGGGTGGCAACGATCGAGATTCGCACGAAGGACGACGGCACCGTGATCGCGGGCTGCTCCTGAGGATCGGTGCCGCCGGCCTACGACGGCAGACTGGCATCGAGCCACGCCGTTGCGGCCGGTAGGTGTGCCGGGTCGATCGTGTGCCCGGCGTCCGACTCGTGGTAGTCGACCTCGAGGCCCCCGGACTCGAGCAGCTCACGCGCGGTTCGAGCGAACGTGACCGCCATGATCGGGTCGCTGCGACCGTGCGCGATGAAGACGCGAAGCTGCCGCCGGCCCGCGAGCTCGGGCTCCCAGCCCTCGACGATGGGGACGAAGCCGGAGAAGGCGAGGATTCCCGCCGGCACCGGGCGGCCGGAGCCGAGCCCGAGCGCGTAGCTCATCACTGTCCCCATCGAGAAGCCGCCGAGGACGGTGCGGTCAGAGCCGATCCCCGTGCGCTCGAACAGCTCGTCGTGGAACGCCGCCAGCTGCCGGTACGCGGC
>Ga0335070_10011136_pt1 | contig 10518 bp, 9 predicted proteins | sample Lox_Sample_13_FD_206722 | JGI IMG/M metagenome (GOLD analysis project Ga0335070, IMG submission 206722) | Soil microbial communities from Loxahatchee National Wildlife Refuge, Florida, United States - Lox_Sample_1.3 | ecosystem: Environmental > Terrestrial > Soil > Wetlands | place: USA: Florida...
ATTCGCGTGTTGCGGGCCGGCTTGCAATTCAACGATGGAATGGCCTTCCGAAATCTCGGTCAGCTCGAAGCCGATCAGCTTGGCGATGGGCGGCGGTTCGATTTCGCCCCGCAACACGGCCTGGATGCGGTCGAGCATGCGCCCGGTCTTCACGTCGATTGAGTGACTCATCAATAGTCCATCCAAGTGCAGAAATTGTTCTGGGGGAAGCGCGCTCAGTCGAGATAGATCTCATCGGCATAACACCAGCGCCAGTCCTCGCCGCGTTCGAATGACTGGATGATCGGGTGCTTCGCGTGGTGATAGTGCTTAAGGGCGTGCTTATTCTTCGAGGACTCGCAACAACCCACGTGCCCACAGGTGAGGCAAAGGCGCAGGTGAACCCAGGTGTCGCCCATCTCCAGACATTCCTTGCAGCCGGTACCGCTGGGGGTGACTTTTCGAATCTCTGAGAGGTGGGTACAGATCGTCGCGCTCACAAGAAACTCCTGTCGCTCAGTGTGCGGAAAACGAGCGAACCCCTAATAGACTCCGGCGCGAAGCGCGCGGATGCAAAAACTGTCAGGGGGTCAGTGACCCTCATCCTCCAGGTATTTCTCGACTTCGAGCGCAGCCATGCAACCCGAACCCGCGGCGGTAATCGCCTGCCGGTAGCGGCGATCCTGCACATCGCCGCAGGCAAAGACGCCGGGCACGGTGGTGAAGACATTTTTGTGGGTGATGAGATATCCGTCCGCGTCAGTCTCCAGTTGCCCTGCGAAGATCTTGGTGTTTGGAACGTGCCCGATGCCGAGAAACATCGCGCTGGTGGGAAAGTCCCAACTCTCCCCGGTTTTCATGTTGCGCAAGCGCAGCGCGGTGACTTCCTTCTTGCTGACGTCGAGCACGTCATCAACCACCGTGTCGGTGAGAAAGCTGACTTTGGGATTGGCCTGGGCACGGTCGAGCATGATTTTCGAAGCCCGGAACTCGCCGCGCCGGTGGATGAGCGTCACCTTGCTGGCAAAGCGCGTGAGGAATGTCGCTTCTTCCATGGCGGAGTCGCCGCCGCCGATCACGGTGATTTCCTTGCCGGAGAAGAAAAATCCGTCGCAGGTCGCGCACGAAGAAACGCCGTGCCCAATCAAAGCCTGTTCGTTGGGAAGCCCGAGCCAGCGCGCCGAGGCGCCGCTCGCGATGATGAGCGTACGCGTCTGAATCGTCTCTTTGCCGATCGTCAGTTCCAGGGGGCGCCTGCTCAAGTCGGCCTTCACCACGTGCCCCATGCGGTATTCGGCGCCGAAACGCGACGCCTGCTTGCGCATGTTCTCGATCAGTTCCGGTCCCTGAATGCCTTCGGGAAATCCGGGAAAATTTTCGACCAGCGTGGTGAGCGACAATTGGCCGCCGGGCTCGTGACCTTCAATGACGAGCGGCTTCAAATTGGCGCGCGCGGCGTAGAGGGCTGAGGTGTGACCGGCACATCCCGAGCCGATGATCACTACATTGCGAATATCCATATGGGTAGTTAAATAGATTCAAGAAAGCGGATACAGTTTCAAGTCCGCACTAAGTCACGGATTCTTCTTGGCAACCGGCCGTTTCGGCGCAGTACCTGTGCTGAGCCGGGCCAGTTCCTGCGGCACCGTGCGACGGACGCCGAGCAAATCGCGATAACGGCTCATCAGCGCGGTGGCCGATTTGAAGACCGGTTCGTAGACCGATTGATCGGGCGCCGGACCATTTTCACTGCTTGAACAACGCGCCAGCACGACCGAGGATTTTCCAAAACGCTCGAGCTTGATTCGTGTCACCGGAGTATCGGTCGAGAGCATAGTGGCCGGAGACACAACCGCCGAGGCGCTATCTTCGATCGAGATCTGCATCAGGTCTTTGGGCTCGCGCACGCGCAGAACCAGAGTCTCGACCATGGTTTTTGGATCGACGCTAAACGAGTACTGCACGTTGGTGAAGAGGGCAGTCTCAGGAAACTCGCGGCGCACGCGCACCCAGTTCGCCGTCTCAGCGGCGCCCGCGGGCAGGGGTTGCTGCATGCCGGGGATCGAGGTGTTTGGATCGAGAGTGGAGTGGCCGCGCGCCACTTCGTAGTCGGCGCCGAATGCCGGCTTGGCCGGGACCTTGCCCAGCGCTGAAGTCAGTTCTTTCTGCTCACCCGCGGACGGAGAGCAGACGTTCAGCACGTTCACTTTCACCTGCGGTTGCTGCGCGGCGGGAGGCTGCTGGGCGGGAGATACTGCGGCTCCGAGCGCCAGCGTAACGATCAGAATCCTGTGTGGAAACACGCCGAAATTGTAAACCATCGGAGGCCAGAGGGCAGAAGTCTGAGGTGAGAGCTCAGAGCGAAGAGGGAGAGGTGAAAGCCAGGTCAGAAGTGTGAGGTCAGAGGTTATGTCCTGAAATTGAGCAGTGTACGGCCGCCCAGGTTCTTTACCTCTGCAATCTGACCGCTAACCTCCGACCTCCGCTCAGCCTTCGGCGACCCCGGTACCGGGTTCGCTGGCGCCATGCCGGCGCAGCAGTTGCGGCAGATTTTGCGAGAAGGCCGAGCGCGGCAATACCATGTCGCAGCCGACTTCGTGGGCTTTCTGCTTGAGATCGCCCTGCACATGCGAAAGGAAGCCGATGATCGAGGTTCCCTTCTTCAGCTTGCTTTTGAGCTTGGGAATGAGCGTGAGCGGTTTCGCGTTGGCGTTGTTCAGATCGAAGATGATGAGCGAAGGCTTTTCGTCGCCATTCGAGGTCAGGCGGTCGGCGAGATCTTTTTCCGTCTTCACGAACTCGACCTTGACGTTCATCTTTTTTCCCGTTTCCTGAATTTTGGTCAGGAAGAACAGGTCCTCGACGAAAGCAAAGATGCGCGAAGCGGCATCGCCATTCGAAGAAGGCAGCGGATCGGGATCGGGCGGTGCGTAGGTAGCGCCTAACCCGCCGCGACGAGCGCCGCCGCGGCCGCCATTGTCGTTGCCCATCTTTGCGCGATAGCTGTGATCCATGGGCGCGGTGTAGATGCCTTGCTGTTGCCGATCACGGTCCCGTCCCATCGGACCACCTGCGCCGCGTCTGGGCGGACGCCGACCACGGCGCCGTTTGTGCTTCCCTCCGCCTCCGGAGGGATGTCCCGGTCCTGCATTCATATTTTTCTCTTGTTAATCCCCGGCCTGGGTTACAGGCCCGATTGTTACGTCTTCCCTGCGGTTGGCACGCGGTTGATGCAGTTTTACAACAGACCTGCAACGACAGACTTACCGGCAGCGGCTAGATTTGTTATCGAGATCGATGTTCAAACCGTCTTAGCGCCTCGGAGTTGTTGGCGCGAAGGGCCAGCCGAGAAACGTGGCCGTTGGGAACAACATGATGTTACCCACGAAACCAGCCAGCGCGCAAGAGGGGAAGTGCCTTTAGTTTTGCACATCCCGGCACTCCCACAGGTACCTCCCAATCTCATCTCAACGGCAGAAAGCCCTCTTTTGAACTCGGACGCAAGCTGCCGAAACGATTCTGTGAGGACGGTGCGCCTATTAGAATCCCGCACATTTTCGACCGTCCTGCAAAGGAACACTCTTGAGATGATTCGAATGCGCTCCACGGTGCAAAAACCCCACGGAGCCAAGATCGGCTCCGCGTGCGGCGGCAGGGCCCTGTTGTGACGACCACCAAAGAAATGGCTGGCGGGCGACGGGCGAGGCGTCGGCTTGCCGGCTCTTCTAAATCGCGGCTCTTCTGCCGGAGATTAGATTGACTACCAGCACGACCAGGGCGATCACGAGCAGCAGATGAATGAGCCCACCCGCGATATGGAAACTAAAACCTAACAGCCACAGCACGAGCAAGATCACAAACAGGGTCCAGAGCATGCCAAATCCTCCTCGGCCCGATGAATTCCAGGCTCAGGGGCTGAGTTTAGGGAATGCGGCGAGGATCAACCATCCAGTGGACCCTGTAGCGACTGGAGCAGGAATACTCACGCAGGAGCGCGGAAAGGTCTGAGACGAGCGCTCGAATCGCAGCATGGACAGTGGAAAAGAGGCGTTGAAGGTTTGCTCGCCGAAGCCGATAGATCATAGGTGAAACCCTTCTCTCCACCAGCTCTGAGCCCAGCGACGGGGGCCGCGCCGCTCGCCGGCCAGCGTTTCGTGGCCCGGCAACCGATTTTCGATTCGCACAACAAGATCTACGGCTACGAGTTGCTGTTTCGCAACGGGCTGGAAGACTACTTTCGGGCCGACCGCGATGCAGCCTCGCAGAGCACGCTCGACAGTTCGTTGCTGTTCGGACTCGACATTCTGTGCGACCATCAGCGCGCGTTCGTGAACTGCACGACCGATGTTCTATGCAAAGACCTGATCACATTGTTGCCGCCGAACCAGACAGTGGTAGAGATTCTGGAGACGGTGGAACCCGAGGACCGGGTGGTGGCGGCCTGCCAGCGGCTGAAGAAAGCGGGCTACCTGATTGCGCTGGACGATTTCGCTCCGAACGATACGCGCTCGCCACTGGCCGAATATGCGGACATCCTGAAACTCGATGTGCGGGCGACGTCGATCGAGGAACGCACCGGGCTCGTGCACCGCTACCAGGCGCGGTGCAAGCTGCTGGCGGAAAAAGTGGAAACGCAGCTCGAATTCCGGCAGGCCCGCACGATGGGCTTCCGGTATTTCCAGGGATTCTTCTTCTGCCGTCCCGAAATCATGATGGCGCGCGACATGCCCGCGAACCGGATCCATCATCTGCGGCTGCTCGAGATGGTCTGCCGCAACGAACTCGACATGCGCGAACTCGAACGAGCCATCAAGCAGGAGGCCTCGATCTGTTACCGGCTGCTGCGCTATCTGAACTCGCCGCTCTTCGGATTCGCGCTGGAGATCAAGTCGGTCCGCCACGCCATGGCGATCCTGGGCGAGCGCGAAATGCGGCGCTGGGTGCGGTTGGTCGTCACTATCGGGATGGCGGAGCAGCGCTGCAGCGAACTGGTGCTGATGGGGCTGGCGCGGGCGCGATTCTGCGAATTGCTGTCGCCCAAGTTGCGCACCGAGAACGACCTTTTCCTGATGGGACTGCTCTCCGTCATGGATGCAATTCTCGAAGTGCCGATGGAGACGATCCTGGCGCAGGTTCCGGTGGACCAGGACACCAAGAGCGTACTCTCGGGCAAGTCCAGCCCTTTGCGGCCGTTTTACCAGTTGATGCTGGCGGAAGAATCCGGCGAGTGGGACCAGGCGAGCGCGCTCGCCAAACCACTGCACCTGACTGGCGAAGAGGCTTCGGAATACTGGTGGCAAGCCATGCAGTGGGCACAGCAGGTGACCGAAGGAGTGTAGGGAACCAGTTCTCAGTTCTCCTTTCCTTCGAGGCAGATTTTTGATAACCGTGTCAGACACGAAAGGGACGAGCGCAGGCTCGTCCCCCTGATGGACTGGCTCTGATACTAGGGCGCTTCGATCAACTCCATTTTGCCCTCGCGAGTGCGGTGCAGGATCATCAACTTTCCCTTCGGATCGCGGAAAACAAACACGTCGCGGTCGCGGAAGTGCGCTTCTTTGATAGCCTCTTCGAGCGTCATCGGCCGGAGCGCAACCGAATCTTTCGCAGGGACGAGGTGCACCTCGGTTGTCTTCGCCACGGCCGGGAACTTGTGCACGGTCACGGAGACGGCAGTCGTTTCCGAGAGGCCGACAGCCGCTTCGACACTCTCTTGCTCCGCCTGGCCGTTGAATTTCTTTACTGCCTTGCGCTTTTTACTGAGCCACTTGGTCTTGTACTTCACGGCCTGTTTTTGCAGGTGCTCCAACGCCTCGTTGACGGCGGCGGCCATGTCGGTCGCCTGTGCCAGGCCGACAATCGGGCCGTTGGGTGGATTGATGGTGATCTCCGCCTTGTGACGGTGCTTTTCGACAGCCAGGATGACCTTGGTCTCGAACTTGTCGCCCAGGATTTTCCTGATTTTGTTGAGTCCAGTTTCGACCGTCTTGCGGATGGCGGGCGTGATTTCGTATTGCCTGCGGGTGTACTCCACGTTCATGAGCAACCTCCAACAGAAGTAGCCAGTAGCAGATGGTCAGTAGCCAGCGATTCAGGAAGGGTGCTGGCTGCTGACTACCGACTACTGGCTACTGTTTTTTCACTCTTCTCTGGTGCGTACTCGGAATCTTCATGTCTTCCCGATATTTCGCTACCGTACGTCGGGTTACCTGGATCCCCTGCGACTGCAAAATGCGAGTGATCTGCTCGTCTGTCAGCGGACGCGACGGATCTTCCTCTTCGATCAGCTTCTTCACGCGGCGTTTGAGGATCAGCAATGACGTGTTGCCGCCCTCGGGACCCTGCACGCTCTCCGAGAAGAAGTACCGCAACTCGAAAACGCCCTGGGGCGTGTGCGCATACTTATTGGCGACCGCGCGGCTGACGGTCGAAGGGTGCACGCCGATCTCCTCCGCTACCTCCTTGATCATCATTGGCTTCAGATGATCGATACCGCTCTCGAGGAAGTCCTGTTGGCGCGCCACGATCGAGTAGCAGACCTTCATGATTGTCTGCTTGCGCTGCTCAATGTTCTTGATGAGCTGAATCGCCGACTTGTAGCGCTCCTTGACGTAGTTGCGCGTGTCGCGATCGTTGCCGTCGCGGGTCAGCAGGCGCTTGTAAGCCGGATTGAGGCGCAATTGCGGCAGGTCTTCATCGTTCATCACGACCAGCCACTCGTCGCCGTGCTTAAGGAAAGCGACATCAGGCTCGATCAGACGCGGCGGAACCTTGTTGTAGCGAAGTCCGGGGCGCGGGTCGAGGGTGCGGACATACTCGAGCGCAGCCTGCACAGCTTCGACCGGCCGGCCGATCGCACGCCCGATTTCCTTGAATTGCTTGAGAGTGACCGCGCGCAAATGCTGATTGACAACGGCAATCGCGTCCTTGATGACCTCTTCCGTGGCGGCGTTCCCGTTGATGTGCTGGTGCAATTGCGCCAGGTGATAGCGCAGCTGATAGAGCAGGCACTCACGCAGATCGCGGCACGCAACGCCCGGCGGATCGAACTGGCGCACTGTTTCGAGCGCCTCATGCAAATCCTCGCGTGAAAAGTTAACCGGGGAAGCGGGGGCGGCGACATGCTCGGGCTGGGCCGGAGGAGGCTCGACGGCGGGCGCGGGGGCAGGTTCAACGGCGGCTACGACCGGCTCTTCCACCAGCGCAACAATTTCGCCGTACTCTTCGACTGGACTGTCAGCGTCGCCTTCGGAAACTGAGCCCAACGCGGCCGAAAGGCCGGCAGGATGTGCGCTATCGATGCCAAGCGCCTGGGCTTCGCCGACAATCTTGGCTTGCGCCTCGGTATCGGCGGTGGGAGGCGCGATGGGCGCGATGCCGAGCAGTTCTTCGTCGCTGGCGATGAGATATCCGTCTTCGTTCAGATTTCCGATGATCTCTTCGGCAGCCTCGTGCACCGCGGGACGCACCGAGATGGCGCCCAACTGCCACAGCAGGTGATCGCTCAGATTGCTTTGCCGGGAAAGGAAATTCTCGAAAGACGGTTTCTCGATCTCTTCCATGTCTCCCTGGCTGCGGAAGCCGGGGTCGAGATACTCCTGGAAGAACGAACCGAAGTCGATTTCTTCGAAGGGATCTTTCTTTTCCGATGCCGCGATGGGATTTTCTTCTTCGGGCTTGGAGGCGAGGGCGGCCTGACGGTCGCGCTCTTCCTCCTGCCGGCCCACGTCATCGAGCAACGGAATCGCGTCTTCCAATTCCTCGAGGACAGGATTCTCCACCATCTCGGCGTTGATCATGTCCTTGAGCTCGAGCTTGTTGAGCGCGAGGACGGACACCATCTGCACGAGACCCGGCGTCAGAATCTGCCGCTGCGACAGCTTGACGCTCAGTTTGGGCTGTAACAAGACCATGTCGTTAGACTCGTGACGCTGTTAGCGGAGGTCAGAGGTTAGAGGTCATGGGTCAGAGGGAAAAACCGGTGCGCGGAACTTCTTGTGTCCCGAGCGCTTTTAGCTCTGCAATCTGACCTCTGACCTCTAACCTCCCAACCGCTGCCCTGAAATTTTCACCTACACCAGCGAGAAGCTCTGCCCCAGGTAGACTCTCCGCACCTCGGGGTCGCTTCCCAGTTGTTCCGGGGTACCGGAACGGAAGATCCGGCCCTCGTTAATGATGTACGCCCGATCGGTTACCGACAGCGTCTCGCGGACGTTATGGTCGGTGATCAGAATTCCGATGCCGCTGGCCCGCATGTCAGAAATAATTTTCTGCAGGTCCAGCACAGCGATCGGATCGATTCCCGAAAACGGCTCGTCCAGCAGGATGAAGGTCGGGCTGATGCACAGCGATCGTGCAATCTCGACCCGGCGCCGCTCACCGCCAGAGAGCGCATATCCCCGGTTCTGGCGGATATGCTCCAGCCCGAGCTGATCGATAAGTTTTTCGGCCTTCTCCCGGCGTTCGTGCCAGGAAATGGGCTGCGCTTCGAGCACGGCGAGGACATTCTCCTCGACCGTAAGCTTGCGAAAAACCGACGCCTCTTGAGGGAGGTAGCTGATGCCGTACTGCCGTGCTCGCAAGTACATGGGGACGCCAGTAATTTCCTGGTCGTCGTACAGTACCCTACCTGTGTCGGGAGGAATCAGACCTACAATCGAGTAGAAGGAGGTGGTTTTGCCGGCGCCATTCGGTCCCAGCAGGCCAACCACTTCGCCCTGCTGCACCTGTAGACTGACTCCGTTTACTACCTGCCGGCCACGATACGTTTTGCCAATTTGGTCGGTGGCCAGCGTATGCATTTATCGTGCCACTCGCGTCCTTGTTACAGTCGGGGACGTTTCTCTGCCTTCAACCAGCACCCTATCATCGCGTCTGTAGAAAGTCAACGAATCGCCGGTAATCTTGCCCCGTTCGGCATCAAAAATGCTGGGGGGTCCGCCGGTCAGGATGAACTTGTCGTCGGCGGCAAAGTACTCCAGGCGATCTCCGGTGGCTCGTCGCGCCGGTTGGACGATCACCACGCTACCCTGAGCGACGATGTGATCGATCTGACTGGGAGATCCGGAGGTCTCGGCGGGCTTGGCCTGGTCGCGAGCGATCAGGAATACATCCATTTTTTGCGCGGTCATGGTCACGTCCCCGCCTTTGGTAGTGACTCTACCCTCGAGCACGACCTTTCGATCGGAATCGGTGTAGGTCAGCCGATTCGAGTTGATGGCGACGGGAGTGGCCTTGCCATCCTTATCTACCTGGACGAGGAAGGTGGAGACGGAATGGTCGGAGGTCCCCTGGGCAACGAGGGACCGGTGGTCACGATCGAAGGTGAGCGTTGGTGCCTCTACCACATTCGGGCCTTGCCATAGGCGCGCTTTCCCGGAGTACACGGCGACGGCCGGAGAGCGATGCGCGGTCACAGTGCGGCTGGTGACGTGGATGGGATCGGACGAGGCCAACATCCCGCCCTTTGGCTGGTCCTTCATATCGTTGTAGGTGCTCTTGACGTCATTTTCGGCAATCGCGTCGCCGGTCGCGCGAAGGATCCGGATAGTCTGCGCGGTCGTGGTCATGCCGGTGTCGGCGACCCGAGGCGATCCGGTGAGGGTGAGCACCTGGTCGGCGACGGCGTAGGTGGCTTGCTTCGCCCAGGCTTTGCGGGTCCCGTCGAGATAGGCGAGATTGCCCTGTTGGACGATCGAACTGATGCCGCCCTGGGGTTGAAAGGCAACGTCGAGCGTGTCGCCGGTCGAGACGCGGTCGGGTTGTCCGGGAGTGCTGCTCAGGATTTTTGTGTCGGGCTCGCCGTGGAGGCCGGCGAGCCGATTCTGATCGGTGAAGCTTGCCGTGAACTCGCCGGCGGTGACCACGGTCTTTTGTTGCGTGCCGCTCTGGGTAATCACGATCTGCGGAGGCCCAGCGGTTTCGGCGCGCTGCAGGAGATGTCCGTCTTTGACGAAGAAGTCCATGACGGGGGCGGTCATCTCGACTTTCTGGGTTAGGGCGTCGCCGCCGCGCGTCGGGGCGGCAGAGGAGCCTGCGACCGAAGCCATCTTGTCCTGCACCAGTTGCACTCCGCCCTCGGCGTGCGCGGTCTGAAGAAGTTGTTTGGCGGAAAACCGAAGCGTGACCCGCCCGGCATTGGCGTTCGCGGGCTGCGCGCCGCCGGCATCAAGCCGGACGTTTCCCGAGAGAACGGCATTGCTCAGCAAGTTTTTGGGGCCGGTCAACGTAAGGTCGGCCTGGTCGGAGCGGGCATGCGCCGCGCTGCGGCCCTGAATCTCGCTCTCGACGTTGCCCTGAGCCATGATGTGGTCGACGGTGTTATCTTCGCGCAGAAACAGGATGGCGCGATCGGACCACGATTTCTGCTGGTCCCGCTTCATGGTGGGCTTGATGAGCAGCACTTGGCGCGGGTCGCGAGTAATGATCGCGGTGTCGGCCGTCAAGTGGGCGCGTTGCTCGCGGAGATCGATCGAGATCGCGGACCGAAATGTGAGTGTGCGGGTTCTGGCGACGTAGTGCACGCCCACGGCTGAGCCC
>Ga0335070_10011137_pt1 | contig 10517 bp, 11 predicted proteins | sample Lox_Sample_13_FD_206722 | JGI IMG/M metagenome (GOLD analysis project Ga0335070, IMG submission 206722) | Soil microbial communities from Loxahatchee National Wildlife Refuge, Florida, United States - Lox_Sample_1.3 | ecosystem: Environmental > Terrestrial > Soil > Wetlands | place: USA...
CTAATTCCCCTCGCCCCCCCCTTTAGAAAAGCGGAGGGATTTGATTATGCAGGTTCTGTTCCTAACACCTTTCTAATGAGGTCCATCGTGTCTGTTCCATGGACGGGGAAACAGACTTGATCGACTACAACCTTAAAGCCGTTGTTTTTGAAATCATAATATTTCAGAACATCTTCAAACCGGGACTTCACGTAGGCTCCTGCTTTCGCATCTGCATAAGGAAGAAGAACGACCAGTTTGTTTAATTCTAAAGAGCCGATAGTATCGCTTTCTCGTATCTCCTCCAACAAGAGGTTAATCAATGTTCGATGGCAGGATTGCAAATTTGCGACGTCGCCATCTCCTGTAAGTCGCTCAATTTTAAGGGACATCAGGCATAGGAAATTCTGGTAACGTCGAGCACGTTTCACCTCAAGGTCCAGAAGAAAAAGGAACAAATCTCGACTCAAAATCCTGCTAAACGTCACCTTCTTGCCCCCTGGAAACTGCTCTTCTAATTTTTTCACCCCGCTCCCCTTCATCGGCATATGCTAACCTTTCCCTGAGGTATATTATTTTGGAGGTTTCTCAACTGTTTTGCTCCTCAATCCAACGCTTTTCTCTCAAACCATCTATGTGATATTTATGAATCTTATATAACAGCGCTTTGTAACTCACATGGAGCAATTGGGCTGATCTCTTCCGGTTCCAGTGAGTCTCTTCTAGGGCGTTTTGGATAATCTCCTTTTCTGCCTCTTCGGCAGCTCTTTTGCCTGCCTCCTTTAGGTCAAGCCTGTTTTCAGCGATCGATGGATTTGGCGAGAAATTTCTAAGGGGCACAGGGTTTATTCCATCGTCCAGCCTCCTCGCTGAAAGGTTTCCCAGGACCGTATTTTCTTCGCCAAATATGACAAACCCTTTAATCATATTTTCCAATTCCCGAATATTTCCAGGCCAAGGATATTCTTTAAAGGCATCGATCACCCTTGCAGAAAATGAGGGAACGTTCTTCCCATACTTCCTTTTATAAAAATCTAAATAATAATCGGAAAGAGGAAGAATTTGCTCGATACGATCTCGCAAGGGTGGAATGGTAATGTTGATCACATTGATCCTGAAAAACAGATCCTCTCGGAAATGGCCTTTCATCATCGATCTCTCTAAATGGTCCCGGGTGGTAACAATCACGCGGGTATCGACCATCACATCTCCATCCCCTCCCAACCGAGAAAACATGCCATCCTGGAGGACCTGTAGCAGTTTTGCTTGGATGGAGATTTCCATTTCCTCGATATAATTCAATAAGATCGTCCCACCATTGGCTAACTCGAACTTTCCGGGTTTCTTGAAATGGGCCCCTGTAAAAGCCCCCTTTTCATACCCGAAAAGCTCACTCTCAAGAAGATCTTTCGGAATCGTGGCACAATTCACTTTAACGAAGGGCTTATCTTTCCGGGGGGAATTTGAATGGATGGTCTGAGCCAGAAGTTCTTTTCCTGTTCCGCTCTCTCCTTTAATCAGAACAGTAATATCAGTCTTGGCGATTTCATCGACGATCGCCTTAATTTTATTCATTTGGGAACTATTAGAAAAAATAATTTGATAAATATCTTTCATGGCGCATGGATAATGAGCAATCTATATGCCAAGAATGAAATAATGGACTGCTCATTAGTAACCCCTCTGAAACAGAATAGAATTGTCTATTCTGATCTACGGGCATTTTCTCATCTCTTTAAAGACGAGAGAAAAGAGTGGAAAAAAGAGGGGAAAAAGTGGTAAATCATTTCAGCTTCTAAGCAAATTATTGAATTTGACTTCTTTTTTTCTAACAGCGTTCAGCAAAGATCAAAATCTTTACTCAAGATAGTAATTCATTGTCTTCTCTTGATCGTATCGAATCTCAAAAGAGTTTGGAGGAGGATGAAGGTTCAAAATCTGAGGGGGACAAACCTCTTGTCGAGACCACATTCTTTAATTTTGTTGAGGAGAGTCTTGTAACTTATATTTAATAGGGTAGCCGCCTTCTTCCTGTTCCAGTTGGTCATCTCTAAGGCTTTGACGATCAATTCTGATTCTGCTTTTAATGCGGCCTCCTGGTGAACTTTTCTTAATGATGGCCAGGTCTTATTATTCGGGATGGTTAAATTTTCCTTTGGGGCAGTATCTGGCTTCATCAAAAGACCCAATTCCTCAAAAATTGGTTTTTCATCTCCCAGAACGACAAATCTCTGGATCGTATTTTCCAATTCCCGGACATTTCCCGGCCAATGATATTGGCAATAAACCTTGATCATCTTATCGGATAAGGGATTAATTTTTTTCTGGTATTTTTTACTAAACTTCTCCAAAAAATACTCAATGAGGATCGGAATTTCTTCCCTCCTTTCCCTCAAAGGGGGAATGGTGATATTGACGACATTCAGCCGATAATAAAGATCTTCTCGGAATCGACCATTCTTCACACCTTCCTCTATTTTCTTGTTTGTCGCTATTAATACCCTCACATCTACTCGGATGTCTTTTTTGCCTCCTAGTCTCGAAAACTCTCTGTCCTGAAGGACCTGCAGAAGTTTGCCCTGGAGAGATACGCTCATCTCTGAAATTTCATCTAGAAAAATTGTCCCCCCATTGGCCAATTCAAATTTCCCAGGCTTCTGACGGTAAGCCCCTGTAAAGGCACCCTTTTCATAACCGAAGAGCTCACTCTCCAGAAGTTCCTGAGGAAGAGCAGCACAATTTACTTTGACAAATGGTTTCTCCCGGCGAAAAGAATTGAGGTGAATCGAACGGGCAACCACCTCCTTACCCACCCCGCTCTCTCCTTGGATGAGCACGGTGACATCGGTATTAGCTACCTGATCGATGATTTCCTTGATGCGACACATTTTTTCATTGGCGTAAATAAAGATCCCATCCTTTCCGCTTATCTCGCCGACTTCAACAAAGGTGGAAGAGGAACGAGGAAAGAGCGGAACAATCTTCTCTTTGGGAAAAGATTTGCTGGAATCCTTCACCAATCGGTTGATTTTCTTGATATCTAGAAAGAAACGAGCAGAGGTCAAGGCAGCCCCGACCTGGTTGGAAATATACGATAAAGCCAACTTATCTCCCTCATTGAAGGCGCCCCTCTTAGAATGACTGAGGTTGAAAACTCCCACGACCTGGTCTTTTTCCCGGATTGGAAAACAGATGAGGGAGCTCACCCCATTTCTTAACCCGGCCACCTCGACAAAATGGGGTTCTTGATTGACGTCATTCACCATTACAGCTTGACCGTCTTTTAGGACCCAGCCTGCAATCCCCTCTCCTGATTTGAATCTTTTCCCATTACCGGATTCCTCTGAGTAATAAATGCTTTTTCTTTCATTTTTCCCACGGGCTGCGCGGATGGTCAAATCACCGGAAACGGGGTCTTTCAGCATCAAGGAGCAGTTTTCCGCATCCATTTCATCCATCACCGCATCCAAAATAGCCTTGCAGGTTTCACCAAAATCGGGGACATTAAGCATGGCTTCCTGAACCTTCTGAAAAAGTGTGTAGGGCCTACTCTTCTCATCAAGAGGGAGGAGAAAATGGGAGGAGGTTTCAAACCTTTTCTGTGTCGTACCTGTTTCCATTTTTATTCCAATGGGCTAAGGTCTATCTTAAAGTGAGCGATTTATTGGGGAGCTGACTCCCACTGCCTAAACCGATTTCTCGAGCGTTTTTATTCGTTTTTATCTCATTCAATCTCTGTTCTAATCGTTTTTTTTGAATGAGTATTCTGCGGTGTCTTAACCCCTTTTTGAGATGGATGAGAATTCTTTCGACTGAGATTGGCTTAAGAAAAAGATCATCGATCCCAGAACTCATGATTTTTCTGTATTCCTTCTCTTCTAGGTTCTCATCTGTGAGCATCATGACATAGAGTTCTGAAAAACCCTTCTTTAATTCTCGGATCATATCGAGAGTCTCGGAATTCTCGATTCGATATTCGGTAACGAGACCGGAGACTTCGAATTCTCGAAAATTTTGTAAGGCTCTTTCAATTGTATCCACAGCCAGGACAATATACTTCTCGCTTTCCAACACTGTTTTTAATGTCCATTGCGTGTGAAATTCTTTATCCAGTATGAGAATCGTATCTTTGGACATTTCTTCAACCACAAAAATATTTGAGCTTTATAACGTGAATAAAAGAGCAAATACCGTACCATTATCACAGTAATGATTAGTTTTCTTTCAAGTTATTGATTTAAGAAGGTTATTTAAAGTGTAGACCGTTTTGAAAAATCCGCAGTTCTATATGAAATTGACCTTTTGGCTTAATGATTGAGCCAAAAGGATCAGGATGCTTATATTTCGAAATAATTGCGAATAGTTCTAGCGGTGACCGAAAGGGATGAACTTGTGGATGGGTTTTACGATAGATGGGAAGATTTTCCGTCCACCTCCTCCAAAACAGCCCTTAGGGATTCAGGAAGGGCAAATTCATCGGGATACGTAAAGGACTGAAAAAAGAGGTTTTGAGCATACCGTTTCAGAGTGTTGTCAGATTTGAAGGGAGGATGATTTTTAATTAAATTCAAAAGCCTTTGTACCAAAACCTTAGATCCGGTTTGGTCTGTTTCAGGAAGGATGATTCCAATTTCCCCGTTATTTTTCCCTACCATATCTTCTTCTCTCGTATGTCTTCTGACAATTTTTACAAGTTGCACGTAAAAACTATCAAAGCGATCACCTATCTCCTGCTTGGCAGGCAATTGTAATAACAAGAGAGAGAAAGAGTGGTTGTGTCGCTTTGCCTTTTTCAATTCCTGACGAAGACATTTTTTAAAAAAGATTGCGTTGAATATAATCTCTTGAATTTCTTGCGCAAATGGTTCAAGAAAACTAAGTTTTTCAAGCTGTTGCAGTTTTTGGATCAAATGCCTTTGCCTTAATCCCTTCTTGATATGTACAAGAATCTTATCCGGGGAATACGGCTTTAGAATAAAATCATCCAAGCCTGTAGCAAATAGTTTTTCGTAGTTTTTTTCGTCGACGAAAGCATTGGAAACCATAATAATGTAGGTTTCAGGATTCTTCTTTTTTACCCATTGTATCATAAATTCCGTCGTCTCAAAGGGGGGCATGTATTCCGTTATGATTATAGAGTATTGCCTTTCAGTAAGAAGTTCGTACGCGCCTCTCAAATTTATTGCAGTCTCAACCGCGTATTTTTCTTCTTCCAAAACAATGCGATAGGCATTGAGGAGGTTCTTAAACGGGTCTACTAAGAGAATGTTGTTATCGGGCATGGAAATTTGACCGCAAAATTACTGCCAGGTTTTAGGATTGGGCAATTTAGCCTTTTGAGGCTTGATATTATACTTATTGATTCGATTCGTAAGCATTTTCCGCGTGATCCCAAGAAGTCCTGCTGCCTTTTCTTGGTTCCAACAGGTCTCCCGTAGTTTATTGACAATCCACTTCTTTTCGAGTTCGGAAACCATCTTCACCAATTGGACCTTTTCCCCCCCTTTTTTTTGTCCCATTCCCTCCTTGAGAAAAAGATGGGGCGGAAGATCATCGATGGTAATGACATTTTTTCTACAGAATACCATCATCTGCTGAATAACGTTGGCCAACTCTCTTACGTTCCCAGACCAAGAAAAAGCCTTTAATTGTTCCATCACTTCCGGTTCAATTCTGACAGCGGTCTTCCCCTTATGAAGTTTCTTCAGAAAATAGTCGGCCAGTAAAGGAATATCGGAGGTGCGCTCCCTTAGGGATGGAAGGGTAATGGGAACGATACTCAGTCTATAATAAAGATCCTCCCTGAAATTCCCTTTAGCTACCTCTTCCTGAAGATTTCGATTGGTGGTAGAAATGATTCGAACATCCACTTTTGTCGGTTGGCTATCTCCAACCTTCTCAAATTCCTTCTCCTCTATCACCCTTAAAAGCGTCTTTTGAAAATTCATCGGAATTTCACCAATTTCATCCAAAACCAACGTGCCCGTGTCTGCAGCCTGGAAACGACCCATGGTGTCTTTCACAGCACCCGTAAACGATCCCTTCCTATGCCCAAATAATTCGCTGGTGAGAAGGCTCTCCGTTAAAGCGCCGCAGTTGACTGTGAGCAAAGGCTTTTCTCTTCTCATGCTGTTATAATGGATGGTTTTTGCGATGAGATCTTTTCCTGTTCCGCTCTCTCCTTGTATCAGAACCGTCGCATCGGTCTCGGCAACTCTGCTGATGATCTCAAAGACCTCCAGCATTTTCGGGTGATCGCCAATGATATTGGGGAAAGAATATTTTTCAGTGACCTCCCTTCGAAGATGGCCGATCTCTCTTTCCATCTCTTGTGTCTTGAGGGCTTGGCGGATGATAATAAAAAACCTTTCCAGCTTGTCAAAGATGGGTTTTTCGAAGAAATAGAAGGCCCCCTTGCTTAACGCTTCGACGGCCATTGATACCGAACCAAAAGCCGTGATGAGAATCACTGGAACGGTTGGATGTGTTTTTTTAACTTCCAGAAGGAGTTCTGTTCCGCTCAGGTCGGGCATTTTTTCATCGGTGATGATGAGATTGACCGAATCGGTCTTTAGTCTCTCTAATGCTTCTCTCCCATTTCCCACCGGAATCGTTTGAAATCCTTCATCGGTTAAAACCTGACATATCCCAAAAAGAGAATTGGGCTCATCATCAATAACTAAAATGGATGGACGAGACATCATCACCTAATCTCCGAACCGACGGCCTATCGGAAGTTCTACTCTGATGGTTGTTCCTTTCTTTTCTTCACTTTCTATAGAAATCTTCCCATGGTGTCGCTCAACGATGATTCTGCGGCAGATGGCCAATCCCAACCCGGTCCCCCTGACTTTTGTGGTAAAAAAGGGACCAAAAATATTATCCAAATTCTTCTGTTGGATGCCTATTCCATTATCAATAAAAGTTATTTCTATATGTTTTGGAGAATCCGCTTTAGGGTAAGCCTTTATGATGAATTCTCCTCCTTCGGGCATGGCTTCAAAGGCATTTTTGACAATATTCAAGAAAGCCTGTTTGATCTCCTCATAATTGGCATAAATCTTTGGAAGATGAGGATCCATATCCGTAACGATCCTGATCTTTTTTGATTCGGACTCTAACATATGGGAGATAATATTTATCACCACAGAAACGACCTCGTTAATCTCCACTCCCACGAAGCGAACAGTATTGGCAGGTCGCACAAAAATTAGACACTCCTGTACAAAATCGTTTAAATGCTTAACCTCTTCATCGATAATTCTTATCGATTGTCCCAGAATCTCATCCTTCAAATCCGATCTCCTTTGAATGATAGAAAGAGCCCCGGAAATGGCATGGAGGGGATTCCGAATCTCATGTGCCAAAAACGGGAAGAACTTCTCAAGCGAGGGATATCGGTCAAAACGCCTGTCTTCAATTTGGGCATCGCGCATTTCCAAGGCATTCTCTACGGATCTTAGAAGAACTTCGTGCTCGATGGGCTTTGAAAGGAAGTCAATCGCCCCTTTTCTCATCATATCAACTGCCACCTGCTCTCCTCCGTAACCGGTAATAACAATAACGACGATGTCTCTGCCAATCTCTTTAAGTCTTCTTAATACCTCTTCCCCGGGAATATCGGGCAATTTCAGGTCGAGAAGAACCAATTCCGGAACATCCAAAATTGCCTTTTCGATGCCCGCCTTTCCATCCAAAGCGGCAGAGACCTGAAAGTCTTTATCTCCGAGCATTCTTCTTATCAGATCTAAAATTCCTGGATTGTCGTCAATGACTAATATCTTTCTTCCGGCAGTTCCCATGTTTGTCAATACTATACCAAGAATTTATTTTCTTCAACCGAAAAATCATGCGCGAATTGACTCAAATTAAATGTTACCCGTTTAGCTAAACAGAAGGTATCGTTGACTCATAATTCATGTTACCGGACAATTTCCCCTTAAAAAGGGGGATTGTCATGAGTCCACGAGCCAGGATGGAATATCTTGAGGCCATTTATTTAAGATACAAACAAGCATCGTTGAAAGAAAAAACCATGATCCTCAACGAATTCTGCTTAAGCTGTAGTTACCACCGAAAGCATGCGATCCGACTCCTGAATCATTTCAAGCGCTTTGCCAAGCCTAAACTTAAAAAGAGAGGCAAGCCGTCAAAGTATAATAAGGCTTCGGTCTTAGAACCCTTAAAGAAAATCTGGCTGGCAGCAAACTTGCCTTGCTCCAAGCGTCTCAAGGTGATTCTGCCTCTGTGGCTTCCAGCATACGTCAAGCAATTTGGTGCTCTCTCCTTAGAGGTGGTTCAGTCGCTACGACGCATCTCACCAGCCACCCTGGATAGACTTCTCGAACCTACCCGAGTCAAATATAGAGGCCGGGGGAGAAGCACCACGAAACCCGGCACCCTCTTGAGAAAACAGATTCCAATTAAAACCAATCAATGGGATGAGAAAAAGCCAGGATTCCTGGAGGCCGATACCATCGCCCATTGCGGGGAGACTCTCCTGGGCCAGTTTGCCTACAGCATCGATACCGTAGATATTGGCACCGGCTGGACAGAACAAAGAGCGGTCTGGGGCAAAGGTGAAACAGAGGTCCTTAAGCAAATCCAGGATATCGAAGACTCCCTGCCTTTCCCCTTGCTTGGGTTTGACTGCGATAACGGCTCGGAGTTCTTGAATTGGCATCTGATGAAACACTTTAACCAAAGAGACAAACCCGTACAGTTTACCCGAAGCAGGCCTTACCATAAGGACGATAACGCTCATGTGGAACAGAAAAACTGGACCCATGTCCGGCAGTGGTTTGGATACCATCGATTAGATAAACCTGCCCTGGTTGGGCTCATGAATGATTTATATACCCAGGAGTGGCGGCTCTATCATAACTTCTTCTTACCCTCCGTGAAGCTTATAGAGAAAAAATTGGTGGAGGGAAAGACCATTAAGCGTTATGATCAACCTAAGACCCCTTACCAAAGAGTCTTAGAATCACCTTCTGTCTCAGTTGCGGTGAAGCGCTCTCTTAAAGAACAGTTCGAGACGCTTAACCCCTTTAAACTGAGCAAAGCTATCGAAAATAAACTCGATACCATTTTTAAAACTCTGTATTCTAAAAAACCTATGGTCACGATACCTCTCTCTTCATTTCTCTCGGGTAACATTTATTAATGAGGCATCAGGTGCGGCAAAGCCATCTCAAAAGCCTAACAGATTTCTTTCCACTCATCCCGTCCCATTTGGCAATTCTTTAACACTAAGGTTATTCTTGTTAGATATCATCGATGAGGAAGGAAACAGAGTCTTTGGAAAGCGACTTGCAAATATGGGAAGTGCCCTCCGTCTCTATAATGAGAACATTCGGGGGTGAGCGAAGGCTAAATCTTAAGACGCGAGGTCTTGAGATTGACGTTTTGGGTTACTTCTATGGAGGGAATTGGAAATTCCTTTACATGCTGGTAATCAACCCGTGCCCAGGGGGCTGATTTCTAACAATAATATAGAGACTAATTCAGCAAGGAAAATAAAAATCTATTTGAGGGGTGACGCCCCTTACGTGTAATGAGACTTAATGCGTTTGTATTAGTCAGTATTTTGGGGTGTTCGTCCAGGTTCCTGCTTTAATTTTGTGGGGATAGGCTTTTAGCGCTTTGTTTTTCGTATGCTTCCCAGTCAATATTATCTATCTTTACACTCCAGCCGAACCCTCCGCTTTCATCCATCAGCAGAATTGTGTCGTTGCCCTCGATCTTCTTAAAAATCCACTGCCTTTGCTGGACATGCCCGAGAACATCGTCTCGCAGCCTCAAACGTTCTCCGGGGATGATGGATTTCACTATTGATTTTTTTCTTTCTTCCGCATCAAATCTTTTCACCGTTCTTCCTCCTTGCCCCACTTCAATTATGCCATACGTTGTGACTTTTGCCAGAGAGATGGTCGCGAAGCAAGGAGGCAGCCCTTAAATTGAAAACGCCAGAATGTTGTGTTAAATGATGTGCCAAGAGTCTTTTGGGGATCCAAATTGATGGGGACGTTGGAGGAGGATATCTAAGATGGGCAATGCTTGGATTACAGATTTACAACATTTCTTAAATGAAGATGGAAGCAGAACAGACATGCCAAATCGAGCGGGTAAACTTGCAGACTATTTTGGAAGTATCGTGAAAAAGGTGACAACTCGCCAAGGAGCTGCATTGACCACCGGTATCCGATGCAGAAAAAAGTTCAGGCACAAACCATGCTGGGGAGAGATTATCGCTTTTATAGATGAGCAACATGGTATTTCTTGGTCTTGCCCGGTATGCAAGGACAATGGGGTCATTTCAGGTTGGGAAGGGACAATTTGGGATTGGTCAGTAAGTGCTTAATTGGCCTACCCTGACTGGGGGATGTAGAGCATCTATCCCATATGCGATATCGAGTAGGCGGGGGCCTCACGGCCCCAACCTCTCACACCACCGTACGTGCCGTTCGGCATACGGCGGTTCGTGGTAAGTTCTGAAAACGTCGATGTTGTGAAAGCAGGCTTATGAGTCCCTGCTG
>Ga0335070_10011138_pt1 | contig 10517 bp, 8 predicted proteins | sample Lox_Sample_13_FD_206722 | JGI IMG/M metagenome (GOLD analysis project Ga0335070, IMG submission 206722) | Soil microbial communities from Loxahatchee National Wildlife Refuge, Florida, United States - Lox_Sample_1.3 | ecosystem: Environmental > Terrestrial > Soil > Wetlands | place: USA: Florida...
CCGAACGCCCGAGCTGAGCGTCCAGGGTATCGGCTTTTCGCTTTATCTGGACGCATTGAGTGCGACAATGCTCGTTCTGGTCGCCTTCATTGGCTTGATCGTGATCGTCTACAGCGGAAACTACCTCGACGGTGATCCCCACCAGGGCCGCTTCCTCTCGCGGCTTTGCGTCACGCTTGCCTGCGTCCTGGGACTGATCATTTCGGGAAATCTTTTCCAGCTTGCGTTGCTGTGGATCGCAACGAGCCTCGGCCTGAACGGGTTGCTCAAGTTCTACCCCGATCGGCCCGCCGCCGTGCTCGCAGCCCGCAAGAAATTTCTGGTGAGCCGGCTCGGCGACCTTTGCCTGATCGCGGCCATGGTGCTTCTGTATCTCTCGTTCGGGAGCCTCGACTACGGGACCCTGTTCGCGGCTTGCGGAGCGCTTCGCCAAGCGGCACCGGCAGCTGTTCACGCCGCAGTTGCCCTGATGGTGCTGGCCGCCGCGCTCAAATCGGCACAATTTCCGATGTATGGCTGGCTCATCGAGGTGATGGAGACCCCGACGCCGGTCTCCGCGCTTCTGCATGCCGGCATCATCAATGCGGGCGGCTTTCTGTTGCTGCGATTTGCGGATCTCCTTGTCCTGTCGGCGCCCTCACTCGACGGCCTTGCTCTCATCGGCGGCTTCACGGCGCTGTTCGGCTCGGCGGTGATGCTGACCCAAAGCTCGATCAAGGTGTCACTGGCCTATTCCACCGTCGCCCAGATGGGATTCATGATGCTCGAGTGTGGACTCGGCGCGTTTCCTGCCGCGCTGCTGCACATTGTGGCGCATTCCTTTTACAAGGCCCATGCCTTCCTGTCGTCCGGCAGTGTCATCGACATCGCGGGGAATGCGTGGTCGCCGCCCCCCGGATCCAACCCGCATCCCGCCCGGCTCGTGCTCGTCATCGCACTGGTCCTGGGCATGACGCTTGGAGTGAGCGTGATGGCGGGCGCCAGCCCTGCCGAGAAGCCAGGCGTGTTTGCGCTGGCTGCGGTCATGATGTTCAGTCTCATTCATCTCATCGCCAGTGGTATCGACGAGCAGCCCAGCGTTTACGTCCTCATGCGCACCGCTGCACGCGCGGTCGTGGTCGCCGTCGTCTTCTTCGGTCTGCAACTCGGCTTCGAGCGTCTGCTGATCAGCGCCAGTCCTGCGGCCATGCCGCTCCAGGGCCCGATCCAGTTCGCGATTGCGTGTCTCGTGATCGTGTCGTTCGGCGCGCTGACGGTGTTTCAGAGTCTTCTGCCGTACCGGCAAGACAAGGCGTCATGGCAAAGTCTGTACGTTCACATCTACAACGGGCTTTACGTCAACACGCTCGCGAATCGCTGGATCATCAGGCTGTGGCCTAGTCCGCCGCCACGGCGAACCCATGCGCTGCATGCGAACGTTCATTTGAGAGGAGTACAAGCGTGACGGTCGCCGCTTTCGCCGTCAGGCAAGAACCTGCCCTCCCCGTCAACCAAACGGCCAATGCCGCGGCGCGGCGCGACATTGTGGAAAAAGCCATTGCGTCGGCCTGCAACCGCATCGCGCCGCTATGGCCGCTGAAGCACTTTGTCGCCGTCAATCCATTCCTCGGCTTCAGCGACCACACCTTCGCGCGCACCTGCGCCACCATGCGGCGCGTGGCGAGAGCCGACATGCTGATGCCGCGCGGGTTTTACCGACAGGCTCTCGCCGACGGACTCGTAGAAGATCGCGACATCGAGGCCGCGCTCGCGGATTCACCTATTTCCTTGGCATTTCTGCGCTCCGTCGAGGCAGTCAGACGCGCAGCCGCCTGCGATCCAAAAACCGCCGAAAGTCCCGCAGCGGCCGTAGCCACTGTGGCCGAAGTGCTCGACAGGCTGGCGGACGGCGACCGGCACGTTTCGCGGACGGCGTTCATGATCGACGAGATCTCACGCTGGTGTGCCGCCTATTTCGACGAGGGGCAGTCGGTGTGGCGTCTGCCGTCGCGCAACCAGGGCCTCTATGCAGCATGGCAAACGTCCATGCGGGACAATCGAAACCCGGAAGTAATGGGCATCAAGGGTTTTCGCGCGGCTGTAGCAGCGATACCCAACGATCCCGTCGAGGCGATCTGCTCTGTTGTCGAGGCGCTCGGAATCCCCACACCCGCGATCGCCGACTATCTTTACCGTGCCCTGTTCGACATCAACGGCTGGGCGGGCTACGCGAGGTATCTCGTCTGGAACAACGCGCTCTACGGCAGGCCGGACGACACGCTCGTTCAGCTTTTGGCCGTCCGGGTCGTGTGGGGATATGCGTTGTATGTTCAGCGGTTGGACGAGCCGTTTGCGGCGGCCTGGCGAAACGTCATGGCGGAGGCCGCCGCAGTCCCGAGCGATGCGCCCCTGGGCCAGGATCATGATCTGTGCATCGACCTGATTCTCCAGGAGGCCTATGAGAAGGCCTATCAGCGGCGACTGATCTCGCAACTTCGACGCCCGCGACTGCAGCGCGGCGCTTCGGCCGATCGCCCGGCTGTGCAGGCCGCGTTCTGCATCGACGTGCGTTCGGAAATCTATCGACGCGCGCTGGAGACGGTCAGCGGCGACGTGGAGACGATCGGCTTTGCAGGCTTCTTCGGCTTTCCAATCGAGTACGTTCCGATCGGAAAACTCAGCGGCGGAGCACAGTGTCCGGCACTTCTGAAACCCGCCTTCATCGTCTGCGAGGGGGTCGACGGCGCGACGGATGACGAAGAGCAGGAAATCCTCGCCTTGCGCCGCTTGCGCCGGCGCGCGGCGAAAGCCTGGAAGTCGTTCAAGGTGGCGGCGATCTCGTCGTTCACCTATGTGGAGACGCTCGGCCTACTGTTCGCCGGGCGCATCGCCACCGACTCTCTCGGCCTCACACGAACCGTCCCCGATCCGAAAACCGACGGGCTGGACCGGGAAGTGATCGGGCGCGTTGCACCCCACATCGCGCCGCGCGAAATCGCCGGACGCCAGACCGGCTTCGACGTACAGCAACGCGTCGACATGGCCGAACGGGTGTTGCGCGCGATGTCGCTCACAGGCGGATTCGCGCGGCTTGTTATGCTGACCGGCCACGGAAGCACCACTGTGAACAATCCCCACTCGTCAGCACTCGATTGCGGCGCATGCGGCGGTCACACCGGCGAAGCAAATGCGCGGGTCGGGGCGGCTATCCTTAACGACCCGGAGGTCCGCTCCGGCCTTGATCTGCGGGGAATCGCGGTGCCGGCAGAGACATGGTTCCTCGCCGCACTGCATGACACGACCACCGACAATGTGCGGATCTTCGACGAGCACAAAGTGCCTGCCAGCCATCTTGACGAGCTGAGCGTCCTGAAACGCCGGCTCGGCGAAGCGTCGCGGCTCGCCCGCAAGGAGCGGGCCGGCGCCCTTGGGATCAAGGACCGCCAGGAGCATCAGATCGTCCAGCGGAGCCGCGACTGGTCGCAGGTCCGCCCCGAATGGGGCCTGGCCGGCAATGCGATGTTTGTTGCGGCGCCTCGCAAAATCACGCGCGGCATCGATCTCGGGGGCCGGGCATTCCTCCACGATTACGATTGGAGGTTGGATCAGGCGTTCGGCGTGCTCGAGCTGATCATGACCGCACCGATGGTGGTCGCGAGCTGGATCAACCTACAATACTTCGGCTCGACCGTAAACAACCGCGCTTTCGGAGCGGGCAATAAGGTCCTGCATAACGTGGCCGGTACCGTCGGAGTGCTCGAAGGCAATGCCGGCGATCTCAGGGCGGGCCTGCCCTGGCAGTCCGTGCATGACGGCCGGCGATTCGTGCACGAGCCGCTCCGACTGAACGTGCTGATTGCAGCTCCCCTGGATGCCATCAACGGCGTCATTGCCAAGCACGAGGGCGTGCGGGAGCTGGTCGATAACGGATGGCTGCACCTGTTCGCGCTGTCCGACGCGGGACCGGTGTCGCACAGATATCGGGGGCAACTCACCTGGGAGGCGCTGCCTTGATCGGCCTCAACTCGCATCTCGCCCGGCTTGAAGCGGAGGCGATTCACATCCTGCGCGAGGCGGTGGCGGAGGCGCGCAATCCCGTGATGCTGTTTTCAGCGGGCAAGGACTCGACGGTGCTCGCTCATCTGGGGCTCAGGGCGTTCTATCCGGGCAAGCCGCCATTTCCGCTGCTGCATATCGACTCGACCCGGGAATTTCAGTCGCTGCTCACATTTCGCGACGCATTCGCTCGCGAGTACGGTTTTCAGCTCCTCGTTCACGCCAACGAGGAAGGGCGTGCGGCCGGCATCAATCCATTCGACCACGGCGAACGTTACACCGAGATCATGCGAACCGGGGCGCTGAAGGCGGCGCTCGACGCCGGCGGATACGACGTCATCTTCGGCGGAGCGCGTCGCGACGAAGAAAAATCCCGCGCCAAGGAACGCGTGGTTTCGATCCGGAGCGCAAGCCATGGCTGGGATCCGCGCCGCCAGAGACCCGAATTGTGGCAGCTCTATAATTTTCGTCTTCAGAAGGGGCAGTCGGCCAGGGTTTTTCCACTCTCCAATTGGACCGAGGCCGACATCTGGGCCTACGCCATCGCCCGTGCAATCAGGCTGGCGCCGCTCTACTTTGCCGCACCACGTCCGGTGGTTTCGCGCGGCAGGGCCCTCATTGTCGTTGACGATGAAAGCCGGATGCGGTTTCAGCCACAGGATGCGGTCGAGATCAGACGCGTGCGCTTCCGGACGCTGGGCTGCTGGCCGGTGACCGGCGCGATCGAGTCGGAGGCGGCCGATCTTGCCGCGGTGGCGCGTGAGACGCTGTCGGCCTCCGTGTCGGAAAGACAGGGACGCATCAGCGACGGCGAAGACGGCGGCTCGCTCGAGCAGAAGAAGCGGGAGGGGTATTTCTGACGATGCTCCCCGATCCGCCCTTCCCTTGCAGCACCGTAGCCGTGATTGCGACCATGCATGCCAAGGAGCGCGCCATCGCTCCCGTGCTGCTGCGTAAGCTCGAGCTTGCGGCGACGGTGGCGCCGGGGTTCGATACGGATCGCTTCGGCACCTTCAGCCGGGAGATCGAGCGGGTCGGATCGCAGCTGGACGCTGCGAGAGCGAAGATTGCGGCCGCCTTTGAGGTCGTCCCGAGTGTGCGAATGGGGTGGCGAGCGAGGGCAGCTTCGGACCGCACCCGGCGGTCCCATTCCTGTCGTTGGGCCGCGAGCTCGTCCTGCTTGTCGACCGCGAGACGGGGCTGGAGCTCGCCGGTCATGACGCAAGCTCCAAAACCAATTTCGCTCACCAGCTTTGCACCACGCCGGACCAGGCACTGGCCTTTGCGAGCCAGTGCAGGTTTCCGACGCACAGCGTGATCGTCATCGGGTGTTCCGGCGACCAGCCCGATCCTAAGCGAGCTCTGATGAAGGACATTGCGAGCCAGGCCGCGCTCGCCGAGGCGGTCCACTCGGTTATCGCCGAATGCGGTGCGGCCTTTGTCGAGACCGACATGCGGGCCCATCGCAACCCGACCCGCATGATTGCGATCCGTCGCGCCACCAGAGATCTGGTGCGCAGCTTCTGGCGCCGCTGTCCGCAATGCGGTCAGCCGGGATTCGACGTCAGTGACCGGTCCCCGGATTGCCCTGTGGCTGGTGCGGTGAGCCGACGCGGCTGCCCCGCAGCGAGATATCGCGTTGTCGATCGTGCGGCCATCGCCTGGAGCGACCGGCAACTGCAGCTGCCTTTGCCGATCCCGGCCACTGCGAAGGCTGCAACCCATGAACGTGAAGCGGAGATCATCGATGTCTCGATCAGACGAGATGCTCGTGGACGATTGCGAACGGCGGATATCCTGGGTGCTTGCGCATCCGGGTATGAGCACTTGGCTCAAGCAGTCTATCAGCACCGCGCTGGAGCGAGATCCCATCGACGTCCGGAACGATCTGGAAATCCTGGATGCGACGCTTCGGCCCTGGTCGGAAGCGTCGGTCGCGTTCAGGCGATCGCGCAATGAAAACTACTAACAATTGCAGTTGGATTTGGACGATATTGGCCTGTCGCGCCCGTAGCCGTGACCCGCTCCGACTTGGTCGATTTAGACGGCGAGCGCGTCGGAGGTCATGCGCCAGCGCGTTGCGCATGAAGTGTGTAAATGCTGATCGAAATCAGACCCCTGAATCAATCGCGCCTCAAGGCTAAAGTCTTGATTCTGCGAATGTCGGAACACTGACCCGGCGCCGATCGGCGTCGGACCCCGGTGCCGATCCACAGACCCGATCAGAACGGATCAGCCAAAGACCTGCATTGGGCTGCTCTCCTCGGAGTCTGCATTGTCGCTGGCTTGTCCTCCGGCTTCCTGGGCATCGGCGGCGGCCTGGCGACCGTGGTCGGACTCAGCGCAGTTCTGGGAGTCCCGCAGCACCAGACGCAAATGATCAGCCCGGTTCTTTCCATGATCCCGACGACCATTCCTTCGGCCTGGGTCTATTGGAACCAGGGATGGTCATGGTCGTGGAGCGTTCTGCTTGGCGTGGTGGTTGGTCTCATCATCGGTACCGATCTCGGGGCTCGGTTCGCGAACAGGATCGACCGATCGAGGTTGCGCCTCACGTTGATCTTCTTCGTTTCACTGATGGCGATCTATATGGCCTACAAGGCTCTGTCTCACTGAATCTCCCGCCCAAAGCCGGCAAGTTCGCCTAACCTGCCGAGGCACTCTTGTCATCCGATGGGGAATCCCCTGGTTCGATGACCCGGAGGCGGCTCGGCCGCAAAGCACCTGCGCGTTCGAGCACAGGATAGGCGACCGAACATATATGCGAGTGAATGCGCTTGAGGTCGCGCAGCACGTCGAGATGCAGCGAACTCGATTCGATACTCTCCGGGCGGCGTTCGCGGAGGCGCTCGAGATGGCTCTCAGCCGCGGCCAATTCCGCCGCGCGCAGGCTTGCCTTCTCCGCGATCAACTGGCGAGCAATCTTGACGTCGCCCGACATGAAGACGCTGAACGCGAGCTTGAGGTTGCTCATGACCTCCTGATGGAAGGTCTCAAGCTCCGTGGCGCCCTGTTTCGAGAATGCGAGCTTCCGCTTGATCTTCTTCTGTGCGAGTTCCATCAGGTTCTTGTCGACGATGTCGCCAATATGCTCCAGATTGATGGAGAAGGCGATGATCTCCATGGCACGGTGACCGTCCCGTTCGTCCAGGCTTTCTCGGGTGAGCCGCGTCACGTAGAGTTTCACCGCCTCGTCGAGCTTGTCGACGGCGTTGTCCATCCGGCTGACCTCGGCGACCAGTCGGCGGTCGTCAGTCATCAGCGCCGTCATCGCCTGACGCAACATGGTCTCGACGACGTCGCCGAGATGAAGCACTTCGCGTTCCGCGCACGAGAGCGCGACCGATGGTGTAGCGAGGGCCGCGTCGTCAAGGTAAAGCGGTGTCGCCGGATTACTAGGTTTCGCCCGTTCCGGCAGAAATCGCGTGAGGAGCGACGCCGTCCAACCGAGCGGAAAGATGAAGACCACCGCCAGTGCCAGGTTGACTGCAGTGTGAAAGTCCGCGGTCATGCGCGACGCGTTGGGCTCGAAGCGAGCGAGTGCGTCGGCGATCGGATGTAGAAACGGCAGCGCGACGGCGCAGCCGATTAGGCGATTGAGCAGGTTGCCTACCGGCAAACGGTAGCTGGCGGGATTACTGTTGTTGCTGCCTTCGATCACCGGATTGATCGCGCTTCCGAGATTGGCTCCGAGCGTGAGAGCGAGGGCCGCAACAGGCGTGATAAAGCCGGAGTAGGCCAGCGACATGATCAACAACAGGATCGTGACGCTGGAGTGAGCGACCCAGGTCAGCACAGCGGCCATCAGCACGCAAAGCAGTGGGTCGCTCGTGATGGCAGCCAGCAGGGTTCGGACCACCGGTGCATCCTCGGCCGGGGCCAGAGTGTCGAGCAGGATGTGCAGCGACAGCAGCATCAGCCCGATGCCGATCGCGACGCGGCCGAGATCGCGCATGCGGGTTTGACCGCCGCGCTTGAATGCGATGACGCCAACCAGGAACAAGAGCGGTGCCACGGCCGTGACATTGAACGACAGCGCTTGAACGATCAGCGTCGTACCGACATTCGCTCCGAGCATGATGGCAAGCGCCGGCGCGAGATCGACTGCGCCGCCCGTGACGAACGATGCGGTCATCAGCCCGGTTGCCGTGCTGCTTTGCAGGAGCGCCGTTACCGTAATTCCGGCGAGAAAGGCCAGGAAGCGGTTACGAAGCGCGGTTCCCAGCAGGCGCCGCAGGTCGGATCCGAACGCACGCACGATACCGCTGTGGACCATGTGCAGTCCCCACAGCAGCAGCGCTACGCCGCCCAGAAGATCCAGCAGAATCATGCTGCTCAAATCTGCCTCCGTCCGCTGAACGCCAGAGTATGGGGGGTACAGTCCGTCTCTTCAACCGGCCTATTTCGGCAAAAGCCTGTCGCGGATGTATCGGGAGGTCGGCGTCAGTCTGATGCGTCGGGGCTTGCGCCACACGGCTCTGTCGATCTCCTACTTGTCGCCGATCTTCAACTCGCCTGACGCTTTGCCCGCAATGAAGATCGCGTCGCTCATCTTACGCCCGGACCGGTTGTGCGTACCGAAAACTTAAACCCGAGCGTAGCGGTGATGAAGTCCGCCCAATAGGGCGTGTGAACTTATGACGCCGGATCGCTGAACCGGCCGAGAGACCGGCGCATCTTTGTTTAGAGACCGATGCGTTCTCACGCCATTGTAATAATCCGCGTAGCTTTTCAGAATCCGGCGCAGATGTTCCTCGCCCAAGACGATGACATGGTCCGAACACTCGCGCCGGATCGATCCGATCAGCCGTTCGGCAAAGCCGTTCTGCCAGGGTGAGGCTGGTGCAATAGGCTTGTCCCGGATGCCCATGGCACGCAGTCGGCGTGTGACGACGGTGCCGTAGATCCGATCGCGGTCTCGGATCATGTAACCGGGAGCCCCGTCCCAAGGAAAGGCCTCGGTGATCTGGTGTGCGATCCACTCCGCCGTCGGATTGGTTGTGACGTTGATCCAGACGAGATCTCTGCGATCAATCCGTACAATCACGAAACCATGCAGCAGTTTGAAGCCAATGGTCGGTACCACGAACAGATCCATGGCGGCGATGTCCGGAGCGTGGTTTCGCAGAAAGGTCCGCCATCTCTGACTTGGAGGTCCACGTCGCTTAACCATGTACCTGGCGACGGTTGATTGAGAGACGCTAAACCCAAGCTTGAGCAGCTCGCCGTGGATGCGTGGCGCACCCCAAAGCTGGTTCTCCGTGCTCATCTGCCGGATCAGCGCGCGCAACTCCGTGTCGATCTGCGGTCGCCCTCCCTGTGGGCGCGACCTCCAACGCCAGTAGCAGCGAAAGCCGGCCCGATGCCACCGGACCAGCGTCTCAGGTTGGACAATTGTAACGACCTTCAGGATCGATGGAAACCATCGATACATCTGGACGAGGAACCAGCGGTCGTTGTTGGTAGGCTGAGCCCTACCCCTCACCCTACGCCGCAAGACGATCAGCTGATGTCGGAGCACCGCATTCTCAGCTTCAAGCCGCAACTTCGACTTGAATGGCAAAGCCAGGACGGCCAGAGCGAAACAGAGCACCCCCATCATTCCGCCAGCTTAAGCGATTCCATCACGTCATCAACTCGGATTAGGTTTTCGATACACACACGAGCTTCGGCTCGCGTGAAGAGTGATGATCATGACACCTCAGCCGATTGGGCCTATGGGAAGCTCCGCTAATTCTCCCGGACAGAAAGCGAGAACCTACGGCATTGGAGCAAAGCGCTCACGGATCTCGGCGCTACCATTGAGGGTAAGAAATCGCGCAAAATCGTGGTTGAGCGTACGAAATCGCGCCGCGTGGTAGCGGGGGGGCGATTCACGCGTTTCCCCCTCCCCCGTCGGAACTCTTCTTTGTCATCCGGAGGGAGAGAAAAGCCGCTTGAGGGCGCTCTCTCTGGCGCGCATTTCTGAACCAAATGGACGCGCGAAAAACGGGCCGCGACTTCCAACAGTTAAGGCCTACGTCCAGTCCGGCACGCGCGCCCAGACATCAGTGCGGAAGGGCGGCATTGCGGTCGACGAGCACATACAGACCACCAAGGCCGGCGTCTATGCTGCCGGCGACGTCACCGGCCGCGACGAGGACGCACGGCAGCAATCGACGATGACCGGCCGAAACGTAAGCTGATCATCTGTCAAGCAACTAACGCGGTCGTTGGGGAAGCAGCGCAGCAACGGCGCTGCGTCTGGACGAAGCACTGGATCGCAGACGCTTCTATATGTGCCCATAGTCTGACCGCGAGCGCGGGTTCGTGGAAGATCATGCAGCGACAGCTCTCACTCGAACATAAGCGCCGGGAGCATCCTCGATAACGGGTACGTTGCCGCCGCCGCATCCACGCGCAGGTACTCGATCTGGATCTAGTCGACTGATCCATTCATCCCATACCGGCCACCAGGAGCCTTGGTGCGGTGTCGCGCCTGA
>Ga0335070_10011139_pt1 | contig 10516 bp, 4 predicted proteins | sample Lox_Sample_13_FD_206722 | JGI IMG/M metagenome (GOLD analysis project Ga0335070, IMG submission 206722) | Soil microbial communities from Loxahatchee National Wildlife Refuge, Florida, United States - Lox_Sample_1.3 | ecosystem: Environmental > Terrestrial > Soil > Wetlands | place: USA: Florida...
CAATGTGGTCTCGCTCCAAACGCCTCCAACAATTCCTGCACTGAACCGCGCGGTTTCCCGCTTTCCGCAGTATCCACTCTGACGAACCTCATCACGCCGGGAGCCATATCCGGCAGAAACTTCTGCGTCGGACCATCTGTATATCCCAACGGATAAACCTTCATGTTCCAGGTGTCGATCATATCGACCCTGAAGATGCCTTCTCCCAGGATGAATTCCGGTATCGCGGGAGGCTTGAATGTGTGCTCCGTGAAAGGTGGCACGGGAAGCGGCTTTGAGGGCGTCGCTGGCCCGAAAAAGCCAATGTCCGCTCCCGGCGCTTCCTTCTTCTGCACAAAATGAAACAGGTAGTAAGAGCCGCGCTTCGCCAGGGCAGTCACGGTGTCATCGCCGCCCTTGATAATGTCCGGCGCCGGCTCCATTTCCATGAATGGAGCTTCCATCATGATTTGTTTCAGGAATCCCAGCCGGGCGGGAGCCTCTCCGACCAGTTCGCCTCCCACAGACCACCAAAGCAGATGTCCAGGATTGACGTACGTTTCCCCGTGACTTCCGTAAGCTCCAGCCATCGTCAGCGCCCAGTGGATCTCCACCTCTTCCCGCGGACCAAGATTTCCCCACGCCTGACCGTTGTTCCCCTCGTATCCATATTCATCGACCATGACCGGCTTCTCAATCTTCCTGGCGTCGAGTTCGATTTGTCCGGCTCCGCCGGCGGTAGTCGGCAAGCGCTGCGCCGTAATGTCCTGCAGGATCACGTGGTCGATCCAGCCTTGCGAATTGTCGTAAAAGCCGAGGCAGCAATTGTGAATTCCGCGCGGATGGCGGTAAGGATCGCTGGCTGCCAGCAATTCCCCGAGTGCTTTCCAGTCTTTCTCTGGACGAAACAGGTCGAACTCATTGGCCATCGTCCACCATACATTGCGAAATGCGGCGAAACGGGCGACAACATATCGCAGATACATCTCGTCGTGCCGAGCGTCCATTTTGGCGAAGCCCCATTTGTCGTATGGGTGAAACAGGATGATGTCAGCTTCAATGCCCAGCGCCTGAAGGTCCCTCAGTCGAGCTTCGTAGTGCGCAAAGAACTCCGGGTCGAAGCGATCCAGGTCGAGGTGGCCGTCCGCTCGTTTGACGTACGGAAATCGCGGAGGTTCGACATGATTGAATATCATCCATTTTGGAAAGACCAGGAAGCGAACCTTGTTGAACGGGTTTCTTGCCAGCGTTTTTAGCGTCTTCCGCTCCAACTCCGGGTCGCGGTTCAACCAGTTGTACAAGGTTGTACCGAGGGGAAAATAGGGCGTCCCATCGGCAAACGCGAAGTGGTACGTGTTCTTCACACGGACGGGCCCATGATTATTTCGGCCGGGCGGACCGACAAAGAACGTCCCCGACTTGCCGCTGAGCTGAGGATCGTTCGAGGAAGTTGAATACATCCACTCCCCCTGCTGCTCAGGCATGAACCGGACTTTCCACGTCTGGTTTCCGTCGTGGAAGCCGTAGACTTCGACTTGGTGATTGCCGGAACTGAAGCGGCAACGAAGCTCGACGTCTGTGAATGGATTCGCATGAGCGAGAGTCGATTGCAGCGAAATTTCTTCGAGACCCCATTGCTCAACGCGTTGCGCTTGGGCAAAGGCTCTCGGAGCACAACAAAGAACGAGCAACAATGCGATGGAGACTGTTTGAGTGAAGTACCGTAAACTCGCGCGCACGTGTAGCAACCTCCTGCAACGAGGCGTATTCTGCCTGCTGCTCATCGGCAAGTGTAAACGCGGGTACGCGCTCGCCCAATCGTTTTCTCCGTCACGTTCCGCCCGCTGGAAAGGATGTTGATTAGAGGCAAGCACGCAACTGACGAATCTGTGTAAGCTATTCCTTTGCCGAAACGGAGTTCTTCCAATCATGATTCGCAGAAACGTTCTAATCGCCGCCATCGCCGCTGCCTTCGTACTTTCGCTGCCTTCCAATGCTTTGGCTCAAAATTCCCCCGCAGTGACGGTCAAGCCGTTACCCTTCGTCAGCCCGATCTTTGGCGACAACATGGTGCTGCAGCGGGGCAAGGCAAATACCATCTGGGGCTGGTCGGAACCCGGCGCCAAGATTCGGGTTGAAATTGCGGGCACGACCGCGTTCGGCGTTGCCGGAGCCGACCGCCGCTGGCAAGTGAAGATTCAACCGCCAAGTATCGGCAGCCCTTACACGATCAAGATCAGCGGCCAGCAAACCGTGGAACTGCACAACGTGCTGGTCGGCGATGTGTGGCTCTGTGGCGGCCAATCCAATATGCAGGTGCCTCTCCGCTTTGCGCGCAACGGCGAAGAGGAAGTCAAGGCCGCCAATTACCCGGAGATTCGCTTCTTCTCAGTTGCGCCTCACCCTGCCTACCACCATACGGATGTTGTAGAGGGATCGTGGAAAGTAGTCTCGCCCGAAACGGCAGACCGGGTCTCGGCGGTCGCGTACTACTTCGCGCGCAAGGTCCAACAGGAGATCCATGTTCCGATCGGTCTGGTCGTGGATGCCCTCGGCGGAACTCCCGCCGAGGCTTGGACGAGTGTTGAGGCGCTCCGCCCGCTCAAGGACTTCGACGTTCCCTTGGCAGAACTCGAAAAAATGGCTGCGGCAGGGGCGCCTGAATACGGAAACTACGTCATGCACTGGTATGACCAGTATGACGTCGGGCTCAAGCGAAACTGGGCGGCTCCCGATCTGGACGATTCGACCTGGAAGTCCGTTGACATTCCCGGCGGGTTCTCCGAGTTGGGTGTGCCCGACACGCCGGCGGTGGCCTGGTTCCGGAAAGACATCGTGCTGCCCGAACCGCTCCCGACAGGACGCGCTCTGTTATTCCTCGGCTCGATCGAGCGAATGGATACCGCGTTCATCAACGGGACGCAGGTCGGCGCCAGCGCATGGGTCGAGAACCCGCGCGTCTATTTCATCCCCGACGGTGTGCTGAAGCCCGGAAGAAACGTCGTGGCAATACGCGTCCTGAAGACTAAGCCACAAGGCGGCTTTCTCGGCAAACCCGAAGAGTTACGCCTCGTGCTCGGAGACAAAACAAGCATTCCGCTGGCAGGCAAATGGAAAGGTCAGTTGAGTCTCGATGCCCGTCCGCCGCAACCTTTGCCCATCGGCTACGAGAACTGGCCGGTGATGCCCTCCGTGCTGTACCAAGGAATGCTGGCGCCCATTGCGCCGCTTTCCATTACCGGCGCCCTCTGGTACCAGGGCGAGCAGAACTCCGAACGCGGATTCCAGTACCGCAAAATCCTTCCCGTGACGATCGCGGATTGGCGAAAGCTCTTCGGACAGGGCGATTTCCCTTTTTACATCGTCAGCCTCCCGGCCTTTCAGCATCGCAGTGAGACACCCGTCGACGACAACTGGGCCGAAACGCGGGAGTCGCAGGCGCTCGCCGCCGCCAGTGTTCGCAACTCCTGTCTGGCTGTCACTATCGACACAGGCGATGCCGACAATATTCATCCCCAGGATAAGCTCCCGGTAGGTGAGCGCCTCGCCTTCTGCGCATTGGCAAAACACTATGGCAAGAAGGTGGTTTATTCGGGGCCAACTCTCGCTTCGGTCGAACGCCTTTCAGGATCGATCCGGTTGCGCTTCGCACACGCCGATGATGGCCTGGTGATGAAAGGAGCGAGTTTGGAAGAGTTCGCCATCGCCGGAGAGGACCGCAAGTGGTATTGGGCCAACGCGCACATCGAAAGCGACACGGTTGTGGTCTCATCGCCTTTAGTGCCCAATCCGAAAGAGGTCCGTTATGCCTGGCAATCCAATCCGGCAGCAACGCTGTTCAATGGTGCTGGATTGCCCGCCGCTCCCTTTAGGACCGATACCTGGCCCGGGATCACCGAGGGCCACAGACCATACTGACAAAGCGCAGGTCGCTGCGATTCACGGCCCGGCTCTCCGAGGTTGAGTCCTTCCCCGCGCGTCCCCGGCCAGCTTCTCGGCGGAACCGTCGAAGGCAGGCTGGTCCATCCCAGTCCGTTATCTGCGCCAGCTGCCTCGCGTCTAAGTGCGCTTCGTATCAGGGCACGCATTTGTGCGTGCCGCGAGAGCCCAGAATCAACGCGCCTTTGGGACCCGCGTAGGCTGTCAGCCGTCCGCCGTAAGCTGTCCGCCATCAACCGGACCGCGACATCCTTCCATTTTGTTGAGGGGATTTCCGCTCAAGGAGTCGTAGAATGTCGTTCTAGTCAACGCTCGGAGGTCGAATGAATCGCGCCATCAGTTTCCTCCTATGCACATTCACCGCTCTGGCCCTATCCATGGCGGCGGCATCGGGTCAGGTCGTTGACCAACAAGGGAATCCCGACGAAAGCATGCGTAAGATCGACGAGATGGCCGTCAAGACCGGCGCTGGTCCAGTGAACGTCCCCAAAGAAGTGAAGGTAGTCGTGGAGGGAGATAAGCCGCGCGGCGTCCTGATGCCTTGGACCCTGGGAGTGCATTCCCTGGCGTCCGATAGCTACCTGACTGATCCTGAAGCGATTGCCTTGCTGCGCGCCGCCGGCGTCACCACCCTGCGTTATCCGGGTGGACGGATTGCCGACACCTTCCATTGGTCAACCTACAGCCCCTCCAACTGGCAAGGGCTCAATCATCCGAATGTCGGGTACGGGCCTGCCAGCAACCTGGGTTCGTTCCTGCGCTTCATGGAACAAGTCGGGACGGCAATCTTCACCGTGAACTATGGCTCCAATCTTCGCGGTAGTGGTGGAGGGGAGCCTGCTGAAGCGGCCGCGTGGGTCGCGTATGTGAATGGAGACCCCAGCGACACGAAAGCCATCGGCAAGGACTCGGCCGGGAACGACTGGCAGACGATCGGCTATTGGGCTTCGCTGCGCGCGTCGGCTCCGCTCGCCTCCGATGACGGCAAGAACTTCCTGCGCGTTCAGCACCCAGCGCCCTTTCAGATTCGCTTCTGGGAGGTTGGCAACCAGGTATACCAGAATGGCTACTACGGAGGAGAGGGACTTGAGGAAGATGCGCACGCTCCCTATCCGGAGACCGCCGCAGACAATGAGCGATCGAGGAAGAAGAACCCGAGCCTTTCCCCCGCGGCTTACGCCAAGAACTTCCTCGAGTTTGCCCGTGCCATGAAGGCCGTGGACCCGAAAGTCCACCTGGGAGTTCCGCTGAACCCGTCCGTCATGGGCCAGGTCAACCGTCAGGAATGGACACTAGATTATGCGACGGGAAAGTACGTCCAGGACACCAAGTTGAGTGTGGATAAGGATTTTGGCTTCGCGGCCGACTGGGCGAAGGGTGTGCTGGGGACAGCCTGCAACGACATCGACTTTGTGTCTCTGCCGTTGTATGCGGGCGACACGACCGCGGAGTCGAGCTACAAGGATCTGGATAACTACAAACTGCTGACCGCCCCGCAAGTCTCCTTGGCGCAAGTCCTGGGATCGATTGGCGACCAGATCCAGAAATCATGTGGGCAGCGCGCGCGGAGCATCCGCTTTGCGATTACCGAAATGGGTCCGATTCCGTGGGCCAAAGTCACCGAACCGGCAGCAGTGGGATTGTTCGCCGCCGATGTGTATCTCACGCTCGCCGAATACGGCGTGATCAACGTCGACTGGGCCGAACTGCACAGTGGCGGATTTCTCGATGACAACAACAAACCCGGCCCGGCCTACTTCGGCGCGCAGCTGGTATATGCGCTCATGAATTTCAATGACGCGCTACTCACCTCCTCTTCCAGCAGTCCGGTGTTGACCGTCCATGCCTCCAAGCGCGCCGATGGAAGCATCGGGATCATGCTCATCAATAAGGATGGAAAGAACCCCACTACGGTGAAGGTTTCGTTGAAAGGGATAGCGCCCGCGGCGAAAGGCGCCCGATTCGATTACGGAAAGACGAATCTGCCGGAGGGCAATTCCCTCGCCGGCAAGCCCATGGATGGCCTGGGAACCTCGTTTTCTGTCCCCATGCCGCCCTATACGGCGACGGTGATCCTGATCCCAAAGGCCCAGTGAATTTCGTGTGGCGCGGGCGCCCTCGCCCGCGTAGCTCCGAGGCGCGAGCTTCGAGCTTGAACCATCAATTCCCAATTCTGATTCAAGGGATACAGGCCCGGGGCAGGCGACGGCCTGGAGGTTCACGGTTTCGCGAGGGCGGTCGGCGGCGTCTTCTGATTGCTCCGCGTCCTCCTCTTCATCTTCTGCGTCTTCGTCATCATCTTCGCGAGCTTCCGCGTCGTCTTCTTCCTCGTCTTCTTCTTGGTCGTCTTCCTCATCTTCTTCCTCGTCTTCGTCTTCCTCTTCGTCCTCAGGGAATTCGTCTGTATACCAGGCTTTGTCGCCAAGGCTGGTGTCGGGGACACCGCTCGGATCGATGACAACTCTCTCCGGCCGCGGCTCAAAGTCGGTGCGACGGAGATTGAGAGAAGCGGTCTGGAGAGCATAAAAAAGAAGAGCGGCGGTCTTGTGGTCAACCTGATGGGTGAGAAGCAGGCGCATGACCTGCATGAGGGCGACCTGGATGGAGTTGGCGTCTTCGAGGACGGGCAAGTCGAAGGGATGAGAAGAACGGCGGGCGCGGTTGGCATTGGTCTGGGTGTTGCGCTGGCGCCACTGATCGTGAAAGTAACAGAGCTTACGGTTGTTGAGAGCTGGGGAACCGCACTGGATTCCGTTGACCTTGATGTGCTGACAACGAGCGATACTGGCTGGATAGAGAAAGTCCGAACAACGCATGAAACTGGCTCCTACCCCCCTCCCCCTCGATCTTTTGGAATCAAGAGGTTACCCGGGGACTATGATGAAAATCTTTAATTCCAAAGGAGATACGGGGAAAATCTAGAAAACAGATGAGTTATACTCTCGCCCCCACATCTTGCCTCCGAGATATAGATGAAAGATAGTCGAAAACGCAAAGCTAAGTCAAGCGGAAAAGTGAGTTTCTATGGGGGTGAGGGTTCCCGATTTGGGATAGGTAAGAGGTTAGAAGTCAGAAGGCAGATTGCAGAGGTGGGCTGGCGGCGGGCTGGCGCCGGCTTCCCGAAAACCGCGGGAGGCGGGGCCCGGCGGGCCGACAGTCGAGGATGTGAGAAACTCGCGGGACAGTCACCATGAGCGCAAAACCGGTGTACAATCGGGACGACCTGTGGCAGCGGGAGGGAACTTAACTTATGGATCCTAATAACTGTGGCGAACGTCAACTGCGAAGCTGGAATGTCGGATGGTGCTTTAGTGTTGTCATGGCGTTGGTTATCGTCGTGAATAGCCGTGCTGCGGCGCAGTCGTATGCTTTCGGCGCGGGTGCTTTTGCTGTACCGCAGGGTCCAACCGCGATGGTAGTGGCCGATTTTAATGGCGACGGACGCCTTGACATAGCGGTGACCGCAGGAACTGGGGTATCCATACTGCTAGGGAGGCCAGATGGCTCGTTTGCGCCCCACGTCGATTATTCAGTTGGCCAGTTTACTCCGGCAGCACTGGCTGTCGGAGATTTCAACGGCGACGGGAAGCTGGATATCGTCACAGTCGTCGGGGGTTTGCAGATTCTTTTCGGCAGGGGAGATGGCACGTTCAGTCTATCGACCTTCCCACTGTCGATCGGCGCATCGGGGATTGCCGTTGGTGATTTTAATAAGGACGGCAAATTAGACATCGCCATTGCTGGCGGGCAATCCGCGGCAGTCGCGGTCTTGCTGGGAAACGGAGACGGCACCCTTGGTAAGGAGACCGATTACGCAACCTTTGGTTCGTTTTCTGTGATTACCGGAGATTTCAACGGAGACGGCAACATTGATCTTGCGGTGGGGAGCGGGTATGTAGGTGGCGGCGGGGATTCCGTCTCGATTCTGCTTGGGAAAGGCGACGGCACCTTCCACTCCTATTTGCCGGTCGCTGTACCGGGAAACGGAAATGACTCGCTGGCAGCAGCGGATTTGAACCGCGACGGGAGACTCGATTTGGTGGTTGGCTCTGGCAGTTATCCAGGGGGTATTTCCGTGCTGCTCGGCAATGGGGACGGCAGCTTTGCCCCGGCAGTGTTTTACGTAGTGCCCAATTCATATTCTATGAACTCCGTTGCCGTCGCCGACTTCAATAGAGACAAAAGGCTCGATATCGTCGCCACCGACTACACCGACAACGTCTTGTGGGTCTGGCTCGGCAACGGAGACGGCACCTTCAAGAACCCCATTGATTATCCTGCAAGCATCACCGCGGTTGGCGTGGTCACGGGAGACTTCAATGGTGACGGTCGGCAGGATATTGCATCCGTAGCAGGATATATGCTGTCGGCGGCGGTTACCGTGCTCATCGGCAAAGGAGACGGTACCTTTACCAACCATGTGAACCACGCTATTCCGCCCTACCCGTACGATATGGCAGCTGGCGACTTCAACGGCGACGGTAAGCCCGATCTGGTTGTTGACAGTTTCAATAACCCGGGATCCGTCTCCATCCTGTTAGGGAACGGCAAGGGTCGTTTCACGGCTCACACGGATACCAATGTCGGAAACTACCCGTCGGAGCTGACTACGGGCGACTTCAATGGCGATGGGAAACTTGATGTAGTCGTGACCGCAAGCGACCCGAAAAGTGGCGCCGAGGTACTCTCTACGCTACTCGGGAACGGCAACGGCACCCTCCAGGCACCTCTCAACCAAACGATAAGTTCTATTCCTGCCGGCCCCTTTGCGGTTGCCGATTTTGACCTTGACGGCAAGCTTGATCTCGCAACCGGCTTGCAGTTGACGACCGGCGTGTCGGTGTTTTTTGGCAATGGAGACGGGACTTTTGGACTCCCGATATTCTTCGATGCAGGCGACACCACCGGAAATCCGGGGCCGATTTTTGCTGGAGATCTAAACGGCGATCATAAACCCGATCTCGTAGTAACAACCGATAGCGGAGTCTCCATCTTGTTGAGTAATGGCAATCGGTCATTTCAACCCTACACGTCGGTTCTTCCCGGCTACAGGGCAGTCGGTATCGGAGACTTCAACGGCGACGGTAAACTGGATCTCGTGATCTACGAAGGCTCACCCTATGGAGTTGCGTTTGGAAACGGGGATGGGACGTTCCAGGCTCCGAAGAGTGTCTATTTCCCGGAGTCGGTTGTTCAGCCGCTCGCGAACCGACTCACCAGTGATTTCAACGGTGACGGCAAATTGGATTTCGCCGTCGTCGGCTCTACGGTGCTCTCTGTTTTCCTGGGCGATGGTGACGGCACTTTCGGGCAGCGGATCGACATCCCGACTGAAGGTAGTCCCTGGGCATTTGCAGTAGCTGATTTTAACCGCGATGGGGGTCTTGATATCGCGGTTGCGAACGCAACATCTAACAGCAGTGGCACCGTATCGATCTATACGAACCGCCCGGTTGCTTCGCTATTTCCTAGCCCTCTCAAGTTCAACTCACAGCAAATCGGCACGAGCAGCGCACCGCTTGACATGAAGCTCTACAACTCGGGAGGTGCGCCGCTGGTGATATCTGGCGTCACCGTAACCGGCGACTATTCGGAGAGCAATAGCTGCGGATCGAACGTGGCTGTAGGGGCGTCCTGTACCGTTAGCGTCACGTTCAAACCGACGAAAGCAGGAAAGAGGAAAGGAACACTGAGTATTAAGGACAACGCCACTGTCAAGCCGCAGACAGTCATCCTCAGCGGAGTCGGGGTTAAGTAAGTCCGGTCCAGAGTGCGCCCTGACTGGTTGAACTAACACGGTTCGATGAGCGCCGCACGAACCATAGTATTCGCTAGTGGCACAAAGATCCGTGTTCCATGCCATCGCAGGGTCCTTCGACTTCGCGGGAACCTCACGGAGTGAGGTTCCCGCTGCGCTCAGGATGACAAATCTGAGGAAGAGGGAGAGATTAAGAAAACCTGCCTTGCGGGGCTTTCGGGCTGATTAGTGGTGGACGGGTTACGGCGGGCAGCTTACGCGGGCGGGAGCGCCCGTCCCCACACAATTCAAGCTGACGGCCCACGGCTGACAGCTGACAGCGAAACCCCCACCCTAGCGCAGAGAACGCGCTAGGATGGGGCAGTCGGCGGACAAGAGTGTCCGCGCCACACGGGAAGTGCAGATTCCTCGCACGTTCTCGCCGCTGACGCGGCTCCGAACAGCTCGGAATGACAATCGGGTAAAGGTGGGCTGAAGAGAGAGGCCCGCCTTGCGGCGGGGCTTTGACTTTGTGGGCAGGAATGCTTGCGCCACACGGCTGCTGCCGAACTGCGCTCGGCTTGGACCCTTCGACATCGCTCAGGGCAGGCTGGGCGAGGGCGCTGATCCCCACACAACAAGAATCCCCCACCCTAGCGCAAAGAGCGGGATAGGATGGGGCAACCCTGGCCGTGAGCCATCCGCGGTCAGCCGTCAACTGTCAGTTGTCAGCCGTGAACCGTCGGCCATCAATCAAACCGAAACTCCCGCTGCGAGGCGAGTCCTTCCCTTTGCGTGCTATCTTTTCGGAGACGGTTTCCCTGTGATTCGGGTCACTGCGGCTGCAGCCCGAGTTGTCTA
>Ga0335070_10011140_pt1 | contig 10516 bp, 7 predicted proteins | sample Lox_Sample_13_FD_206722 | JGI IMG/M metagenome (GOLD analysis project Ga0335070, IMG submission 206722) | Soil microbial communities from Loxahatchee National Wildlife Refuge, Florida, United States - Lox_Sample_1.3 | ecosystem: Environmental > Terrestrial > Soil > Wetlands | place: USA: Florida...
GTAACCGCCGAGCGGCATCGCCGGTTCGACGCCGCCGGAGAAGTTGATGCGCACCGTGCCGGCGCGCAGGCGGCGCGCGAGCCTGTGCGCGACCGAGATGTCGCGCGTGTAGATGCTGGCGGCGAGTCCGTAGTCGGTGTCGTTGCCGAGGCGCGCGAGCGCGTCGACGTCGTTGTCCGTGAACGACATCGCGCACAGCACCGGCCCGAAGATCTCCTCGCGGCGCACGCGCATCTGCGCCGTGGTGTTGCCGAGCACGGTCGGCTCGACGAAGTAGCCCTCGCCCGGCAGCGCGTGGCCGCCGGTGAGCACCCTGGCGCCCTCGCCGGCGCCGGACTCGATGTACTGCAGCACGCGCTGGCGCTGCTCGGCCGAGACCAGCGGCCCCATCGCGTTCGACGGATCGGTGCCCGCGCCGACCTTCAGCTTCTTCGCGTGCTCGACTACGCCCTCGACCACGCGGTCGTAGAGCTTCTCGTGCACGAACAGGCGCGAGCCCGCGGCGCAGATCTGCCCACTGTTCATGAAGATGCCGCGCGCGGCGGCCTCGATCGCCATCGCCGGATCGGCATCCGCGAACACGAACACCGGCGACTTGCCGCCGAGCTCCAGCGTCACGCGCTTCAGGTTCCCGGCGCAGCCGGCGAGGATCTGCTTGCCAACGACCGTTGAGCCGGTGAAGGCGATCTTGTCGACGTCCGGGTGATCGACCAGCGCCTTGCCGGCGGTTTCCCCGTAACCGGTGACGATGTTGACGACGCCCGGCGGGAAGCCGACCTCCTGCAGCAGCCCGCCCAGGCGGATGGTCGTCAATGGCGTCTGTTCGGCAGGCTTGAGCACGACGGTACAACCGGCCGCAATCGCGGCGGCGATCTTCGACACGCCCATCACGAAGGGCAGGTTCCACGGCACGATCTGGCCGACGACGCCGACGGGCTCGCGCAGCGTGTAGGCGAGCGACTCGCCCGGCGCGCTCAAGGAGACGGTCTCGCCGCCGATCTTGGTCGCCCAGCCGGCGTGGTAGCGCAGGCTCTCGGCGGCCCCGAGGATGCTGCCGAAGCGCGCCAGCATCAGCGGCATGCCGTTGTCGAGCGTCTCGAGCAGCGCGAGCTCGTCGACGTTGGCCTCAATCGCGTCGGCGAGCTTGAGCAGCAGGCGCGCGCGCGCCGCCGGCTGCAGGTACTGCCACTTCGGATCCTCGAAGGCCTTGCGTGCCGCCTTGACGGCGAGGTCGATGTCGGCTGCATCGCCGGCCGCGGCCGCGGCGATGCTGCGGGCAGTCGCCGGGTTCTCGACCTCGAAGGTGGCGCCGCTCTGCGCGGCGCGCCACTCGCCGTTGATGAACAGCTGGCGCGGCCGGGCGACGAAGGCGTCGACGCGGGCGCGTACCGGCTCGGGGGTCACGGGCGCGTTCATGCTCGCTCTCCGTTCACAGAACCTTGTAGTAGTGAATGGCGTTGCCGTCGGGCGTCTTGTCGGCGACGCCGACGAATACGTGGCGGTTCATCCAGTCGTACTTGCCGGCGGGCGCCTCGAACTTCGGCACCACGCGCATGTAATACGAATCGTGCGGCACCGCCTCGCGGCGTGCCATCGCGGCCATGATCTCGGGCGGGCCCCAGCGGTAGCCGCGGCTCTGCAGGTAGATGGTGGCGCCGTCGTCGGTCTGCAGGATGTAGCGGGCATCGAAGTCGATCACGCCGTCCGGGCGCACCCAGGGATAGTCGCCGCCCGAGCCCGGGATCACGATGCCGCGGATGCCCGGGCCCTCGAAGGTGCCGGACTTGATCAGCACGCCGGCACGCTCGGAGCCGTACTGGCTGGGTCGCACCCAGAAGGCGCGATCCAGGGTGATGGTCACCGTCATCGCATACTCGAACTTCGGCTCGAAGCTGGGCGTAGGCATGGTGCGCAACCTTTCGTTGGGTAGGCGTGGCGGTGCCGCCAGACTGTAGGAACGACGGCCGGGCGGCGGCCCGACTGCGGGCGAACTCACACCCCACGGCGGCGGAAGTGTAGCGCCCCGGGCCGGCCGCGTGCAGTCGGTCGCCCGTACGACGCGGGCACGCACCGGCGGCCCGCCGGGGAACGCGGCCGGCAGCCGTGCCGGGAGCATGGACAGCGACTTGCCCGCGGCGCGATGATCGCTGCATGGCAGGCAGTGACTCGCGGTCGCCGGCGCGCGCGCTGCACGCGCGGCTCGCCGCGCTGGATGAGCGCGGCATCGACGAGCTCTACGGCCTCGAGCCGGTGTACGAGCCCGCCGGCGACGCGGCGGCGCTCGGCGCTTTCGCCGAGTTCCTCTGCCCGTGGTGCTGCGAGACGATCGGCACGGCGATCGACCTGACCGACGGCTCGCGCAGCTGGATCGAGGACTGCGCCGTCTGCTGCCGGCCCATGCAGGTCTCGATCGAGGTGGACGGCGGCGGCGAGCTGCGTTGCGCCGTGGCCGAGCGGCTCGAGTGACGGCTCGGCCGCGCGCCGCGGGTCGCCCGCGATGAGCTCAGGGGGACATCCGTGAAGACGCTGCTGGACGACGCCGCGCATCGCGCGCTGCGCTACCTCGAAGGCCTGGCCGCCCGACCCGTGCGCCCGGATCCCGCGGCGGTTGCGGCACTGCCGCAGCTCGATGTGGCGTTGCCTGCCGCGGGCCGCGCGCCCGAAGACGTGCTGGCGCTGCTCGACGAGCGCGTCGGTCCGACGACGATGGCGATGGCCGGCCCGCGCTTCTTCGGCTTCGTGATCGGCGGCTCGCTGCCGGCGGCGCTCGCGGCCAGCTGGCTCGCTGCGGCCTGGGATCAGAACGCCGGCCTGTACGTCAGTTCACCGGGCGTCGCCGAGCTGGAGCGCATCGCGCTCGGCTGGCTCGTCGACCTGCTGGGGCTGCCGCGCGGCACGGCCGGCGGCTTCGTCACCGGTGCGACCATGGCGAACTTCACGGCGCTCGCCGCGGCGCGGCACGCGGTCCTGGCGCGCGCCGGCTGGGCGGTCGAGGCCGACGGCCTGTTCGGCGCCCCGCCGATCACGGTGATCGTCGGCGAGGAGGTGCACCCGACGCTGCTGAAGTCGCTGGGACTGCTGGGCCTCGGGCGCTCGCGGCTCGTGCGCGTGCCGGTCGACGGGCAGGGCCGCATGCGCGCCGGGGCGCTGCCACGCATCGCAGGGCCCACGATCCTGTGCCTGCAGGCCGGCAATGTGAACACCGGCGCCTGCGATCCGCTCGCGCCGCTGTGCGAGGCGGCGCACGTCGGCGGCGCCTGGGTGCACGTGGACGGCGCCTTCGGCCTGTGGGCCGCGGCCGCACCCTCCCGGCGCGCGCAGGTGCACGGCGTCGAGCTCGCGGACTCGTGGGCGACCGACGCGCACAAGTGGCTCAACGTGCCGTACGACTCGGGCGTCGCGTTCGTGCGCGACGCGCACGCGCTGTCCGCCGCGATGGCGATCACCGCCGAGTACCTGCCGCGCAATGCGGCGGAACGCATCCCCTCCGACTACACACCGGAGCTGTCGCGCCGCGCGCGCGGTATCGAGGTGTGGGCCGCGCTGCTCGCGCTCGGGCGCGACGGCGTCGCGGCGCTGATCGAGCGCAACTGCGCGCAGGCGCGGCGCTTCGCAGCGGGGCTCGCCGCAGCGGGCTTCGACATCCTCAACGAGGTGGTGCTGAACCAGGTGCTGGTATCCTTCGGCGCGCCGGAGCGTACCCTGCGGGCGATCGCCGCGCTGCAGGCCGACGGCACCTGCTGGGCCGGCAGCACGGTGTGGCAGGGCCACACCGCGATGCGCATCAGCGTGTGCAACTGGAGCACCACCGACGCCGATATCGAGCGGAGCCTCGCGGCGATGATCCGCGCGGCGGGCTGACGGCGCGGCGCCGTCGCGCAGGCTCAGCCGGGCAGCGGCCCGGCGAACTCCCACTCGAGGCGGCCGAGATCCTCGCGCCGGAAGCCGCGGATCTCCGCCGCGCGCCCCTCGCGCACCTTGCGCACCCAGTCCGGATCGCCGATGAGGCTGCGCCCGATGGCGACGAGGTCGAAGTCGCCGGCATCGAAGCCGCGCGTCAGCTCGCGCACGGTCTGCTCCGTGGCGGTCTGCGGCTCGGCGTCCCCGGTGAAGGTCTGCATCACGTCACGATCGAGGCCGACGCTGCCGACCGCGATCGCCGGCAGGCCGCCCAGGCGCCGCGTCCAGGCCGCGAGGCTCAGGGGGCTCGAGTCCCAGGCCGGCGTCCAGAAGCGGCGCTGCGAGGCGTGGAACAGGTTGACGCCGGCGGCCTTCAGTGCGCCGAGCATCACGGCCAGCTCCTGCGGCGTCTGCGCAACCCGCGCGTTGTAGTCGTATTCCTTCCACTGCGAGAAGCGCAAGGAGATCAGGAACTCCGGCCCGCAGGCGGCGCGGATCGCGGCGACGATCTCGGCCGGGAAGCGCACGCGCTGCGCGATGTCGGGCCCGCCGTAGCCGTCGCTGCGCGTGTTGGTGGCCGCCCACAGGAACTGGTCCAGCAGGTAGCCGTGACAGGCGTGCACCTCGACGCCGTCCGCGCCGATGTCCGCGGCGAGCCGTGCGCTGCGCACGAAGGCATCACGCAGCGCCTCGAGGTCCCCGCAGCTTGCGGGCCGGCCGGCGGCGTGCCCGGGGTAGCCCGTACCGGAGGGACTCAGCGTGTGGCCGTCCGACGGATTGCGCAGCGCGCCTTCGTGCCAGAGCTGCAGGAACATCGCGCCGCCGGCGCCGTGCACGGCCTCGACGCAGCGCGCCCAGGCGCCAGCCGTGCGCGCATCGAGCCGGCAAGCGGTCGGCTGCACGGTCGCCGACGGGTGGTCAACGGCGGCGGACTCGCCGATGACGAGCGCCACCCCGCCTTCGGCGCGCCGCCGGTAATAGTCGGCGAGCTCGGCGCGCGGCGCACCGGCCTCGACCCAGCCGCGCTGCATCGCCGGCATCACGAAGCGGTTGCGCAGCGTCGTGCGCCCGAGCCTCAGCGGCGTGAACAGGCCCGACAGCGACGTGGCCACGGCCGGGTGCCTGCGCCGATCCCGTCAGCCCCGGGGCTTGCGCCGCTGCGCGCGCGCGGCGCGCTCCTTCGCGACCAGCGCATCGACGCGCTGCAGCAGCTCCTCGGAGCTCGACGCCAGCGTCGCGAGCACGCGGTAGCGCCCGGCGACGAAGAACGTCGGCGTTCCGTCGACGCGCAACCGCTGGATCTTCTCGCGCGCCGCGTCGAGCGCGTCGCGATTGCCGGCCGACTGCGCGGCGGCGATGAACTGCTCGCGATCGACGCCGAGCCGCGCGTACAGGCCGGCGAGGTCGGCGAGGGTGTGCACCGGGACACCGTTGCTCCAGATCGTGTCGAACACGCGCTCGTGCGTGCCCGCGAGCACGCCGAGCTGCTGGGCGGCGTAGAAGCCGCGCGCGTACAGCGCGAACTCCGGACGGAACGCCGCGGGCAGGTACTGCAGGTCGACATCGGCAGGGAGCCTGGCCTTCCAGGCGCGCAGCGCGGGCTCGAGCTCGTAGCAGTGGACGCAGCCGTAGCTGAACACCTCCAGCACCTCGATCTTCTTCGGATCGTGCACCGGCTCGGGCTGGGCCAGCGTCTCGTACTCCACGCCCTCGGTCAGCGTGAACACCGGCGCGGCGGCGGGCGTGGGCGCCGTCGCGGAAGCGGCGAGCGGCAGGGCCAGGATCCAGCCGGCGAGCAGCGCCGGCAGCGGGAAGATGCGCAGCATGGCGAGGTCCATGATAAACGCTTCGGCGGGCGCCCGCTGGAGGCGGCGCTCGCCCGCCGCGGTGCCGGTGGTTTAGGCTAACGGGATGGTCCCCCGCGCCCGCGCCCTGATCGAGCAGCTGCAGCTCGAGCCGCATCCGGAAGGCGGTCATTTCCGCGAGCTGTACCGCTCCGAGCGGCAGGTGGAATGCGGCGACGGCCGGCCGGCGCGCGCCGCCGTGACCACGATCTACTACCTGCTCGAGAGCCGCTCGTTCAGCCGCTGGCACCGCGTGCGCTCGGACGAGGTCTGGCACGTGTACGAGGGCGGGCCGCTCGAGCTGCTGCTTGCACCGCCGGGGCTCGCGCACATCGAGCGCGTGCGGCTGGGTGCGGTGGGCGCCGAGTCCGGGCCGGTGCACACGGTGCCGGCGCTGTGGTGGCAGGCCGCACGCCCCCTCGGGCCCTACGTGCTCGCGGGCTGCACGGTCGCGCCCGGTTTCGAGTACGAGGATTTCGGCTTCCTCGCCGACGAGCCGGGCGCGCTGGCGCGCCTGAAGCGGCTGGACCCGACGCTCGAGGCGCTGGCATGACGGCGCCGCCGGACGTTCCCGGCGTCCGTGGCAACGGGGTCCGCGTCGCGCGCGCGGACCTGGCCGATCCGGTGCAGGCCGAGGCCGTGCTCGCGCTGATCGACACCTACGCGCGCGACCTCATGGGCGGCGGCGAGCCCCTGCCGCCCGCGGTGCGCGATCGGCTGATCCCGGGCCTGCGCGCGCACCCCACGACGCTCGTGTTCCTAGCCTGGGACGGCACAGAAGCGATCGGCGCCGCGGTCTGCTTCCTCGGCTATTCGACCTTCGCGGCCCGGCCGCTGGTCAACATCCACGACCTGTCGGTGGTGCCGGCGTGGCGCGGCCGCGGCGTCGGCCGGCTGCTGCTGCGCGCGGTCGCCGACTGGGCGCGTGCGCACGACTGCTGCAAGGTGACGCTCGAGGTGCTGGATCACAACCGGCGCGCGCGCGCGCTGTACGACTCCGAGGGCTTCCGGCCGCCGGACATGGGACATCCCGGCGAGCAGATGCTGTTCCTGACGAAGGCGCTCTGAGCCGGCGCACGCCCGTTGTGAGGGCGGGTGCACGCGGCCGGCCGGTTTTCACCGCGCGCCTGGCACCGAGCCGCCAGTCGGTGATCCCTCGCATCGCGGTGCTGCTCGACCGGCACTGCCGCAATTCCACTGGCAGGGGCGGCGTGTCTCCTCGCGCCCCATTGCAGATTCGCGCGCGTGAACAACCGCCGGGCCGCGTGCCCCCGCCCCTGCGACGTCGCCCGCCGGCTCAGCCGCCGAGTTTCCGCACCGCCTCCAGCGCCGCCGACAGCGTCGCGAAGTCGACGCGCCCGGCGCTGCGCAGCTCGGCGGCGGTGCGCAGCCAGCGCTGACTCTCGGCGCCCTCGCCCTCGATCCAGCGCTCGACGCGCGGCGCCGCGGGCCCGGATGGCGTCCGCGCCAGCACGCTGGCCGTGATCCGAAGCCGTGCCGCGCGTAGCGCCCGCCGCAGCCCGGACTGCGCCTGCGCCTGCCACGGCCCCTGCACTTCCAGCGCGTCGATGCCCGCCTTGAGGCCGTCCAGCCACAGCACCGCGCCCGCCTCGAAGTACGCCGCCGCCGCGTCGACGACCGTCACGTCGCGCCCGCGCGCCAGGTCCGCGAGCTCGCAGGCCGCGTCCAGCGCCTCGCAGGCCGCGAGCCGGTGCGCCAGTGCCGCCGGCACGCCCGCCGCGGCGTACTCCGCCAGCGCCTGCTCGTAGCGCTCGCGCTCGGCGCCGCGCACCAGCGCGCCGACGTGCTCCGCCAGCCGGCCGACGTCGCGACGGTAGACGCGCACCAGCTGCTCGACCGGGAGCTCCGCGCCGCGTGCATGCAGCAGCGCCTCGCTCGCGTGCGCGAGCAGCGCACTGACACGCGCCATCATCCGGTACTGGATCGCGGCGGGCACGCGGTTGTCGAGGCCCTCGATGCGCGTCCACAGCGCGCGCGCATCGAACAGCTCGCGCGCGATCGTGTAGGCACGCGCGATCGCGGCCGGCCTGGCGCCGGTCGCTTCCTCGACCCGCAGCACGAAGCCCGGCCCCATGCGGTTGACGAGGCTGTTGACCGTCGAGGTGACGACGATCTCGCGTCGCAGCCGGTGGCGGCGGATCGCGGCGCGGAAGCGACGCCGCAGCGGCGACGGGAAATAGCGCTCGACCTCTCGGGCGAAGTACGGATCCTCGGGCACGTCGGACTCGAGCAGCATCGCCTTCAACGCGATCTTGCTGTAGGCGAGCACGACCGCGAGCTCCGGGCGCGTCAGGGCCGGCCCGCGCACCGCGCGTTCGGCGAGCGCGGTATCGTCCGGCAGGCCCTCGAGCGCGCGGTCCAGGCCAGCGCTGCGCTCGAGCGCGCGGATCGTCTGCTGGTGCGCGGGCAATGCCTCGCGGCCGCCCGCCTCGAGCATGCTGAGCGCCTGGCTCTGCAGGTAGTTGTTGCGCAGAACCAGCGCGCAGACCTCGTCGGCCATCGAGGCGAGCAGCCGGTTGCGCGCGCGCGCCTTGAGCCGGCCGGCGCGCACCTGCGCATCGAGCAGGATCTTGATGTTGACCTCGAAGTCCGAGGTGTTGACGCCGGCGGAGTTGTCGACGAAGTCGGTGTTGAGGCGCCCGCCGGCGGCGGCGTACTCGATGCGGCCGCGCTGCGTGAATCCGAGGTTGCCGCCCTCGCCGACCACGCGCGCGCGCAGTTCCGCACCGTTGACACGCACCGCATCGTTGGCGCGGTCGCCCGCGTCGGCGTGGCTCTCGCCGCGTGCCTTGACGTAGGTGCCGATGCCGCCGTTCCACAGCAGGTCGACCTTCATGCGCAGGATGGCGCGCACCAGTTCCACGGGCGTCACGCCCGCCTGCTCGATGCCGAGCAGCTGCTGCGCCTCGCGCGCGAGCTCGATGCGCTTGGCGCTGCGCGGCCAGACGCCGCCGCCTCGCGAGATCAGGCGGCGGTCGTAGTCGTTCCAGCCCGAGCGCGGCAGCCGGAACAGGCGCTGGCGCTCGGTGTGGCTCTTCGCCGGATCCGGCGCGGGGTCGAGGAAGATGTGCTGGTGGTTGAAGGCCGCGACCAGCCTCAGGTGCGGCGAGCGCAGCAGCCCGTTGCCGAACACGTCGCCGGACATGTCGCCGATGCCTGCGACCGTGATGACGTCACGGTCGGCATCCAGCCCAAGCTCGCGGAAGTGGCGCTTGACGCACTCCCAGGCGCCGCGCGCCGTGATGCCGAGAGCCTTGTGGTCGTAGCCGGCGGAACCCCCCGAGGCGAACGCGTCGCCCAGCCAGAAACGGTAGTCGCCGGCGATGCCGTTGGCGATGTCGGAGAAGCTCGCCGTGCCCTTGTCGGCGGCGACCACCAGGTACGGGTCGTCGTCGTCGCGCCGCAGGACACCGCGCGGCGGCACGACGCGGCGGCCGTCGAGGTTGTCGGTGAGATCGAGCAGTCCGCCGATGAAGCGCCGGTAGGCGGCGATGCCGGTGCGCTGCTGCGCGTCGCGGTCCATCGAGGCGCTGAGGCGCCGTGCGACGAAGCCGCCCTTCGCGCCCGCCGGGACGATGAGCGTATTCTTGACGTTCTGCGCCTTCATCAGGCCGAGGATCTCGGTGCGGAAATCGTCGCGCCGATCCGACCAGCGCAGGCCGCCGCGCGCCACGCGTCCCATGCGCAGGTGCACGCCCTCGACCTCGGGGCTGTAGACGTAGATCTCGTACAGCGGCCGCGGCTGCGGCAGCTCCGCAATGGCGCGGGAATCGAGCTTCAGCGCGAAAGTCGTGCCGCCGGCCACTGCCGCGCCGGCCACCGCGCCGCCCGTGGCCGGCGGACGGTAGAGGTTGGTGCGCAGCGCCGCGCGCAGCACCGCGAGGCAGCTGCGCAGGATCCGGTCGTCGTCGGCGCTCGCCACCTTCTCCAGGCGGCTGTCGATCTGCGCCAGCACGCGCCGCCGCCGCGCCTCGCGGCCGCGCGCCGGCAGCGCGGGATCGAAGCTCTCGCGGAACAGGCGCACCAGCAGCGCGGCGATGCGCGGCGCGCCCGCCAGCGCGCGCTCCATCGAGGCGCGGCTGAACGGTACTCCCGCCTGCAGCAGGTAGCGGCACACGGCGCGCAGCACCATGATCTCGCGGCCCTCGAGGCCGGCGACGAACAGCAGGCGATTGAAGCCGTCGTTCTCGAGCGCGCCGTTCCAGACGGCCAGGAACGCCGCCTCGAAGCGCGCGGCGGTGCGCGCCACGTCGACGGCGCCGGCCTGGTGCTCGAGCTCGAAGTCCTGGATCCACGCCGGGCCCGCCGGCAGGCCCGTGACCGGGTAGGGCCGCTCCGCGATCACGCGCAGGCCGAAGTTCTCGAGTACCGGCACCAGCGCCGAGATCGCCACGGCCTCGCCGCTGCGCGCCAGTCGCAGGTGCAGCCGGCCGCCACGCGCGCCGCGCCACAGCGCGAGGCGCAGCGCGCCGGGACCCTCTGACTGCAGCCGCTCCAGCGCATCGATGTCCTCGAGCGCCGCGGCCGGCGCGACGTCGTCCTGGTAGCTGTGCGGGAAGGCGCCCGCGTAGCGCGCACCGAGCGCGCGGGCACGCACGGGCTCGTACGCATCCATGAGCGCCTCGAGCAGCCGGTCGCCGAAGGTGCGGGTGGCCGCGGCGATCGCGCGCTCGAGCTCGTCGCGGTCCGGGTGTTGCGGCCGCTCGGGATCGAGGTGCACCAGCAGCTGCAGGCGCGCGTGGCTGGCGGCT
>Ga0335070_10011141_pt1 | contig 10515 bp, 6 predicted proteins | sample Lox_Sample_13_FD_206722 | JGI IMG/M metagenome (GOLD analysis project Ga0335070, IMG submission 206722) | Soil microbial communities from Loxahatchee National Wildlife Refuge, Florida, United States - Lox_Sample_1.3 | ecosystem: Environmental > Terrestrial > Soil > Wetlands | place: USA: Florida...
AGCTCCTGGGGAGGCACCACCACCATCGGTGGTGACCAGGCCATCCCGGTGGAGATGCTCAACCTGAACCTCGCCGCGGGCGGGTCCTCCACGTTCAAGGAGGCCATCGGTCAGGGCACGATCGTTTCGCTCGCCGAAGTCTGGGGCTACCTAGCGGTACTGTAGGGCTGCACTCCGCCTTTTTTCACTGGGCCTGCGGCAGCGGAGGCCCTCCCTCGCCTGGCCCGGTTGAGGCACTGGAGCGCGGCCTGCGCCGCATGGCGACCGAGGCCAGGGCCGCGATCACGAAGACCCCCGCCAGGATCGCCACGACGACCGCGTAGTTGATGGAGAAGGCCGCGGAGACCTGCGACGGCGAGCCCAGGACCTCGGAGGCGCTTGCCTTGGTCGAAATGGCCGGCGACCAGCCCTGGAACACGGTCATGAAGGAGTCCGGCTGTGCCGCAAGGGTCAAGGTCGTGCCCAACGGAGCGAAGATCGGGACGCTTTCGCCGCCCTTCACCACGGTCAGCTGGCCTCCGTACGACACCGTCACCGAACCCGGGCCCGAAACGCTGACCGTGAGCCCAGGGTAAAACACGACCATGTCCGAGATCGCCGACTCAACCGTGACGGAGGGCGTAGGAACGTTACCCGAATACGAGCTCGCGCCCTGACCCTGCCACTCGCCGAAGTTCCAGCCGACGCTCGGGGATGAGGCCAGCGACAGCGAGGTTCCCGCCTCCATCCATCCTCCCTCCACAGGGACGGACCCTCCCTGGGGGGTGGCCGTTCCCACGGAGACCAGGAACTGGTGGTCGTACCTCACGCTGACCGATCCTCCCGCGGAGGCGTTGCCGATGACGGGGTCCATGGCCGTCCATCTCTCGGAGTCGCCCGAACCAGGCAAAAGGGACGGATAGGAGCAGAGCGTGCGGGCGTCCACCCAGGCGCTTCCCGGTTGGGCCGAAGAAGCGGCCCCAAAGGCCGTGCAGTTGACGCTGGGAGCCGCCGAGCCCGCCGTCCCTGCCAGGACGGAGTACGCGAAGGACATCTGGAACTGGTGGAAGTAGGCGATGGAGACCTGAAGGCCCTGCGTCACGGGGCCGGCCGTCTGCCCGCTCGAAGCCCATCTTTCGCCCGAAGCCCCACCTACGACGGCCTGGGCAGACCAGTTGCCTCCCGAGTCGGCCCAGATGCCCTGCGGATCCGCGCTCAGAGAGAGGTGGGCGGCCGTCCCGGTCGCAACGTAGTCGATGACCGGGGGATCCGGCGGGTCACCACCCGACGATGTGTACGCGAAGCTCAAGCTGTACTGCAGGAAGTACTGGAAGGTCGAAGACAGGGGCGAGGTGACCGTGCCGGAAGTGGTCTGGGGCGTGGTCCAGCGGGCCGTCGAATTCGAGCCGACGAGCACGCCGTTCACCTGCCAGAGCGTGCCCGCGTCGCAGAAGTAGGGAGTGGGCGTCCCGGTCAGCGGAGCGAAGAACGACATCCCGCTCTGGGTGGCCGCCAGCGTGGGGGCGTCGAACGAGGAAGACTGTCCGACCACGTTGTAGCCTAGGCTTAGGGCCAGCTCGTAGTAGTACTGGACCATGACGAGGCCCGCCCCTGACACCCTGGAGGACGCCGTGAGGGAGAACCATCTTCTCGACGAATCCGAACCGTTCAGCGGGTTCGTGTACGAATAGATCGACCCGGCGTCGTACCAGGCCGGGCTCGAGTTCGCCGTCGCCGACACGGATGTCCCGAACCGGTTCACAAGGACGGAAGGCGGCTGGGGCGCGTTCCCTCCGGTGACGCTGAACGACCAGCCGACCTGGTACTGGTGATAGTACTGGAGGAGATCCGCAACGGGTCCGGCCACCGTCCCGGTCGAATCCTGACCCAGCTGCCAGCGTTCCACGTCTCCGCTGGGGCTCAGCGAATCGGACACGGACCAGCTCGTTCCGGGAGGCGCCCAGAACGAGCCGGAGCTGGGCCACAGGGTCACGGACTCGCTCCCGGATTCGCCTGTGAAATTGAGCGTGGGCTCTCCCAGGCCGGTGCCACCTCCGACGACCCTGTAGGTGAAACTCAGCCTGTAAAGGACGTCGGCTGAGAGGGAGAGGTTCACCGAGGCGTCGCCCCCGGCCACCGAGACGGTGCCGGTTGCTCCTCCGCCCTTGAGACGTGTGTCGGGGCCGCCAATCTCGACGAGGTACTCGTAGTCTCCGTCAGGCACCGAAAGCGACACCGTCGCGGAGCTCGTCCAGGCCTCGACCGCGCTGGAAGGGCCGTAGAGGGCCGCCACCCACTGGCTCCCCGCCGGCAGGCCCGTCTCGGTGAAGGTGACCTTGCGAGAGGTCTGGGATGGCAGGTTCCTGCTGAGGAAGGCCCTGGTCACCACGTCCGTCGTGGTGCCGCCGCTGCTGTCCGCGATGACGAACTTCAGGGACACGTAGCTCCCAGCCGGGATGTCTCCTAGGGTGGCGTTGTAGAGGCCCACGGCCCACGCCGCGTCCCTCGGGAGCTCCCCGCTCCCCGCGTCGAGGATCCCCTGGTGGGAGATCATGCTGCCCGTCACCGACGCCGCTTCGCGCCACGTGGCGCCGTTGTCGACGCTGTACTGGACGTCCACCGAGCTGATGGAGGCGGCGTAGACCTCGTCGACCGAAGCCTGGAACGTGATGGAGACGCTCCCCGCCGGGACCGTCCCCTCCAGCGTCCTGCCCGACGGGACTATGTTCCTCAGGACGGCGCCAGGATACCAGCTGGGCTGGTTTGCGAAGGAGGAGTCTGCGTAGAAGACCACGTCCTGTTGCATCGTGGTCGAGAAGGTCGACAGCGGGCCGTTCAGCACGGTGTTCGCGATGAGCTCGAACTGCGTCGTCGTGAACGAGCCCGAGAATGTCCAACTGTGCGAACCCCTGTAGGTGCCGCCCACGTAGATCGCGGAGGCCTGGTCCGAATCCATGTACGTGTTGTATCCGGACACGGAGTTCCTCGGATACACCATCAGGCTGGCCGGGCAGTAGCTCACGCCGTTCGTCTGTTCGAAGTCCGCGCAGTTCCATATCGAGAAGTCCGGAGCGTAGGGATGGGCGTTCTCGTAGTCGTACAGCACCGTTCCCGCCGGCGGCCCGGTGTAGCCGTACAGCTCCTCGTCATTCAGGATGCCGTAGTAGCCCTGGCCGGGGGTGACGTGCTGGGTGACCTGGCTGGGCACGCTGATGGTGTAGTAGCCTGGGGAGCCGCTGACCAGCGCTCCGCCGTCCGCTCCCCATATGCTCATCCCCTGGTAGCTGGGCAGGGCGAAGTCCCAGCCCCAGTCGATCGGGAGCTGGGATATGGCGCCGTTCTCACCGAAGAACGAGGTCCTCACCTGCGACATGTCAGCAGGTGCGGGGACTATCGAGACCGGCTGGGTGACGTTGTAGAAGACATAGCCCAGGTTGAAAAGGTCCGTGGGCCGGATCACGCTCAGGTAGGGGGCGACCTGCGAGCTGTACCCGTAGAGGTACTCGACGCCGAGGAAGTCGTTGAAGGAGTTGGGCGAGATGAGGATCGTCGTGTCGGAGGGGTAGCTGCCCTGCTCGTAGAACTCCACGGCCCTCGCCCCCGTGGAGGAGGGCGAGTTCCTGTAGTCCGGGCCCCCCACCCAGTTCCACAGGCTGAAGGTCATGAAGAAGAAGTTGCGCTGCATCACCGTCACGTTGCCAAGGCCCGGGTCGAACGTGACCGGCAGAAGGGAGCTTCCTCCTACGACCATGGAGACGTCTGAATCCGATATGTTGGCCGAGCCGCTCAGCAACAGCGTGGAGCTGGAGCCCCCCTGCTGGAACAGAGAGCCCCCCTGGGCGGCGAAGTCCACGCCAGTGGAGCCGGGGCTAGCCACCGCCTGAAAGACCCCCAGCCCGGGGAAGGAGGGAATGGACACCTTCCCCTGGTAGTCGGTGTAGTAGAGGTACGGGTAGCCGTACTCCAGCCAGGTGCTGTTGTAGGGGGTGAACACCACGGGTATCCCGGCCATGGGCGAGCCGCTGGCCCCTTCGAAGGTCGCCGTCAGCCTGTGCATCGAGTAGAAGCCGAACGCCGCGTGGGCGACCAGCGAGCCCGTAGAGGCGTCGGTGGCGTAGACATAGCCGCCGAACAGGGAGGACGGGGCCGAGGGGGACACGGCCAGCGTGAAGGAGACGACCTGCCCTGCGGGAACGGTCACCTGAGAGCGGCTGAGGGACACGAAGGAGGTCGCGTCGGTCCCGTCGTTCACGTTCGTCGCGTTGTACGACAGGTCCAGCGTCAGGCCGGCGTTCGTGGGGTTGTAGATGGAGAGTGTGGAGGAGCTGGCCCCTTCGTAGATGTTGCCCACGTTGACTATGGGGGTGAGGAAGACGGCAGACGCGGCCAGAGCTGCCGTGAGGTTGAGCCTACCCTCGCCCTGCACGAAGGGGGTGACGAAGGGGACCGTGGCGAAACTGTAGCCGAAGTCCGCCCCGTAGGGGATCCTCTGGGTGAGGAGGGTGGCCGAGGATTCGAGCGCGTCCGTAATCAGCGAGACGTTCCAGCCCGGATGGGCCTGCATGAGGACCGCCGCGGCTCCGCTGACGAAGGGGGTCGCCATGCTCGTGCCGCTCAGCTCCATGTAGCTTGAGCCGTAGCCCGGGTAGGCGGGGTTCTGGGCGTCGAGGACCGTCCCCGGCGCCCTGTCCGAGATTATCTTGTAGCCCGGCGCGATGATGTCCGGCTTTATGTCGAAACTGGTCGTCTCAGGCCCCAGCGAGGTGAAGTAGACCGGGTACTCACCCGGCGGCGCCCCCTCCCAGCCGCGCTCGGCGTCGGCCCCCACGGTCAGCGCCCCCGAGGCTTCCGCAGGGGAGCCCACCGTCCAGTAGGACGGCCCGGAGTTGCCCGCCGCGACGACCACCAGGACCCCCTGGGACTCGGCCCAGTCGACCATCTGGTCGACCACGGAATCGGGGGTGCCTCCGAGGCTCATGCTGATGATGTCCGCCCCGTCCGTGACGGCGAGCGATATCCCGCCCACGATCCAGCTGTCGTACCCTTCACCCTGGCCGTCCAGCACCTTGATGTTGAGCAGCTGTGCCCCGGGGGCCACGCCCATGAACGCGCCGCCGCTGAGCTGGCCCGTGCCAGCAGCTATCCCGGCGACGTGCGTCCCATGGCCGTAGAGGTCTGTCAAGTTGTTGTCGTCGGTGAGGTCCACGCTGACGACGATCTTGCTGGTCCCGTTGGCGAACTGGAAGTCGCCGGAAGGGGCGATCCCGGTGTCCAGCACGGCGATCTTAACCCCTGAACCGTCGACGCCGAACCTGTTCCAGGCATCGACGGCGTCCACCAGGTCGATCCCGCCGTTGTCGATGGGGGAGGAGAGGGCCTTCACCACGCCGTCGAGACGCACCTCCCTCACGAGCTGGCTGGACCCCACGAACCTGAAGAGGTCCGCCCCATAGCTCTCCCTGGACTCCACCCTCACGAGCCCCTGCGCCCCCAGGCTCATCACCTTCACGTCGCCCAGGGAGGAGCCGAAGGAGGACTTCAGCTGAGCCGCAAGCGAGTCGGCGTCCTCCATCGTCCCCGTCTGCAGAAGCAGGGGGACATGGTCCGTGAAGCCGTTCCGCACCAGGTAGGTCAGGTCGAAGATGGAGCTATCGAACTTGGCGCCCAGGCCCGCGGGCTCCATGTAGGTCTGATTGCCGTAGGTGAAGGTTGAGTAGCCCGACGGCCCATCCTCCGCCAGCTGCACCGAGCCGCCGTCGGCGACCAGCAGGCTGACCTGCTGTCCCGTCGCAAGATAGGCCTTCTCGTGCGCGTAGCTCACGCCGCTCTTTGCGAGGAGCTTCGACGAGCTGGCCATTTCCGACGCGGACGGGACGGCGGCGATGCCCGAAGCGGCTCTCGGGCTCGAGGAGCCGACGGCTGGCCCCGCGCCGATCGGGATGAGCAGCATCATTGAGAGGGCGAGGAATGCAAACGCCCCGAGAACGAAAGGCATCCTCCGCAAAGCTCGGCGCACGACTCGGAGGGAAGGGACGGAGCTCTCTTAAACCATCGGGTGAGATGTCCCCGCGGCGCGCCTCCCGGTGCTGCCGCAGCCACGAGCCCGCAGGACAACGCCGTGCTCCGCCTGAAACACTTAAAGTTCCTGTCGTCCTACCCTAAGCCGATGAAGACAGCAGCTCTGACTCTCATTCCCGTGCTACTCATGGCCGCCCTCCTTCCATTTGCGCCGGCCAGGGCCGGCCCTGTCCCTCTGGGCCTCCCTGCCGTCAAGGGAGATGGGTTCTTCTACGGGTCAATGGAAACGTTCACTTCTTCGGGTTGGCAGTACTACTATTGGACGCTGGGATCGTCCTCCGTCGGCGCCCTGCCCGCGTCCGGCACGTCCGGCTACGTCTACTGGGAGTACCAGGATTCGACGGGCACATACCTGCTGATCTGGGGCAACATCTACTATTCAGGAGGAGGAGTGTACTACAATCCCTCCGTTCCAACCTCGGGGACCGGCACCTTCTCTCTGCGCTTCACCGGCGGCACCTCCTATGTCGCGGTCGCAGGGGCGCTCTCCAGCTACTCCAGCTCGATCAACACCAAGATCGTTATGGTGGCCGGCGCCACCGTCTACGACCCTTCGTACAGGCTCAAGTCGGGGGCCATCTACATACAGCTTACGGGGACTCTGTTTAAGGACGAGGGAGAGGGCTGGACGCCCGTCGGGACTGCCACCCACAACGTGGTGATCTCGTCCGGCTCCCTGAGCACCTGGGAGTACGAGATGTACGCCTATCCGTACGGTCCAGGGTGACAGTCGCTTCTTTTTCCATCCTCCCGCCTAGGAGATGCGCTGCCCCCTCAACCACGCAAACGTTAAATCTGTAACGACCGCTCTGCCCCCTATGGGCGAACGCGCCGCGAACGACGTCGCGCGGAACCGCGCGCGTTGAAAAGGGGCGAGTAAGTCGTTGGGCAGGTTTCCCCTTCTCGGGACCCTCTCTCCCCACGGATTCCTCCCCGCACATCTTGCCGTGGCCGTCCTCCTCGTCATTCTCGCCGCCCCTCATGTCACACCCGCCCTTTCCTGGGCCAACGGTACCTACTGCACCAGCTCCGCGCCCGGCAACACCTTCGGGACCCACGACTGGATTGCCTACCACGCCCTCGACTTCCTCCCCTCGGCCGAGAAGTTCTACATCCTGGACAACAACCTCACCTACCTCTGCGCCACCGAGCTGCCCGACCACGGGATAGGGGATACGGCTAACCACCACGTCTACTACTACAGGAACGGCTCCCTCCAGGACGACGCCTCCGCCGCCCGCGCCCAGGCCTTCTACGAGCAGTTGGTGGGAGACCTGGAGTCGGGCAACTTCAGCGGAGCCGCAATGGCGGCGGCCGTCATGTCACACTACATCGCCGACGTCGGCGTGTTCGGACATGTCATGGGCGCCTCCACGGACTGGGGAGCGGAGGTCCACCACGCGGACTACGAAGACTACGTGCTCGCCAGGACCGACGGCGTCGACGCGCCCTTCAACTCGTACCTAACCTTCGACGGCTCCCTCTCGACATCGAACGCCCGGACCTTGACTCTCGCCCTCGCGTTCGACACCACCTTCGATTCCTCTGGGGCGGGCAGGAACGCCACGTGGATGGACTCCAGCTACGACTGGTCGAACCAGGCCTTCAAGGACAGGGCTGGCCAGTCGCTGAACAACGCCGTGAACGCAGTGGCTGACGCGCTCCACTCTGCCTTCATCGCAGGGGGCTCCCCCATCCCGGAGTTCCCGCAGATATCCCTGCCGCTCGTCTTGGCTTCCTCCGCCACCGTGGCCCTGCTTCTTGAGAGGAGACTGCGTCAGGCTGACTCAGGCTAGTCGTCGGTCTATCACGCCGTCCTTCCTCGCCTTCCTTTCGGACAGCGTGAAAAGCGCCAGGCCGATGAGAAGGAACGAGATCCCCCCCAGGAGCGTGAGCACCAGGGAGGTCCCGTAGGCGCCCAGCTGGCCGTAGATCATCGCGTCCCTCGCGGCCGCTATGAACTGCGTGAAGGGGAGGGCGTTCGCGGCGCCCGCGAAGGGCCAGGGGAGGACCGAAGTGGGGAAGATGGCGCCAGAGAAGACCATGAGCAGCCCGGAGATGTAGCTGGGCAGCGCCCATTCGAACTTGCTGGCGAAGAGCGAATAGGACCCCAGCACGTACCCGAGCCCCAGCGACGCAGGCACGTCCGCGGCCAAGGCGACGAGCAGGAGGGTCACCGATAGCGGGGTCACCATGAACGGCATCGAGACATGAAGGGTGGCGCCAAGGATGTAGCTGGCGGCGACCAGGGCCAGAAGCGATGAGCAGACGGAGATGAGGAAGGAGGCTACCGCCCTCCCGGCAAGGTAGGCCGCAGAGGAGCTGGGCGCCATGTAGATGTTGGCGAAGACCGACAGGTTCTTCCCCTCAGCTATGCAGAAGGTGGGGGAATACGCATAGGCGGCTATGTGGGCGTACAGCACCGCCCCCAGCAAGACGTAGGAGAGCCTCCCGGGGTCCAGGGACCCGGTGGTGGCCGCGCCGAGGTAGAAGATGAGCGAAACGGTCATGGCCGACGCTATGGGGGCTATTGTCTTCAGTGCCAGCACGGTCGCCGGGAAGGTCCAGCAGAGATCCCTGTAGATCCCCAGCCACACCGACGCGGCCACGGACCTGAGGGCGCTCATCTCAGCGGATCCTCACGGTCAGCGTCCCGTCCCTCCTCCCCTTCTCCTCCAGCGCCTTGAGCGCGAACGATGCGACCCCCAGCAGCACCAGGGACATGACGGCGAGGGCCGCGAGGTTGGGCCACACGGAGGAGATCCCCTGCGAGAAGAAGAGCGTCCTCCTGAGGGCGTCCATGCCCAGGGTCAGAGGTATGAGCGACACGGTCGCCTGCACCAGGAACGGGAAGGGGGAGAACTGCCCGATGGACGGGAAGTAGATTCCAGAGAGCATGGAGACGGGTTCCTGTATGGAGTCGTTGAGGGACTCCGCCTCCCTGCCGTAGGCCAGGTAAAGCGATGACAGCGTCATGCCCATGGCGTAGAGCGAGACCAGAGTGACCACGAAGGTGAGCGCCACCGCCACCCAATCCGCGGCGATGGGCGGGTGGAAGAGCGCGTAGCCCACCATGGCCACCATGGCGGCCGACGGCGCCGTGCCGACGATGCCACCCACGGACATGCCGATCAGTATCGCCGTCATGGATGCCGGCGAGGTCAGGTAGATCTCGAAGAGGCCCTCCTGCTTGTCCCAGTTGAACTGGCTCGCCATGGACCACAGGACGTTGCCCCAGAAGGAGATCATGACGCCTCCGAGGATCGCGAAGCCGGTGTAGTTGGCCATGCCGGCGCTGCGGTAGAGCAGCGCCAGCGCCAGCGCCGAGAAGACCGGAGAGCCCACGTTGACTATGATCCAGAGCGGCTCGCCGAAGATGCTCATGAGCCTGACCACGGCCCTCGCCTTCATGGTCCGGAGCCAGGGCCTAGTCTCCACCTGTCTCCTCCCTCTCCCTGAATCCCTTGCCGACCAGAGAAACGAAGACCTCCTCCAGGGTCGGAGGCTTCCTCCACAAAGTCAGCACCTTGTAGCCCGACTTGCCTACGGCCTGAGAGACCCTCTCCACCGCCTCTTCGTCCTGGATCACCACCTGGACGCCGGTGAGCCCCCTCTCCTCGTCGATGGTGGAGGTGTAGCCCTTGACCCCCTGCACCGAGGACAGGAAGTCGACGTCCTTGGCCACGGGCGATATCTCCATAACAAGGGCCGGCACGCCCAGCGACCTCTTCAGGGAGTCCGGGGCTCCCGACGCCACGATCCTTCCCCTGTCGATGATCGCCACCCTGTCGCATATTGCCTCGACCTCGGACATGTTGTGGGAGGCCACGATGATGGTCCTGCCCTTCTCCTTGGCGTGCCGTCGGAGGAACTCCCTGATGCTGAGGGCGGTCATCACGTCGAGCCCTATGGTCGGCTCGTCGAGGAAGACGACCTTCGGGTCGTTGACGAACGCCCTGGCTATGGTGGCCCTCTGCCTGTAGCCCGTCGACAGGGCGTAGAACTTCCTGTCTAGGTACTTCGTCAGGCCCAGCTCCTCAGACAGGTCGGCTATCCTCTTCTTGGCGACGTCGGCGGGGATCCCGTAGAGCTGAGAGAAGAACCAGAGGTTCCTGGCGGCCGACACGAAGTCGTAGCCCGCCTTCTCCGCCCCGCTGGCCATGTTGATCACCCTCCTGACCTTCTCCGGCTCCGTTGCGACGTCGAAGCCCATGACCTTCGCCCAGCCCCCGGTCGGGAGGAGCAGCGTCGAGAGTATCCTTATCATGGTGGTCTTGCCGGCGCCGTTGGGGCCCAGCACCCCGAAGATCTCCCCCTCCCTGACCTGCATGTCCACCCCGTCTAGAGCTACCACTGAGCGCTCCTTGGTCTTGAACTCCCTTCGGAGCTCATGGACCTCCACCGCCGCGGGCGTCGTCTGGTTCATCCCGTCTACTCGGGCCTTTCAAAGCGCAGAGA
>Ga0335070_10011142_pt1 | contig 10515 bp, 6 predicted proteins | sample Lox_Sample_13_FD_206722 | JGI IMG/M metagenome (GOLD analysis project Ga0335070, IMG submission 206722) | Soil microbial communities from Loxahatchee National Wildlife Refuge, Florida, United States - Lox_Sample_1.3 | ecosystem: Environmental > Terrestrial > Soil > Wetlands | place: USA: Florida...
AGCAGCGTGGTCACTCCCATAAGCGAAAAGACCAACGCCGGGTGTTTGTACCGGCGGTAGTCGAGACGCATAGTGGCGACCATCGCGGCGAGTCCGGCGACAGCCCAGATCAGTTGCTTGGACAAGAAAGCGTAGGGCGAACCGAAGCGCTCGCGCGCCATTACCGCCGAGGCCGAGAAGACCATCACCAGGCCGAGAAAAACCAACAGCATGGTGACCGTGAATAGCCACCGATCGACGCTGACACGCTTCGCCATGGGACATTTATTTGACCACGGAGCGGAGATGAGATCGTTGATTGTTGAATTTTGAATGTTGATTGTCTTGGTTCGGGGCAAGGTTATTCCCCCACGGAGGTAGGGACACACGGACGAGCGCTCGGAAGTCAGACCTTGCCAGCCGCCAGTCCTGCGACAATCTCCTTGAACACTTTGCCGCGGTGCTCGTAGCTTTTGAACTGGTCGAAACTGGCGCAGGCGGGTGCGAGCAGAACCACATCCCCTGGCCTTGCTACAGCATTCGCCTTGCGGATGGCGTTCTCGAGGGTTTCGGCGTGGACGACCTCCGCACCTTTCACCTGGGATTCGATCTTGGCCGCGGCGGCGCCGATGGTGTAAATCTGCTTCACGCGCTGGCGGATCAGATCGTTTAGCACGGTGTAGTCACTGCCCTTGTCCTTGCCGCCGAGGATGAGGTGGATATTGGCCGGGAACGATTCCAGGGCCTTGATCGTGGCATCCACGTTTGTGGCTTTGGAGTCGTTGTAGTAGTCGACTCCATTGATTGTCGCGACAAACTCCAGCCGATGCTCAACCGCTTTGAATTCGTGGACGGCCTGGCGGATCTTCTCAGAGGCGCATCCCATGAGAACGCCGGCACAGACCGCAGCCAGAACATTCTCGAGATTGTGCGCGCCTTTCAGGGGAATTTCCGAGACCTGAAGGATCTCGCGCTGGCGGTTGGCATCGCGAAACAGGATGTCGCCGTCGCGAACCCAAGCTCCCTGCTCGACCTCTTTGTTGCGGCTGAACCAGAAGACTTGCGCGCGGGTGCGATTGCCCATGGCCACGCAGGTTGGGTCATCGGCGTTCAGAACCGCGAAGTCGCTTCCCTGCTGGTTTTCGAAGATGCGCGCCTTGGCATCGACATAAATTTCGAACGTGCGGTGGCGATCCAGATGATCGGGAGTGACGTTCAGAACGACGGCAATTTTCGGACGGAAGGTCTGAATGGTCTCCAACTGGAAGCTGGAAATTTCGAGCACGATGGCCGTCTCAGGTTTGGCGCGCTCGGCGAGCGAGATCGCGGGAGTTCCAATGTTGCCGCCGACTAATACCGGCAGACCCGACGTTGCGAGGATTTCGCCGGTCAGCGTGGTCGTCGTGGTTTTGCCATTGGAACCGGTAATGGCCACGATGGGACCCGGCAGAAACTGCGCCGCAAGTTCAATTTCTCCAATGACCGTTTCCCCGAGCGAGCGTGCCTGTACCAGCGGCGGAGCATCGACCGGCACCCCGGGGCTGACCACGATGAGGTCTTGTCCGCGAAATGTGCGCTCACCGTGGCCGCCGGTCTCGACGGTGATGCCGTGGTCGAGCAGCACGGGGATTTCGTTGCGCAGTTCATCGCCGCTCTTCGTGTCGGAGACCGTAACACGCGCGCCTTGGGCTTTCATGAAAAGCGCAGAGGCCACGCCAGACTTTCCCAGACCAACTACCAGGGTGCGTTTTCCGTTCAGATCCATCAAGGCTTATTGTTGAATTTTGATTGTTGATGGTTGATTGAAAATCTACCGGCCATTCGCGAACGATTTATTCAACCATCAAAAATCAACAATCAACAATTCCTCCCGCTTCCAGCTTATCTCAGTTTCAATGTCGTAAGCGCGAAGAGCGCGAAGATCAGCGACGCGATCCAGAAGCGCACGATGATTTTCGATTCCGACCAGCCCAGCAATTCGAAGTGGTGGTGCAGGGGCGCCATTTTGAAGATGCGCTTCTTGCGCAACTTGTACGAGCCGACCTGCAGGATTACGGACAACGCCTCGATGACGAACACTCCTCCGATAAACGGGAGCAGGAGTTCCTGCTTGATGATGACGGCGACTGTGCCGATGGCTCCGCCCAGGGCGAGCGATCCGACGTCGCCCATGAAGACTTCCGCGGGATGGGCGTTGTACCAGAGGAATCCAATGGAAGCACCGACCATCGCTCCGCAGAAGATCGTGAGTTCAGCGACTTGCGGCATGCGCTGTAATTCCAGATACGTGGCAAACGTTGCATGGCCGCTCACGTACGTGAGCACGGTAAGAGCTCCGGCAGCAATCACCGTGCAGCCAATGGCCAAGCCATCGAGGCCGTCGGTAAGATTCACGGCATTGCTCGAACCTACAATCACCAGCGCCACGAAGGCCATAAAGGGCAGAAACGCCAGGGGCCAGAGGTGGGGATGGTGCTCCCAGGCGCCGATCACCAGGTCGGGCTGGAATTGCTTGAAAAAGGGCACGATCAGCTTCGTTGAATACATGTTGTAGGTCTGCATGGCGATCAGCATGGAGGCAACGATGATGCTGGCCGCGATCTGCAGGCCAAATTTGGCGCGGCTGGTCAGGCCCAGGTTCCTGCGATGGGTCACTTTTGTGTAATCGTCAGTGAATCCAATGGCTGCATAGGCGAGAGTGGAGAAGACGGCGATCCAGATGAAGCGATTGCTCAAGTCCGCCCAAAGCAGCGTAGGGACGATAATGGCAATCACAATGAGCAGGCCGCCCATGGTCGGCGTGCCGGCCTTCTGCTGATGCGCTTTGGGACCTTCTTCGCGAATGTATTGCCCAATCTGGAAATCGCGAAGTCGGCCGATCACGAGCGGGCCCACGATGAGAGCAGTGAAAAGGGCAGTGAGGCTGGCAAAGGCCGTGCGGAAGGTGACGTAACGAAAGATGCGGAAGGGTGCTACGTAGTGTTGCAGTTTGAGGAACAACAGCCAGTAGAGCAATCAGCCTCCGAAGTCAGCCGTCAGCTTTCAGATGTGAAGGACCACAGCCGGACATCTCGCGCTCCTCGCGCTTGGCCTTCCAAATCTCCAACGCTTTTTCAAGTTTCACTCCGCGCGAAGCTTTCAGGAGGATTACGTCGCCATCCCGTGTCTCGCGAGCCAGCCATTCGCCGGCTTGTTCTGGAGTTGCGACAAACTCGGCGCGAATTCCGGGCTGACCTGCGGCGTCGACCATAGGTTGTGCGAGTCCGCGAACTCCTATCAATATATCGATGTTCTTCTCAGCAATGTGACGGCCGGAGTCGCGATGCAATTGCTCGCCCGAGGGACCGAGTTCCAGCATTTCCCCTGCAACCACAATGCGACGTCTCGCCTTCATTCCGGCGAGAGCATCGACCATCGCTTTGAGCGCCTTCGGATTGGAATTGTAGCAATCGTTGATGACGGTGATGTTGCCGAACTGGAGAACCTGGCCGCGCTTGTCGGCGGGCTTGAGCGTGGCCAGAGCGGCCACGGCCTCGGCGACCTTCATGCCTTGAGCGATTGCCACAGAAACAGCGGCCAGGGCATTCAGAATATTGTGATCTCCTACGAGTGGCAGGCGGACGTGCTCGCGATTCACGGCGACAACTACATCGAACTCGGAACCTTCGGCGCCGTGGGATTGCAGATTGTCGGCGCAGACATCGGAGCCGGCGGAAGTTCCGTATCGGATGACTCTTCCTTTGAAATCGCGCCCGAATTGCGAAACGTATTCATCGTCTGCGTTGAGAACAGCCGTCCCACTGGAAGGGAGAGATTCGATCAGTTCGTACTTCGCGCGAGCGATCCCGGCAAGTGAATCGAAGAATTCCAGATGCACCGGAGCTACGTTGGTCACGACGCCCGTGTCCGGCTGAGCGATCTTCGCCAGGGCGCGGATTTCGCCAGCGTGGGACATTCCCATCTCGATAACGGCGACGTCGTGCTCTGGTTCAAGTTTTAACAGCATCAGGGGAAGTCCGAAATGATTGTTGAAGTTGCCTTCCGACTTCAGCACGCGGAATTGCAGGGCGAGCACATGGGCGATGGCTTCCTTGGTGGTGGTCTTGCCGGCAGAGCCCGTGATGCCGATCAGCGGCTTCCCCCAAAGTTTCCGGACGGCCGTGGCGAGAGTTTGCAGGGCAACCAGCGTGTCGTCTGTTTTGAGTAATCTGCGGCTGTCGGAGAAACGGTGCCATTGATCTTTGCGTATAACCGCCGCCGCTGCTCCCTTATCCAAGGCAGCAACGACGAAGTCGTGACCATCGAAGCGCTCGCCTTTGACCGCGAAGAACAGTTCGCCGGGCCCGATTGTGCGGGAGTCGATGGAATATCCCTGCGCGACTTCGTCACGAGGGAAGTCGCCGGCGGCGGAGATGAAGTCAGCGATTTTTGCGAGCGGGAGTTTCATTCAAGTTCCTAGTACCGTTTGGCTCCCTGAAAGCGAGGGCAAGATGCCGGCGCTACGATGAGCATTCGAAGCCTGCAACTCGCAGGACTTCTTCTGCCACTTCGACGTCATCAAACGGGTGGGAGCCTTCACGGGTCACCTGCACCCTTTCGTGTCCTTTACCTGCCAGCAGAACGATGTCCCCGGGACGAGCTTCGCCTATGGCTAGAGCAATCGCCTTGCGGCGATCCACTTCCACTGTATATTTGACCCCGCTTTTCTGCAGGCCTACGAGTGCATCGTTGATGATGGCCCGCGGATCCTCACTTCGCGGATTGTCGGAGGTAAGCACGACGAAGTCGCTGCCTTTTCCCGCGGCTTCACCCATGAGGGGACGCTTGGCGCGGTCGCGATCGCCGCCACAGCCGAAGAGAGTGATCACCCTAGTCCCCACTCCGCTACGAGAGACAAATTCGCGAGCCAGTCCCGTCAGATTGCGAAGGGCATCGTCGGTGTGGGCGTAGTCCACGACCACAGTGAAGGGCTGGCCACAGTCGACGCGCTGAAATCGGCCGGGCACGTGCGGAAGAGAGGAAACGCCGCGAGCAATGCTGTCGATCGAGCAACCGCGAGCGAACCCAGCTGCCGCGGCCGCGAGAACGTTGTACACATTCACGCGTCCGATAAGCGGCGAAAAGATGGCCAACTTCTCTCCAGGGATAATCAAGTCGAAGCGCGTGCCACGCGGTGTGATCTCCGGTTTCTCCGCGTGGAAGTCGCCGCGATCCCAGCCATAGGTCAAAAGGACGCTGCTGCGCTTGCGGCTGAATGTGGCCAATTGCGCGCCGTGGTCGTCGTCGAGATTCGTGACAACCGCGCGTGGAGGGTCGGTGCCGCAGCCTTCGAAAAGCACGCGTTTGGCCTGGAAATATTCAACCATTGTCTTGTGGTAGTCGAGATGGTCGCGAGTCAGATTCGTGAACACGGCCACATCGAAGGGCACACCGAAGACGCGTTGCTGAGCAAGCGCGTGGGAGGAGACTTCCATGACCGCCTCGGTCGCGCCTTGGCCGAGAGCATCGTTAAACAAACGTGCAAGCTCGAGCGCTTCGGGAGTCGTGTGGGGCGCAGGGTAGACCTTGCCTGCGACGTGATACTCGATGGTTCCGATGAGAGCGCTCTTTCGGCCGGCGGCGGCGAAAATCGATTCGATCAAAAATGCGGTCGTGCTCTTTCCGTTGGTGCCGGTGACGCCGGTCACTGCGATGCGTTCGGCTGGACGTTTGTAGAAATTCTCGCTGATCCGCGCCAACGCTCGGCGACCGTGGGGCACCAAAGCCCAAGCGACCCCCTCCCGTGCTTTCTCGGCGGGAGAGTCGGTGACGATTGCTACCGCACCCGCCTGAATCGCCTGATCGATGAAGCGGTTGCCATCGGAAATCTCGCCACGCATGGCTACGAACAGAGACCCGGGCTTCACGCGACGCGAGTCGTATTCCACACTGGTGACGTCCGGGTTCCCGCTTTGGCTGAGGAACTCAGCGCCATCCAGAAGATGTTGGAAAGTCATTGGGGGAGATTATAGGGCACGGAGGCACGGCCTCAGCACGACACGCGAAACCGAAGCGATTCAGTGATTTTGTAATTGGTAATTTGGTAATTGAAAACCTGCTGATCATCCACACAAATTACAGCATTGCTCGATTGCGAAACTACCAAATCAAATTCGGTTACCAAGGTCATTTCCGACCGCTCGAGCCGCCGCGCTACAGTACGCCTATGAGCACCGGAACCGGCTCTGCCAAATATCGCTGCGCCCAGTGTGAACAGCCCGAATCGAGCTGCCAGTGTGAGAAGTATTGCGTCCTTTGTCAGTCCGTGATCGACGTCCGACTCTGCACTGACGGATTGATGTATTGCGAACCCTGCCGCACGGCCTGCGATTACAAGACCGCCGACTAGCTCAGCCCGCGCAAACCTAGCAAACATAAAAGATGCCGTTCATCGATTCGGCAGCCATTCCCCACGGCGGGGCCTCGCGACAACCGTTCGCAGGCTCAGCGGCATCTGTCCTCAGTAATTTGCGTTTCGCCAGCAATAACGTTTTGCTTCCATAGAACTGCCGAAGTGTGACCCGGTTCCTTGGCAAGCCACATGTTTTTAAGGCAGAATAGAGCGTTTTTCCCTTTATTTGCCTCTTCCCAGGAGATTTCTCCGATGGCCACCATCATGCACGTCAGCGACGTTGCCGAGTTGCTGAGCGAAGGTCGAACGCACTTCAACCTTTCTCCGGCGATGCTGGTGGAGCACGCGATCCGGCGCAACGAAGCGACGCTGGCGTCCAACGGCGCGCTTGTCGGATTCACTAACCGCACGGGGCGGTCTCCGAAAGACAAGTTCATCGTAAACGACGAGATGACGGCGCACACGGTGGCGTGGGGTTCGGTCAACACGCCATTCGAGCCGGAAAAATTCGATGCGCTCTATGCGCGGGTGATGGAGCATCTGCGGGGGCGCGAGCTTTATGTGCAGGATCTGTTTTGCGGGGCGGATCCTGCGTACCGGTTGCCCGTGCGCATCGTGAACGAGTACGCGTGGCATAACCTGTTCGTGCGCCAGTTGTTCATTCGTCCAAGCGCGGAGGAGTTAGGGCACCATCATCCTGAGTTCACGGTCATCGCTGCACCGGAGTTCAAGGCCGATCTTAAGCGTGATGGAGTGAATTCCGAGGTGTTCATTCTGCTGAACTTCATGCGGCGGACGGTGCTCATCGGCGGCACTTCATATGCCGGTGAAATGAAGAAATCGATCTTCAGCGTAATGAATTTCCTACTGCCGCCCCGCAATGTGTTCCCTATGCATTGCTCTGCGAATGTGGGACACAACGGGGTTAGCGCGTTGTTCTTTGGACTGTCAGGAACGGGCAAAACCACGCTGTCGGCTGACCCGTCACGCGATCTGATTGGGGATGACGAGCACGGCTGGAGCGCGGATGGGGTGTTCAACTTTGAGGGCGGATGCTACGCCAAGTGCATCAAGCTCTCGAAGCAGAACGAACCACAGATTTGGAACGCGCTGCGATTCGGGTGCGTGCTGGAAAATGTCACGCTCGATCCGCACACTCGTGTTCCAGACTACGACGACGACAGCAAGACTGAGAACACGCGGGCGGCGTATCCGGTGGACTTCATCGAGAATGCCGTGATCCCCGGGATTGGTGGACATCCCAAAAACGTGGTCTTTTTGACGGCCGATGCGTTTGGAGTGCTGCCGCCCATTTCGAAGCTGACGCCTGAGCAGGCGATGTATCACTTCATGTCGGGCTACACCGCGAAGGTCGCCGGAACCGAAGCGGGCGTAAAGGAGCCGACAGCGACTTTCTCGACTTGCTTTGGATCGCCATTCCTCCCCCTGCCTCCAAAGATCTACGCCGAGATGCTGGGGCGCCGCTTGCGCGAGCACAACGCACAGTGCTGGATGGTCAATACTGGATGGCAAGGCGGGCCGTATGGCGTGGGAAGGCGGATGAGCATCCCCCACACGCGCGCCATGGTGGATGCCGCGGTCGAAGGCGAACTGATTCGACAGGAATTTGAAATCGAGCCAGCGTTTGGATTCAGCATTCCGAAGTTCTGCCGTGGCGTTCCGCCGCAGGTGCTGAATCCACGCAACGCCTGGGCGGACAAAGCGGCATACGACAGAGCGGCCGAAGATCTGCGCAACCGCTTCGCGAAGAATTTCGAGAACTTCGACGCGCCCGCAGAGGTCAAAGCCGCGGGCCCAAAGCGACAGAGATGAAGAATCGTTGATTGATGATCCATGAAGGCAGAGCTGATGAACCCTTGTCTTTCAATCAGCAATCAAACGTCATCAATCAACAATTCCCTACAGCGTTGCCTCCATTTGCAGGTTTTCAATCATGGTATTCAGCGCGCTCTGAGCAGCGTCGCGCCTCTGTTGCATCTCGCCAATCTCTTTTCGTAGTGCCTGCACGCGGTCTTCCTGCTCGTTCAATTCGCGGACATAACGCTCGATCAACGCCTTTTCTTCGGCACTGCCCTTCAGCGCTTTCATGTTTTCGCGGACGCGCTGCTGGTCGTCGGCAATGCTCGTAACCTGCGCGCGGCGGCCCGTGATGACCCCATCGAGTACAGCAATGTCATTCTTCTGTTTCACGATGCTGCGCAGGGCAGCCTCTACCTCCGAAGTAATCATCTTCTGATCGAGGAAGAATTTGATTTCGTCGTCGGTCACGCCGGTCAGCATCCAGCGATTCGAGACGGGGCGGTATTCCTTGACCACAAAGGTCGCTGTCTTCTTCGGGTCGATGGCAACGCGAAAGCGGTGATACGATGACGAACTCTCGGCGGGAGTCTCGCCGTCGGTCAACTTCCAGCCTTGACGTGCCGGATGCTCCAGGATGAGCACGCGGTCAGCGGTGTCGCGATTGCGGATTGTGTAGGTCTCTTCCTGCCGTTCTTGTGTGCTCTGGATCATTGCGCCGTGGGCGATCGATATTTTCGAGACATGCTGGTTCTCGGCTTTCTGCTTCGCGTCAACCAGGAGACCGAGATCGGCTGCATACGAGAGCAGACGTTTCTCACCGGGCTTGATGGCATCCATCAAGCCTTCGCCCGCGAAGGCATCTCCTTCCAGCACATTGAAGCTGCCTCCGTCGAGGGTGAGACTGCTGTCGTTGTTAACCCAGAGCGCGCGCAAAACGGATTCCTGGGATGGATTCCACACTGAGACTCTCTCGGCATCGATGCGCGTTTGCAGAATGGGTACAAGAGCAGATTGGTTCTTGCGGATGGTGACTCGGTCCTTCAGCTTGTATTGGAAAAGATCTCCGAGCTCCTGCGTTTGACCGACCGTCGTACCTTCTTCCAGGGACTGGGCGATCTCAGTAGCGTCCGGATGCGGAGGAGGAGGTGGAGGTGGGGCCGGTAGAGCCGATCGGAATACACCGCCGCCTGTGCCGGCGCCGATGCCACCGATGACTCCGCCCGCTTGACCGCCATGAACGCCGCCCGGGACACCACCAACTACATCGTTGACAATGGACACAGGCCGCGGTGCCGCTTCTTCCATCGTGGCCTCATGGGTCTGGGGCGTAAGCATCGCGTTTTCAGGCAGCGGGACCACTGGACGCCGCGAGTAGTACGGCTGAGAAAGTTCCTGGACAAACGACTGTGGCGCACCCGCAACCAGAGAAAGCTCAACGTCTTTCCAGTCTTCGCCGACGGTGTTATCGACGATGGCCCACCCCTGCAACAGCGGCTTGCCGTCTTTCGGAACCACGATTCGATAGGTACTCTTCCAGACTGGAACTTCGCTGATGTAGCTGACCAGCAGATCGCGCTGGCCATCGCCGGCGGTCGAGATGGTCATGCGCCGGACATCCTGATCACGCGTCGAGGCGATGAGGCCGAGGTACTTTCCTACTTCCTCGTTGACGTCCTTCTCGAGGACGCGGAGGCTGGTGGATGGCATGAGGTCGAAGATACGCAGCTCGCCGCTGTCGCCGACAATGGAGATTTCCGTCTTCAGTGCCTTGCGGCGGGGTGGCTGCTGTTCATCGCTGTCGTTCTTTGCTGCATCTGTCTTGGCGGATAACTCGCGTTCCTCGATGCTTAGTAATCGTCCAGAGGCGGTCACCGAGCCATTTCGGATCTCGACGCGGGCGCCGCGGAGGGCAGTGAGGAATTGGGCAGTGGTCGGATTCTCTCCGACCGGCAGTCGCAATAGACCGAGTTGCCGTTCGAGGGGCGCAGTCGAGTTGTAACTCACGCCGGTGATGCGGCCTTTCCCGAGATCGAGAACAGTCAGAGACTTGAGGACGTCATTCAGTTGGGCCGTCGTGAAGTCAACGTTCACGTTCTGGTTGCCCTGGACGCGGCCTGAGTGCTCGAAATATCCAACTCCGTTTTTGTAGAGAATCACTCTCGTGACAGGCAGGCGAGCTGCCGAACTGTCGATATTTGAACTGGAGGGGGATTGGCCAGATGAAACAAGCGAGAGAGTCAACAACAGGGCTGCTGTACTCAGGGAACGCATGAATCCTCCGTGATAGACGTATCGGACAGAGGGGAATGGGGTAGAACCGAGTA
>Ga0335070_10011144_pt1 | contig 10514 bp, 8 predicted proteins | sample Lox_Sample_13_FD_206722 | JGI IMG/M metagenome (GOLD analysis project Ga0335070, IMG submission 206722) | Soil microbial communities from Loxahatchee National Wildlife Refuge, Florida, United States - Lox_Sample_1.3 | ecosystem: Environmental > Terrestrial > Soil > Wetlands | place: USA: Florida...
ATACGATCACGAAGGCGATCGCTGCGATAAACGGATTCCAGCCGAAGTTCGCAAAGGCGTGAAGCCTCCACGCCACCAGGGTCGCTGCCCCGACCGTCACTGATGCAAGGGAGCCGTTCACGACCAGCCGCAAGAACGCGTCCAACAGCAGAAACCGGTAATCGTGAAGGAGAACGAACACCGCCAGCGGAACTCCCGCGTGATGAATCAGAATCTCAAACGGCCAGGTCGTATGCGGATGAATTTCTCCCAGGTGAACGAAGGAAATCGCGAACAACAGAAGAGACATGGCCGCAGCGAGGCGGGATCCCGCAGCCCGTCCGGAATGACGCATTTCCAGGATGACCGATATCAAAGACACGACCGCAAAACCAAACGTTGTTAAAAGGATTGCCTGTTGGTGCAGGCTCTCCGGTGCGGCAAGGGATGTCAGGACATGCAGGACAATACTAGCGACGCTCAGAACATATCCACTGATGATAAGGAACCGGTGTTGGGTGCTTAGAGAGATGTGCAGCAAGACGGCCGGGAGGAAAGTCAGGGCTGAAAAACTTACCGTCATGATGGTGTGTACCAGGCTGCTTCCATTGCCGTTGAAGGCAATCGCAACGATGGAACCGAAGTTCCACGTGAAAGCCAGGCCGCAGGCAATCGCGGAAAGCTGGCTACGGGACCTTCTTGAGCGGTACCAATCCAGGAAGAAGAGATAAAGCAGGGTGCCGAAGATGAGCGAGCCGGCGCAATGCCCCAGCGTATTGGCGAGGATCGGTCCGTGAATGCTCAGCTGGTCGGTCATTCTTGCCTACGTTACCGGATTCCCGTTGTCTCCGCCAAGCTGGTTGTTGCCTGATCCGTGGTCAACTCGCGGACCCAGAAGTCCGCTCACCGGGCCAGACGTGCCGGTTATCGGACGTCCTCATCCGGTTGCAGGAATTCCATCCGAAGGACATTCGTGATGCCTTACGATGGCGGAGATTCAGGAGCCCGCGAAAGAATGTCTTCTTTTCCTAACAGTTTCCCACGGGTTACGTGGGATGCTATCGGAATCGGCGCATCCACCCTGTGCGCGGTTCATTGTTTAGCATTGCCCTTCATACTGGCGTTTGCCCCCACTGTGGCCCACTTCCTGCCGGGAGATGAAATTGTGCACCGGACGCTGGCGTGCTCGCTCACCGCCGTTGGTCTGGTTGCTTTTCGGGCCGGCTACAAAGTCCACCGGAAAAAAACTGTGCTGGTGCTGCCAACAGCTGGAATCGCCGCCGTCTCAGTCGGCGCCTACGCAGGGCACCTCCTACCTTCTCACCAATGGGAGATTGGGATTACCCTCCTCGGCGGCGCCTTCCTCATCTCAGCGCACTTGCTAAATCGAACACTCTGTCGGTCCTGTAAGATTTGCGCTGCGAATATGAACGAGCCTGTTAGTTGAGGGCGCCTTTATTGCGTCAGTGGCTGGAACCGGCCGCTTTCGCCAGCACGAGCGCGGCGCCCGACGACATCGACTCGTAATATCCAACGAACCGCTGGGTCTCCGCCGCCTGGTAAGGAGCCAGATTGTGCGCCCAGCGAAATCCGATGGGCTGATACCAGAGTTCGGCCTCAACCTGAAAGGGACCGGGCGCACTGCCAAGATGAACCAAATAGCGCACCAGATCTCCACGATCGGTAAAGTCCGGATCGTCGGCGGCTTCGCCTACCACCGCGATGTCTTTGTCCGCCGTCTGTTTCTGAAAGCCCGAGGGCAGGAGCCGATTGTCTTTCAAATATCCCACCGCCTCGGCCAGTCCAGTTGTGACGTGTCCTGCCTGGTTCTGAAGAATTGGTTCATAGATCTGGACTTCATCACTGCTCGTGATTTCCCGGTAGTGGGGTTCAAAACGCAGCGGATCAACGTCGTTGTCGTTCCCACGAATGGACCCATCCGGGTTCAACCTGCCGGATTCGAAAACCACATTTCCATCGCGGTCCTTCACCAGAAGATGCAGCCATGCACGGCGCGACGGAAATGCAGTTGGAAGCTTGTGCCCAGTCAAGTTCTCGACCAGCACGTTCACTCTCAATGATGCCGTATCGACCTCAAGCTCCTGAATAGTCACTTGTGCGGCTTCAGATTGGAGAAACTCCACAGTCTTCTCGGCCGCCACAGTCAACTCTTGCGGCAAGGCGTCCACACTCAGGTCATTCCGATAAGAGTTCAGCATTCGGAGCATGAAGAAGTTGGCCCCAATGAACGAATGCTGCCGCATTCCGGTCCGCGGTACGCCAAGCACCGATGCAATCGGCGTCTCGCCCTGCACCTCGGGCATGTGACAAGACTGGCAACTCGCCTTCCCGGAATAGTCGCTGTGCAGCCATTCCAGATAAGGAACTTGTTCGGGAAAAATAGCAATCTGTTTGTCATCCGGACTGAGAGCCTTGGTAAACAACGTATGACAAGTGGCGCACATGGCCGAGTCCCGAATGTGCTGCGTTGCTTCGGCCGGACGAAACCCTCCAGTCGAGGTCTGCATGATATGTGCCTGCCCATTTTGAATGGCGAACGGTCCGTACTCGAAGTGGCTACCCTTCGCCGGCGGAGGATCGACAACGAACCCTCCATTGAAACTCGCGCGAGTTCCCAGTTTCTCCTTTCCGATCTGGTGGCACAGCGAGCAGGACACACCGTCCTGGGCGGCCTTGTTTTTTTGCGGATCGCGATCGAACGGCAAGTGCGCGAATACCTGGCCCAAACGGCCCTGGAGCTTTGCCTGGTAGCGTGCAATCGGCATGTGGCAGTCTGCGCAGCTGTCCTCGATCTCTCCCTTGGCTGCAGGGTGATCCAGAATTTCGCGCCGCACGCTGGCTTGCCAGTAGGGGTCGCGCGATGAATTCGCCATAAGGCTGGCCCGCCAGTCGAAGCCGATGGAGACGTCCTCTCCGTTCGCGGTCTTTAATCCGTTGTGGCAGGCAAGGCATCGATCGGACGTGTGAAATTCCGGCTTGAGTTGTTTCTTGTCCGCGGCGCGGCCTGGCACACCACACACGGTGAATACCAGTCCGAGCACGAATGTCAGCCGCGCAGTCGATCTCCGCATCACCAACCCTCGTTCAATCGTCCGTCTTGCCAGTCCCAAAGCACGTAGAACATGACCTGGATCGGGCGTCCGGCAGTGTTGCTGACCGGAACGCGCACGCCGAGATTGGCGCGGACGTGCTGTCTCTTGCTGAGGGTCACCTGCATCTGCGGCAGGATGTCCCAATCGGTTTTCGCATGGTCGACTAGGTCGCGGTCGGCGAGGAATTCGACCATCGGCGACCAAAAACGGTCGAGACCATGCTCACCGGCGAAACTTTTGCCCAGCGCTGTGTTGAAAAATAGCGATTGCGGCGCGATGTCGGTATGACGGGGTAAGTCCGCTCCAAATTGGGTCTGAACAAACGTGTTCGAGCGGAAGACTTGATCAAAAGCAGCGAAAGTTTCGAACGTGGTCGTACCCGATCCGAAGCTGCGGGCCCGGCTGCCGGTGGGTAAGAGCACACTGCCTTGCAGACTGAAGATCGATCCTGACGATAAGCTGGAAAACATCACCCGCTTGACGCCGAGCGTGGTGTCCCCGATTCCCCCGTACCAGGTATGGTTCTGATCTGCAAAGGCGACTGGGACATCGACTTCAATCTGATTTCTCACCCCGAAGCGCTGCTCGTGGATGATGTGGCTCTCCACCCCTGGAGCGCCTCGGGCATTCACCGCAGTTGAAAGCACAACTTCATCTTCGGGGTACGCCTTCTCCGTAACCAGCGCTCGTGGCAGATTCAGTTCACCGCGCGGCCATTTAGGCTCGTGGCAGAAGCCGCGCAGATATCCGATGACTTTGTCGATCTCTTCGGAACTCAGTGCCTGCCCGAATGACGGCATGATCTGGGAGAATCCGCGCTTCGGACCGCCGTGTGTGATGACCGCTTTCCACGCGGCATTGTCCTCAGGAGTAGTTTGACTGCACTCCGTGAAGTCCGGAAAGGTGCGCGGCGGTTCGAACCCGGCGATGGCTTTGGGCATTCCCTTGCCGTTCGGTCCATGACAGGCTGCGCACGCGGCTTTGAAAATTTGCTCCCCGGATTGCAAATGCAGAGAAGCCGCATCATGGGCCTGTCCCAGCGCCGACTCCGTTACTGCCAAGACCAGCAGGGCAGCCGCCACAGCAGCCGCGCGAAACAGATGGTAAGAGCGTTTCTCTCGGAACATTCGGTTCTCGTATCCTGCTTGATCAGTGGCCTCACTCATCCAGTTCAATGAGTCGATGTCTTGGTCCATCGCAGCTTCAATACCGCGCACCATCTCCAGTGAGGCCTTTTTGCCCGAGGAAGGAAATTCCTGCTTCACATATACCTCGCCCACGGCCTCGCCCAGCGCTGCGTCGGTCACGTTGACACACCGTTTCCATCGAGCGCGCTGTTCTGGCTGCCCTCTCAATTTGCGCCCATAGAAATCGAACTTGTCATTGTCAAAAGTTGTGGGCAACACATGCGCCCGTGTTGCGTTAATCAACTGCCATCGCAGATAGGTCTTGATGGTGTCCACCGGCGCCTTTCTCATCTCTGCGCACTTGCTAAATGAACACTCTGTCGGTCCTGTAAGATTTGTGCTACGAACATGAACGAGAAGCACTAGTTTGAGGCGCATCACTGCGGTGGGGGCCCCAAATTCTGCTTTTCTAACCCCTTCAACCCGACCATCGCCCCACCGTTTCCTGGCCTTATCGCCAGACTACGACGGTAGCATTCTTTAGCCTTCTCTGCGTCGTTTCGTTCCCGGTACAGGTCGCCAAGCACATTAAAGCCGAAAAAGTTGCCCGGGTATAGCTCTACGAACAACTCGTAGATCTTGATAGTTTTGTCGTTCCGTTCCTGGTCGAGGAGCTTGAGACCTATCATGTTTAGCTCTCCGGCAGTCAGCAGCGGTATTCCGTTAACTTGCCTTGATAAGTCCCGTTGAGCGTTCAAAAGCGGATCGATATCGCCACTCTCCATGGCTTCGTGAATGACCTGCTGTGGATCTGGCATATCGAGCTTGGGAAGCAAAATGTCCGAAGTCGGTTCGCCGGGTTCGGCGGAGCTTTCTTCTACTTCCTTTGCATGAAGGTGCAGAGGATTGTTAGAGGCGCTGGTATGTTCGTCGAGAAACTGCAAAACGATTCGCGTGACGAACGGATATGCCCGCTTCCCGGAAGGGGTGATCTGACCCTTTACGATCGAGCTGATGACCGGCGAAGCAATGAAGTCGTGGTGCCCCACGTCCTTCAAGCGAATGATTTCCCGGTCGCTGGCCACCAAAGACTCGACAATGCTCAAGTCCTCGTCGGAATCGTCCTCTGCCTTCAGCACCAGTAAAGGACTGCGAAATCTTGCCGGGCTATAGCCGTTGGCTTGGCGAAGGAAATCTACGGTGTGATCAAAAGCGACCGTCCCATCCAAGCTAATCACCGCTACCACGTGCGGGATTCGCATTCCGGCAATCACGACCGCGCCTCCGCCCATACTGAAACCAACGAGCGCAACACGCGAAGAATCAATCGCCGTACGGGCGCGCAAGGCGCCCAGGGTAAATTCGATGTCGCGTACCTGTTGCTCCTGCCCCGCCGTGTCAAACGTCATTCCAAGCGCCGACTCCCCCTGGGATGGACTCATCGCAACCACGTACCCGTGGCTGGCCAGATACTCCGCTGTGGATGTGTGTGTCAGCGGGATTCCCCCATAGCCCGGAGCGTAGATCACGAGCGGGAAATGTCCTTCGGCGGGGGGAGCATCACGCAGGCAGAATGTGGGAGTATGCAGAAGGCGAGCGACGTCCGACTGCTTTTCCTTCGGGAACCATTCTTTGCGGTATCGATCAAAAGCCGCCGTGCGATCTCTGCTGGTGAGTACCCTGTCCGATGAGACCGGCGTCATGTACAGAGCGACGTAGTCCGAGAACGGCATTCGGGGCTTAGCAGTGCTTGTCTTCTGCGCTACCGGATACCAAAGACTTACTTGGATGGGACGCGAGGAAGACGAACCAAAGCTACGGCTCGGGTCCTTCAAGCCCAAGACAGTAAATCCGACCTTGTACGATCCGGGCTCAAGCCCGCCCCAGAGAACTGGATTGGTTCCTGTCGCCGGCTCGGCAAAAAGGACTCCCAGGAAAAAAACAAGTGGCAGAAGTCGACATCGAGGAAACAAACGTTGAGCCGGTCCTTTGATCTTGATTCCGAAACTCATTTCACGCTCCGTTTGGGGTTCAAGCGGGCAAACCCTTGTCTGCGACTTCAAGCACTGCGGATGCTAGAGCATCCAACTCAGCCGGAGTTGAGAAGGGATACGGGCACAACCACAATCCCGCAAATTCCGGATCGCGAATCGGCCAGGCGGAGATTCCGCGCTCGTCGTAGAGATAGTGATAGAGCTTGACGGTATCGACACCATCAATTGCGAGGTTGGTGATTCCGCAGGAGTGTTCGGGTTCGAGACGGGCGCGGAACTGACAACGAGGATGTGCCGCGATGCGATCCGCCCACAATCTCTTCAAATAACGATAACGGGCCGCCATCCTTTCGGCCCCGATAGCGCCGTGGACATCCAGCGCGTCATTGACCGTCGCGAACGCGGTGAGAGGAGACGTTCCGCGATTTTCAAACTTGCGTATGTCATCAGCTTCCGCTGCGGGCGATCCATAAAGGGGCCAGAGCGAGCGAATGCGATCACGCCGGACATAAAGAAACCCTGTGCCGGTCGGAGCAAAAATACCCTTATGAAGCGATGTGCCGTAATAGTCACAGTCCATGGATTTCACATCTACGGGCATGCACCCGAACGTGAGTGCGCCGTCCACGATCACTTGCGCGCCCGCCCTGTGAGCGATGTCAGCGATGGCCCTGGCGGGAAAACTCTGACCGATCGGGTCTGACAAGTGGCTGAACATCACAACCCTCGTTCGCGGAGTGATGGCTGCGCGGAATGCTTCGGTCAAGTTCTCAAGTGTCTTTGCCGGAATGGGAGGCGCAATGCGGCGCACCACAATGCCGTCGCGCCGTTCCCTCTGGGTCCAGGCATTCTGAAAGGTCCAATAGTCCTGATTGGTGAGAACGACTTCGTCTCCCTTGGCGAGATCAAGCCCAAAAATCACGTTGCATATCGATTCGGTTGTGTTCCTTGTCAAAGCGATTTCATCCGCTGAGGCATTGGCCAGGGTCGCCAGTCGAGACCGCAGCATTTCTTGTTTCTCCGAACTGAAGACCTTGTTCGCCGTCGCGAGCGGCCAGGCATTCCAAGTCTTCTCCCTGCGGATGAACTCTTCGTGGACAGAAGATGCAGTGGGATTGTAGGCGAGACAGTTGAACCACTTGTGACCCGGATCGGGTGTGAATGCCTGACGAAACGCCGCCCAGAAAACTTCGTCCCGAGCAGCAATCTCTGGTGACGCAGGGAGATTTTGTGCCATGTCCACCACCCATGCAACACCCCGCTTCGAGGCCAAACTAAGCCCACTAACGGTGATACCTGCAGTAGTAAGGAACTGGCGGCGGTTTTTCATTGTTCGGAGATTTCCCTCTGGATCGTCGCACCACCGACGCTGAAGCCGTCAGTGTAGGCGCAGCAAGAGCAACGGATCCGGAATTTCCTATGAACGGGTGGTTTTCGCCGACGGGCGGTGAGTAGATGCATGCCGGCGGCATCGACACTTCCGCGAAAAGGAAGGGGCCGAACGTACATTCATGCACCTAAGCATTGCAGCTTGGTCTGCGAGACTAGTTCTGATACAACTTTCGGATGTTGTGGACGTCATTGCGCGATGGCAGCAAGCCAGGATGCTCGTAGGGCGAAAACAAATTTCGCGCCGTACTTTTCTTGCCGCGACCGGTGGCGCTTTGGCGGCTTCGCGTATGTCGTGGGCCGCAGATAGCGTGCCGGTTTTGTTCGATCACATCATCCTCGGATGTGACGATCTCAAGCGCGGTATCTCATTCGTCGAGCAGCATACGGGGACCTCCGCGAAGTTCGCGGGCGTGCATCCCGGACGTGGCACGCGTAATGCACTGCTGGCTCTCGGCGGCCGAAGGTATTTGGAAATTCTCGCGCCCGATCCCGAGCAGAAGACTGAGTCCTCCTACGGAGAGTTGAAGACCCTGTTTAAACCCACGCTGCTTGGCTGGGCGGTACATCCAGATTCGATGGACGCGCTGGCGCAGCATCTACGGGATGTAGGGATTGCTTTTAGCGGACCAACTGCGGGCTCTCGCCAGAGGCCGGATGGCAAGCTTCTGCGTTGGAGAACGGTGGGCCTCAACGATGATCGCCACGGATTGCTGCCATTCTTCATTGAATGGAACGATGGGTCGGTCCATCCTTCCATCGATGCGCCCGCGGGCTGTCATCTTACCGATTTCAAGGCAGGCGCACCAAACCAGGAAGAATTAAAGAAGATGTTCACGCTCCTGAACCTGGATATCACCGTAGAACGCAACGCTAAGCCGCAATTGATTGCTCGAATTCAGGGCCCGAAGGGTGAGTGTGAGTTCCGCTCCGGCAACTAGCCCTGTACGGTCCTATCTTTAGATCGCGTTCTTGTGAAGAAACGACAACTCCTTGCAATGCGGATACTAATTCCACTGCTTCTCTTGCTGGGATTATTGCTTGTTCAAAACGACAGCGAGCGCCCGGCCGGAATCAAAGACGCGGAGAAAATCGTTCGCCTCCCGGCGGGCACTTTCATCATGGGCTGCGTGATTGGCGACTCGGGATGCGTCGACGCGGAGCTTCCCAGGCACAAGGTTCGTCTGACGCATGATGTTTGGATGATGGCGACCGAAGTCACCGTGGGTGATTTTGGCAGATTCGTAACAGCGACTAGGTATCGCACCCGCGCGGAACAGACGGGACACGGTCGCGACTGGAACCAGCAAAAGGGTGAATGGGAATGGGTGCCCGGTCTAAGTTTTCGTAAACCGTACGCGGACAGGACGTTTGCGGAAGATGCATGGCCCGCGGTTCAAACTTCCTGGTCGGATGCCGACGCATATTGTCGCTGGACGGGCGGCAGGTTGCCGACCGAAGCCGAGTGGGAATATGCCGCCCGCGGTGGCCGAACTGGTGAGAAGTTTCCCTGGGGTGATGGTCCAACTCCTTTGGCTGACGGGCGCCACTATGCGAATGGGCCGGACGAATCCTTGCATCGCGAATTCCCCCGCTGGGATATTTTTTCCGGATACGATGACGGCTATCCACGATTGGCTCCAGTGGGTCACTTCGCGCCAAACGGATTCGGACTCTACGACATGGCAGGAAACGCATGGGAGTGGGTCCATGATTGGTACGCCGGGGATTGGTATTCGAAATCGCCCACGGATGATCCAATTGGTCCTGGCGCAGGAGATGCGCGAGTGGTACGAGGCGGTTCTTGGGGTTATGCCCCAAAGCAGCATCGGAACTCAGAGCGTGGCTTCGCAGAACCTGAGTTTTGGACTACGACGTTTGGGTTTCGCTGTGCGTATAACCGGCCTCCCGCCGGCGTGCGATAGGAAGCTTCCGGCGGTTGTCCATCGGCACAGCGGCGAGTTTATCTGAATCGCCGGATGCTCATAGCTCTTTCAGGCAAGAATCGAGCCATCACATTCGCCCTACGAGGATGACTTCCTTCATCGTTCCACGATAGACACACATCGTCCGCAAGTTCGACCCACTGCTGCGGGACACAGTCGGGGCTCACACTCTTTTTCTTCCATCCGCTCAAGCATTGTTTCCGGTACGTTCGACCGTAGGTAGTCAACACCCACTCCTCGTATGAGGCGATCCACAAGAGAACAGATCGCAATCCCGAATACCTGCGCAACGGAGTCGTCAAGCCTAAGCCGTCGGCACACCAAAGATCATTCGCAATCCGCGCCACGCGAGGTTCGAACTCGTAACGGTTCAGATAAATCCCACGCGTTCGTCCGTAAAACACTCCGAAGCCCCATAAACGGATGCCGGTTCCACTTTGCATCCTCAATGAGTACTGTGTAGATCCTGCGATACCTTTCGGTGGTCTTGTCTGTTGGAACCCATACTTGATGAGCAGGTTGCCTTCCGGTCGCAGGATGTCTCGACCCCAGGCCCAGCATTGCTGATTCAGGAGCACCATGCCGCGCCTGCGCAAGTCAGCCGGAAGACTCACAAAAATCTCCCGAATGTCGCTAGTAACAACGAAAACCCTACAGCGGCACAGAGTTGCTTAGCGGCAAGGCTGGCGGCAAATTTCCACGAGCGCTCGCGAATGATGGTCAACAGAGTCACAAGGCAAGGCAATAGAACTCCTCCAAGATAGAGCGCTGTCAGCACCTGCACGCCAGACATGGGGACTTCGACCAATAGCAGTAATCCGTCTTTTCGTATGCAGGCGAGCAAAATGCCCAACGCGGCTTCGACAGGGAGGTGAAACAGGGCCATCAACGGTTTGAGAAAAGCGGCGGCGACGCGCAACGCCCCAATGCTGTCCAGAACCGAGGCGATGACGGTTATCGCGAAGA
>Ga0335070_10011147_pt1 | contig 10510 bp, 7 predicted proteins | sample Lox_Sample_13_FD_206722 | JGI IMG/M metagenome (GOLD analysis project Ga0335070, IMG submission 206722) | Soil microbial communities from Loxahatchee National Wildlife Refuge, Florida, United States - Lox_Sample_1.3 | ecosystem: Environmental > Terrestrial > Soil > Wetlands | place: USA: Florida...
CCGCAAGAGATCGGCGACGGCGCCGCTCCCCGTGAGCGCCAGGATGGGACGGCCCGCCCTGAGGTACTCGTACGTCTTCCCGGGAACCTGCGCCGTCAGTCCCGCGGCCAGCAGCAGAAGGAGGTTCGATCTCGTCAGCGTCCTGAGGGCCTCCGATCTGCTGAGAGGACCACACACCACCACGCAGTCAGCCAGGCCGCATTCCTTCGCCATCTCGGCAACCGGTCGCTCCCGGCCAAGGTCGGACCATCCGACGATCTCGACCCGGACCCGCGTGGCGTCGATATCGCCTGCCTCGACGAGCGCCCTGAGGGCACGAAACACCGGCGAGGGGTCCCGGCCCCGAAAGAGCTGCCCCGAGTAGGTGATCACGAAGTAGGGTCGCGCCGCGGAGGCCACGGCACCCGCCTCCAGGCCTGTCCATTCACCCCCGTCGAAGCCGTTCGGTATCGTGGTGAACTTCTCCGGCGGGAGGCCAACATAGACTCTTCGCATCGCTTCGGCATGCTGCTCGGTCACACAGACGACGGATTGCGCCTGCGTCACGATCGCGCGCTCCAGGCTGGCGTCGATCCGCCTGGAGGCGTCACTCATTGCCGGCTTGCCCTGCACCTGCGTCCAGGGATCACGAAAGTGTGCCGTCCATGGCAGCCCCGTCAACCGGGCCACCACCAGGCCCACGAGATGGCACGTCCAGGGAGGGCCCGACGTCAGCAGGTGCTGCACTTGCCGGTTGCGGCTGATCCTGAGTCCGGCGAGGCTGGCCGGCACGATCCAGCCGGTATAGTCGTCGCCGGCCAGGAGCAGGGAGAGCAACCAGCGACGCAGGCGACCGCGATGCACCGGGCCGTCGTCACTTCGTGTCGTTCCATGGCGATCGGTGCGAAACCTTGATTTCAGCCCGCGATAGATCGCCAGCGGATGCGGAAGCAGGCCGGTTCGAACCACGCGCCCTGGAAATTCCGCCTCGAGCGCATCGCCCGCGAGCTCGGCATAGCGCTCCTTGACCGTGAGCACGACCGGAGACCAGCCGTACCGGGGCAGGTACCGGGCGATCTGCGCACAGGCCTGGGCACCCATCTCCATGCTCGGCGGAAAGTGGTACGAGACGAAGAGCACCGTCCCCCTGGCTGGTGTCCCCTTCGCCACGGTTGCCGGCCCATGCGGGCTGGGGGCCTCTCCCCCGGAGGAACCACGCAGGCTCATTTGGCCACCGTCGGCTCCGGGCGGCGACGCAGCACCCATCCAAGCGCCTCGAAGAGCTCACGGCGGATCGTCCCGCCACACGCGAGCAGCACAATCGTGTAGGTCACTGCTCCAGTCGCCGCGGGCAGCAGGAGCTGCGGGAGGGGGAAGTCGGTCCACCGCGAGGCAATGCCCCAGCCGATGGCCAGAACAACCACGGTCATCGTGAGAGTGCTCAGGATGGGCGGCCAGATCTGTGCCCAGATCACCGGGAGCGACACGTCGACACTCCGGAAGGCTTCCCGAGCCAGCCACGCCAGCGCGATCGGGTAGACGGTGACGAGGGCGACGGCGACGCCGATGGCTCCTCCCCACGTCGCGCCAATCCAGAACGCGAGCGTCATGAGGACCATCTGCGCGGTGGTATAGACGAAGAGAAACCGCGCGCGGTAGCGCGCCATCAGGACCGGCGGCAGCAGGACGGCCACCGATCGAACGAGGGCAAACAGGCACAGCACCTGGATGAGAGGCACCGAGCTCGCCCACTTGTCAGTGAGCAGGACCTCGACGAGGGGATGCGCGACCAGCATCAACCCGATACAGAGCGGAAATGCGGCCGAGGCGACGAGTCGAACTGCTCTGAGGAACGCCGCGCGCAGTCTCTCGTGATCGGACTGCAGCTCGGCCATGACCGGTGTCGCGAGCTGGTTGACCATCACCGAGACCTTTTCAACGGGCAAGAGAGCCAACTGCTTGGCCATGGAGTAGAAACCCAGGACGACATCGCCCGAGCTCTTGCCGAGGATGAAGACATCCGCCTGCTCGTAGGCCGCCCAGGAGATCCTCGTGCCCAGAATGGCCAGGCTGAAGCGCAGCACCTCGCGCACGCGCCTGCCCCCCAGCCGCACACCCGGCATCCATCGCACGAGGAAAAAAGTGACCACGGTCTGGACAAGCGGCGCGACCAGCGTCCCCGCCACGAGCGCCCACACTCCGGCGCCCGCCCACGCCATGCCCACGACCACCGGAATCGTCACCAGGCCTGCCGCCATCTCCGCGCGAGATACACGGTCCAGCTCGATCCGCTGCCTCAGCAGGGCGTCCGGCACGACACGGAGCGCGACGAGAGGCAAGGCCAGACCGGCGGCTCGCAGGACGGCCGACAGCCTGGGAGCACTGAACCAGCCGGCGAGAAACGGGGCGGCCACGTAGAGGCTCCCGTATCCAACGAGCGCCAGGCCCAGGATCAGCCAGAAGCACGTATTGAGCTCGCGGTCATCGAGGTCGCGGAACTGTACGATCGCCGCCCCCAAGCCGAGCTCCGCGAGCATGACGATCACGCCGGTCCACACGCCGGCCATGGCCATGAGCCCGTAGTCGGTGGGACTCAGAAGCCGAGCGACGATGATGACGGACGCGAAGGAAACCCCCTGGAGAGCGACGCGCGACCAAGTCATCCAGAAGACGGATCGAGCAATCCGGTCCTTCACGGTGGCCCCTCGTGCGTCACGCTACCCATCGTATCAGACCAACCATCGCAGTGGCCCGCGCGAACGGATGGTACTGGCGCGCACGGATGATGAGGAGAGCAGATCACAGCGGGACGCAATTTTTGCTTGTCGGACATGATGGACTGCACACAATCTTTACAATCTTCCCACACGAGAATGACACTCTGATCACGCAGAGTCATGCCGCCATTCCGGGCATTCAGCCTTTGCGTGAGGAGTCCGCTTCAGCTACGCTCGAACCCTGATGCACAGCTCTCCCGCACACGTCTACCGGCGAGCCTACGAGGCGGTGAACTACCGCCTGCGCACCCTGGCAGGTGGCCAGCTGGCATCGTGGTGCCGCCCCACGACGATCATGTTCCTGCTCACGGAGCTGTGCAACGCCCGCTGCGTCCACTGCGACATCTGGAAGAACAAGGGACGCGAGGACTCCCCCACCACCGACCAGTGGAAGCAGGTCCTCAGGGATCTCCGCGGCTGGCTCGGCCCGGTCCACGTGGTTTTCAGCGGCGGGGAAGCCCTCCTCAAGCCTTCGACCATCGAGCTGGTCGAGTACGCCTCCCGTCTGGGGCTCTATCTGGAGGTCCTGACCCACGGCTACTGGGATGATCAGTCGAAGATCGAGAAGCTCGCGCTCGCCGGGCCCTCCCGCGTCACGGTCTCGCTGGATGGGATCGGCGAGACCCACACCAGGATCCGTGGGCGCGACCGGTTCTTCGAGAAGACCACCCGGACCATCGCCACCCTGCAGCGTGTGCGGTCGGAGCACAGGCTGCCGTATCGCATCCGGCTCAAGACCGTCATCATGGCGCACAACCTCGACAGCGTGTGCGACGTCGTACGGTTCGGCAGGCAGGACGGCATGGAGAACGTTCTGCAGGCGATCGAGCAGAACTACAACACTCCGGAAGATGCCCGGTGGTTCGAGACGAGCCCGAACTGGCCGCCAGACGTCGAAAAGGCCGTGCAGGTCGTGCGAGAGGTGATCGCGCTCAAGCGGCAAGGATTCCACGTGGCCAATAGCTACGCGCAGCTCGACGCGATGATTCCCTACTTTCGCGACCCCGACTCGCTGCGCGTCTCCGTGCAGTCGCACACGGCCCATGAGCGCCGCGCGCTGTGCACGGCCCTCATCACCCTGCAGTTCCAGGCCAACGGCGAGGTGGCCACGTGCTACGCGGCGCCGCGGGTCGGCAACATCAAGGACCGGCCCATCCGCGCCATCTGGGAGAGCCGGCCTTCGTTCTGGAACAAGGGCTGCTGCCTCACGCAGCGGCTGACGCCTCGCGAGAAGGAGGTCCGGTCGCCTCTCGTCGGCGGCTGACCGCTGCCGGTGAACCGCAGCGTGCTCTCCCTGTTCGCCCTCCGGCCCACACGGATCGGGGGGACCGAGGCGTTTGCCCGTGAGCTGTCCGGTCAGCTCGGCCGGCACGAATGGACCAGCGTGCTGGGCTTCCTCGAGCCTCCCCCGGAGCACATCCGGCGGTATCTGGCGCTCCCCAATGTCGTCCTCGAGACAGCGCCGGATATCTGGCGTTTCCGGTGGGAGGCGGCGAGGACGGTGGACCGGCTCCTCCGCCGCCATCACCCCGCGATCCTGCACCTCCACTACACCGGGTTCCTCAGCATCTATCCCTGGCTGGCGCGCCGGCACGGCGTGAAGCGGATCGTCTTCACAGACCACAGCTCGAGGCCCGAGGGACACGTCATCAGGCGCGCGCCGTGGTGGAGGCGGACCGCGGTGCGGGCCGTGAACCACCCCCTCACGCGGGTCATCTGCATCAGCGACTACAACCGGCGCTGCCTCGTCCAGGCCGGCCTCGTGCCGGAGGAACGGGCGGTGCGCATCTACAATGCCGTGGATCTCTCGCGCGTCGCTCCCTCACCCGAGCGTGGCCGTGCCTTTCGGGGCCGCCACGGGATCCCCGAGGACCGGATCGTGGTGCTGCAGGTATCGTGGATCATCCCCGAGAAGGGCATCGTCGATCTCCTGCACGCCGCGCGCCTGGTTCTGAACGACCACCCCCAGGCTCACTTCGTCTTCGCGGGGGAAGGGCCTTTCCGGGACGAGTACATGCGCAGCGCCAGGGACTTCGGGATCGAGGACCACGTGACGTGGACCGGATCCGTGGCCGACCCGCTTGCCGAAGGCCTCTACACGGCGGCCGACATCGTCTGCCAGGTATCGCGCTGGGAAGAGGGCTTCGGCTGGACCATCGCGGAAGCCATGGCCCACGGGAAGCCCGTCGTGGGAACCAGGGCCGGGGCCATCCCGGAGGTCATGGGTGAGACGGGCACGGCGCTTCTCGTCAACCGGGGCGACTCACGCGCCCTGGCGGCGGCGTTGATCCGGCTCATCCGCAGCCCGGACCTTCGCGAGCGGCTGGGGGCTGCCGGACGGGCGAGGGTCGAGGCCGAGTTCGACTTGCGGCGTTACGTCCGGGAGGTCCTCGATGTCTACGGTTTCCCGTCTCTGTAGACCTCTGCTACGATGAAGTCCTCTCCTGTGGACGCATCGATGCCGCGATCGAAACCAATGCCGGGACCAGCCGACGCCGCCGCGCCTCCGTGCGGGCCGGGGCTCTACGCGCCCGACCGCAAGGCCACAGCCCGCTGATGCGCGCGGGTCACGATGCGGTCGCGCCGAGCCCGCGCGTGGGCCAGGGCCTCCCAACAGGCTTCCCGCTCCTCCTCACGCTCGGGCTCCTGATCGCGCTCTACGCCGGCATCCTCCGCGACCTCGCCTGGCAGTGGTGGGACGATCCCAACTACACGCACGGCTTCATGGTGCCGCTCTTCAGCGCATACCTCGTATGGCAGCGGCGGGCGAAGCTGGCAGCGCTGACGGTCGAGGGAACGTGGCTGGGGCTGCCCCTGCTCCTCGCGGGCGTGGCCGTGCTGCTCGTCGGCGATCTCGCGGCCGAGAACTTCCTGATGCGGAGCTCGCTCGTCGTGGTCATCGCGGGACTGATCCTCTTCCACCTCGGGTGGGAGTGGTTCCGCGCGGTCAGCTTCCCGCTCCTCTTCCTCTTCTTCATGGTGCCCTTGCCGGCCATCGTGCTCTACGCGGTGGCGGCGCCGCTGCAGACGCTGGCGGCCCGCAATGCGGCGTGGACCCTCGATGTGATCGGTGTGCCCGTGCTCCTCGACGGCAACGTGATCCACCTGACCCGACAGAGTCTCGGCGTCGCGGAAGCCTGCAGCGGCGTGCGGTCCCTCATCTCGGTGCTCTCGGTGGCCGTGGCCTGGGCCGCTCTGAGCCTTCCGGGCCTCTGGAGCCGGGCCGTGTTCGTCGTGGCAGTGGTGCCGATCACCATCCTCGCGAATTCCGTCCGGGTCGTGCTGACCGGGCTCATCGGTCAGTGGTTCGGCGCCGAGTACGCGCAGGGATTCTTCCATACCTTCTCGAGCTGGCTCGTCTTCGTCGTTGCCTTCGCCTGTCTGCTGGGCGTGCACAGCGCGCTCAGGCTCCTGCTCTCGCGCTGGCGGGTCGCGACGCCATGAAGGCGATGTCGGCGCGCGCAGGGCTGTCGTGCGGAATCCTCCTGGTCGCCCTGCTCCTGCTGCACCTGCGCTCCGCGGGGGAAGCCGTGCCGATACGGAAGAGCCTCGACTCGTTCCCGTCCTCGATCGGGAGCTGGCAGGCTCGCGAGGGCGCCCTGCTCGAGCTGGACACGCTCAACGTCCTCAAGGCCACCGACTACGTGATGCGACGTGACCAGGAGCCATCGGGCAAGAGCGTTCTCCTCTTCATTGCCTACTGGAACAGCCAGCGCAAGGGCGCCCAGCCCCATTCCCCGAAGAACTGCCTCCCCGGAGCAGGCTGGGAGCCCCTCGAGGCCTCCATGCTGACGATCCCGCTCCCCGGGGGACCGATCACGGTCAACCGGTTCCTGATCCAGAAGGACAGCGACCGGCAGGTCGTACTCTACTGGTATCAGAGCCAGGGTCACGCCATCGCCAGGGAAATGGACGCGCGCCTGGCCATGATGAAGAGCTCCCTCACGAGACGTCGGACGGACGGCGCCCTCGTGCGCGTCACGACCCCGGTATACGGCAGCGTGGCGGAGGCAACGGACCGGCTCGTCCGGTACGTGCAGGCGCTGTACCCGATCCTGGGCGACTACCTGCCCAATTGAGGAGCGCGCATCCGATGTGTCGCAGATCCCGCGGATGGACGATGCTTCTGGCCCTGGCCCTGGTCCTCGCTGCCGGATGCTCCCGGTCGCCCGAAGCGCAGAAGGCCCGCTATCTCGAGCGCGGAGACAAGTACGCGGCCAAGGAGCAGTATCGCGAGGCCGTGCTCGAGTACCGCAACGTCCTTCGCCTCGATCCGGCCAATCCCCGGGCCATGCGCCAGCTGGGCATCGCCCACTACCAGCTGGGCGAACCCGGCCAGGCCATTCGCTACCTCCTGAAGGCGCAGGAGCTGACGCCCGACGACATCCAGGTTCGTGTCAAGCTCGGAGGGCTCTATCTCCTCGCGGGCAAGCGCAACGAGGCCCGCGAGGAGGTCGCCTTCGTGCTCGGCAAGGAGCCGACGAATCTCGACGGCCTCGCGCTGCTCGCCGATCTGTCCACCAGCCCCGAGGAGATCGACGCCACGCTCCGCCGCCTGGAAGAGGCCCGGAGCAGGCTCGAGGGCCGGGCGAAGTTCCACCTGGCGCTCGCCTCGCTCTATCTCCGCAAGCAGGAGGTGCCGCGCGCCGAGCGCGCTCTGCAGGAGGCCGTGGCGCGGGAGCCCAAGTCGGTCGAGGCGCACTCCTTCCTGGCGAGCTTCTACCTGGCGAGGCGGGACGTCGCGCAGGCGGAACGAGAGTTCAAGATCGCCGCCGAGCTGGCCCCCGCGGGGTCGCCGGCGCGGCTCAGGGTGGCCGAGTTCTACCTCTCCGCACGCCAGCCCGAGGAGGCCAGGCGCATCCTGCTCGACGCGACTCAGAAAGCACCGGACTTCCTCCCGGCCTGGCGGCGCCTGGCCCTCCTCGAGCTCGAGCAGCGCAACTACGATGCAAGCCTCAAGGCGCTCCAGGGGTTGCTCAAGAAGAGCCCGTCGGACCTGGAAGGGCAGTTCCTGCTCGGCCGCGTGCGCCTGGCCAAGGGCGAGCCGGCCGAGGCGATCAAGGAGTTCCAGAAGGTGCTCAAGCTCGAGCCCCAGCACGCGCCCGCGCACTTCCAGCTCGCGCTGGCGCAACTCCAGTCCGGCAACGTGCAGCAGGCCAAGACGGAGCTGAAGGAGGCGACCTCGCTCGCGCCCAACTTCACCGAGGCCGTCATCCTGCTGGCCCAGCTGAACATCCAGTCAGGAGCCGTGCAGCCTGCCATCGACGACCTCGAAGCCTTCCTCGCACGCCGCTCCGGGAGCGGCTTCGAGGCCAACTTCCTCCTCGGCTCCGCCTATCTGGCCAAGAAGGATCCCGTCAAGGCGACCGCGATCTTCCGCAGGCTCGCGGAGCAGACGCCCAAGGATCCTCGCGGCCCCTACCTGGTCGGCATCGGGCTCAGGGCGCAGGGCAAGGCCGCGGAGGCCAAGAGGGAGTTCGAGGGGGCGCTCGCCATGGCCCCCGGGTACCTGGAGCCGATGACCCAGCTCGTCAGCATGGCGTTCGCCGAGCGGCAGCCTGACGCCGCCATCGACCGCCTCAAGAAGCAGATCGCGCTGGCGCCCAGGTCCGGGGGCCTGCAATGGCTCCTCGGCACCGCGTACATGGACCGCCGCGATCCGGCCGCCGCCGAGACCGCGTTGCTCAAGGCGATCGAGCTCGACCCCACGCTGGTCGACGCCTACGTCAGGCTCGCGCAGATCTACATGGCCGCCCAGCGCAGCGATCAGGCGCTGGCGAAGCTGAACGAGGCGCTCAAGGTGAGCCCGCAGAGCATTCCGGCACAGATGCAGCTGGGGCTCCTCTACGAGGCGACGGGCGATACCAAAAAGGCGCAGCAGGCCTACGAGAAGGTCCTGGCGCTCAATCCGCGCTTCGCTCCGGCAGCGAACAACCTGGCCGCGCTCTACTCGGAGCATGGCGGCGACAAGGAGAAAGCCCTCGAGCTGGCCCAGCGCGCCAAGGAGATCGCGCCCGACGATCCGCACGTCTCGGACACCCTGGGCTGGATCCTCTACAAGCGCGGCGTGTACCAGCGTGCCGCCGATCTGCTGCGAGAAAGCGCCGCGAAGCTTCCCAACTCGCCGGCCGTCCAGTATCACCTCGGTCTGGCATCGCTCAAGGTGGGCGACACGAGCGGGGCCCGCAAGGCCCTCACGGTCGCCGTCAACTCCCCGGGCCATTTCCCCGGGAAGGACGAGGCCAGGAAGACGCTGGCGGAGATCCAGTAGACCGGAGCGCGTCCACGCGGCGCCCGTTGCGAATCCTGGCAAGAAGGACCACGCGATAGGCAGGCTCGCCCGACATCCCGCGGCACCGTACGTCGCCCCCTTCGCCGCGTACATGGTCCTCCTGGGGCTCGCCCAGTGGCTGCCCGTCCCTGCGAGCGTCTCGTGTCCCCCCCGCATCGTCATCGTCGTCGCGGTCCCGGCGGTCTTCTCCCGCCGCCTGGTTTCGTTCCGGGCTGGAACCTGGCTCGGCAGCGTCGTGGTCGGCGCTGGCGTGTTCATCCTCGGGATCGCGCCCGATCTCCTCTGGCCCTCGTATCGAGGCCACTGGCTCTTCGACAACCCTCTCGTGGGCCCTGCGAGGAGCGCGGTGCTCGAGTCGGCCCGGCACGACGCGGTCCTGTCGGCATGTCGGGCACTGAACTCGGTGGTCCTCGTCCCGGTGGTCGAGGAGCTGTTCTGGCGGGGCTGGCTCATGCGCTGGCTCGTCCGGCCGGACTTCGACCGGGTCCGTCCGGGCACCTACACGCACATCTCGTTCTGGCTGACCGCCCTGCTCTTCGCCGCCGAGCACGGGCCCTACTGGTCCGGACGCGGAGCCTAGCCGACTGCACAGTGGCGCATGCGGTCACGAACGGATTGCTGGCCGCGTACGTGGTGGGCTTCCAGGAGTGGCAATACTGGTCCTGAGGAGTCCTCCCGGCTACAGTAGGACACCGACTTGCGGACTGTGCAGGCGCTTGCAGACTAACCCGCAGACTCCTGCCTAATACACTGACCTTGTATGAGTGCAAATAGTTGAGACTAAAGGGGCGAGTTGACGAGATCGTGTGGCACGAGTCGTGCTCCCACGCTGTACATCTCTAGCTGAGTCTTGTGTCCGAATGGAGGGATAGGCAGATGAAAGCGAGAGCCTCAATGGTGGTCATGATGGCAGTCCTAGTCCTGGGGACTCTCATCATCACCAACCCGTCCATCAGCCAGGCCGACCCGTTCACGATTACGAGCATTAGTGTGACCGTCGGGAGCACGACGTGGTGTGACACCACGAGTTCCTGCAGCAACAAGATCTGGGACCTTGGCGGTGGCAAGACCCTCAACGGTGGCGAGAGCCTCATTCTCACCCAGACAGGGCCAACCACGTACAACTTTGACACATCGGAAGGGAATCCCGGCAACACCAGTTGCAACAGCACCGATGGAGCTTGCTCAACGTCGCTGACGATCAACGGCAATGCCGTAGCGCTCGGCGGCACAGGGACCAACATCCTCGCCAACAATAACCAGGATCCGGGGGGCACGGTACACAACGAGGCAGCAAATTGGAGCCAAGTCGGTACCGCCCCCAATACGAACGGCTTCGGTAGTGTGTACTTCGGCTATGCGGACAACATTCACTCGGGAGATTGTGCCGATCCCGATAACTGCCTCCCGAATAGCGGTACGGGTGTTTCGAACCTTTGGAACGGAACCCAAGGGGGGAGTG
>Ga0335070_10011150_pt1 | contig 10507 bp, 8 predicted proteins | sample Lox_Sample_13_FD_206722 | JGI IMG/M metagenome (GOLD analysis project Ga0335070, IMG submission 206722) | Soil microbial communities from Loxahatchee National Wildlife Refuge, Florida, United States - Lox_Sample_1.3 | ecosystem: Environmental > Terrestrial > Soil > Wetlands | place: USA: Florida...
GGCGACTCCGAGCACGCCGCCCTTTACAGCTGGATGGCGGACATGCGCGACGCCGTGTCCGTCCTCGACACGGTGAGCCGCGCGCCCGTGCCCTTCCTCGGCCACTCGAAGGGCGGCGCGATCCTCACGAACCTGGCCGAGGCCGCGCCCCATCGCATCTCGAAGCTCGTGAACATCGACGGCCTCCCCTCGCGCCAGGCGCGGCCCGACGTGGCGGACCACGAGCGCACGCGCCTCATGGCGGAAGAGGTGACGGGCTGGCTCGAGCACCGACGCCGCGCGGCGTCGGCCGAGCGGAAGCCCGGCACGATCGACGAGCTCGCGCGCCGGCGACAGCGCATGAACCCGCGTCTCTCCCTCGAGTGGCTGCGCTACCTGGTGACGGTCGGGGCGCGGCGCGACGACGATGGCTGGCGCTGGAAGATCGACCCCGCGCTGCGCTTCGGCGGCTTCGGGCCGTGGCGGCCGGACTGGGCGCTCGAGCGCCTGCCCGGATGCCCCGTGCCGCTCCTCGGGATCGTAGGGCTCGAGCCCGAGGCCATGGGCTGGGGCACGACGCCGGACTCCGTGCGGCCGCACCTCCCGCCGGGCGCGCGCATCGAGGCCTTCGCCGACACGGGCCACTTCGTCCACATCGAGCGGCCGCGCGAGGTGGCGGACCTCGTGCTCGACTTCCTCGGGAGGCCGCGATGAGCGCCGCGCCGGAGCTCCTCGTCCACGCGAAGCTGCGCGTGGCGCTGCACCGGCTGCGCGATGCGCTCCCCGGCGCCGCCGCTCCCGACGCGCGACCCGGCGCGCGGCGCGCGCTGCTCCTCCTGCACGGCCTCGGCGAGCGCTCGCCCGCGAGCGTGCCCGACGAGCTCGCGCTCTGGCCGGGCCCGATCCACGCCCTCGACTTCACGGGGCACGGCGCGTCGAGCGTCCCGTCCGGCGGCGGCTACACGGTGGAGATCCTGATGGGCGACGCCGACACCGCCCTCGAGCGCCTGGGCCGAGCGACGCTGGTCGGCCGCGGCCTCGGCGCGTACGTGGCGCTCCTCCTCGCCGGCGCGCGCCCGAAGCAGGTGCGAGGTGCGATCCTGCGCGACGGGCCGGGCCTCGCTGGGGGCGGTCCCCGCCCGGCCACGACGTCGATCTGCTGGGCCGACGAGCGCGATCCGGGCCCGCCGGACCCGTTCGCGCTGGTCGAGCTCTCGCGCGACGTCCGTCCGCCGGAGTACGCGACGGCGTTCGTGCGTCAGGCGGCGGTGCTCTCGGGCCTCGTGCGACCGATCTCGCTCTGCGTGAGCGAGCGTGCGAGCTGGCTCCTGCGCGTGGCGGAGGAGCCGGGTGTCGAAGAGACGACGCTCGCCGAGGCGCTCTCACACTACGCGCGGGTCGAGTGATCCAGGCGCCGGGCCCGCCCGCGGCGCCACGGGGAGGACGCGTGTCGAAGACCTCGCGCACGGCCGTGCGGCTCGCGCTCGCCGTGCTGCTCGCCGGGACTGCGCCCGTCGCCTGCAGCAAGGCGAAGGAGGAGGCCCGGGACACCGGGCGACCCGTGGTGCTGACGGCGGTGGAGGCCCAGGACCTCGACGAGCGGATCGAGGCGACGGGCGAGCTCGTGGCCAAGGAGCGGGCGGAGGTCGCCGCCGAGGTCGGCGGGCAGGTCACCGGGATCGCGGTGGACGAGGGGAGCGCCGTGTCCGCGGGCGAGGTCGTGCTCGAGATCGACCCCGAGCGCCGGCGCCTCGAGCTCGACACCGCGCGGGCGCAGCTCGCAGAGGCGCAGGCGAACCTGGCGGAGAGCGAGCGCACGCTCAAGCGCTCCGAGCTCCTGCGCAGCCGCGCGGTCGAGTCGGAGGCGAAGCTCGACGAGGTCCAGACCGCCGTGGCGACCGGGCGCGCGCGGGCGGATCAGGCACGCGCGCAGCTCGGCGTCGCGGAGCGCGCGCTGCGCGACGCCACCGTGGTCGCGCCCTTCGCCGGCCTCGTGGCGCGTCGCCTGGTGAGCCGCGGCGACTACGTGTCCGTCGGGAAGCCGCTCTTCGAGCTCGTCTCGCTCGACCCGATCGAGGTCGAGTTCCACGTGAGCGAGGTCGACTCGGGCCGCGTGACGCTCGACCGTCCGGTGGACGTGCGCGTCTCTCCCCATCCCGACGAGGTGTTCCAGGGACGCGTCACGATGGTGGCGCCGACGATCGACCCGAAGACGCGCACCCTGCGCGTGAAGGCGCTCCTCCCGAACGCCGAGGGACGCCTGCGCCCCGGTCTCTTCGCCCGCGTGGATCTCGGGGTCGCGCAGCGCCACGGGGTCTTGATGGCGCCGGAGGAGGCCTTGCTCCAGCGCAGCGACGGCACCGTCGTGTTCCGCCTGCTGCCCGGCAATCGCGTCGAGCGCATCCGGGTCGAGACCGGCACGCACCGCGGGGGACTCGTACAGATCACGCAGGGCGTCGCCGCCGGCGACCAGATCGTGCTGCGGGGGCACTCCGCCCTCGCCGACGGCAGCGTGGTGTCACCCCGCGCGCCCGACGACGCCTCGGTCGCGGCGGAGCCGCGAGGTCAGCTGGGAGGCGGCCGGGGCGAGAGCGGGTCCTTCTCTCCGTGAGCCCGATCGATCTCTGCATCGAGCGTCCCGTGCTGACGCTCATGATGACGCTCTCGCTCGTCGTGTTCGGCGTGCTCGGCTACCAGCGGCTCGGCGTCGACCAGTTCCCGAAGATGGAGTTCCCCGTCGTGATGGTCTCGGCGCGGCTCGAGGGCGCGAGCCCCGAGGTGGTCGAGAGCGACGTCACCGACATCCTCGAGGAGCAGCTCAACACGATCGCAGGCGTGCGCTCGCTGCGCTCCACGAGCACCCAGGGCTCGTCGACGATCAGCGTCGAGTTCCAGCTCGATCGCCCGATCGACGTCGCCGCCCAGGACGTGCGCGACAAGGTCGCCCGCGCCCGCTACGCGCTTCCGAAGGACGTCGAGCCGCCGGTCGTCGACAAGGTGAACCTGGCGGACCAGCCGATCATGTGGATCCCGCTCAGCACCGATCGCCCGCCCGTCGCGGCGAGCGAGTTCGTGCGGCAGCACCTGAAGCCCGTGTTCGAGACGATCCCCGACGTCGGGTCGGTCGTGATCTTCGGCCGCATCGACCGGAACATCCGCATCTGGCTCGACGGCGAGGCGCTTCGCGCGCGCGGCCTCGCCGCGGGCGACGTGCTGGGGGCGCTCGGACGAGAGCACGTGGAGGTGCCCGGCGGGCTCGTCGAGAGCAAGGCCATCGACTACAGCGTGAAGACCGACGCCGAGTTCCACTCCGTGGAGGAGATGGCGGGCCTGGTCGTGGCCTACCAGGACGGGGCGCCCGTGCGGCTGCGCGACGTCGCGCGGGTCGAGGACGGCGCGGAAGACTCGTACACCCTCGCGCGCTTCGACGGCAAGCCGGCCGTCGGGCTCGGCCTGCGCAAGCAGTCGGGCGGGAACACGGTGCGCGTCTCCGACGAGGCGCAGAAGCGGATCCACGCGCTGCAGCCGACGCTGCCGGCGGGCATGTCCTTCACGGAGGGCGAGGGCCTCGCGGACTTCTCGGTCGCGATCCGCGAGTCGGTCGCCGAGACGCAGTTCGCCCTCGTGTTCGGCGCCTTCCTGGCCGTGCTCACGGTCTGGGCCTTCCTGCGCCGTACCCAGCCGACGCTGATCATCGCGACGGCGATCCCGCTGTCGCTCGTCGGGACGTTCGGCGTGCTCTGGGCCGCGGGCTACACGCTCAACACGATGACGCTCCTCGGCCTCGCCCTCGCCGTGGGCGTCGTGGTGGACGATGCGATCGTCGTGCTCGAGAACGTCGAGCGCCATCGCGAGATGGGCGAGACGCCGCGCGTCGCGGCCTCGAGGGGGACCAAGGAGATCGCGTTCGCGGCCACGGCCGCCACGGTGTCGATCGCCGCCGTCTTCCTTCCCGTGATCTTCGTGCGGGGCCTCGTCGGGAACTTCCTGTCGGAGTTCGGCCTCGTCGTCTCCGCGTCGGTCTTGATCTCGCTGTTCGTGGCGCTCACGCTCACGCCGATGCTCGCGGCGCGCATGAGCCCGCCGAAGCCGCGCGACCACGGCAGCGTCTACCACGCCCTCGAGCGGGCCTTCGCGTGGATCGAGTCCCGCTACGTGCGGCTCCTCGATTGGAGCCTGCGCCATCGCAAGACGACGCTCGGGATCGCGCTCGCGTCGTTCGTGGTCGCGCTCGGCTTCGGCGCGCTGCTCGGCGCCGAGTTCTTCCCGAACGCCGACCAGGGCCGGATCTTCGCGCGGATCGAGACGCCGCCCGGCACGAGCCTCGAGGCCACCTTGGAGTTCCTGAAGAAGAACGAGGCCTGGATGCTCGCGCAGCCCGAGGTCGTGGGCCTGTTCTCCGCCGTGGCGATCGGCGGCTCGAACGGGCCGGGCGCGACCAACCAGGGCGTGATGTTCGCGATGCTGAAGAGCCGGAAGCAGCGCCAGCGCAGCGCCCAGGAGCTCGTGCACGAGGCGAGGAAGGTCTTCGGCGAGATCGCGGGAGAGAAGGCCGCCGTGTTCGACATGTCGTCGATGGTCGGGAGCGGGCGCGGCGGGGGCGACTTCGAGGTGGAGATCCAGGGCAATCTCGAGCTCGCCGAGCTCGACCGTCTGGCGGACGAGCTCGTCCGTCGCCTCGAGGCGAAGGGCGGCTTCGTCGACCTCGACAAGTCGCTGAAGCTCGGGCTGCCCGAGGTGCGCGTGATCCCCGATCGGGAGAAGGCGGCGAACCTCGGCGTCGACGCCCAGAGCCTCGCGACGACGGTGCAGGCGATGATCGGCGGCCTCGACGTCGCGACCTTCAAGGAGGCCGGGCAGCGCTACGACGTCCGCGTGCGCCTCGAGGAGAAGGATCGCGCCGAGCCCGCGGCGATCGAGCGGCTCTACGTGCGCGGCCGCGACGGCAGCCCGATCGAGCTGCGGAACCTGGTGCGCATCGAGACCGGCGCCGCGGCGTCGGCGATCACGCGCACGAACCGACAGCGGAGCGTGTCGATCTCGGGGAACCTGCAGGGCAAGCCGCTGGCCGATGCCATCGCCGACGCCCGGGAGATCGCGAGCACGATCCTGCCGGAAGGCGCCCATCTCGAGCTCGCGGGCCAGGCGGAGGCGTTCCGCGAGGGGGCGCAGCAGCTCGTCGTGGCGCTGCTCCTCGGCGTGCTCGTGATCTACATGGTGCTCGCGGCGCAGTTCGAGAGCGTGGTCCATCCCGTGACGGTGATGCTCGCGCTCCCGCTCTCGTTGATCGGCGCCCTGGGCGGGCTCCTCCTCGGCAAGATGACGCTGAACCTCTTCAGCATGATCGGGATCATCCTGATGTTCGGTCTCGTGACGAAGAACTCGATCCTGCTGGTCGAGTTCGCGAACCAGCTCCGCGGCCGCGGGATGGAGAAGCGGGAGGCGATGCGCACGGCGGCGCCGATCCGCATGCGGCCCGTGCTCATGACGGCGATCGCGATGGTGCTGGGCGTGGTGCCGGCGGCCCTGGGCCTGGGACCGGGCTCGGAGACACGCGCACCGATGGCGGTGGCGGCCGGAGCGGGGATGCTCTCCTCGACCTTCCTGACCCTGATCGTCGTGCCGACCTTCTACCTGCTGCTCGACGATCTCGCGGAGGCGGTGCAGGGTCGCGCACGCCGATGGCTCGGCCGCGACGCGCCGCACGAGCCCCACGAGCCTGACCGGACGGGGCTCCCCACGCACGGCGCCTAGCTCGCGACACGCCGACGGGTCGGGCGGCCCGTCGGCGTCGCGCACGCACCGCGACGCGCTCGGAGCGGGATCGAGGGCGGATCGGGTCGGGCCGGCGCTACCAGTCGCCGCGACGGCCGCCGCCGCCGCCCCCGCCACCGTAGCCGCCGCCGCCTCCTCCGCCGCCGAAGCGCCGGCCACCGCCTCCGCCTCCGCCGCCGCCCCCGCCTCCGGGTCCGCCGGCCCGCTTGTCGTGGGCCTCGTTCACGCGCAGCGTGCGTCCCCCGAAGTTCTTGCCGTCGAGGGCCGCGACCGCTGCGGTGGCGCCGGTGTCGTCCATCTCGACGAAGCCGAAGCCACGGGGCCGACCGGTCTCCCGGTCGTTGATGAGCGACACGCTGGACACGGTGCCGTGTTGCTCGAAGAGCTGGCGGATTTCCGCCTCGGTGGCGCTGAAGGGGAGGTTGCCGACGTAGAGTTTCTTGCTCAAGGCCCGTTCACTCCGTCCCCGCTCGCAGGGCGTGGGGACTCCATCGGTCGTCACCGGTCCGGCCCGTCCGTCTCGGAACCACCGAAAGAAGCCGACGCACGGAGCCGCCGCGAGACGGAACGGTGTCGTCGGGAGATGTAATGGTGATCTGGATCACGAAATGCGTCGGAGGCACTGGGCTTTCGTCGAACCCGTCGAGAGGAACACCCTCGAGGTTTTCTCTAGCACACGACTTGGGTGTTGCCAGCGCGGACGGCCGCTGCACGTCCTTCGACGTCGCAGCAACCGCACGCACGATGCGTGCGCTGCGCGAGAGAACGACCGGTAGGTCGGGACGCAGAGCCCACGTGATCCCGACGCGTGTGCCCTCGAGCTCCGGAGCGCGGCCGGGCGCGGAGCGATCAGGCTCGGAGCGCGGCGAGGCAGCCGGCGCGGTCGAGGATGGGATCGAGCCGCGCGCGGTCCGTCACGGCGGCGTAACGTGCGCGCAACACCGCGAGCGACTTGGCGTGGTACTTCTGCGGCTGCTGGGTGAAGGGACGACCGTCGATCGTGCAGGCGAGCTCCTCGCGGCCCTCCCGCAACGCGCGCTCGTTCGCGACGGTCCAAGGCAGGAAGACGGCGCCGACCTCGTCGCGCAGGAGCGGCGCGAGCGTGGGCTCGAGGCGCTCCCAGCGCTCGAAGCCGCCCTCGGCGTGCGGCGCGAGCATGCGCTCGATCCACGCCCTCACGCGCGGCGCCCGCGCGCGGAGGATCGCGCCGGGCGTCGGGTCGATCGAGCACTCGTAGAGCTGGGCGAAGACGCCGAAGTCGGCGAGGGCGGGGCGCCCGCCGAACAGGAACGCCCGCGTCGCGAGATGGGGCTCGAGCAGCGCGAGCTGGCGCTCGAAGGAAGCCTCGATCGCAGGCAGCGTCGCCGGATTCGACCCGACGAGCTGCAGGCGCGGCACCATGCGCGCGCGGATCGCCGCAGCGGCGCCCGCGATCTGCTCCGCGCCCGCGTCGGGGAACGTCGCGCGCGCGATGCGCTCCGCCGCCGAGGCCTGGTCGGCCTCGTACGTCCACCGGTAGTGGAACATCGGCTTGTTGCCCCACTCGTCGGCGTACTCCTCGAGCAGCGCGGAGAGGAAGGCCTCGACCGGATCGTCGGGCTGGAGCGCCGGCTCGGGAAAGCGGCGCTCGAGGGTCTCGAGGATCGGCGTCGAGTCCTGGAGCGCCTCGCCCTCGGGCGACACGACGAGCGGGATCAGGGGCAGCTTCGCCAGGCGCTGGAACTCGGCCATCTGCGCCGAGCTCCGCACGATCCACTCGTGAGGGATTCCCTTGTAGCGGAAGTACGAGCGCACCTTCACCGAGTAGGGCGAGAGCTCCATGCCGAAGATGCGCCAGACCGGCTCGCTCATGCGCCCACCGCCTTCGTCTTGCGCTCGCGCAGCCACGCGCCGAGCCGGTGGTAGGCGGGCGTCGGGCTCTCCTCGCTCTTCGGCTCGTAGGGCCCGGTGAGATACGGCACGTACATCGAGCGGCGCAGGCTCGCCGCGCCCTCGCGCGTCGAGCGCGCCACGCGGTGCCACAGGCGGCCGTCGTGCACGGTCAGGTCGCCGGGCCTCGTCTCGACGCAGATCTCGCGGGGATCCTCGCGGTGGGAGACGAAGTAGGGCTTGCGGAAGCACATCGAGAAGAGGCCCTGGGTGTGGCTGCCCGGGATCAGACGCAGGCCGCCGTTCTCGCGGTCGCAGGCGTCGAGGTGCAGCCCCACGTTCAAGAAGCGCTGGGGGAGACGCCCGTAGAAGAGGTCGCGCAGCCCGTCCGTGTGCCAGCCGAGACGAGGGTATGCGCTGCCGGCGACGTTCAGGTAGCGATTGATGACGACGCCGTCCTTCTCGTCGTCTCCGATGCGCGCGTCCTCCGCGATCAGGCGCCGGATCGGCTCGAAGCGCGCGTCACGCACGAAGCGGCGGATCGGCTCGGAGAACATGGATGCGAAGGCGAGACGCTGCACGATCCGCTCGCCTTCGAGGCCGCGGCCGTAGAAGAGCGGGATGCCGTAGACCCGCCGCCGACCTTCTCGGATCCAGCGCTGCTCGATCTGCTCCATCTCGCGGCAGATCATCGCCACCTCGTCGGGCGCGGCGACGGCCTCGAAGTGGAGGAAGCCGTGACGGTCCAGGAAGGCGGACTGCTCCGGCGTGATCTCGCTCCCGAGGCGGAAGCGCACGTCGATCGGCGGCGGCGCGGGCGCGGAGGGCGACGACATCGCGCGGGAATCTCCTTCGCCGCGCATTCTACCCGAGGGCCCGAAGCGCGGGCTGGCATGGCTGCCCGGCGCGTGCTGCAATCGCCGGAGGGAGGCCCCATGATCGGCGTCGAGGCTGCCCGCCGTCGCTTCGCGCACGAGCTGCGCGATCGGCTCGGGCTGCGCACGCCGGGTCTCCACGACGCCCTCGCGAGCGTTCCCCGCGAGTTCTTCCTCGGGCCCGGACCCTGGCTCGTGTTCAAGGTTCCCGAAGGCTACACCTCGACGCCCGACGCGGACCCCGTGCGGGTGTGCCAGGACGTGGCGGTCGGCCTCGATCCGCTGCGCCTCGTGAACAACGGCATGCCGAGCCTCGTGGCCGGGCTGATCGAGGGTCTCGACATCGGCCCGGGCGCGCGCGTCGCCCACATCGGCTGCGCCACCGGCTACTACAGCGCGATCCTCGCGGAGATCGTGGGGAGCGAGGGACACGTCACGGCGTACGAGATCTCGCCGGAGCTCGCGGCGCGGGCGACGCGCAACCTCGGCGGCTGGAAGCAGGTGCGCGTGGTGCAGGGCGACGCGGCACGGCTCGTGCTGCCCGAGGTCGACGCGATCCTGGTGAGCGCCGGCGCGACCCATCCGCGCGCCAACTGGCTCGACGCCTTGCGCCCGGAAGGGCGGCTCATGGTGCCGCTCACGGGCGTCCGCGCGCCGGGTGGCGCATCGCGCTTCGGCCGGAACCTCGCCGGCCGCGTGCTCCGCCTGCGTCGTGGGGGCCAGGGCTTCGAGGCGAGCTTCCTCGAGCGCATCGGGCTCTCGCCGCTCCTCGGCGGGCGCGATCTCGCCCACGAGCGGCTGCTCGCCGAGGCGCTCGGCCGCTCGGGCGGCGACGAGGTGCGCTCGATGCGCCTCGACTCCCACGACCGCGGCTCGGCGTGCTGGCTCCACGCGCCGGACTTCTGTCTCTCGCGGCGCCCGCCCGGGACGATCGGCGGCGCCTAGTCGGGCTTCACGCGCACCACGAAGTTCCCGCGTTCCTCGTCGTACTCGAGGTCGATCAGGCCCTGGGCGCGGGCGTGCTCCATGAGCGCGGCGAAGCTCGGGAAGCCGTAGTACTCCTCGTTGAATCCCGGGTGCACGCGGCGCAGCGTCTGCTTCACCATCGAGCCCCAGATCAAGTCGTAGTCGCGCGCGAGCGAGCGCACGATCTCCATCAGCTTCTCGAGAGCCTCCTGCTGCTTGTCCGTGGACTTCGGCGCGCCGGCGGCGGGCTTGGCGCGCCGCGGCTTCTCGGCCTCGCGGATCAGATCGTCGTAGTAGATGAACTCGTCGCAGCTCCCGATCAGGAGATCGGAGGTCGAGCTCTTCACGCCGCAGCCCACGACCCGCTTGTCGTTCTCCTTCAGCTTCGACACGAGCGGGGAGAAGTCGCTGTCGCCCGAGAGCAGGGCGAACACGTCGATGTGACCCTTCGCGTAGCAGAGGTCGAGGGCGTCGACGACCATGTGGATGTCGGCGCTGTTCTTCCCGCTCATGCGCGTCTGCGGGATGTCGATCATCTCGATGCCGTGGGAGTGGAACTCGCGTACCGCGTTGCGGTACTTGCCCCAGTCGCAGTACGCCCGCTTGAACACGATCCGGCCCTTCTCGAGCAGCCGCTTCATCACGATGTCGATCTTGAACTCGCCCTTCTTCATGTCGCGCACCCCGATCGCCAGGTTCTCGAAGTCGATGAAGACCGCGATCAGGGGAACTTCGGCCACGGGACCTCCTTCGAGTCGGCGACGCGGGCGCTGCCGCGCGCGGACCGCGCAACGGTAGCGCCGGGGCGCGGGTATGCTCGGGCCGGAGGGTCGCCATGAGCGCACGCTCGGCCGCCGGCACGAAGGGTCGCCTCGGGCCGCGCATCGCCGCAGCGGCCGCGCTGCTCGCCGCCGGCGTCCTCCTGCTCGCCGTCGCGCTGCCCGAGCTCGCGCGCCGCTTCCTCGAGCGCACGGCGTCGGCCGCGTTCCCCGGCGTCGTGACGATCGGCGGGCTCCGCCTCGGATGGACGAGCGGCGCCCTCC
>Ga0335070_10011151_pt1 | contig 10507 bp, 9 predicted proteins | sample Lox_Sample_13_FD_206722 | JGI IMG/M metagenome (GOLD analysis project Ga0335070, IMG submission 206722) | Soil microbial communities from Loxahatchee National Wildlife Refuge, Florida, United States - Lox_Sample_1.3 | ecosystem: Environmental > Terrestrial > Soil > Wetlands | place: USA: Florida...
GTCGCCCTGGGCACGATAGGTGATCACTCCCACCGAAAGCTCGGTAATGAGCGGAGCGTGACCGGGCAGAATCCCCAGGTAGCCGTTCAGACCGGGAATTTGCATCTCCTCCACTGTCTCTCGCACCACCAGCTTTTCCGGCGTCACGATTTCGAGTTGAAAATTGTCAGCCACTATAACAGTTCCGATTCCAGTTCTCAGCCAAAGTACAGCACTCGCGGCCTTGCCAAGTGTTAGTTGCCAAACGCCGACTGCCTCTACGCCGCTGCCGCTTTCATCTTCTCCGCGCTCTCCAGCGCTTCTTCGATCGTTCCCTTCATATAAAACGCCTGCTCGGGAACGTCGTCGTATTTTCCTTCCACGATTCCGCGGAAGCCCTTCACCGTGTCCGCAATCTTCACGTAACGACCCGGGGTGCCGGTGAACTGCTCCGCCACGTGGAACGGTTGCGACAGGAACTTCTGTATCTTGCGCGCGCGAGCCACCGTCAACTTCTGATCTTCGCTCAACTCGTCGATGCCGAGAATCGCAATGATGTCCTGCAGATCTTTGTAGGTCTGTAGTGTCTTCTTCACCATCTGCGCGACGTCGTAGTGCTCCTCGCCGACGATGCGTGGATCCAGAATGCGCGAAGTCGATGCCAGCGGATCGACCGCCGGATAAATTCCGATTTCGGTCAATGCGCGCGAAAGCACGGTCGTCGCATCAAGGTGCGCGAATGTTGTCGCCGGGGCCGGATCGGTCAAATCGTCGGCGGGCACGTAGATCGCCTGCACCGATGTGACTGAGCCCTTTTTGGTCGACGTGATGCGCTCCTGCAGTTCGCCCATCTCGGTCGCAAGGTTCGGCTGATATCCGACGGCCGAAGGCATGCGGCCCAGAAGTGCCGACACTTCCGAACCAGCTTGCGTGAAGCGGAAGATGTTATCGATAAAGAGCAGCGTGTCCGCACCCTTTTCATCGCGAAAATACTCCGCCACTGTCAGACCGGTCAGAGCGACGCGCAGGCGCGCTCCGGGCGGCTCCGTCATCTGGCCGTACACCAGCGCCGCTTTCGACTGATCCGGCTTGCCGGGAACAATCACCTTCGACTCGGTCATCTCGAGCCACAGGTCATTGCCTTCGCGCGTACGCTCGCCAACGCCCGCGAACACCGAGAATCCGCCGTGCTGCTTCGCAACGTTGTTGATCAGTTCCTGGATGATGACCGTCTTGCCGACGCCCGCCCCGCCAAACAGTCCGATCTTGCCGCCCTTGAGGAAGGGCTGGATTAGATCGACGACCTTGATTCCGGTCTCGAACATCTCAGCGGTCGTCGATTGCTCGTCAAAGGCTGGCGCCAGGCGATGAATGGGCATCCTCTTGTCAGCCGCGATTGGCCCCAACTGATCCACCGGTTCGCCAATAACGTTCATCACGCGGCCCAGGGTGCCTTGACCCACCGGTATGGAAATCGGTCCGTCCAGGTCGATCGCCTTCATGCCGCGCACCATGCCGTCCGTCGGTTCCATGGCGACGCAGCGCACGCGGCCTTCCCCCAGGTGCTGCTGTACTTCCAGAATGACGTTGATCGGGGTTGGCACCGCGAATCCATCGCTGACTACCCGAAGCGCTTCGTAGATCGGGGGCATGGCTGCCTCGACAAATTGCACGTCTACCGCCGGACCTGCGACTTGAATTACGTGTCCAATATTTTCAGGCATGAGAACCTCAAAATCCGCAATTGGCACTCGGCGATCGGTACTTAGCTTGGAGCACGGTGGTTTGGCCAAGTGCTAAATGCCAAGTGCTGACAGCCCGTTACAGCGCTGCTGCGCCGCTGACAATTTCGATAATCTCTTTCGTGATCTTCGCCTGGCGCGCTCGATTCATTACCAGCGTCAGCGAATCGATCATGTCGCTTGCATTGTTCGTCGCCGAATCCATCGCCGTCATACGCGCGGCGTGCTCCGCCGCCACCGACTCCAGCAGCGCATGGAAAATCTCGATCCCGATGTACTTCGGCAAAATGGCGCGAAAGAGATGGTGCGGCGGCTGCTCGTAAATGTAATCCACCGGCGCGCTGGCGAATCTGGCAGCCGCCTCATCCGCTGCCCGCGTATCCACCGGGCGCACGCCCACGCCTGCCGACTTCGCGGCTTCGAGCCTGCGCTTGCGCTCTTCTTCCGCGGCCTCTTCCGCCATCCGCACGTCGACCACACCGATTTCCTTGATGGGAAGCAGGTGCTCGACGATCAGGCGCTGGGCAATCACCGACTTGAATTCGTTGTACAGGATGTACACTCCGTCGATCTCACCGCGGCAGTAGCGATCGATCACAGTCGCCGCCAGCTCAGACGCGAACGCGTGCTCGACCTTGCTCAACACTCCCACGTGCTCACCGGTAATCTGCACGCGACCGGCGCGAGACGACTTCTTCTCCTCGCCAGCATCCGAGTCTTTCTTCGAAGGTGCCGCCGGAAAGCGGCGTCGCATGAAATCGCGCCCTTTTCGGCCGATGCACTCCAGGTCGATATTCTGTTCCGGCTTCGACTCGATAAACTTGGCGGCCACTTTCAAAATATTGGTGTTGAACGCTCCTGCCAGTCCCTTGTCGCCTGTTACCACGATCAGCAGGATGTTGTTCTCCGGGCGCTCCGCCAGCAATGCATGCAACGGCTCTCCGGTCACCGGATCGTAGACGTCCGCGCGCATCATCAGCGACTTCAGTACGTTCGTCAGCATCTGCGAATAAGGACGCGCGGCCAGAGCGGATTCCTGCGCGCGACGCAACTTCGCAGCCGAAACCGTCTTCATGGCCTTCGTGATCTGCCGCGTGTTCACCACGCTGCGAATTCGCCGCCGAATGTCGAGAACGTTTGCCATGACTAAGTTCTCAGTTCCCTGTTCTCAGTTCTCAGCCAAAATCTGCTCGAGCTCGGTCTGTACTGAGAACCGGGAAGTGCTACTTCGCTACCGCCTGTCTCGTGTCCACAAACTGCTGTTTAGCTTCTTTGATCACCCGCGCCATCTCCGCCTTCAGAGCGTCGTCGAGTACCTTTTTCTCCATGATCGCGCTTAGCAATCCCGGATTCGTCGTATCGACGTACTTGTACAACTCCCTCTCGAACTCCCGCACCTGGTCGACCGCCATGTCGTCGAGCACGCCGCTGGTCCCGGCGAAAATGATGAGAATCTGTTTCGCGAACGGCAACGGCGAAAACTGTCCCTGCTTCAGGATTTCCACCAGTCGCTGCCCGCGATTGAGCTGCTGCTGCGTCGCCTTGTCCAGATCGCTTCCGAATTGCGCAAACGCGGCGAGTTCGCGGTACTGCGCCAGTTCGAGTTTCAGCGTGCCCGCCACCTGACGCATCGCTTTGATCTGCGCGCTGCCGCCCACGCGGCTCACCGATAGTCCGACGTTCACTGCCGGACGCACTCCCTGGTTGAAGAGATCGGTTTCCAGATAGATCTGCCCGTCGGTAATCGAAATCACATTGGTCGGAATGTACGCCGAAACGTCCCCCGCCTGCGTCTCAATGATCGGCAGCGCCGTCAACGATCCGCCGCCGTTCTTGTCGCTCATCTTGGCAGCGCGTTCCAGCAGCCGCGAGTGAAGGTAGAAAACGTCTCCCGGATACGCCTCGCGGCCCGGCGGACGGCGCAACAGCAGCGAAATCTCGCGATAGGAGGCGGCGTGTTTCGAAAGATCGTCGTAGATGCAGAGGGCATGCTTTCCGTTATCGCGAAAGTATTCGCCCATTGCGCATGCCGCGTAGGGCGAGATGTACTGCATGGGGGCCGGCTCGGATGCTGACGCCGCCACCACGATCGTGTACTCCATCGCGCCGGCGTCTTCCAGAATCTTTACCACCTGCGCGATCGACGACCGCTTCTGGCCGACGGCGTTGTAAATGCAGATCAGGTTATTGCCCTTGCTGTTGATGATGGTGTCGAGCGCAACCGCGGTCTTGCCAGTTTGCCGGTCGCCGATAATCAGCTCGCGCTGTCCGCGTCCGATCGGAATCATCGAGTCAATCGCTTTCAGACCGGTTGCCATTGGCTCCCGCACCGGCTGACGATCGATGACGCCCGGGGCGATTCGTTCGAGCGGTATATATTTGTCAGTCGAGATGGGCCCCTTGTCGTCGATTGGCTGGCCGAGCGAATTCACGACGCGCCCAACCAACGCTTCGCCGACCGGAACACTCATGATGCGTCCGGTGCGCTTGACCTCGTCGCCTTCCTTGATCTCGGTGTATTCGCCGAGCAGCACCACGCCCACCTGGTCTTCTTCCAGGTTCATGGCAATGCCCGCCACTCCGTGCGGAAAGCTGAGCAGTTCGCCCGCCATGACTTTGTCAAGCCCGTAGACGCGCGCGATGCCGTCACCAAGTGTGATGACCGTTCCGACCTCGTCGACGGCTATCTTGGACTCGTAGTTCTCGATCTGCTCGCGAATGAGTTCTGTGATTTCGTCTGCTCTGATTTGTGCCATATGAATCTCTTTGCTGTCACCCAGAAGCCTGGAACCATGACCTTCGCTTCACGCGGCTTCGAGGCACGAGCTACGCGCTCGAGCAACCTTGGTTAGCTCGAAGCTCACAACTAGCCTTCCACCAATTGTTCCCTAATCCGGTACAACTGTCCTTTGACTGAACCGTCGTAAATCGTGCTGCCCACGCGCACAACGGCCCCGCCGAGCAACGATGTGTCCTGTTCGTAGCGCGCGCGGACCCGGCGTCCGCTCATCTTCGCAATCTCGGCCTCAAGTAGCCGCTTCTCTGCATCGCTCAAAAGACGTGCGCTTCGGACCTCTGCCTCGGCGAAACCGAGACGGTCATTCAGCTCCTGCTCAACGTGTCTCACGATGTCGCCATAGAGCGGCAGCCGGCGATGATCGGTCAATACGGCGATGAAATTTCGTACCTCGCGCGAAATCCCTTCCTTCCGCACCACTGCATCGATTACCGCTCGTTTCTGTTCCCCGGGTATCGAAGGATTCTCCAGCACGCGCCGCAACGGGTCGCTCTGACTCAGCAACGACTCGAACCCGCGCAACTCCCCCATCGACTTCGCATAGTCGAGCTTCCTGCCGACCACCACGTCAGCGAACGCACGGGCATAAGTTCCGGTGACGGATGCCATCGACTAACGCCGGTCCTTTCCCGATCCCAGTTTCCCGGCAAAGTTACTGATCAGTTCCTGATCCGTGTCGGGATCCACCCGAATCTGCTTGCTCGCAAGCGCCACCGCCAGGTCGGCCGTATGTTGCGTCAGTTCGCGCCGCGCCTGCTTGGCCGCTGCGGCGATCTCCTGTTCGGCAGACTCCACCACTTTTCGTATATCTTCTTCCGCCGCATTCTTGATCCGAACCTCTTCAGCTTCGGCTTCCTTCTCAGCCGTTGCCTGCATCTGTCCGATTTCCACGTCCAGTTTGCGCAACCGATTCTCGATTTCGGCGAGCCGCCGGTTCGCTTCCTGGCTGGCCACGCGCGCTTCCGCCAGTGCCCGCTGGATCGATTCGCTCCGGCTCGCCAGCAGCGCCGGAACACTTTTCCTGCCGAACCAGTAAACCAGGAAGACCATGATCGCGAAGTTCAGCGACAGGAAAATGAGGTACCCGGCGTGCGGCGAAACGCCAACCAGCTTGGCAAATTTCTTTACCAATCCGGAATGCTTCAGATTCGCATTTTCTTCTTCATCCTCGCCCGTCGCTTCGCGTTCTTCTTTCACAAGCTGGCCGCCAATGCTCTCGTGCTTCGGCTCACTCTGTGTCTGGGGGTGATTCGGCGCGGAAGATTGCTCTTGCGCTCGAGCGAGATGCCCTGAAGCGAGTACCACCAATATCGCAATCGTTGCCAGCAGCCGGGAAGAGTGCCACTTCTGTTTGGAAGTCATCGCACACCCGTCCCTTGCGCTGCCGACACCGGACGCAGCACGGTTTTAACGATCACGCTCGCCAGTCGCGCGGCCTCAGCCTCGAGCTTCGTCATCGCATCCCGCTGATCACTCTCAATCGATGCGCGCGCCTCTTTCACTTGCGCCTGCGATCGTGCGCGGGCTTGCGCTACTGCGTCCATTCGCGCTTGCATCGCTGCCAGTCGCCGCGCCTCCTGGTTCTTGAACACCTTCATGCGAGCTTCGCGAAGCTGCTGTTCGTATTCAGCCGTTCGCGCCTCCGCTGCCGCGATGTCGGCGCGCGCTTTTTCCATCGCGCCCTCGGTCCGGGCACGGCGCTCCGCCAGAACCGCCATTAAAGGTTTATGGACCAGAATTGTGTAAAACCCGCAGAGAAGGCCCAGCAGAATAACCGTAGGCACGGCCCCGAGCAGTAATTCCCCAAGTTGTCGGAGCGTCTGTTCCATTGTTCAGCTGATCTTATCGGGAGAATAGCGGCTTCTAAAACCATTAAAATTAACATTCTGGCGACAACCGTGTCAATCGGAAGACGGGCAACTTACACCAAAGTCGCCGTCCCGATTTGGCATTAAGTAGTTCTTGACAAGCCGTCAACAGGGTTTAGGATGTAGGTATCACCTCCGATCCGCTTCAGGATCGAATGGGCCGATAGCCAAGGAAAAGTCACCGCTTCTTGGCTGGCGGCCCATTTAAAATTTCAGGCTTCTTCAACTTTGATCCGCCGATTCTCACACCCCTTCCTCTGTCACGAACGTCTGTCAATTCCTTGACAAACTTGTGACAAATCGCGGACCAACCGGCACTACTCTCAGCGGCATCAACGAGCGCGCAACACTTCTGCCGACAGCGCCAATCGGCCTGCAGTTCTCCCCAGGAGGTATGGCATGTCTCGAGTAATGTCCAAATGTGTGATCGTCGCGATCGCACTCGTCTCCAGCCTCGTCCTGCTGTCCGCCCCGCTCATGGCGCAGCACTACAACAGAACCGATCTCACCACCGACGACGCAAGCGTGTCTCCCGCACCGAACACCGATCCGAATCTCGTGAACGCATGGGGGATGTCGCGTTCTTCATCTTCTCCGTGGTGGATATCTGACAATGGCGCCGGCCTGGCTACCCTCTATGATCTGAACGGCGTCCCGCAATCGCTCGTCGTCACCATCCCTCCGCCGAAAGGACAGTCTGGGCCTTCCACGCCGACGGGAACGGTATTCAACTACGCCGCCAACTCATTCAACGTCGCTCCCGGACAACGCGCGATTTTTATTTTCGTGACGGAAAACGGCACCATCTCGGGGTGGAACCCGAACGTTAATGGCACCACCGCTGTGATTAAGGTAGACAACTCGAAGAACGGCGCGATCTACAAGGGCTGCGCTCTTGCGACTCTGAAAGGCGGCGCCCAACGACTCTACGTCACGAATTTCGCATCGGGCAAAGTGGAAATGTATAACGGCAACTTCCACCTGCTGCCGCTCGATGCCTTCCAGGACTCGCAACTGCCCAAAAACTATGAGCCCTTCGGCATTCAGAATGTCGGCGGCAGCATTGTCGTCACCTTCGCCAAGCGCTTGCCCGGTGAAGGCGATGAAGAACACGGCGCCGGCCTCGGATACGTCGACGTCTTCGACCTCGACGGAAATCTGCTGCTTCGTTTGCAGCACGGAAGCTTCCTCAACGCTCCCTGGGGCATCGCTCTCGCCCCCGGAGACTTTGGGGCCTTCAGCCATCGCCTTTTGATCGGCAATTTCGGCGACGGCAATCTTCTCGCCTTTAACGCGTTCAGCGGAAAATTCGAGGGCCGGCTACTCGATGCGACAGGGCATCCGATCTGGATCGACGGTTTGTGGGGTCTGAGTTTCGGAGGCAACAGCGCGAACTCTGGCCTTGCAACCGAACTCTACTTCACGGCCGGACCCAAGGACGAGTCCCACGGCCTGTTTGGCAAGCTCGCTGCAGTCAGCACAGACCAGCGGGGTAACTCTGAATAAACCTGGAAGTCTGGCCGGTGCGTCTCTCTCCGTATCGGCCAGACCTTTTTCGGGCCCGCAATCTCCACAAAAAGAAAACGGCGGAAGCCCCGATGGAGCTCCGCCGTCGCTGCGACTCGAGAATTCCTTAGGCTGAAACTGTTTGCTCCGCCAGTACGCGCGCGATCTTCTCCAGCGCAAGCTGCATGCTCGTATTCGCGTCGATCGTCGCATCCACTTCGTGATGTCGGCTGCTGGCATGCATCACCAGTACCTTCGTCCCTTCGTGCGCCTTCTTCACCATGTAGGGCAGGTGATGGCGGTCATCTTTCGTCAACGTTGATCCCAGGATTACCAGATCAAAGGCGTCGCGCTTGAGCGCGTCCTGCACACCGTGCCGGCCGACAGCGGTTGTCACATGATGGCCTGCCTTCTTCATTTCGGCAGCTTGCGAACTGAGTACCTCTTCATCCAATTCCCCATACAGAATTTTGACGGCTGGTTTGGAACCGGTTGCTGGCAAAGTGGTCTCCTCGAACTCAGCCTGAGCTTAGCAACTGTCGCAGCTGCTTCCGAGGTCACGGAAGATCAGGTCCAACAGAGGCTTTGCTACATCCTGACTGGAAAGTCCTTTGCTTCCTTTGCCTTCCCCGGTGGTACCATGCTCTCGATTCACTGTCTTAACTCGAATTTCTCATGAATCGCGCCACCGGCTCCGTCGCTGCGCCCCGGGTCGTCTCGATCGCGGACTTCCGCCCGATGGCTCGCCGCCGCCTGCCCAGGGCCGTTTTCGACTATCTCGATGGTGGCGCCGAAGGCGAGGTGACGCTGCGCGAAAGTTGCCGTGTTTACGAGGACATCACTTTCCGGCCGCGTCATGCTGTCGCCTTTGCAGATTGCGGCCTCGCGACGCGCGTTCTCGGTTGCGATCTTTCACTTCCGTTCCTGCTTGCTCCTGTCGGATACAGCCGCCTCATGCATCCCGGAGGCGAGGTCGCAGCCGCCCGGGCCGCCGGCAACGCGGGCACCGCCTACCTCCTGTCTACGATCTCCGGACACCGACTCGAAGACGTAAAGGCCGCGTCTGCCGGTCCAGTCTTCTATCAGCTCTATCTTCTCGGCGGACGCGGGGCCGCCGAAGCGGCCATCGACCGTGCCCGCGCCGCCGGGTTCTCCGCTCTCGTGGTCACCATCGACACCTCCGTCTCGGGGATGCGCGAACGCGACTACCGCAACGGTATGAAGGAACTGATCAGCGGCACAGTGATTGAGAAGCTCCCCTTTCTCCCCAACGTGCTTTCCCATCCGCGCTGGCTCGCAAGTTTCCTGCTCGATGGCGGCATGCCCGGACTTCCCAACGTTGTGCTCCCGGGCAAAGGCCCCATGCCTCTTGTCGATGTCACCGCCGCACTCGCCGCTGCCGCTGTCACCTGGGCCGACTTCCACTGGATCCGCGAACACTGGCGCGGACCGATCATGGTGAAAGGCGTCCTCACTGCGGAAGACGCGCTGCGCGCCATCGACGCAGGCGCGGCGGCCATCTCCGTTTCAAATCACGGAGGCCGTCAGCTCGACTGCGTTCCTTCTTCCCTGCGCGCGCTGCCGGAGGTTGTGAAAGCGGTGAATGGTCAGATCGAAGTGCTGATGGATGGGGGCATTCGCCGCGGCACCGACATCGTCAAGGCGCTCTGTCTCGGGGCTCGCGCCGTGCTCTGCGGCCGTGCTTATGCCTACGGTCTGGCCGCTGCCGGAGAGACGGGAGTCGTGCGCGCCATCGAAATCCTTCGCGCCGACCTTGATCGTGCGCTCCGATTGCTTGGCTGTCCCTCCGTCGCCGAACTCGATCGTTCGTATGTGAATGTTCCGAAAACCTGGAACTGATCGTCCTTGCGAAAAGGTCGAACGGCTATCTCGGCAATGAAAATGTCGGGTGAAGAACCGACTGATGAAACTTCCGCAATAGCGCCCCCGAGGCTCTTTGCTCAGGGAATCGTCACCGTCGTCGCAGTTCCCCACGGTGACTTCCCAAAATCGGCATCCGACGCCAGAGACGTTCTTGAGCCTCATGGCTGAGGAGGTCCAAAGCTGCCCAAGAGAAAATCTCTCGTGCTCCTGAGCACTTTCTCTCGCGTCGCGGGATTCGGTAGTATGCGAGCAATTTCAACTGCCCCGATCATCGTTGAAAAAATCGCAAAGAAAGCACGCTCTTTATCCGCGGTTCGCCGGCCCGGCATGAACGGCAGCATGCGGCTCTTGTAGTTCACCAGTTCCCCCACAATCTGTGGCTTCATCCTCTTGTTTACCCGCGCCAATTCGGGCGCAAGCGCCGCCACCGGGCAGCCACGCTCAGGGTGGTCGCACATTTCCGGGCGCAGATAAGTCTTCACAATTGCCTTCCACGCCTCTCCAGTGGACGACTGTTCGGCGGCGCGAACCAGTCTGTCGATGATGTCTCGGAAACTCTCTTTCAGGGACTCAACTAGCAACTCGTCCTTGCTCCCGAAATGCTTGTAAAAGCCTCCGTGGGTCAGACCGGCGTCCTGCATAACGGCCGAAACTGCGGCACCAGTCAAGCCTTTGGCGCGAACTCGCCGCGAGGCGTCTTTGACAATCTTCTGATGGATCTCGACTCTATG
>Ga0335070_10011153_pt1 | contig 10504 bp, 5 predicted proteins | sample Lox_Sample_13_FD_206722 | JGI IMG/M metagenome (GOLD analysis project Ga0335070, IMG submission 206722) | Soil microbial communities from Loxahatchee National Wildlife Refuge, Florida, United States - Lox_Sample_1.3 | ecosystem: Environmental > Terrestrial > Soil > Wetlands | place: USA: Florida...
TGGCGGCCACAATGGTTTCCGGTCCTGACTTCGAGACGGCCTCACAGACCCACACAACCTTGGCCTTTGTCGTTTTTACGCTCCCGCTCGCGTTGGTCTCTATCGTCGCCGGCGTGCTGGCTGATCGCGTCAGCAAACGCACCGTCATTCTCATCATGAAGTCGGTAGAGCTTCTCTTAATGACTGCCGCCACCGTGGCGCTCTGGATCAATCCAGCCGGCGGGATTTTGCCATTGATCGTCCTCGGAGGGATGGGCGTTCACAGCGCGCTCTTCAGCCCAGCCAAGTATGGGATTCTCGCCGAGCTACTCCCGCATGAACAGTTGGCTGCAGGCAATGGTCGACTGGAAATGTGGACGTTTTTGGCAATCCTCACAGGCACCGCCGCGCCCGGCATCCTGCTGTCACTCACGGGCTCTTCCTTGTGGCTCGCTCCATTGACGCTCGTCATCCTCTCGCTCGTCGGTTTCACTGCAGCCTGGACTATTCCCCGCGTGCCTCCGGCACGAGCCGAAGGAGGCCTGCTGAACACACTTCACGGGGCCTGGTCGGCACTCGCCGCAGATCGCATGCTACGGCTGGCGGTTATCGGCGCGGTGTTTTTTTGGACCATCGCCAGCCTGTTCGCGCAGAACATCCTCGTCTATGCCAAAGCCGTGTTGAATGTCTCCGACTGGCAATCCGGCTTGCCGCTCATGACGCTATCGATCGGGATCGGCATCGGTGCACGACTCGTCGGCTGGCTTTCGCAATCGCGTGTCGAGTACGGCCTGATCCCTTTGGGCGCGCTTGGCGTTGCTGCCATGCTGCTCTCTCTCGGTACGGGAGCGCCTCAGTTGACCGGTACCCTGATCCTCATGGTCGTGCTGGGCGTGATGAGCGCACTGATCTTCGTCCCGTTGAATGCGCTTATCCAGTGGCGGGCACCGGCTGATCGGCGAGGTTCGGTGATCGCCTTCGAAAATATCTGCGTGTTTACCGGCATCCTCTTGGGCTCGTTAAGCGGCGGCGTGCTGGCGAACGCGGGTCTGTCCACCACCGGCATTTTCGCGGCGACGGCGTTGGTCACGGTCGGCGGAACCGCATGGGCCCTCCGGCTGCTGCCGGATGCGCTTCTGCGAGTGCTCCTGGTGCTCGCGACGAATTCGATCTATCGCTTGCGGATTGTGGGAGAGGAACACATCCCGAAAACCGGCGGTGCGCTGCTCGTGCCGAACCATGTCTCGTTCATCGATGGGTTCCTCTTGATCGCAAGTCTGGATCGCCCGGTGCGGTTCGTCGTCGATGCCCAATATGCCGATCATCGTCTGTTCAAACCCTTCATGAAGGTCTTGGGAGTTATCCCGATCTCCACGCACGGTGGGCTGCGCATGATTCTCCGTGCGCTTCGCGACGCGGGGAAGGCTTTGGACGAAGGCCAGCTCGTGTGCATTTTTCCGGAAGGCCAGATTACGCGAACCGGTACGCTGCTGCCGTTCCGTCGCGGCTTCGAGCGGATCATGAAAGGAAAGACTGCACCGATCATCCCTGTCCACCTCGATCGCGTCTGGGGCAGCATCTTCAGTTTCAATGATGGGCGGTTCCTGTCGAAACTGCCGGAGCGAATTCCCTACCCCGTGACAGTGTCATTCGGAGAGCCCCTGCCGTCGGATACACCTGCGTATGAACTTCGAAGCAGGATTCGCGCACTGGGCGAGGCCGCGTGGTATCTCCGGAAACGCGACCGCCGCCCGCTGCACCGCCAGTTCATCCATGCGATGCGCCGACATCCGTTTCGTCTGGCGATGGCCGATCAGACTCGACCGCGGGTGTCGTCACTGCAAGCGCTGATCGGGTCCATTGCCCTCGCGAGAATCCTTCGCCCCTACTGGGTTGATCAGAGAAACGCGGGCATCCTGCTCCCACCCACGGTCGCCGGGGCGTTGGTGAACGTCGCGGCTCTGTTGTCCGGGAAAACCAGCGTGAACCTGAACTATACGGTCGGCAAATCCGGTCTTGAGGCGGCTGTGCGGCTCGCCGGCCTTCGCACCATCGTCACCAGCCGGGCCTTCGTCGAGAAGGCGAAGCTCGAACTTCCGGACGGCCCATCAATCGTATGGCTTGAGGACATCGCCACATCAATCGGGACGTCACAAAAACTCATCGCAAGCCTGTTGGCGCTCTGTGCTCCGGCACGGATTATCGAAAAGGCCTGCGGGCAGGCCACCCCGCTCACCATGGACGATCTGGCCACGATCATCTTCAGCAGCGGCAGCACAGGAGAGCCGAAAGGCGTGATGCTGTCGCACTTCAGCGTGGACGCCAATGCACAGGGCGCAACCCAGGTGCTGCACCTCTACCAACAGGAACGGATTCTCGGAATTCTGCCCTTCTTTCACTCCTTTGGGTATCTCGTATTCTGGCTTGTCATGTTCAACAACGCCGCCATAGTGTTTCATCCCTCGCCGCTCGACGTTGCCGCCATCGGCGAACTCATTCGCCGTCACCGTGTGACGTTCCTTGTTACCACACCGACGTTTCTCCAACTCTATGCCCGCCGCTGCACCCCGGAACAATTCAGCTCCGTGCGCGTCATTCTCACGGGCGCCGAAAAACTGCCAGCACGATTGGCCCAGACGATTGAAGATCAATTCGGCATCGGTCCGATCGAAGGCTACGGCGTGACCGAATGCGCTCCCGTCATTGCCGTGAACTGTCCGGACTTCCGCGCCGCCGGTTACTATCAACCGGCTTCGCGGCGCGGCACCGTCGGCCAGCCGCTGCCCGGTGTCTCGGTGCAGATCGTCGATCCCGACAGCTTCATCCCGTTGCCGCCCGGCACACCCGGGATGTTGCTCGTCCGCGGTCCTAATGTCATGAATGGCTACCTCGGGCGCGAGGATCTCACGGCCAAGTCCATGCGCGACAACTGGTACATCACCGGCGACCTCGCCATACTGGACGACGACGGCTTCCTCACCATCACCGACCGGCTGTCTCGCTTTTCCAAGATCGGCGGCGAAATGGTTCCCCACGGAAAAGTCGAGGAAGCCATGCAGCAAGCCGCCGGAACGGACCTGCAGGTCTTTGCCGTCACCGGCATCCCAGACGAACGGAAAGGAGAACAGCTTGCCGTCCTCCACACCTTCGACGAAGCACGCATTCCTGAAATCCTGGCTAAGCTCGCTGCTAACGGACTTCCCAATCTCTTCATCCCCTCTCGCGCCAACTTTATTAAGGTGGATGCCCTGCCTGTGCTCGGCACGGGCAAGATGGATTTGCGCGGCCTCAAGCAGATTGCGATGGAACGTCTCGCAGAAGCATGACCCTTCCGATCACCAAAACACTCATCGATTGTCACGTCCATCTCGCCGCGCTACCGGATGGCGACAATGGCTGCTACATCTCGCCGAGGTTGCTCAAGAGTCCGCTGTTCCGCTTTCTGCTGTGGAAACATGACCTCTCACCGGCCCATCCGCGTGAAACCAACCGGGGATACCTCAACCATCTGCTCACCGAATTGCGCGCATCCCAGTACGTTCAGAAAGCGGTGCTGCTCAGCATTGACGGGTTCTATGACCAGACCGGCCTGCTCAACCGGCAGCACACGGAGTTTCTCATCACCAACGACTACGTACTGAAGACCGCGCAGGCCTATCCTGACGTGTTTCTTGCCGGCCCGTCGATCAACCCTCAACGAGAGGACGCAATCGAGGAAGTCCATCGGTGTGCCGATGCCGGGGCGGTGCTGGTGAAAATCCTCCCCAACGCCCAGCAGTTCGATCCGGCCAATCCGAACTACAAATCGTTCTATCGTGCTTTGGCCGAACGCAAGCTGCCGCTTCTCAGCCACGTCGGCTATGAATTCAGCTTGATCGGCAAAGATCAATCGGTCGGTGATCCGGATCGGCTACGATTGGCATTGGATGAAGGCACAACAGTCATCGCAGCCCACGCCTGCAGCTATGGCCTCATGCTCTACGAAAAGTTTCTCCCGACCTTTCATGATTTCGCGAAACGGTACCCGCATTTTTATGCCGATATCTCAGCGCTCACGCTGCCGAATCGCTTCACGATGCTTCTCCATCTCCGCCGGCACCCTGAACTCCACGACCGGCTCTTGTTCGGCACCGATTACCCTCTCTCGGTGTTTCATCTGCCTGCCTGGGGACGCGTGGCGCTCGGCACCCTTCGTGACATGGCCCGCGTGAAAAACCGATTTGACCGGCAAGTAGCAGTCTGCAGAGGCTTGGGACTCGGTTTCCGGTCGCTCGGCGACATTGTCGGGCTATCCAAGGCATAGCGAGGGCAGTTGAGAATGGATCGCGACCAGATACTCGCCGGCTTGCGCGAAAGGATTCTCGCTTTCGCGACATCACGAGTATCGAGGGACCATGCGGAAGACCTCGCGCAAGAGGTGCTCGCCGTTTTGCATGAAAAATACCCGCATGTCGGGGAACTGACTGAACTCGTTCCCCTCGCCTTTCAAGTGCTCCGGTTCAAGATACTGGACGCTCACCGCAAGTCACTCCGCCGAGGCGAGTATAATCAGGCAGCGATCGAGGACCTGCCGTTGGCCGATCCAGCCGATGATCCGGCGACGCAGCTCGATCAGAAACAGCGCGTCGACCGATTGCTCGCAGCTCTGACTCAACTCGGTGAACGCTGCCGCGAACTGTTCAAATGGAAACTGGAAGGCAAAAGCTTTCCGGAGATTCAGAAACTCATGGGTCAGAACTCTGTGAATACGATTTATACGTGGGACCTGCGATGCAGAAAACAGCTCTTGAGTCTGATGGGCGGATCGTGGGGATAGACACCAATGTCTGAGCACGAACTCGAAAAGCTGCTCGGTGGATTTGCAGCGGATACGCTGACGCAGGAGGAGCGGCGGAAGTTGTTCGCTGCGGCCTTGCAGGATCAACAGTTGTTCAATGCCCTGGCCGACGAGCAGGCGCTGAAGGAGTTACTGGCCGATCCAGCGGTTCGCCGCAGATTGTTACAGGCCTTGGAGCAGAAAAGCACTGCCAGTGCAGGCGGTGCTCTCTCCCGGCTCGATTGGTTCAGGCGGCCGGCCGGGCTCGCTTTCGCAGGCGGCCTTGCAGCCGCTGTCTTCGCCGTCGTCCTCGGCACCAAGATCTATCAAGACAGCCTCAAGCAAGCAGCGCAATCGGTCGCGACCGAGGAAGTGAAGCCCACGGCTCCGACTCCCGCGCCTCCAACGGCTCCACCGGCGCAACCTCTCAACGATAAAGCCGAGTTCAAGGCGAAGAAAGATGCGCTGCCCGACAAAACCGCCAAGAAAGAGCGCGGGCTCACAGCGCCTTCATCCCAAGAAGGACAGGCATCAGACGCGGCACACGATGAGGTCACACGACGGTCCGAGCAACAGGAAGGACCAAAACTAGCCGAAGCCCCAGCCGCTTCCTTAGACAAAGCAGCGGAAGAAGTCTCCGCGTCGGCTGACCAGAAGCTGCGCGCGCAGAGTTCCGCGCCGCCAGCTGCGTCTCTCGAACCGCCTCAATCGCAAGCTCCAGCAGGCGTCGCAGCTCCAGCAGCAAGCGTTCCGGCAACGAACGCTCGCGCACTCTTCTACGCAGGCGAGCCGGGGCGTTTGGATAAGCAAGCCTTTGCAGAAAAGGAACAGCGCCTGAAGTCCTTTTCAGAGTCAGCTCCGCAAGCCAATCGACCAGAACGGAAGCTGGACCGGCTTGCAGCTGCAGGCAAGGCAGTGCAACTCAAGCCCTTAGGATTACGCTACAGCTTTGTGATTCGTGAAGCGGATGGGCAGGACCGTGAAGTGGACGCGGCGACTGTATCGAAACGTGCAGGACCAGTGCGCCTCACTGTGGAAGCCAATCAAGATGCATATGTGCAGGTCTGGAAAACGGTGGGTTCGTCAACGCCGCAACTGCAATTTCCTGAAAAAGACGCCGGCCAGATTTCCATGAAGATTCATGCCGGGCAACGACAGACCATTCCGTTGCCACCGGAGAGCGGACCCTTTACCCTCACGGCCCGTCTGTCCCGCGTCCCGTTCGGCCCCATCACAAGGCAGGAAGCAGCAATGCTAGACCGGCCCTCTCCCAACCAACTCCAGGAATCCATTGCCTCAACCGGCTCGCAGGAGCACGCCACCTATGTCGTGAACCAAGACCCATCCCCAAATACCCAGCTTGTTGTGGAAATTCCCCTCAGCCAGTAGCCCACAACTCCCTTTTTCAACTCCTCTGCTTGCGCCGGACCTGAACGACACCGATGGCGAGGCAGATCACCGCTGGCCAGAATGTGAAGAAGAATAAGAGCCCCGGACCGATGGGATTAGGGTTGGGATCCGGCCAGAGGCCTATTTCAGCGAAGAGGATAATACCGAACAGCGGGCCAGCACCGATCACCAACAACCAGAAGCCGATCTGCACCAACCGATTCTTGCGATACTCTTTCATCATGACCCTCTAAACCGGGACATTCTGCCTTTATTCGGCCGCCGCGTCGATTCACAGATTGTTAGGAACCTGCCACGGCAGTGTTCTATGGCATCCCAACGCCAAAATAGCCCCAAAACCTTCGTGAAAGGATTCCCCTCCTCGCCCCATATCCTCCCATGAAGGGAGGGGCCCATGGAGCAAGGCAACAGTGAAACCCAACTAGACAAGGTAGCTCGAAAGTTCGATCCCCGCTTCTACCAGATCGCCAGCCTAGGCACGTTGCTGCTCTATGGCCTGCTCGGACTGCACTTCGATGTCTCGGTCCCCCAGGTTGCTGTCACGTTCGGCATGGCACTGCTCACGCAATATGCCTGCACGCGCCTTTACAAGCTGCCGGCATTCGATCCCCTCAGCGCCCTCGTTTCAGCGGTAGGCCTCTGTATTTTCCTCCGCACCAACGATCTCGTTGTCGTCGCTCTGGCTTCCGTCATTGCGATCGGCAGCAAGTTCGTCATTCGCTGGAAGAGCAAGCACATCTTCAATCCGACGAACCTCGCGCTGATCGTTGTCATTGTGAGCGGGCTCGGCTGGATCTCGCCGGGACAATGGGGACAGGTCGCTTGGCTTGGCCTTCTCATTGCCTGTATGGGCAGCCTCGTCGTCACTCGCGCAGCGCGAGCGGATGTCACACTGTCGTTCCTCGCCTTCTATCTCGGCCTGCTGGTCGCACGGGCATTGTGGCTCGGCGATCCACTGACCATCCCGTTACATCAAATCGAAAGCGTCACGCTGCTCATCTTCTCCTTCTTCATGATCTCGGACCCGAAGACTACCCCGAATTCTCGAGCCGGCCGCATCTTCTTCACCTTTCTGGTCGCGGTGACCGCTCTCTTCGTGCAGTTCGTGTTGTGGCATCCCAACGGGCCACTCTGGGGGTTGATTGCCTGCTCTCCGCTTGTTCCGCTGATTGATCGGCTGTTTCCAGGTTCCCGCTACGACTGGTCACGTCCTACGGTCGGCCATATCTCAACGCCGCTCACCGTGCCTGTTCTCTCATCACCAAAGGAGGTTCTTATGACACACCCGCTCGTGCTTGCATTGACGTTCTTCACCGGCCTGCTCCTCTGGAGCGGGTCTGCTTCGGCCTTTTGCGGCTTCTATGTCGGGAAGGCCGATACGAAACTCTTCAACAAGGCGTCCGAAGTCACCATCGCCCGTCATGACGACAAGACCGTCATCACCATGGCCAATGATTTCAAAGGCGACGTGAAGGAATTCGCGTTGGTGGTGCCGGTGCCGACGGTGTTGGAGAAAGACCAAATCCACGTCGGCGATCCTGCAGTGCTAAAGCATCTCGCCGATTATTCCGCGCCAAGACTCGTCGAGTATTTCGACGAGAACCCCTGCCTGCGCTATGGGCTGATGGAGCGACGAAGCATGGACGCGATGAAGAATATGGCACCGGCTGCAGCCGGGAAACTCGATCGTGAGAAAGCCTTGGGCGTGACCGTGGAGGCCCAGTACAGCATCGGCGAGTATGACATATTGATTCTTTCGGCAAAGGAGAGTGCCGGGCTCGAAACCTGGCTGACCGAAAACGGCTATCGGATTCCCACAGGCGCGTCATCCGTGCTGCACAGTTATCTAAAACAGAACTTGAAATTCTTCGTGGCCAAGGTGAACCTGGCGGAGCAAGCGAAGCTCGGCTTTACCCACCTCCGGCCGCTCCAGATTGCATTCGAGTCACCGAAGTTCGTGTTGCCGATCCGCCTCGGCACGGTGAATGCGGATGGCGCGCAGGAACTCTTTGTCTACTTCCTGACGAAGCAGGGACGCGTGGAAACGACAAACTACCGGACCGTGCGCCTACCGGAAGCCCAGGAGATTCCCTTGTATGTGAAAGACAAGTTCGGTGATTTCTATCGCGACCTGTTTACGCAACAAGTGAAACGCGAGAATGAGCGAGGCGTGTTCCTGGAATATGCCTGGGACATGAACTGGTGTGACCCCTGCGCCGCCAATCCGCTTACTGCCGAGGAACTGCGCAGCCTCGGCGTGTTCTGGCAAGAGAACGGCGGCAAGCTCGGGAGAGGCCAGGCACAGAACGTCTTCCTTACGCGACTGCACGTTCGCTATGACGCAGCGCACTTTCCTGAAGACTTGATTTTCCAGGAAACGTCAGATCGCGCAAACTTCCAAGCCCGCTATATCCTGCGCCATCCTTGGACCGGGTCGGACGAATGCCCTGCCGCCACTGCCTATCGGCAACAACTTCGCGAACGGTATGAGCGGGAGGCGCAGACGCTGGCAACGTTGACAGGCTGGAACATCGGCGACATTCGGAAGTCGATGAACATCACTTCCTTGCCGACCAGTGACGACAAAAAGTGGTATCAGCGGCTTTGGAACAATTGAATCCTGTCTTGCCGCGCGGGACGCCTTACGGCGCTCCCGCGCGCTATCTTGTTTTCAGTCCGTCGCGAACTGACACGAGAAGGGCATTATCCCGCAGAATCGACATGGGAGAGTTGCGCGACCTGACTTCGATCCTCGCCTTCTCCTCTTGCCGTCACAGTACGAACAGGAAGGCCGTCGCGGAAGACAATGAAGTTACTGGGAACGGCTGGGACACGGGGACCAGGCAGGATCACACCGACGAGATTCAGCGGATCGCAGGCAGAGAGCTTTATTTCCAACGCGCCAGCCGGCCCGTTGCCTTTTCTGATCGCCCGAAGCGCTTCGACTGACTCTGGTAACGCGAACTGCTCGCCGACGAACCCTGAGACGAATCGTCCGCCGCGGACTTCGCCTTTCATCTCCATTCGTCGATAGGCCACCAGCAGATCACGCCACGACTGGACCACCGACTCACGTGCCAGCAGATCGCGGAACACGACGCCGTAACGGCGCAGCAGTTGGCGCGCGACGAGTTCGGCTGAGTTCATCGCCGATGGCTGATGGCTGACAGCTTGTCCGAGGAGTGACCACCGGCCGGCTGCGTGCCTCGGCCGGCGGGACCGTTCACGTCCTTCCGCACGGCGGCGGCGCGGATCCATAAGGGCACGGAGATTGTCGAAGCCGTCGGCCGTGACCAGCCCGGCCGCCACTAGCTCCCACAACCCCTCTTCCACTTCTGCTGCCAAGTGGCCCGTGACCCGCACCAGATCAGCAAAGAAGCTTGCGCCTCGCTCGTGCAAGGCACGGCGCAAGTCCTGTGCGACCGTACTCAACTGGCCAAACGGTTCTGGCCCACCCGATATGGGGTTCTCGTGGAAAACATTCAACAACCATTCACTCTCCTCACGCGGGAAGAGACTGATCGGCGCGACACTGGTCGGAACGATCCGACGTACCCGATCAAGCTCTACACGTTGAGTAAGACGTGGATGAGGAGACAGCCGGCCCCAACTGACCGCCCCACTCAAGCAGAGCCGGTCCAGAAGCTCCGGCTCATATTTCGCCATGCGAAGGCGCAAGAGCTGCGGTTCCCAGGCAGATGCCGCAGCCTCGAATCCTGCAAGTTGTTTGACCGTTTCCAGGAGGCCTGCTTCTCCATGCCGACGCGAACCGGGCGCGACGTGCTGCCATTGCAGCAGAAATCGCATGAACTCGGCTGCCGTCACCGGCTCCACTTTTTTTCGCAGCTTTCCGATGGTCAGTCGATGGATGCGGGCCAACAAGCGGCGATGACAAAACTCGTGAGGGGTGAGGGGTGAGGGGTGAGGCGATGATTGTCTCACCTCACGCCTGACGCCTGACGCCTGTCGGAACTGGCCGCGTAAGAGCTGGCCGGAGGCTTCGAGGCGACCCAATGATTGATCAACCGACTCAGTCGAAAGCTGCAGCCGAACAGCCAGATCGGGCGCAGTCGTCGGGCCGATGCTTTCCATCCAACCGAGAATGATCGCATCGAGTGTCGTCTCATCGCCGCTTCCTGCTAACAACTTTTCAATCCGATCTCGATTTTCTGTCGCAACCCATCCCCTCACAAAGTTAGGCGTGAGGCGTGAGGCATGAGGCGAGGGGAAAGATACTTCGCTAGCCCCTTGCCTCTCACCACTAGCCGTAATGATCTCAGCACGGCAGGACTCAACAAG
>Ga0335070_10011155_pt1 | contig 10504 bp, 11 predicted proteins | sample Lox_Sample_13_FD_206722 | JGI IMG/M metagenome (GOLD analysis project Ga0335070, IMG submission 206722) | Soil microbial communities from Loxahatchee National Wildlife Refuge, Florida, United States - Lox_Sample_1.3 | ecosystem: Environmental > Terrestrial > Soil > Wetlands | place: USA...
CGTCGCGTCCCTGGGGAATTTGTCGGCGATCCCGTCGATTGCCTTCTGCACGTCGATGACCGCGGCATTCATGTCCGTGGTCATCGTGAACTGGATCACCGTGTAGCCGAAGCCAACTCCCGAGGTGGAGCGCATCGTGTCGATGCCGGTGACTCCCGAGACCGCGTCTTCGATCGGCTTGATGATGTCCGCGTCGATCTGCTCCGCGCCGGCCCCGGGGTACGTGGAGCGGACCGATATGATGGGCGTGTCCACCGAGGGAAAGAGGTCCGCGCCGAGGTTGACGTACCCGACGATGCCCAAACCCACGATGAGGACCATTCCCATGATGATAGCCGTCGGACGCCGGACGGAAAGCTCCGTTATGTTCACGGCCGTTCCCCGGTGATCCTCTGGATGTCGGCCAGAGCTGCCTCGCGGTCATAAAGCGCAAGCAGCAGGTCGAGCTGAGCGCTTCCTGCCTCCAGAGAGGCTTTGCGCCGGTCCTCCAGACTCGCCTGCCCGTTTGCCAGGGCAACCGTTGCGTTCCTCAGCTTTTCTTCGAGGTACTCTGAGCGGGCAATCGCTGCCTGTGCCGCCGCATCCCCTTTGCGGGCGGTCTCGATGGCCTGGCGCACCTGGATGCGCAGTGTTTTGGTCTCCTGGCTGAGAGCGACACCGGCCATATCGATATCCTTCTGGGCCTGCTGAATGCGATGGAGGGATTCCAGTCCATCAAAAGCGCTCATTTTGATCCCGAGGGTGAGGGCCACGTCGACGTTCCATGTGTTGTTGCTGAAAGTCCATGCCCCTGAGTACGGGAAGTCCTCCTGCCCCGACACGTCCAGCGATATCCCGAAATTGACGTCGGGATGAAGGATCGCTCCTCCCTCCTCGATGGAAAGTCTGCGGCGCGCCCGCTCTGCCTGGCTGCGCGCCGCGGCCATTTCTGGAGAGCCTTCGAGCGCGAGGGTGAGAATGAACTGCTCGTCGAGCGATGGCAGGGATGAGCTGAAGTCGGTGGCCAGCTCGAGATCGTCCATGCTTTGCCCCGTGAGAACGCCGAGACCGGTCAGCGCTGATGATTGGCTCTGCTCGGCTTCGATGAGCTTTGCCTCGAGGGAAGCGAGAGTTGCTTTCACCTCCAGCAGCGATTCCTTGTTCAGCGTGCCTTCGTCGAAGCCTTTCTGCCTGTCAGCGACGATCTCGGCGGCCGTGTCTCGTAATCGCTTCAGCACATCACGGGATCTGCCGGCCAGGAGGGCGCTGAAATAGGATCTGCGCACCTGCATGTCGATGTCCCTTCGGCGGGCGCTCATGTCCGTTCCCGCCGCGTCGAGCTGCAGCGAGGCGAGCTCGATGGCGTTCCTGATCTTGCCCCAGGTAAAAAGCGGCTGGTTCAGCGTGGCAGTGACGCTGAAGAGGTTGTGCAGGGCCGCACCGACGTTGAAGTTGCTCTGCGGGAGCTGGATGGTCGTAGAAAAAGGTGGGACGGGGATCGGGAACGCAAAGGTGCCCAGAGCGCCTGGAGCAACCGTGTACCCCGGCGGCGGGTTGATCAGGTAGGACGCGGACGCCTGAAAGTCCAGGTGCGGGAGGGCCCTGCCCCGGGCCTCGCCCAGGGCCGCCCGGGATTTCTGCACCGCGAGCCGCGCGATCTGGATTGCGTCGGAGTTCTTCCTGGCGAGCTCGACGGCCTGGTCCAGCGTGAGGGCCTGTGCCTGCGACTGTCCCAGGACCGCTGGGGCCAGGAGCAGGATGAACGGAAGCGCCCTGTGGGCGGAAGCGGTCACAGCTCAGTCTCCCGACAGCCGCTGAGCGAGTGCACGCTGCAGGATGCGTATCTCTCTGTCCACGTTCGCCGGCTCGGCAAGCGCGACGGAGAAGAGAACGCCGACAACAGTGATTTTGATGAGCGCCCGGCGTCGCCTCGGGTCCTGAGCGTGTTGGCTCGGGCGCTGCTGTTCGGAGGCGATCTTCTCGATGAGAGAGTACAGTCTCTCCAGGTTGCCCTGCAGGAGGTTCATCTGGCTCGACTCGAACAGCATTCCCCGCAGGAGGGGAAGGGCGTCTTTCAGGCTCGTGAACCCGATCTCGATCAACCTTTGCAGCCGGATCGCCGCGGGCTCCCTCGAATCCGCCAGTGCCCCGATCTGGGCGAGAAATCGATCCCACCTGTCCTGTGCCGTGGCCCGAAAGAGGTCTTTCTTGTCCTTGAAGTACGTGTAGATCGTGCCCGTGGAGATGCCGGCGCGCCCGGCGATATGGGAAATCAGCGTCGCTTCGTAGCCGATCTGCCCGAAGACCGCGAATGCGGCTTCGATGATCTGCGCCGGTTTTTCCTTGTCCCGCGGCCTCGCCATTCCATCCCCCAAGAATGACTGAACGTTCAATCAATAATATCGTCCCGGCGGGAATCGTGCAAGGAGCCGCGACTCGACCGCGTTTCGGTATTTCCGGTATACTGGCTCCCGTTCCAACGGGGCACGCGAACTTCCCGGATGCGTCTGTCGCGCGAGGTGCCAATGAGAACCGTCCTTTTCCTGGTCTGCTATTGCGTTTTCGTGACGACGGCGAACGTGCTTCTCAAGCTGTCTGCCGATGCCGGCGGGGTGTGGCTGTTCATCGCTTTCCAGGCGGGAGGCAACCTGGCAGGGCTGGGCGGCGTGCTCGTGTACACCGGGCTTCTCCGCAGCATGCCGCTGTACCTCGCTTTTCCCTTGAGCCGGGGAGTCGGCGTTCTCGGGGTGCAGATTGCCGCCTCGATGCTGGTCTTCCACGAGGCGTTCACGCCGACGGAGGCTGCGGGAGCCGCGGCGGTCGCCGCCGGGATCATCCTCGTGGGAATCGGCGCACGCGGCCCGAGAGGGACCGTGTCATGAGGACGCTCCTTTTCCTCGCGGCCAACCTCGGAGCCAATACGGGGGCTCACATCTGCCTCAAGCTGTCGGCGGGCAGAAAAGGCGTGAGGTCCTTCCTCCTCTGGCAGGCGCTGGGCAACCTGGGAGGATTCATGGGAGTCCTGGCCTTCACGGCTCTTCTGCGCAGCCTGTCCCTTCATGTTGCCTATCCCCTCACCGAGGGGCTCACGGCCATCGGCGTGCAGATCGTGGGAGGAGTAATCGTTTTTGGTGAGAAGATTCCTGCTGCCGCCTGGGCAGGCACGGGATTGATCCTTGTCGGCGTCGCTCTCTTCAGTTTGTGACGGGAGGTAAACAGACCATGGCAGATCGGGACCGATTCATCGATGAGCTTCGCAGGGCCTGGAGAGATGAGAAATCGAGCGCCCTCACGTACAGGGCAGCCGCGGAAAAGGAGAAAGACCCGAGACGCAAAGACATCTTTCTTCGCATGGCGGCAGAGGAGGAAAAGCACGCCGAGAGGTGGGAAAAGCGGCTGCGGGAGCTGCAGGCCGACCCGGGCACCTACACGGAGACCTCGTCGGAGATTGCCCGACGAAAGGCCCTGGTGGACAAGGGCGCCGAGGCGGTCGTCAAGACCATGGAAGCCGCTGAAAGCGGCGCCGACGGCGGCTACGAGACGCTGGCCTCTCTCGCGCCCACGGAGGAGGACCGCCGCGCGTTCGAAGATGCGGGCCGCGCGGAACGGGCGCACGACAGGGTGTTGAAGGACATGGCTTCAGGTGGAACACAGGCCTTGCAGGCGCTGCAAGGAATCCTCGGCAGGGAGCGGCACGTCCGCGGCGGAGGATGGATCGGACAGGCCATCTATGGAATCAACGACGGGCTGGGTGCCGCATTCGGCGTGGTGAGCGGCGTCGCCGGCGCGACGCATGTGAACAGCTCCTTCGTTCTTCTGAGCGGGTTTGCCTCGATGGTCGCTTCGGCATTGTCCATGGGAAGCGGAGCGTACCTGGCGGACAAGTCGCAAAGGGAAGTGTACGAGGCGGAGATGAACCGCGAACGCGGGGAAATCGCGGACCATCCCGAAGAGGAGCGGACGGAACTGTCCCTGTTCTACCAGCTCAAGGGATTCTCCGAGACCGAGGCTGACGCCATGGCATCCCGGATGGCGGAAAACCCCGAGGAGATGCTGAAGACCCTGGCGCACGAGGAGCTGGGGCTTTCCGAGCAGACGTTCCCCAACCCGTGGCGCTCCGCGGTCAGCGCCACTTCCGCCACCGCTCTCGGCGCCGCGATTCCCGTGCTTCCCTATGTCTTCACGACGGGCGTTTCCGCCCTGGTCATCTCGTTTGTCATCAGCACGGTGGCGCACTTCGCAGTGGGTGCGGCCAAGGTCGTGGTCACGGGCCGGGCATGGTGGAGAAGCGGGCTGGAAATGATGTTCATCGGGCTGGGCGAGGCGGCGATCACGTACGGAATCGGGCTGCTCGTGGCGCCCATGATCGGGAGGTGAGTGATGATCGACAGGAACCTGCTGGGGGAAAAGGTGCGCGCGATCCGGGAATCGAGGAGCATGTCGGCCGAGCAGCTTGCCGACCGCGCGGATCTCGATGCCGAGCACGTGAGGCAGATCGAATCGGGTGCCCTCATTCCGTCATTGAGCCCGCTTATCCGGATCGCGCGCGCCCTGGGTGTGCGCCTCGGCACATTCCTGGATGAACAGGAGCAGGTGGGTCCTGTCATTTCCCGGGCCGGCGCCCATGAGGCTGTCGTGCGCTTCTCGGGAAAGGAGCAGCCCGCTCGAAGCGACCTGGATTTCTTCTCCCTGGCGGCGAACAAGACCGGTCGGCACATGGAGCCTTTTCTGATCGAGATTCATCCCGCCTCCGCCCAGGAGGCGCGGGCGTCCACCCACGAAGGGGAGGAGTTTGTCTACGTGCTCTCGGGCGAGGTGGAGATCGAGTACGGGAAGGAAGTCTACCTGCTGAAGCCGGGGGACAGCATCTACTATGACAGCATCGTCCCGCATCACGTGCACAGCGCGGAGAACACGGAAGCAAAGGTGCTGGGAGTCGTGTACGCGCCCTGAGGCTTCTCAGAATGGGACTTGCGCGCAACGGACGCCCACTCTAAGATTGTAGTTTGACGGCAGGAGGAAAGCATGCCTTTCGGTCTCCAACCCATCCACCTCGTGGTGATAGTCGTGGTGGCTCTTCTCATTTTCGGGCCCAAGCGGCTTCCGCAGATCGGGCGATGGATTGGCAGGACATTCTCCGAGTTCCGAAAAGGCGCTCGTGAGATGGCGGAAGGCTTCCAGCAGGAGAATGCGGCGAAGGACCAGGCAGCCGCGCAAACGGCAAGCGCTGCGCAGGAGCCCACGGCAACGCAGGCGGAAGCATCCCGGAGCGTCCCGCGCGGCGAAGCATCATCGCCCTATCCTGACACGGCCTCAGGCAACTATTGCACCCGCTGCGGGGCATCGAACGCGCTTGATGCGAGGTTCTGTAACAAGTGCGGCACCCGTCTTCCAACATGAAGCTTGCAGGTGGCGGGCTCCTTGACCACCTCGAGGAGTTGCGCCGCCGTATCCTGGTCTCCGTTTTCGCGGTGCTCGTGGCGACGGTCGGTTGCTACGTCTTTGCCGACAGGATCCTCGAAATCCTGCTCCTCCCGTCCGGGGGGCTGCACTTGCGGGCTTTCAACCTGATGGACGGCTTCATGATCAAGCTGCGGCTGGCCCTGTACGCGGGGATAGTGGTGGCCTTCCCCGTGTGGGCGTGGCAGGCTGCCCGATTCGTAGGGCCCGGTCTTCGGAGCGAGGAGAAGCGGCATATGGCGCCCTTCCTCGTGGCATCCCTTGTGCTGTTCGCCGGAGGCACCGTGTTCGGCTACTCACTCCTGGCCGCCATGATCAGAGTCCTGGTCGGGCTCTTCCCCTCACGGATCGAGTATTTGCCTTCAGCGCCAGACTACCTGTCTTTCGTCACTTTCTTCCTGCTGGCCTGCGGCGTTGCCTTCCAACTCCCCTGCGTGCTCGTGCTTCTGGTCTCGCTGCGCGTGATCCACTCGCAAGCTCTGCACAGGCAACGGAAAGTGGCGTGGTTCATCCTTTTTGCCTTCGCTGAAATCATCACTCCGGTCAGCGATCCCATTGTCGCGCCGCTTGTCGTCATGGCGCCGCTGCTCATACTCTACGAAGCCAGTGTATTCATCGCAGGCCGTGTGGAAGCCCGGCGCGACGAGCAAGCCCGTGTCTGCGCCGGGTTCAGGAACGGTCCCGAAGCAACCGCGAAACCGTGATCGCCACTCGCGGGGCGGGGCAGTTCGCCTGGCAGATCCCGCATCCAATACAGCGTGAATCAACAACCGAAGGAAACTTCAGGACCGTCGGCCCGGAAGGCCGCATGATCTTTTCCTCACGGGGAAACACGACGGCCTTTTCCGGGGTCGGGCAGACCTCCTCGCAGACGAGACACGGCTTGTGGTCTTTGAACACGACGCAGGCGTCCTTGTCGATGACTGCCAGGCCGATCGGTGTGCGCTGCTTGTTCCGCAGCGTCTGCAGGGGAATTGCCTGGTTGGGACACACGAGCTGACAGACCTGGCAGCGGAAGTCGCATCCGTTGCTGTCGAAGCGCAGCCTCGGAGCAAAAAGACCGCAAAAGCCGTCTTCGATCCCCGCGGGTTCGATAATCCTGTTCGGACAGGATTCCACGCAGTGGTGACACCTGATGCATCGCCTGAGAAATGTTTCCTCGTCCACAACCCCCGGCGGACGAAGCGGCCCACGCTGAGCCGCTGGCGAAGCGGCGGCCCGCGCCCCGACCGCCCCGCCGATCCGCCGCGTTCCCAGGAGCATGCCCAACGCGCCGCCAATGACGGCTCCACCAAGGAGTCCTGCGCCGACGATCAGGAATTGTCTGCGCCCCGTGTCGAATCCGGCCTCACCGCACGAGATCCCGGACCCCGTTGCCCGACGCCGGGCAGCGGCGAATGCGAACCCCTCGACCCGGCAGTCCGCCTCGAACGCGAAGCAAAGGGTGCACTGGTGCGCCAGCACCGTCCGGCTCGAAGCGTTGGCGGCCTGCATGGGGCAGCGGTCGCAGGCGCCGCAGCCGGAGCAACGGCGGATTGCCAATCGTGGAAACGGCGCGCGGGCGAGCAGGCCGTAGAGGGCACCGAGCGGACACAGGTACACGCACCACAATCGGCGTCCGAAAGCCGAGGCAATCACTATGAGTCCAAGAAATACCAGGCCCAGAAGCGAAAGAGAGCAGATGCGTACGATCCAGACATTCGGATGGAGGAACGGGAGCAGGCCGGCGTTGGTCGCGATGCCGGCGATCGTCGCCCCCAGGATAGCCAGTGCCGGGGGAAAGCGCACTGGCATGGATCCAGGTCGCGGGCCCCGCATCGCCATTGGGTTCCGCCGCCTGATGGGGGAGAGGAGCATATCGGACAGCTCGATCAGGCTGCCCATCGGGCACACCCATCCGCAGAAGACCCGGCCCAGCACCACTGCCAGGAGCAGGAGCGCCATCACAGGGAGCAGCAGAAGCGGTTCGCTGCGGGGGTTGGTGAGAAAGATCAAAGGGTCCCAACGCAGGAAAGGGTTCTGCACGACGGCGAAGGGATCGCGGGACGTGAAAAACATGTACAGAAAGCCCGCCCCGCAAAGCGTCTGCAAAGCGATCCGCGCCGCCTTGAGCACCCTCAGGGTGCGCGCTTTCATCGGCTCGACCTACACGTCGATGCTGCGCGTGGCGTAGCCTGACGCCTTGCCTGCCCCTGCCTTCGCCGCCTTCTCGATGTAGGGAAGGTCTGACGCGGAGCGGCCGAAGAGTTTCGCAGCCTCGACATCCGCCGACACAGGGTTCGAGGAAGCGATGAAAGTGTCCAATCGCTTGAGGTAGGATGGGTCCCCGCCCGTGGGTCCGCCGCGGAGCATGATCGCTGACGCGTCGATCAGCGTGAGCCGTGAGCGCACAACGCGGTTGATGTCGGCAATGGCGTCGTCAAGCTGCCAGTGCCACTTCCCGCGCTGGTCGCCGGTAATGCCCATCAGGTTTTTCAGGGCGAGGGTCAGCCCCGCCTGGCCGTGATGCTTGGCGACGGGGACATTTATGAAAGCGTCGCATTCCAGCGCATAGCGGTTGACCAGCGAGTTCTGGAGGTAATACGCGCCGGGAATCGCGACGCGAGAATACAGCTTCGTGTCATTCGTGTTGTCCACCTGGAACACGCTGGCCCCCGCTTCCTCGGCGGCCCGCTGGATGCCAGAGGTCTTGTACGCGAGGTGCGGGTTGGAGACCGAACGGTCGAACACGTACACTTTCGACGCCCCGGCCTGAAAGCACAGGTGCACTACCGTGCGGACGACAACCGGGTCCGTGGTCGCCTTCACTGCGGGCGGAGAGTTCCAGCCGATATTGGGCTTGACGACGACCACGTGACCGGGTTTCACGTAGGCCCTGATTCCACCGATCAGATCCACGGCAGCCGTCACAGCCTTCTCGTAGTCGCTGCCCGTTGCGATCCCAACATCGGCCGGTGTGGCCACGAGGCTGGCAGGGAAGAGCCGGCGCGTTGCAAAGAATAGAGTGGACGCAACAGCGGACTTGAGGAACTCACGGCGCGTCATACTGGCGATTGTAAGCCCAGGTCGGAAAGCGCGCAACTGAGAACGTTGGCAGGCCGATCTCGCTCTCTCCACGATGAGGGGTACAGCGTGTGAGGTCCTGAGCTGGCGCCCCGTGGTATACTGTCCGAAGCAGTCCATGACCATCCTCGCACGCAGAGGGCTTCTGCCGACGCTTCTGTTCCTGGGGTCGATGGCGCTCTACGCCGCGACCATGATCCGCACCGCAGGCTGGCTCGATGACACGCTCAAACTGTCGATAGCGTACTCGGCCGAGGTCAGCTCATGGGTCAACAATCACAACCTGTTCACCCTTCTCGGGCACCTGTGGCTGGTCATCTTCTCATTTCTCGATCCCCACGCGGCGCTCACCCTGCTCTGTGGTCTTTTCGCGAGCGTGTCCGTGCTCTTCGCGTATCACGCCGGAAGGGAGGTAACAGGAAACCCGCTGGCCGGAGCCCTGGCCGCCGCGGCACTGGCGGTCTCGCACTCGATCTGGTGGCACGCCACGGTCGTGGAGGCCCATTCCCTGAATGCGGCCCTTATCAGCCTCGACCTGTTCTTCATCGGCAGGTTTTTCCGCGCGAAGAGCTTTCCCTGTCTCTGTGCCGCGTTCTTTCTCTTCGGAATCGGCGTTTTCAACCACGCGCTCATGGGCCTTTTCGCCGTGGCATACGGCGCGCTGTTCGTCATGCTCCTTGCGGGCAAAGACCGGATCGGCTGGCGCAAAGGGCTTCTCCTGGCAGGGGCGACGATCCTCGGCTGCGTCCCCTACCTCATCGTGCTTGCCCGGGACGTCGTCCCGTTGCTGCCCGGCTACGGCCTGTTCGGGTCCATCATGCGTACCCTGGATTCGGCCTCCGGCTCGTTCTTCCGGTCGTCGATGTTCCCCCGAAACCTTTCGCCGGGCGAACATGCCTTCTGGAAGCTCAACTACCTTTTCCTCCTCTGGTACAACTTCCCTGCCGCGGCGCTTCCGCTGGCGGCCTGGGGCACGGTGCGCCTGCGCCGTGGCGAATATCCGCTGTCCCTCGCCGTGTTCTTCTGGCTCGGCCTGGCGGCCCAGGTTATCTGGTCCTCCAACTACCTGATCTGGGACATGTTCAAATTCTCCATGCCCGTCTACGTGCTGGCGAGCCTTCCCCTGGCCGTCGGGATCGACGTCCTTCTGCGAAGCGCGAGGCCCGCCCTGAAGGCCGTGTCCGTTGCCTCCCTCCTGCTTCCCGCCGCGATGTATCCTCTGGTCACGACGATTCCGGGGCTCGCCGCGGTGGGCAAACGATACATCGCGATGTACCCACCCGTCTCCGGACTGGAGCGGCAGTATGCCGAGGCGCGGGCTCGCGCCTCGGGGCTTTCGCAGGTCACCGCCGGGGTATGGGACCCGGTCCGCTACCTGATGAACCCGGCTCGAGCGGGCTACAGGGAAGTGGCGGAGTTCTGTGGCGGAGTCCTGAAGCGGCTACCGCCGAGCTCTCATTACTGGGACGATGACACCAAGGGCGGGTATCCGATCCAATACTACTATCAAGGTCTCATCAAGGAGCGCCCGGACGTCTCACTGCACCTCCTCTTCTCCCTGCACGTCGACGAGCAGTCGGCTTCCGCACAGGCGCAGGTCATGCGCTCCATGCTGGACGGGGGCGGGGAGTTCTTCGTGTCCACCATCGAATGGCCCGAACGGGACCTTCTCATCCAGCTCTCTCGCGCGATGCGCCCTGATGTGGACGCGCGGTCCCTGAGACTGATGGCAGCTGCCGAGTTTCGGCGGCAGGCCCCGGGCCTCGTCATCACGCCGGTGCCGCTCGGGACCCGGCCGGGGCTGGCGATCTACCGCGTCAGCCTGCGGTGAGCCCGGCGGGAGCGGGTTCCCGGTCATTGGGGGTGAGGGATGAGAGAATCGCACACGCGATTGATGCGCCTGCTGCTGATTCCGGTCCTCTACCTCTACGTCTCGCTGCTCATCGGTTTCACCTTTCTCGTCTTTCCGGGCATCAACGGGAATCCGTATTCAATGTTCCCC